>Ga0105103_10002231_pt1 | contig 10150 bp, 10 predicted proteins | sample PPLLaktember2015_2_FD_79107 | JGI IMG/M metagenome (GOLD analysis project Ga0105103, IMG submission 79107) | Freshwater sediment microbial communities from Prairie Pothole Lake near Jamestown, North Dakota, USA - PPLs Lake P7 Core (6) Depth... | ecosystem: Environmental > Aquatic > Freshwater >...
TTAAGAAAAAATTAAGAATTGAGGCCTTTGTTAACTATTTCTTTATCAGCTCGTTTATCTTGGAAATTGTATAGGGTAACATCTCCTTGGCCACTGTATACATAATAAAGTATTTCCGTGTGGATCTGCTGGCCAGCAGCAGTGCGCTCAGAATTCCTTCGACTCCAAGTTTCAAATTGGCACGGGCATTTATATCCTTTGCGAAGCTCAAAGGATGGGTAAAGGGATTGTTTCTGTTTGTGTGTATGATGGAGCTTGCAATTTTGTAAACCGGATTGGCTTTAAAACTGTATTCCTGTTCGCTGATCTCTCTTTTTAATCTTTGTTTTTCGAGCAGCAAGTCCTCATAGCTGTTGATATTTCTCTTTTCCAAACCTTCCAAAACTTAAAATTTAATAGTTGTCTTCTGTTTTGTTTTCGTATACTTCATAGTCTTCCTCCTCTGCTCCTTTCATTTCCTTATCAGCCATAAATATGATTTTTACAATTTTATCCTTCACATTTTTATCTACGGTATTTCTGAAGAAGTAGTAGTACAAGACAAAAAGGAGAACATAAATAAGTCCGACAACAAGAAAACCAAGTGCCTGATTTTCAAACAAACTGCCGAGATAAAAAGCGAGGGCAAAATTGAACATGATCAGGATAATCAAACCCATGCCCAACAGTAAAAAAGAACTTATCAGCCCCGCAGCGACATTTGCCAGGGCGCTGATAAGCTCCAGCTTGATCAGTTGTATTCTGTTATCAATATACTTTCTTAAAAGATCTATCATTGCTGTGATGCGAAAGTTTAAACCGTTTTAGCCTTGGAATCTACTTCTTTGGCCTGTTTTTTAAGTTCTTCCATTTTTGTAGCCAGTTCTTTTTCCAGATCCTTCACTTTTGAAGATACATGTGCATATTTATCTTTGATAGAACCCTTTACATCATAAAATTTTTCTTTGAAGTCATCAACTGTATCTGCTTCCAGCTCGCTGATCTTCTTTGAAATCTTATGGTATTTCTCTTCCAAATCCGCTTTTAACTCACCGGATTTTTTAGCAATTTTCTTTCTGGTATCCTTACCTGAAGATGGTGCGGTTAAGATACCGACGATTGCTCCTGCTGCAGCACCAACTAAAAGGCCTGCTAAAAAATTTGTTTCCTTTGACATATGATTGGTTTTTGATATGGTTTAATACGTAAATATACGCCAAAGTTGAGATAATTCATAGCGAAATCCATAAAAATAATATTTATATCTACCGAATAAATTTATTTTCGCAAATTTGCAGTACTTAAATAAATGCCATGCCATCCATTTCAAAAAAGGGCAAAAATATGCCCGAATCACCCATAAGAAAATTAGTTCCTTATGCCGAACAAGCTAAAAAGAAAGGGCTGAAAGTGTATCATCTGAATATAGGCCAGCCGGATATCAGAACTCCTCAGGTAGCTTTGGATGCTGTAAAAAATGCGAAAATTGAAGTTTTGGAATACGCACGTAGTGAAGGTTCTGAAACCTACCGTCAAAAACTGGCTGCCTATTACAAAAAACATGAAATAGACATCACTTCAAATGATATCGTAGTAACTACAGGCGGCTCTGAAGCCCTCTTGTTTGCCCTGGGAAGCATAGCCGATTTTGGAGATGAAGTGATCATACCAGAACCCTTTTATGCAAATTACAATGGTTTTACCACCGCCAGCGGAATCACCGTGGTACCCATTATATCTTCCATTGACAGCGATTTTGCCCTGCCTCCGATCGGGGAATTTGAAAAAAAGATCACAGCCAGGACCAAAGCGATCCTGATTTGTAACCCCGGAAATCCAACCGGTTATCTTTATTCAGAAAAGGAGATAGAACAGTTAAAAGCCCTCGTGCTGAAACATGATATCTTTCTGATCTCCGATGAGGTTTACCGCGAGTTTGTTTACGAAGGTTTGAAGCACAATTCGGTTATGAGCGTCAAAGGCCTCGAACAGCATGCCATTATGATCGACTCTGTATCAAAACGCTATAGCATGTGCGGAGCGCGAATTGGTTGTATCGTTTCTAAAAACAAAGAATTGATTCAGACTGCCCTGAAATTTGCCCAGGCCCGTCTCAGCCCACCTACCTTTGCATTGATCGCAAGTGAAGCTGCACTGGAAACACCGGACAGTTATTTCAAAGAGGTGAATGCAGAATATTTTCTTCGCAGAAACACCCTGATCGAAGAGCTCAACAAAATACCCGACGTGAAGGTTTCCGTGCCTAAAGGTGCCTTCTACTGTATAGCAGAACTGCCCGTAAAGGATGCCGATCATTTTGCACAGTGGTTGCTGGAAAGTTTCAGCGACCAGGGAGAAACCGTGATGGTTGCCCCGGCCAGCGGTTTTTATTCGACCCCGGGCTCAGGAAAAAACCAGATCAGAATTGCCTATGTATTGAATGTAAATAGTTTAAAACGATCTGTAGCCTTGCTAAAAAAGGCACTGGAGCAATACCCGGCTTGAAAACCGAAAAAAACATATCGCTTAAACCCTACAACACTTTTGGCATTGACGTGAAATCAGACCGCTTCACAGAGGTCGATAATGTAAAGTCAGTTCGGGAATTTATTCAGGTCCACACAGATTTTCATATACTGGGTGGTGGCAGCAATATTCTGCTGATCCGTGACCTGGAAAAACCGGTCCTGAAAATCAGCACCAAAGGAATCTCTGTGCTCGATGAACATTCAGATGAGCATTTCGTTTTCGTACAGGTTCAGGCCGGAGAAAACTGGCACGATTTTGTAAGCTGGTGTTTAAAAAATAATTTTGGCGGCCTCGAAAACCTTTCGCTGATACCGGGCAATGTGGGTACTTCCCCCATGCAGAACATAGGTGCATACGGCGTGGAATTAAAGGATGTGTTTCACTCATTAAACGCCCTGGAGATCGCTACGGGCATCATCCGGACATTTGATAAAGAGGCCTGTGCCTTTGGTTACCGGGACTCATTTTTTAAACAGGAGGGAAAGAACAGATTTATTATTCTCGACGTGACCTTCCGGCTTACACGTAAAGACCATATCATAAAAATGAATTACGGGGCTATCAAAGAGGAACTCGCCAGAAAAGCGATCAGTAATCCGGGCATAAAGGATGTTTCCGAGGCTGTAATTGCCATACGAAAAAGCAAACTGCCTGATCCGAAAGAAATCGGAAACAGCGGGAGCTTTTTCAAAAATCCGGTCGTCAGCACAGCTCATTTTGAATCGCTCAAGGCTGTTTATCCGGACATTCCGAATTTTCCTGTGTCTGAGGACCTGACAAAAGTTCCCGCCGGCTGGCTGATCGAGCAATGCGGATTCAAGGGTAAAAGAGTCGGCGATGCGGGTGTGCACAAAAACCAGGCCCTCGTGCTGGTCAACTACGGAAATGCCAGCGGAAAAGAAATTTATGATCTGGCAGTTACCATACAAAATACCGTGCAGGAAAAGTTTGGAATAGCCCTCGAAATGGAAGTGAACATTCTTGAATAAAGATGCGCTGCAATCAAAATCCGTTTTCTGATCCGGGATCAGTTAATGGACTATTTTATTCGGGTTGTAATCCGGCTTATCCGGGTTGTAATCCGGGTACAGCAAATATTTTTCCCGTATTTTCTTAAAGTTTTCTATTCCTGTTCGCCAGGATTCCCTGATCTCAGACGCATTTAAGCCCGACTCCATCTGTTGTTGTAACAATTGGGTGCCGGCATGGATCGTAAAGGAATTTCCAAAGAATTTCTTATCAACAGGCGTTTTATGGTACGCATCGAGCAGCCAGTCCAGGTTGATATGATCCAACCTTTTGATCTTGCTCAGATCAACACCATAACAAAGTTCACCATTGAACTTGGGATTTTTCGATCCGAAATTCGGCCGGGGCGTATATGAAAAATGGGTATGCGGAAAAAAAGGTGCACCGTAGCGCTGAAACTGGAAATCTGTTCCCCTTCCCGCATTGATGGTGGTTCCTTCAAAAAAACCCAGGCTGGGATACAAATTGATCGCGCTGTCATTGGGTAAATTTGGGGAAGGCCTTACCGGGAGTGAGAATTCGGTCATACGGTCGTAGTTGAGGAGCTTCAAAACCATGAGTTTGCATTGCAGCCCGTTCTCAAGCCACCCCTCACCGTTGATCATCTGTGCGTATTCACCTATGGTCATGCCGTAAACCAGCGGTATCGGGTGCATGCCTACAAAGGATTTGTGCGCAATTTCCAGTGTCGGTCCGTCAATATAATGTCCGTTCGGATTGGGTCTGTCGAGAACAATGAGTTCAATGCCTTTTTCAGCACAAGCCTCCATGACCAGTGCCAGGGTAGAAATATAGGTATAAAACCTGACCCCTACATCCTGTATGTCAAAAACCACCAGATCCAGGGAGTCCAGTGATTCCTGTGCAGGTTTTCTGTTATTTCCGTAAAGTGAGATCAGGGGAATCCCGGTTTTTTTGTCTACATCGTTCTCAACCGTTTCTCCGGCATCTGCCTCTCCCCTGAAGCCGTGTTCAGGTGCAAAAACTTTTAGTACCTGTACCTTATGTTGCAGCAAAGAGTCTATTAAATGGACAAAAGCACCTTTTTCTTTGTAGACTAAACTGGTCTGATTGGCAACAACTCCTATTTTTTTTCCCTGAAGATAGGGGTAAAGTTCGGTCATCCTGTTCGCGGCAACCACCACCTGTTTCTGCTCATCATAATGCGTTTTTATACCTGATTTTGGTTGGATATTTTGCTTTCTGGTGGAACTGCAACTTTGAAGGAACAAAAAACAGGATAGGCACAGTAAAATTAAATATGTACTTTTGATTTTCATTTTGAAGTATCATCAATTGAATTACGAGTTATTTATTGCCAAACGGATCATCAGCGCAAAGCAACACAAAAATAGTGTTTCTTCTCCTATTATTAAAATTTCCATACTGGCAATTGCCATAGGGATGATCGTGATGCTTTTTTCAATTGCCACCGGCACCGGACTCCAAAAGAAGATCAAGGAAAAAATATCGGGCTTTAACGGCGATGTGCAGATCATGACCTATGATGCCAACAATTCCAAGATCACTCTCAATCCGGTATCCCTGCACCAAAATTTTTATCCGGATTTCAATGAGGTTCCCAATGTAAAAAAAGTACAGGCCTATGCAACCCTGGCAGGCATCATCCGGACTTCAGAAAATTTTGAGGGTGTAATCCTGAAGGGAGTCAATGCCGATTATGACTGGACTTTTTTTAAGGACTACCTGGTAACAGGAAAGATTCCTGACCTGAAGGGTGAAATTTCAAACGAGATCCTGATCTCCGGCATTACATCCAAAAGACTAAAATTGAAAACAGGGGACTCCTTTTATATGTTCTTCGTAAAAGATGATCCCAACAAAGCGCCCAATGCCAGGAAATTTGTTGTTTCAGGCATCTTCGACAGCGGTTTTCAGGAAATTGATGAAGGCTTTATCGTGGGAGACATGAGGCATATCCAAAAAATCAATAAATGGGAGGCTGATCAGGTGGGTGGTTTTGAAGTTTTGCTGCATGATTTCGATCAGTTGAAACAATCAGGTAATGATATTTATGATAACATCGACCCAAAACTAAACGCTTTTACCATAGCAGAAAAATATCCCGCTATTTTTGAATGGCTGGATCTGTTTGATGTCAATATTGCTGTGATCATCGGGATCATGATACTGGTAGCCGGTATCAACATGATCACTGCCCTGCTGGTTCTCATCCTCGAAAGAGCGCCTATGGTGGGTGTGTTAAAAGCTCTGGGAAACAACAACTGGAGCATACAAAAGATCTTTCTTTACAATGCCGCTTACCTCATTGGTATTGGATTATTTTGGGGAAACCTGATCGGTCTCGGCCTGCTCTTTCTACAGAAAAAATTTGGTATCATCACCCTGAATCCGGAAAACTACTACGTGACCCAGGCACCCGTGCACCTCAACCTGTACCATATCCTGTTGTTGAATATAGGCACCCTCCTGCTTTGCATGATCATGTTGCTCATTCCTTCGTATATTGTAAGTAAAATAAGTCCGGTGAAAGCCATAAAATTTAATTAAATTTGCACAAAACTATAAAATTCATAAAACGTTAAACATATGAGCATGAAATACGATATGATCATTATTGGTAGCGGACCAGGAGGTTATGTAACTGCCATCAGGGCTTCACAACTTGGTTTTAAAGTAGCTATAGTAGAAAATGAAAATTTGGGCGGCATTTGCCTGAACTGGGGCTGTATACCAACAAAAGCCCTGCTTAAGAGTGCTCAGGTCTATGATTATCTGAAACATGTTGATGAATATGGATTAAAGGCAAAGGAAATCGACAAGGATTTTACGGCAGTTGTTAAAAGAAGCCGGAATGTTGCTGACGGAATGAGCAAAGGAGTTCAGTTTCTTATGAAAAAAAACAATATCGAGGTGATCAACGGATTCGGCAAAGTCAAAGCTGGGAAAAAAGTTGTGGTTACCGATGCGGATAAAAAAGAAACCGAATATACAGCAGACCATATTATTATTGCTACCGGTGCAAGAGCAAAGGAATTGCCATTTTTACCCATCGACGGAAAAAAAATTATTGGATACAGACAGGCCATGACCCTTGCGGAACAACCTAAAAAAATGATCATCGTCGGTTCAGGGGCCATTGGGGTTGAGTTTGCTTATTTCTACAACGCCATGGGTACAGAGGTAACCATCGTGGAATTCCTGCCCAACCTGGTTCCGCTTGAAGACGAGGAAATATCAAAGCAGTTTGAAAGATCTTTTAAAAAGTCAGGCATTCATGTAATGACCAACTCCAGTGTGACCAAAGTGGACACCTCAGGAAAAGGTGTGATCGCCACAGTAAAAACAAAAACAGGTGAAGAAACCCTGGAGGCAGATATTGTGCTTTCTGCAGTAGGAATTAAATCCAATATCGAGAACATAGGCCTGGAGGATGTGGGCATTGCAGTGGACAGGGACAAGATCCTGGTGAATGAGTACTACCAGACTAATATACCCGGATATTACGCCATCGGTGATGTTGTACCCGGACCGGCGCTTGCACATGTTGCCTCAGCGGAAGGGATCACCTGTGTAGAGAAGATCGCAGGCTTGCACACAGAACCTGTAGATTACGGAAATATCCCGGGCTGTACCTATGCGAGTCCCGAAATCGCCAGCGTGGGTTTAACAGAGGCTCAGGCAAAAGAAAAAGGTTACGACATAAAAGTGGGCAAATTTCCATTTTCTGCTTCAGGAAAAGCCAAAGCCGCCGGTAATCCGGATGGTTTTGTAAAAGTAATTTTTGATGCAAAATACGGAGAATGGCTCGGCTGCCACATGATCGGTGCAGGTGTAACGGATATGATCGCCGAGGCAGTGGTTGCCCGAAAACTTGAAACTACCGGACATGATATACTCAAAGCCATCCATCCGCACCCAACCATGAGCGAAGCAGTTATGGAAGCTGTAGCTGCCGCTTACGGAGAAGTGATCCACCTGTAATCAAGCAAAAAAGGGGCTTTTTTTTCTTTCTTAAAAAAGGCCCCTGCTTAACAAAATCGCACCTTTTTATTCAAAATTTTATCAGACTCACTGTAGCCGGAGCGTTTTCTTTTTGTAAATTTGAAAAAATAAAATTATTCCCATGACTAAAATAACACTAAAAGGAAATCCTATTAAAACAAGTGGAGAATTGCCACAGATAGGAAAAAAAGCCCCGGGCTTTAAACTAGTTAAAAACGACCTTTCCATTGCCAAACTAAAAGATTTTAAAGGTTCCAAGCTGCTGCTGAATATTACGCCCAGTTTGGATACAGGAGTTTGCGCAGCCTCTCTCAGAAAATTTAACGAAGCTGCAGCAAAAGTTGAAAATGTTACGATTATCAACATTTCAAGAGATCTCCCTTTTGCTCAAGCCAGATTTTGCGGAGCCGAGGGCATAGACAAAGCCATTACCTTATCCGATTTCAATACCGGTAAGTTCGGCAAAAAATACGGCGTTACCATCAAAACAGGGCCACTGGCCGGACTTCACTCCAGAGCCGTTGTGGTAATCGATGAAAAAGGCAAAGTGGTCTATACAGAACAGGTGCCTGAAATTACCCAGGAACCCAACTATGAGGCTGCCCTGGAAGCACTGAAATAAATCGTTCATGAAGCGATCCGGCGAGAGTTTTTTTATCAACAGGCTAAGAAGTGTAAAGTATGCGTTTAAAGGCGCCGTTCTGTTAATTAAAACGGAAGGCAGCATACAGATACAAAGTACCATTGCCGTTTTGGTAACCCTCGCCGGATTCTTTTTTGGCCTCTCCTCCTACGAATGGATGGCCCAGTTTTTAGCCATGGGTCTGGTACTTGTTGCCGAATCACTTAACACGGCTATTGAAAAGATTTCTGATTTTATTCATCCGGATTACAACGAAAAAATTGGTATTATCAAGGATGTATCGGCAGGTGCAGCTTTTTTTTCGGCAGTTGTTGCACTCGTGATCGGGATGCTTATTTACCTACCCAAAATTTACGCCCTGTTTTAGTTTTTTTTCTGCCCGAAGCCGTGATTTTGTTTACTTTGAAACAAAATAATTTACGTATTTTTGTGCCTTATGGCAAAGACCAAAAAGAATAGTGCAGCATCTGAGCAAACCGGCAGTAAGAAAGGGAATTTCCTGTCATTTTTTAAAAGCCCGGAATTTCATCTGGCTTTAGGCGTTTTTGTTTTTTCCTCTTCTATTTTTCTACTGGTATCTTTTTATTCCTTTTTCAATAACTGGAAAAAGGACCAAAGCCAGCTTGCCGATTTCGCAGACAAAACGGTTGAGGTAGAAAATACCCTGGGAAAAGCAGGCGCAGGTCTCAGCCACTTCTTTGTTTATGATGGCTTTGGTATCGCAACCTTTATTTTTCCGCTCCTGCTCTTCCTGACCGGCTTAAATATTATACTCAATATCCCTGTCAGGCAATTAAAAAAATACTGGATCCACGGCATCCTTGCCATGATCTGGTTGTCATGGACTCTGGCTTTCTTCATACCGCAAAAAACGATTTTTGCCGGTACCATCGGTTATGAGGTCAATGATTTTTCGCAGATCTATCTGGGAAAACCGGGTGTGTTCCTCATGCTCTTCTTCGCGCTTCTGCTGTTCTTAATTCTCTACTTTCAGCTTAGCCCGCAAAAGGTAAAAAACCTCCTTCCCAAGAAAAAAGAAGGACAGTCATCCGAAATGAATGACATAACAGACGAAGGTTATATTGCCGAGGCCATACACGAAAATACCGATAAGTCACTTGAATTTACCATTACCCAAAACGACCGTGAGAAGGTGAAAAGTTTCTCAAAAACTGAAATTGAAGAAGATGAAGATGAATTTGTACCGGAAATAGTCACAGTAAAAAGTGCCATTCCTGAAAATAAAATTTCGTCGGATATAAAGATCGAGGTTGAAAAACCAATATCAGAAGAACAGTTCTTAGACAATCTCTCAAACAAGCTGGTGGAAGAATTTGGTGAATTCGATCCCACCCTCGACCTGCCCAATTACCAGTTTCCATCGCTGGACCTCCTGAATGATTACAACAACGAAAACATCACCATCAATAAAACCGAACTCGAAGAAAACAAGAATACGATTGTTGACACCCTGAGCAATTACAAAATAGGTATCGACAGTATCAAGGCTACCATCGGCCCGACGGTTACGCTCTATGAGATCGTTCCCAATGCAGGGATACGGATCTCCAAGATCAAGAACCTGGAAGACGATATCGCCCTGTCACTTTCTGCTTTGGGTATCCGAATCATTGCCCCTATGCCTGGGAAAGGTACCATCGGAATAGAGGTTCCCAATAAAAACCCCTCGGTTGTTTCAATGAAATCGGTGCTATCATCGCAAAAATTTCAGACTTCAAAAATGGATCTGCCCATCGCTCTGGGCAAAACCATATCCAATGAAACCTATGTGGTCGATCTGGCCAAAATGCCTCATTTGCTCATGGCGGGAGCAACCGGTCAGGGAAAATCTGTTGGTTTGAATGCGGTGCTTACGTCGCTGATCTATAAAAAACACCCCGCCGAAGTAAAATTTGTACTGGTCGATCCGAAAAAAGTGGAGCTTACCCTGTACAATAAGATCGAAAGACATTACCTGGCCAA
>Ga0105103_10002232_pt1 | contig 10149 bp, 13 predicted proteins | sample PPLLaktember2015_2_FD_79107 | JGI IMG/M metagenome (GOLD analysis project Ga0105103, IMG submission 79107) | Freshwater sediment microbial communities from Prairie Pothole Lake near Jamestown, North Dakota, USA - PPLs Lake P7 Core (6) Depth... | ecosystem: Environmental > Aquatic > Freshwater >...
CCCCGCCAGAAATAATTTTCCCGTAACCCTTCATGATCCCTGCAACATGGTAAGACTCATGGGAATCGTAGAGCCTCAGAGAGAGATATTGAGAAAGATTTGTCCTCAATTTCGTGAAATGGAACCTCACGGCGTTGACAATTACTGCTGCGGTGGAGGAAGCGGGTTTGCTATTATGCAATCCATGAATTTCCCGGATTGGCGAAGTGCTGTCTCCGGGCGCATTAAGCTTAAACAGATACTGGAGGCTTTTCAGGATGTCATCTCACCGGATGTGAAGAAATATGTATGTGCTCCATGCTCGAACTGCAAGGGACAAATACGAGACCTCTTCAACTATTATAGCACCTGGAATGAATGCAGCATTTTTTACGGCGGCCTTGTGGAACTCATCGTGAACGCCATGGCAGACCTTGAAAAACCATTTATTGAGTGGGAATGGCACTGAAAGGCAGTCTTTCGTTATGAGTTGTTAGTGTTGAGTTGAAAGGAGTAAGGCTGCTCCATAATCGCAGACAAGGTCTCATACTCGATTATATCATCGAGAGGAGGGGACCAGCTGGGCGATTCAAGGGGTGGAAATAAATTTGGGAGGAAAAATATGAAGGAAAAGGTAATACTTCTAAATTCTGAATATATCGGGCAGGGGGATGAGACGCTTGGATTTGAAATCCTTATGACGTTACTCAACACCCTGTTAAAGAGGGATGATAAACCGGAAGCGATAGTCCTTTGGAATACGGCGGTTAGACTTATGACAGCAGAGTCTCCGGCCTCGGGACCTCTCCGGGAACTAGAACTATCCGGTGTGAAGATACTCGGTGGGATGCTATGTCTCAAAGATCTCTGCATTGTGGATGCAGTCATCGTAGGAAAGGCAGTGACGATGGATGATATACTTGACTTACTCCTCCATAATGAAGTAATAAGTTTATAGGTATCAACTGATTAACCAATATCATATAAGGAGAGAGAATGGGAAAAGGAGATCAACGAACAAAGCGCGGTAAAATATCGAGAGGATCGCACGGGAAGACCCGATTAAAAAAGAAAGGAAAGAAGGAAAGTAAATAAGGGGCAAATGCCTCAGGTGATTGGTTCGAGGCAATGGGCAATAGGAATGAGAGAGGAAATCAAGATTTAGTGATTGGGTCTTACCTATAGCCCCTAACCTCTTGCCTATTGCCGGCATTCAATTAGCCTATAGCCCATTGCCTATAGCCATTTGTAAGCTGTATTACATCGGAGACAACATGGGAATACTTCAGGACATTCAGAGATTAGGCCTAAAACTTGACGATGACAACCTTGACCATATCAAGATGATCGAGGAGGATATAGCCAGAAAGACCGAGGACGAACTGGTAAGAAGCGCCCTTATGGAGATGCATATCTCTGAGTTTATTGAATTGGCAAGACCTGATATAATGACTGCCCTTGTGGATGAGAAAAACAGGGAAATTGGACAGTTGAGACAAAGATCTCAGCGAAAGTTCGATGAGAAGGGCGACAGAATTTGTGATGAGCAGATGTGCGAATCTGTGACTGAAGTTGCCCAGTGCAGCTATTGTGGCAAGTTCGTATGCAAAGAACATAATTATGGCGAAGACGTTCGTTGCTGTTACGATTGCTCTATTGAGCGCACTTACGGCAAAAAATGATTAGCCCTTTCGACTTGTTTTTGCAGTAAACGCAGACATTAACTGCTTGACCTTTTTGCTCTTGCACTTTGGGCAGCGAATCTTTCCTTTTTCATGCTCACTCATGCTCAAGATGAGTGTAAATTCGTTCTGACATTTCTCGCACTGATAATCATAGGTCGGCATACATACCTCCTTTTCTCTCGTAATTTATGTATGAAGATATTTCATCAATAATTTTAGTAGAAATAAATCTCTTGTCAAGACCTTAATGTGAATTAACGAGTGTGTTATTATGCTGATACCAATTTGGATTCAAAGATAGCACCCGCAAGCGGGTACCCGGATGCCGAGGAGGAGGCGACGGAGGCATACATTTCAGTACGTCGAGTAGATGACGACGAAGCCAACAAAGTTATATGAATGAAGGCGAATTGGTATGGCTTATTGCTCACCTTTCCTTCCATATAGGCTGCCTTTTTTCCAGGAAGGCACTGATCCCTTCCTTTGAATCCTCAGTTGTGCAGAGCCGCGCAAGGTTGTCAGTCATGTATTCGAAGGCCTTATAATAGTCCATATCCGCTGCTGTATAGAATGCCTTCTTTGCCATCTGAACAGCAAGAGGGCTTTTCTTGGCGAGCACAGAAGCCCATTCACGGGCCTTTTGCTCCAGTTGCTCCAATGGCGCGACTTTGTTCACAAGTCCAAATTCGAGTGCTTTTTGGGCGTCAATTAAATCACCGTATAATAAAAGTTCAAGTGCCCTTTTCCGGCCCACAGAACGCGCAACAGGAACGGATGGACCGATACAGTTGAGGCCCACATTGATCGCTGTAAGGCCGAATTTTGCATCCTCCGATGCAATAGCCAAGTCTGCGGCTGCCACGAGACCAGCCCCGATAGCGGCTGCAACACCGTGGATCTCTGCAATTACGGGCTTGCCTATACGACTCATCGTAACCATAGCTTTGCCCATGCGCCCAATCCAATCACGGTATTTAAAGGCTGTTTTGCCGGAGAATTCGCTTGCATCAATCCCCACGCAAAAAGTTTTTCCTGTACCTTTTAAAAGGATAACTCTGACGTTGCTGTCCCTATCGAATTCCCAAAACGCTTTATCAAGTTCTGCTGCCATTGCAGTATTGAAAGCATTCCATTGTTTTGGCCGGTTCAATATTATCTCACCGACGTAATCGTCACCAATTTTAGTTATAATATTTTCGTATCCCATTATATGCTCCTTTCAGTCTTGTCTGCGAATATATATCAAGCTGCGTGCCGGTTTGTCAAAATTCGATAAACCTCATATTATTATTTATAAATTTTTAAAACATGTGACTTTTTGATGTGTGGTGCATTAATGAACAATCTGGTATAGTAAGCAAAGCGGTTCAAGAAAGGATCGTGCCGTGGAAGAAAAGTCGTTTCAGGATTACTATGCAGAAGAAGTAAGTCATTGCTATGGATGTGGCCGTCTGAACGAAGAAGGTCTGCACGTCAGAAGTTTTTGGAAAGGAGAGGAATCTGTTGCTCGTCTAACACCAAAACCATATCACATTGCAGCGCCAGGTTTTGTTTACGGCGGGTTGATCGCTTCGCTCATCGACTGTCATGGGACTGGGACCGCTGCAGCAGCTTCTTACCGTTTTGAGGGAAGGGCGATGGATACAAAGCCAAGCATTCGCTTCGTCACTGCCTCATTGAAGGTGGACTATCTCCACCCCACTCCCTTAGGTGTTGAGCTGGAGGCAAGAGGAACAGTAAAAAGCATTGGTAAACGTAAGGTGGTAGTTGCCATCGAAGTCTCTGCTGCAGGGACCGTTTGTGCCCGTGGTGAGGTAATTGCCGTCAGGATGCCCGAATCGATGGAGCAAAAATAATTTAATTGACCATGTTGTACTCTCAATGAATTGGCTGGTGGGCCTTGGGCAGCCTCAAGTATCTCAGGATCTCTATCTTAAAGGGGACCATACAATTAGCAGGTGCCCGGAAAAACACCAAAAACCATCGTTGAGAATGATATCAAGGGGTCTTGCAAACTGACGCACATACATGCGATCATTAAGAAGATAATCATGACAGCATGATAGCGTAGGAGGATCGGTTACCCATCTGAAGACGGCCGGTACATCGTATATGTTTGCTGCATAAGGAGGTAGTAGGAACTTGGGTTTTTATAGTGAAAAGGTTGTAGCCCACTTCAAGGAACCGAGGAATGCCGGGGTTTTGGAAGATGCAGACGGGATCGGCGAGATCGGGGGTCCCACGTCTGGCGATTTCTTAAGGGTTTTTATCAAGGTGAAAGATAATACAATCACGGACGTAAAGTATCAGATCAAGGGTTGCCCTGCTTGGATCGCTGTAGCCAGCACTATGACCGAACTCGCTATCGGGAAGGATCTGGACGATGCCCTCATGCTCACCGATGAGGATGTTTTGGAAGCCCTTGATGGTCTACCTGATGACAAACTCCACTACTCCGTCCTCGGAATCACGGGGTTACGGAAAGCAATTCAGGATCACTTTATGAGACATATTAGCAGCAATAGTGGGGCACAAAAAAAATAAGGTGATAGGAAGAGTGAAACTGAAGACTTTATTGCAGGAGAAAAAAGGTGACATACTGAAGCGATGGATTTCCCTTATCCTCGGGACATATCCCCCCGATGTTTCACATTTTTTGAAACTGGAGAAAGATAGGTTCGCAAACCCGGTCGGCTACGCAATTTCAACAAGCTCTGAGACACTCCTTAACGAGCTTCTCCTTGGGGAAAACACAGACAAAATAATCTCTACTCTGGACAGCATCATCAGGATACGTGTGGTTCAGGATTTCTCCCCATCCCAGGCCATTGCCTTTATCTTTCTTCTCAAAAAAGCAGTGAGGGAAGAATTGAAGCTACGGAACGAAGGATTCAAGACTGAGGATGAACGTAAAATACTTGATGAATTGCTGCTGTTCGAGACGAGGATAGACGGCCTTGCCACTCTTGCCTTCGATGTATATGTCAAATGTCGTGACGATATCCACCGCATCAGAATGGAAGAAGCAAAAGCTGAGCGGGTCATGGCAGACCGGCTTATGCGATTGAGACAGTCTGTGAAAGAAAAAGATAGCTCAATGTAATGCTCTAACCGGAGCAGCAACTACCCGGGTTGCCACATGAGTTGGGCGACCCACAGCAACCACCGTGGTTGTTTGCTGCAAAGTTGCTGCCTGAACCGACAGTATTGTGAACAGACATGAGTTTTTCAAGGTTTTGGCTGTTGCACGATACACAGTTTACGGTTTCGTCTTTTGTGAGTACGAGCAATTCGCTAACCTGTCCACAATCCTTGCATTTAAACTCATAAATTGGCATAGCTAGCCTCCTCTTAATCAATCTTATTAAATCTCTTGGGAGAGTGTTTTTAGTGTGCGCACCCGCCCTGGTGCCCATGACCTCCACACGCATGCTGGATCAATAGTTCAGGAAGTTTTCCATCCTTTAACAGATCAAGATTCTCTTTCACTGAGGAAGCCATGGATCTGTAAACTTTTATTCCTTTTGAATTAAGCCCCCGTATAGCCCCTGCCCCTATTCCACCAACAACCACAGCGTCAACATCTCTGCCACCCATTGCCATAATAGGATTGCAAGCGCCATGGACATGGTCCTTATCCTGATTGTTCACGATTGTCGCACCGTCAACATCAGTATCTACCATTACAAATAGTGGAGCGGATCCGAAATGGTTATACACTACGCTATCCACACCCTGGTTTTCCTGCACTGCAAAACAAACTTTCATACCTTAACCTCCATTTTCTATTTTTGTTTCTATCTTCAATGCCTTGCCAGCCACAAAGACCTCTGCGAGTTTCCTTCTCGCCTCATTGAGAATCCGTCCGAAAGTTGGCCGTGAGATGTTCATTTTCTCGGCCGCCTGCTCGTGATACAGACCTTCATAATCTGCAAGCCTAATGGCTTCAAGTTCATCGAGGCTAAGATTAACTTCTTCCAGGTGAATAAGAGGTATACCACGGGGTTTAAAATAAAAGGCACTGGGTTGGCACCTAATACACCGTTCTTTTTTCGGCCTCGACATTAGTCTATTATAAACATATGCTCATAATAAGTCAAGAGTTTTTCAATAAAATCATTTCATTTTCCTTGACAGCACACTCCTCCAAGCATACAATCGAACCACAAGGTTGAGGTAGGCAACCGTGGTGAGCAAAGTAGCATCACCGGGAAGGAGATATAATGAGCGGAATATTCGGGTTCAGCGGTAAAGGTAATGCGTTCGTGGAAGTCAGGGCAGGACTCGAGCATCTCTCCCACAGGGGGCAGGAAAGTTGGGGCATTGTATCCGGACACAGAGATGGATCGATTTCGGAATTACGAAGGTTAGGATCAATTTTTCAGGCTGCTCCACTTGGCAGATTTTATTCCGGTTCCGTTGCCGTCGGTCATGTCCGATATCCAACAGCAGGAGAGGCGAGCGAGCGAAACTCTCAACCGATTGTAGGAAGTATTAAGAAAGAAAAAATTGCTGTCGTTCACAATGGCCATATCCTCAAATATAAACAGTTAATGGAAGAGATTGGCGGTCTATTCCAGACAGAGACTGATACAGAAGTCATCCTGCAAATGATTGCCCGGGCAGAAGGTGCTGATCTGCTTGAAAAAACTCAGAAGACGTTGAGTTATTTGAGTCGAAGATCAGCTTTCAGTCTGATCATTCTCTATAACGGAAAGCTGATTGCCGCGCGAGACCCGTTCGGTTTTCGACCTTTGTCAATAGCCCGAAGGGGTGAAGAGGGAATCTACGAATGGGCTATAGCCTCTGAAACATGCGCTTTTCGCGATCAGTTCGAATGGATCGGCGATGTTGAGCCAGGCCAAATGCTTATAATCGATGGAGAGGAATCAAGGTCTATCCCGTTTGCTTCACCAAATCCTCGTCCCTGTATTTTGGAATGCCTTGATTATGCATCCCCGGCCAGTCAGGTTTTTTCAATCAATACGTATGAGTTCAGGGAAAAAGTTGGGGCCATGCTTGGGAAGAATGAACGTCAAAAGGCCGACATCATCGTTCCTGTTCCGAGGGCAGCAATTCCAGGAGCTCTCGGATTCCACAGCTCCACGGGAATCACATACAGGGAAGCCATAAGCACTGTGGGTGAAATTGGCAGAATATTTATACTTTCCAAGGAAAAAGAACGGATTGAGAGGGCAGAGAAAAAATTTCTCATCAATAGGGAGCTATTAAAGGGCAAAGAAATTTTACTCATTGATACGATCTTGGTCCGTGGATCAACTGCGTTAATTCTAATACCGAAACTACGAGCCGCAGGGGTCTCAAAGATTCATTTACGCCTGACAGCGTCACCCCCACGCTTTCCCTGCTTTATGGGAATGGCCATGGCAAAGCCGGGAGAGCTTATCGCCACAAATCGAACTGACGACCAGTTGAAGACCTTGCTCGGTGTTGATTCATTTCAGTACTTGCGAACTGAGGATTTGCGGGAATTGTCAGGTACCAATTTCTGCGATGCATGCTTGACCGGAAAGTATCCCTTTCCGATTTGACAAAATTGACGAGCCATTGGATGGCGAGTTTTCATTGAAAAATGCCAAATCTTAATTTTATTTCAACCACAAAAGAAATTCTGGTATATAATTGCATTAGTCTCTTGAACGACAGCAATTATGGGCTTTGCTACAAGGATGAGGTGATGGATTGAGCGTTGCAAATACGCTATTTGCCATAGTCATTCCTTACGCTGCTCTGGCTATCTTTATCATTGGATTTATATACCGCATCATGCTCTGGGCACGCTCCCCTGTGCCCTTCCATGTCACTACGGTGAGCGGTCAGCAAAAGTCACTTCCATGGATAAAAAGCAACAAAACAGAAAGCCCCTCGACCATCTGGGGGGTCATCGGTCGCATGGCACTGGAAATCTTTCTCTTCAGGTCCCTTTTCAGAAATGATCGTGCCGAATTTGACGGCCAAGAGCGGGCAATCTATCGAGGGAACAGGCTGTTATGGCTCGGAGGACTGATTTTTCACTGGTCTCTCCTCATCATCCTTCTCAGGCACCTCAAGCTTTTCTTTGAGCCGGTTCCAGGATGCGTTACATTTCTTCAAAACCTCGATGGTCTTTTCCAGATTTCTACCCCCACTCTTCTTGCAACAGATATCCTTATTGTTGTTTCACTATGTTACCTGTTTGTGAGGCGAGTCTCTGATCCGCAGGTACGGTATATCTCCCTTATTTCCGATTATTTTCCTCTCTTGCTTATCCTCGGGATAGCCATATCAGGAATTCTTATGAGACATTATTACCGTGTCGATCTTCTTGAAATTAAGCGATTTACGCTCGGGATTCTCAGTTTCGTACCTATTGCCCCAAAAGACGTGGGGCTCATCTTTTATGTACATCTTTGTCTGGTATGTATCCTTTTCGCTTACTTTCCCTTTAGCAAGCTCATGCACATGGGAGGGGTTTTCATGAGCCCCACAAGAAATTTGACAAATGACAGTCGAGCCAAGCGGCACATCAACCCGTGGAACTATCCGGTCAAGGCACATACCTATGATGAATGGGAAAATGAGTTCAAGGATGCAATAAAAGAGGCAGGGTTACCACTGGAAAATAATAAATGAAAACGCAACCGATGGACGAGGGACGACCGCTTCGCTGGGACGATCAACACGACCTTTCTGTCGTCCCGATGAGTCCCTTTGTCTTGATGGACGAATGAACGTCCAACGCTCTAACGAAGTGGACGTCCTACGGATTTCAGCGGAGAAAAAGCGTGGCTGACGAAAAACAAAAAACACCACATGAAATGCTCGATATCAGCCTGGAACCATCGGGTGACCTGCTGACACCAAAACCCGATTTTCAGAAGGGAACCTACTGTTACAGCGCCCCGGTAAAACATGCCGCGTATCTCGACCTACCATACCCTCGGGAGTGGCGCCCCAATGAACCCGACTGGATGCTTCCGGACAACTGGCAGGGAATCATCCTTGATGGGATGAAGACCCTTCTCAAGCGTCATCGCTCATTTCTCCTTTTCCTCGATATCTGCGTTCGTTGTGGGGCCTGTGCTGACAAGTGCCATTTCTTTATAGGTTCGGGTGACCCAAAGAATATGCCTGTTGCCAGGGCAGAACTCCTCCGTTCAGTTTACCGGAGATATTTCACAGTGGGCGGCAAACTCTTTGGACGACTTGCAGGTGCCCGGGACCTTACCGAGGATGTCCTCAAGGAGTGGTTTTACTATTTCTTCCAGTGCACCGAATGTCGCAGATGCTCTGTCTATTGTCCTTATGGGATCGACACGTGTGAAATTACGATGATGGGGCGGGAGCTTCTTAATCTCCTTGGGCTCAACATTCAGTGGGTTGTGGAGCCGGCCTCCAACTGTTTCAGGACCGGCAACCATTTGGGCGTTCCCCCAAACGCCTTTCAACAAACCTTCGAGTTTGCCCTCGATGAGTTGAAAGACCTCACAGGCATTGCTATTGAAGCGCCAATCAACCGGAAAGGTGCGGAAATTCTTTTTGTTGCTCCTTCTGCAGATTACTTTGCCAGTCCCCATTGGTTCACATTTCTTGGATATCTCATGCTCTTTCATGAGATTGGCCTCGACTACACCTGGAGCGCCTTCGCTTCGGAAGGAGGAAACTTTGGGCTTTTCCATTCCTCTGAACTCGCAAAAAGACTAAACGCAAAGATTTACGAAGAGGCCAAGAGACTTAAGGTAAAATGGATTCTCGGGGGAGAATGTGGCCACATGTGGAGGACTATCCACCAGTATATGGATACTTTTAACGGTCCAGCCGATTTCCTCGAAGAACCGGTATCACCTATAACGGGCACTCGTTTTGAAAACGCCCGTTCAACGAAGATGGTTCACATAGCTGAATTCACCGCTGACCTCATCTATCATAACAAGCTAAAACTTGACAAGAACCGTAACGACAAGTGGAAAGTGACATTCCATGATTCTTGTAACCCTGCAAGGAGCATCGGCCTCTTGGAGGAACCTCGTTATATAATAACAAATACCTGTAACCATTTTTATGAGATGCCGGAGAACACTATAAGGGAAAAAACATTCTGCTGTGGCAGTGGCGCCGGCCTTGGCGCTGATGAAAATATGGAGATGAGACTCCGGGGGGGATTCCCAAGGGCCAACGCAGTGAAGTATGTAAAGGAAAAACACGGGGTCAATATGGTAGCCTGTATTTGTGCCATTGATAAGGCCTCCCTGCCACCCCTTTTCGATTACTGGGTGCCCGGCACAGAGGTGTGTGGTATCCACGAACTTGTGGGGAATGCTCTCGTCATGGAGGGTGAAAAAAAACGTACAACAAATCTCCGAGGCGAGCCTCTGGAGCCAGATGAAACAAAGTTAGATGAATAAGGATTTGAGGTAGCCGAGGGTGCACGATAGCGGTAAAGTCATTGTTGGAATTACAGTCTTCCTTATTGTTGTTCTGAGTC
>Ga0105103_10002233_pt1 | contig 10147 bp, 13 predicted proteins | sample PPLLaktember2015_2_FD_79107 | JGI IMG/M metagenome (GOLD analysis project Ga0105103, IMG submission 79107) | Freshwater sediment microbial communities from Prairie Pothole Lake near Jamestown, North Dakota, USA - PPLs Lake P7 Core (6) Depth... | ecosystem: Environmental > Aquatic > Freshwater >...
ATATGTTTTTGTTCAAGTGTGCATAGGTGGAGGCGAGTAAGCTAGTGGTCGTTACAACCGCGTCAGCTTCCATCATCTGCGCTTCAAACAGCCTAATACGCGAATGGTTCCTGGCCTTAGGCAGGATTATGTTAACTTTATCAGTCTTAATATCGCTATCCGTAGTGAACTGTGTATAGGACGGGTTCCACGGATTAACGGTATATAGGTTATCATCCACGTCCATTAGAAGTTTTACCTTTGGATTGAACCGGCGTAAATTCATTAAGTTCCACATATAAGACTGATTAAGAACAGCTTGGAACCATACAATATCCACGTTTTTAATTGCTTCGATTATCTGTTCTTGCGTAGCTGTTTCATTTTGGAAAATAGTCGTTACCGCATATCCTTGTTCCGCCAGAATTTTGCATGGCTCAAGAATACGCAAGTATCCAATAGCTCCGTTGTTAGAAGGCATAGCAAATATTTTTATAGGTTGGCTCATTTTTGCAGTTCCCCCGACGTTCCGCTTTGGCTTATGGATAAAGGGTGTACGCTTTTAATCGAAGTAAATTTTCCTGTTGGATAGGCCAGATATCCTTTCGCGGCCAGCTTGTACCAAAACTCAGCGTCCGCATAAGTCTTGACGTGTGGTTCGTCGCACCACCCGCCGACTTCTTCCATAAGTTGTCGCTTATGGGCTACACAGTTTTGGTCCACACAGAAAAACATATTACGTTTAATATCCATAGCCGGTAGAACATAGGCCAAATCCTTTTCCGTATATTCTCCGGTAGTATTTATTTTAAATGCTTTCTGTCCTGTATATAAGACAGACGCTTCGGTGTCCGTTTCCATTCGGTCCACATACGCCTGATAATAATCAGAACTATAAAGGTCGTCATCATTTAGGTAAGTTATCCATGCTCCTGTAGCTAGTTTAAACATCTGATTGTTTTTCCAGGCGTAATTACATTTATTCTCATCTTCAACATCCGACCACGCCCGGTACTGTTTAAAGATAATACGTGGGTCTTTAGCGGCCATTTCCTCGCCGTACACTCGTATTTGTTCGCGTCTTTCAGGGTCTTTGGTGGAATCTCCAATAATCAACTGCCAATCCTGAAAGGTGTTATTTATCACGGCATTAACAGCATTTTTGAGCATTTCCGGACGATTAAAACTTGTGCATAGTGTGCTAAACAGAGGCATCAGAAGCCTCCTTAGACACTATACAAATCGGGCCATCTCCGCGCTGGAGCATTTCTTCCATCTTCCCGCCCTTGCCAACTCGATACTGAGGATTCTTTGCCAGAAAGTCCGCCAGCACGCCTGGTTTATCAGCCCAATGTGGTCCGTGTTCATTGACCATTTGTAAATTAACTTCAACCGGAAAAGTTGCTACAATTGCAAAGTCACCATCTTTAGACAACGCGTCTTTTTTTAATCTAGTATCTCTAAACGCTTTAATATAGGCTAAATCATCCTTGTGTTTGTCTATATCAAACTTATTATTTTTATAGCTATCTACCAAAGATTGCAATACTTCATTTGTGGCTCGATCCGCCCGTTCTTGTTTGCTCACTAGGCTATAATCTATAAATTGCATTGTACCTCCGGGTTATTTGGAGGGGGCCTTGCGGCCCCCATCCAATTTCACAACTACAACTACGCAGACGCCGTAGCGTAAGTACCGGAAACGAAAGCGTTGGCTGACTGATTCAGATACTCCAACGTCAGTTCGGTTTTCCAATACGCCTGTGTGGTGTCGGTGGTTTTCGCCAAGGCTTTGAGCTTCGGCGGAACCTTAACAGCCAAGCACCAAGTCTGCATATCAGCATACAGAATCTTGCCAAGCGTTGCCAGGAAGTTATTGGGAACGATGGTCGCACGACCAAAGTTCGTAACAATAACTGATACCTGACGATTGTGGACCGTAGTGTTTTCGGAAACCATTAACGATTTCCCTGACACGCCCGGACCCGTGAAGCCCATGATGGTAATAACATCTTTTGGGGCCGCATGAACATCCAGGTTTACAAACACGCCACGACTAGCAAAAATCTTGCGAATCGGGGTTAAGAACTCCGTCTCGGTAAGCACGGACGTAGTGGCCGCCGGAGCAGAACTATTGGTGGTAATCGCTCCAAACGGGCCAACCATCGAAGCCGCCACCGCAGACGTACCGGACGCGGAAGCGGTTTGGTTCATGAATGCGTACTCAATATCCCGGCGTAATTCAGTGAACTTAGCATCAGCCTGGAACTGGTATTCAGACTTAATACCAGCAATGCTAACGCCTTCGAGAATTGAATCCGCAACGGCAAAAGCTTTGCTGAAAATCTGGACGTAGTTCTGACGCAGATTACGCGCTGTAGTAGCGGTAGCAGGAGTAAAACCTTCCACTGCGCTATTGGCCGCCGGAGCGCCTAAAGCCCAGTCCTGCCACAGATGCAGTTTATTCGTCGCTCCGACGGTGGAGCGTTTCTGCAAGTTAGCCAGAAACATCGCCTCGCCATCGCCGGTGCGAATTAACTTATCAACTAAATCCTCTCTAATACCAATCGCTTCGTAACTTGTAGTAGGGCCAGCCATTTTTTTCTCCTTTGATTAAAGGAGCGTTCCTACCCTTGCCTAAGTATCGTTGGGGATAATTGCTCCCAAACTCTTTCTGCTTCAGCTTGCACTGGATTTATTTTTTGCTTTGGCATTGTTGCTCCCGCTTGCACCGCTCCCTTGTTGGATACGTTAAGCGAACGGGCATTCACGATCCTTTTGTTGTTTTCTGCCTCCGCGTTGCTTTTGGCAACCGGGGCTAGTTTTCCTGCATATACATAAGCCGTATGAGCAACTATGTACGGGTCAACTCCATTCAATCCATCCGGATACGCATCCTTAATAAATGCCGTTATTGCGTCTTTTCGTGACGCAAAGTCAGGGTGGGTAGCGTACCATTCAGCGTCTTTTTGAGCGATTAGCTTAGCTTGTTCAGCTTGCTCGGCCATTTCCTTAATTGGTTTCAGCGCATCCCGAACGATGTCGAGTTGGGTTTGTGCCGTCATTTTAAGTGTTTTAGCCTGCTGTTTCGCCAAGTACGGCTCTAAAGATTCTCCTTTACGTTGTGCGTCCTGAATCAGCAAGTTGGCTATATCGTCCTCAGAAGCCTTTACAAGTTTTTCGTAGTAAGGCTCCTCTGATTCTTTAGCTGGTTTCTGAATAGCTTCCTGCTGTTTTTTAAATTCTTCCATCGTTTTGCGCAGTTGCCCAATCTCGTTCGCCTGTCGGCCTATCATGGATTGCGCGTCTTTAAGGCGTTTATCCAGAGGTTCCGCTTCCGGGGTTTCCTCTGTTTGTTCTTTCTGTTCCTGGTTTTCTTCGGTTACTTCTTGACTGTTTTCTTGGCTTTGGGTTTCTTGCACACCTTCTTGGCCATTTGCTTCACTCTCCTGTTCTTGTTTAATTCCAACTCCTTGTAACCTATTAGAAGTTTCAAGGACTGGTACTTTTTCAGAAACACTTTTCGCCATGTTTTCCATAACTTCCTGGCTCATTCTTTCAATCAGTTCCAATCCCGTCGCTTGGCCTGTACCCGTTTCCGGAGGCGTTGCGGTTGTGGGTTTTTCACTCATGTTAGCTCCTCAGTTTTTATTTTTTTCTTTTGCTATTTTTACAAGCGTCATATACTTTTCGGCCGTAGCTTTTAATCCTCTAGCCCGGCCAATTTCGTGCAATTCGATAATATATTTTGGCTCCGGTGTTTGCTCTCCCTCCTTTGCTTTTTGTGGTTTTGGTCTGCCTAATAGCGAATCGGCAAATTTCACATCATAAGCCAGCATTTCCTCTAGTATCTGCCAGCCTTCCGTACCCGCCATTTCAGCAATAGCCCGGTAGTTAATTGCTCTTGTATTTCGTTCTTCCATTGCTCTCCTTTCTAGCTATTTGTAAGTAGTTGCTCGATTCCGTCCATCTGATTACCGGCTTCTTGAGAGCTAGTCAGCATAGACTGTCCAGCCACTTCTGCCGGAGATGACATTTGCGGTTGTGCTCCGCCTTCTCCCTGTGTCCCAGCTTGTTGCAAAGCCATTTGTTGCTGTAGCATTTGCTGTTGAGCCATAGCTACCTGTTGAGCTGGTATGGTTACAATCATATCGTTTAGTTCTAGTTTTTTAAGCCTGGAATACTCTCGGATAATGTATCCAATATCAGGAATACAGGTATTCTGTGTCCGATCCTTCCAGCCTATAGGAAGCCCGGTTTGTGGGTTTATCTGTAGAAAGGGCTGTAATATCTGCATCATTTGAAGAAGTTCCTGAGCCTTTGCTTGGTTATCTCCATCCAGTGCCGCAATGCATGGAATAGCGTAGGTTGTGCGTTTCAGTATATCCGGTGTAACGGTTAGCGTTTTTGACTGAGGGTCAAATTGTTCTCCTAATTCAGCCGCGTATTTTTCAGCCTCGTCTTGGGTAAGTTTTATAATTACTGGATTATCGGTCGGCGTAAACTCAGCCAGCAATCCGCGCATGACTTCGGCCAGCTCACGCAATCCTTCATTAGCCATACGGAACACAATGGCTTCGAGTCGCTGTCCAGCATTAGAGTTCCTAAGATTTGTGGTGAAGGCTGTTTCTTTTCGTTCCATCTCTCCCCGTAGTATATCCGCCGATGATGTAACGAGGTTCGCATCTGCCTTAATCATCTCCTCGTGTTTCCAGGTTTCAGGAGGTATTTGAGTACGAGGAATAGGCTCGATGGTAGCCATCGGATCGGCTTTATGTATAACCTGGCCCATACGAGAGTTTAAGTCCTCCTCGTTTTCAACCGCTCCTGGGGATACGATGTATCCCTGATTAAGATTAAAGTTAATTGCGTCCATGCGTTGATTGCGCGTTACATTCAATTCACCTTGCAAGTCGTAAACTTGTGCTCCGATACCCCTGCCTAACGCCTCCCCTCTCTTCGGCTTGAATTTCATAACCGCTATAGGTTTAACTCCAAACGGAACTGGCGGAACAACCGTAAGGCGCTGTCCGCTATTTAGCTTAGAACTCCCGGCGACGATTACTTTGCAATCTTGCCTTATTTTATCAACTACTTTCCCGTTTTCATCGAAATACGGTACGTAACCTTTTCCGTAGTAGTGGTATAATTCAATTTTACGCCGGTCAATGTTAAACTCGCCACCCATTGTGGTGCCTGACTTGCCGTCAACTTCAATTTGTATATTGTCATAGTCAGAATCTCCAACGGTAAGGTTTTTAATTTCGTCGTTAGTAAGCGGACGGTAGCCGGAATTTTTAACCCGTTCCAAATACACTTCCGGATCAATGCGTTCACGAACAATGACCCAAGATTTTCTCCAGTCTGAGGTTGACCAGTCTATTGCTATATTATTAATATCTAATATTTCAAACTTCAATCCGGTGTAATCAATCACATCCGTAACGGTTTCAACCGTAACCGGAACACCGAGTGCATTAAACAACGGCATATTTGGGTTTGTTGGATTTGGTATGGTTTCGACATCATTTCTGGTATGGGAAACGGTATCAAAAAACACGTGCAGAAATCCCTGCCCAAACAGCACGGCATCCTGAATCCACAAATACAGTTGTTCTTTAGCGCCTGGAATACGGTCTGCGATAAGATATTTAATAACCCTTTCCAAAACTCTCGCTGCCAAAATATCGTCTTTATTGCTGCTGTCGGTTTCAAAGCGAATAAAAGGATTGTAGGAAAGCAGGGTTAGAAAAAACTTAGCGCACACCGTATCGGTCAGCGGCTCGATAAGCGGCACGTGCATATTAGACGCACCTGTACCGGATTTATATTGCGGTAATGCTTCCGGTATTCCGTAAAATGCTTTAAGCCATTTTACATGGTCATTACGCACATCGTTTATCTGTCCCCAGGCGTGTTGAAACTTTAAAACTATATCTTGCGCTATCGCCTGTTCGTCGGAATCCGGATTATTTACTCCGTCAGCCCAATCTCCCGTGCTTCCCATATACATAGGTTATCTCCCAATGTGTCCGTATTGCAGTTGTAATCTTGGTAATTCAACTCGTTCCATACCCATTCCGCGCATATATTTTGGATTCCGTTCCGCGACGTATTCCCCTGCGTTCATTAAGTGGTTGTTTGAATCTTTCGGCCGTTCGAACGAGTTCATGTTTTCGCCCTTACGAGTAGTCCAGACATACTCCTCAAACTCGTTTAGCGAATTTATACAGTTTGAAAAGATGAGAAGTTCTGGCATACCTGAAGGTCCAAGAACCAACTGTTCGCGCATTTTGTCTATCCGATGCTCGACGCTACCTTTTTGCCTATCTCCTGCCAGAACCGGTACGGTCTTTCCGTATCCTTTACAAAACGATTTTCGATATACTTCCATATTTGTTTCGTTGGTTTGTTCGTTGCGTTGCGCTCCGGACATTGGGTCGCACGCCACCCACCGCAACTTATAATTTCCCCATCTTTTCTTTATCCATTCCCCTTGTGCCTCGCCGTTTTGCGAAACGGTCTTACCTGTTTCGTAGTATTCATCTATTAGGAACTTCTTTCCTTCCGGCGTTATCGCTTGTAGCCATCCAGCGTGCGGATTATTTATTCCAAAGTCAACACCAAGGAATAGTTGCGTTCCGGTTGGAAGTTCAAATGGCTGTGTCACATGCGTCCGTTCGTCAAACATAAAGTAAACCAGTCCTTCGTTCGCCACCCGGTCGCCCTTAATGCGTATAGCAAACTGCTTATCGTCGAACAGTGCGGATTTAACGATAAGCTCTTTGCGCTGAATTTTGTAGTTGGATAGAGTATCCAGGTGAAAGTACCCGATAGTCGGATTTTTCCTGGACGCTTTAACCAGCTTCTTATAGCTCCACGTCATACCATTGTGCGGAGTCATGGAAAAGAACAGCATACCAGCACGGTCGGATAGCCGCATAAGCGTTTCGTCGAACACTTCTTCGTTGCATTCCTCGTCTATCATGGCAATATCCAAGTCCTCGCCACGATGGGTTTGCAAGTCCTGCGTATTCGCCATTAGTTGAATAGTTGAACCATTCCTCAAGCGTATAACCTTTTCAAGTACCTTAAACGCTTTATCCCACCTGCCGCCCTCAAGCGCCGTTAGTGGCACGAGGTCTTTTAGTTTGTTTAGGATAATCCCCAAAGCCCCTTCCATGAGAACATTAGCGATAATTCTGGCTTTTACCGGCAATAGACGTTTAATAGTTGGGTGTTTTCCGAGTGCTATCATCACCAGCTTTGCGCACGCCAAGTGCGTTTTGCCACTGCGATTCCCACCCTCTATTAACTGTACTGGCTTAGTACATAGGTACGCCTCGCTCTGGTATGGAAGTGGCTCAAACCAGTCAAGCATCTGCTGGCGCTGTTTATACCGCCTATACACTTCAGCGGAATAGGTTAGGATCATTAGTATCCTCGTCCTGTATAAACTCCGCTAATTACTTCCTTCAACGCTTTTGGCTTCCATTTCATAAATTCCGCCCACCAAATAGGCGTCATATCGAAATTAACTATCCAGTCACGTTCTGTTTTATTAAACTGGTTATATCTAGCCGCCGTTTGCATCCTGGCTTTTTTAGCTTCTTCTTTATGTTTACCTTTAGCCATACATTCTACTGTCCATTCCAGCCAGTCTGCGTGTTTCGGCCCGTCCTGGATTGCGGTTTCCATAAGCCTCATATATTTATTTAATTCTTCTTTTTCAACATATGTTTCCATTACGCCATCCCCCCCTGTAAAATTACTCCACCTGCTCCTGACAGGCGTTCGCGTTCCTTCTGGCGTATTTCCTCGGCGTTGTATTTAGCTGTGCGTTCCTGAATTAGCTTCTGGCGTTTAGCTCTGCATCCTTTAAGGACAGCCGCATATTTTTCCTTAGGCAGGTCTGCCAGAGCGTTCACCATTAGTGGTATAATTTCCATCATTGCCAGATTATTTGCTTCTACTTCCGACTGAGCTTCTTTCAGCCATTCGCGTATTTCCCTAGTAGCGACTATACGCGCCTGGTCTGAAATGGAATTGCGCGAAAGTTTATCCATCCGGGAGAACAGTTCTTCTTCGTTTATCGCTCCGGACATATAAAGCTGTTTCGTATGGTTTACAATAGCTGCTGATTTTTCCACATCGGCGGTTTTGCTCAATCGGTTTTGAGCGGCCAGTTCCTGCCGGATGCGTTTGCTTTGGCCCCGTAGCCCGAACTTCTTCATTAAATTACTACCCTTAGTTCGGGCATAGCTTTGAGATTTGGTTGTTAGTCTAGGCCACGCTTGCAAAACCGCCCAGTATGCGTTTCCAGACTGCATGAACAATTCAATCCAGCGTTTTTCCTCTGCCGTAGCTTTCAATCCAGTCGGGTCCGGGTTTGGCAACTCGAATTTTTTAACAATGCGCTTAGCCGGTAAATCGTTAGGCAGAAGTGTTTCGTACACTTCTCCACCGTATCTAAACGGAGAATCTTCAGAAAATTTTTCCGGCAATTCTTCTTTTTCTTTCACTCCATACCCCATATAAACTTTTCTGCAAAATGAGCGTCTGGCGTTTTCTGATCCATTATTTCCCGTAATCTTGCCATCCGGTCTGCCTGAATTTCAGTCATTAGCTCTTTGCTTTTTCCTAGCCTTCCGAACAATGATTCATTATCCATATTCCTGGTTGCGGCATATTCAGCAACTTCTTTAGCGTTTTTGGCTTTATATGCTTCCATCGGCAGTCGATTGACACGAATAGCGTCCAGTGCGTTTTCTGTTTCACGTAAAACATTATAAGCGTTTTTATGGGCTTTTCCTACTACGCCGCCTATAAGTGTGTCAATAACAAGTTCAAGTGGTAGTCTATCTTTGCGTCCTTCGTAACCCCCGGCGCTTTGCATAACGCCGTAAGCAAGTGGGGAGTAGTTGGTACCTCCCCACCCCGGTATCTGATCCCCTGAGACGCCTAACGCGTTGAGTAGTGTGTGCGCCGGGTTCAATACCGTTTCCATCGTCGATTCAATATCTTTGTTTGGACTAGCGCCTATAGTTTTCAAGACAGCGTTAGCCATAGGGCTGTATTTATTCATAATCATCCCATCTTGATTGACCGAGTTTCTAGCCTTGAAAAAATCTCTATAGTCGCTTGTATCCATTTTTTACCAACCAGTAGGCAGTTTAGCTAGTGTTTCAGGAGAAGGATTTGGATACCCGCCCAGAGCTTCGATAGAAGCAGAAGCGGCTGTAGCGGTAGCCCAATGGTTATCTCCGGCTGCTGTAGTAAACACTTCCTTCATCTTATAAGAAGCGGCCTGAGCGCCGTCCAGGTAATAAACGATAGTACCGGTAGCATTAATCGTAGTTGCGCTGACCATATCGTTATTAACCTTTTGTACACGGTTTCCGCGCACAAAAATCTGTACAGTCATTATCAATCACCAACCCTTTCTTTAAGAGGTTCGCTTGCGATTTTGTCAAACATAGGGTCTCCAAATCCTTCTACAGACTCTATTGGATCAAACTTAGTCCGTTCTTCAACCGTCTCCATTGCGGCTGTAAACATTTCGTTAATCGCCGCATCCGGACTACCGTTAAGTTCCGCTCCTCCGACAATATCCATCGGAGCTATACCGGCTTTAGGATTAACCGTACCTTCTACCAATTCTGCATCTGTTCTACTAACGGGAAGATTAGCTTTTTTCCAATCCATTTAAGCTTCTCCTCTCGATCCTTCTTCCGGATCATGTGTAAGCTCCGTATCCAAGGCTCTTTCTTCCACAACGCCATGTTCGCCCTGGGCATTTTCCATAGCATCGTTTGCGGCCGAGCCTTCGGTTTGAATACGATCAAAGCGTTGGCCGTCTAAACCAGCACCCATAGAAGCAGATTCCTCAGGCGCTCCGGGCATAAATTTTTGACTTCCATAACGAGCATTATCTTCTGCACCCATTGTATATTCTCCTTTATATAGCGAATGAAGCGGTAACACCGGCCGCACCGTTCGAGCCGCCGTAACCGCCTGTACCGGCAACACCGGCAGACGCCTGAAGCGTTCCGACCGTACCAGTACGATAAAACACTACAACTGAACCGCCACCACCGCCACCGCCGTTACCTGCAGAAGCTCCTACACCGTCTTGTACAGCACCGCCATTACAGCCGTTTGCGCGGAT
>Ga0105103_10002234_pt1 | contig 10147 bp, 9 predicted proteins | sample PPLLaktember2015_2_FD_79107 | JGI IMG/M metagenome (GOLD analysis project Ga0105103, IMG submission 79107) | Freshwater sediment microbial communities from Prairie Pothole Lake near Jamestown, North Dakota, USA - PPLs Lake P7 Core (6) Depth... | ecosystem: Environmental > Aquatic > Freshwater >...
CACGAAGTAGCCGCCGATCGCGTAGAAGAAGAACGGCGTGACCTGCGCGAGGAAGTTGTTCAGGAACTTGACGAAGAACTTGCGCTTGTAGATGTCGACGCGGATGCCGTAGATCGTGCCGAGCCGGTTCGAGGCATCGGCGAGCTCGTAGCGCATCGTGTCGTTGGCACGCACTTCGGTGGCGCCGCCGATCACGTCGCCGATGCGATCGGAGAACTCCCTCGTCGTCTGGATGCGCCGCTTGGCGAGCTGGTTGATCTTGCGCTGCAGCTTCGGGATCAGCCAGGCCTGCGGCGGGTAGAGCGCGACCGCGGCGAGCCCGAGCCAGAAGTTCTGCATGAAGATGAACGTCATGTAGGTGACGAGCAGGCCGAGCTGAAACGCGGGCGAGGCGATCGACTCGCCGATGAAGCCGCCGATCGGGTCGGTCTCGGCGGTGACCATGGGGATAATCTCGCCCGACGAGGTCTTCTTGAAGTGCGGCAGCGGGAACCGCAACATCGCGTCGTAGAGCTGGTAACGGAGCCTGCGCACCATCCGCTCGCCGACCACCCCGCGATAGACGTTGAGCCAGTACTTGATGCCGCCGTTGAGGGTGATCAGCGCGAGCAGCGCGAACGAGAGCAGCATCAGGTACTCGACCTGCGCGAACTCGCGGCCGAACACCGTGACGGGGAAGCCCCGCTTGCCGCCCAGCGCGTCGTTGACGATGCGCTTCGGCAGCTCGAGATTGATGTAGATGAGCGGCAGGCTCGCGATCGTGACGATCAGCAGCAGCACCTGGTCGCGCCAGGTGTGGTGCCAGATGTAACGGAACAGCGAGCGCTCCATCGCCGCCAGGCTCCCCGATTTCCCGCCGCGTGCATCGCCCGCGACCGCGCCGGCCGCGGCCCGCCCCTGGGCCCGCGCGGTGTCCGGCCAATGCTACCATCGCCCCGACCATGCTCGCCCCCTCGCCGGGAGCCCGCGCGGGCGCGCGTCGCATCGGCGTCGTGCTGAAGGGCTATCCGCGGCTCTCCGAGACGTTCATCGCGCAGGAGCTCGCCGCGCTCGAGCGGCGCGGGCTCGCGCTCGCCATCTACTCGCTGCGCCATCCGACCGACGGGGCGACGCATCCCGTCCACGGCGAGATCGTGGCGCCGGTCGCCTACCTGCCCGAATACCTCCGCGACGAGCCGCGCCGGGTGTTCCGTGCCTGGCGCGCCGCTCGCCGCCTGCCCGGCTACCGCAGGGCGTTGGCCGCATGGCGTGCGGACCTCGCTCGCGACCGCACCGCGAATCGCGCTCGCCGCTTCGGACAGGCGCTCGTGCTCGCGTCGGAACTGGCGCCCGACATCGGGCACCTCCACGCCCACTTCCTGCACACGCCCGCTTCAGTCACTCGCTACGCCGCGATGATGCGCGGGCTGCCCTGGAGCGTCTCGGCGCACGCGAAGGACATCTGGACCACGTCGGACTGGGAGAAGCGCGAGAAGCTCGCCTCGTGTGCCTGGGCCACCACCTGCACCCGGGCGAACGCCCTGCACCTGCGCTCGCTCGCTGCCGAACCTTCGCGCGTCGACCTCGTCTACCACGGCATCGATGCGAAGCGCTTTCCGCCACCGGACGCGAAGACCGCCGCCGCGCCGGGCGACGCGCGCCCGGTCGTCATCCTCTCGGTGGGCCGCGCGGTGGAGAAGAAAGGCTACGACGACCTCTTGCCCGCGCTGGCCCGGCTGCCCGCGACGCTCGATTGGCGCTTCGAGCACGTGGGCGGCGGGCCGCAACTGCAGGGTCTGGAGGAGGAAGCCCGGGCACTCGGCATCGCGGAGCGCGTGACGTGGCTCGGCCCGCTCACCCAACCGGACGTGCTCGCGCGCTATCGCGCCGCCGACGTGTTCGTGCTGTCGTCGCGCGTGGCGGGCGACGGCGACCGCGACGGCTTGCCCAACGTGCTGATGGAAGCGCAGAGCCAGGGCCTGCCGTGCGTGGCCACCGACGTGTCCGGCATCCCGGAGCTGATCGAGGATGGCGTCACGGGGCTGCTCGTGGCTCCGCGCGACCGCGATGCGCTCGCTCGCGCGCTCGCCCGGCTCGTCGGCGACCCTGCGCTGCGCGCGCGGCTGGGCGAGGCCGGGCGTGAGCGCACGTTGCGCGACTTCTCGCTCGAACGTGGCATCGACCGGCTGGTCGAGCGCTTCGGCGGCGCGGTCGTGTCCCCGTGAACCGGTCGCATCCGCGCTGATGCGCATCGCATTCTACGCCCCGCTCAAGTGGCCAGGGCACCCGGTGCCCTCGGGCGACCGCCTGCTCGCGCGGATGTTCGTCGCCGCGCTCGAGGCCGCGGGCCACGAGGTGGTGCTCGCCTCGCGGCTGCGAACCTTCGAGGGCCGTGGCGATGCCGCGCGGCAGGCGCGAATCGCGGCAGTCGGCGCGGCGTTCGCGCGGCGGCTGATCCGGCGCTGGCAGCGCCCCGGCGCCGCCGCGCCCGACCTGTGGTTCACCTACCACGTCTACCACAAGGCGCCGGACCACCTGGGTCCGCGCGTGGCCCGCGCACTCGCGATTCCCTACGTGATCGCGGAAGCGTCCGTGGCGCCGAAGCAACGCGACGGCGACTGGCAGGAAGGTCACGCCGCAGCGGCGGCGGCGATTCGCAACGCGGATGCAGTGATCTGCGTCAACCCCGCGGACGTCCCGCACGTGACGGCGACGCGCGGGCCCGGTGCGATCACGGCCGTGTTGCCGCCGTTCTTCGACGTCGCCGCCTTTGCCGCCGCTGGGGAGACCGACGACGCACGCGCCGTGGTGCGCGCGCTCGTGCCGCCCGCCTCCTCGCCACGGCTCGTCACCGTGGCGATGATGCGCGCAGGCGACAAGCTCGCGAGCTACCTCGCGCTCGCGGATGCTCTCGAGCGACTGCTCGAGCAGCCCTGGCACCTCGTGGTCGTCGGGGGCGGCGCCGCGGCGGACGTGGTCCACGCGCGCTTCGCTTCGTTTCCATCGGGACGCGTGCGCTTCGTCGGCACGCAGCCCCCCGCGACCGTCGCGGCACTGCTCACCGGTGCCGACCTCTTCGTGTGGCCGGCGGTGGCGGAAGTGATCGGGCTCGCCCTGCTCGAAGCACAGGCCTGCGGCGTGCCGGTCGTCGCCGGGCGCCGGCCCGGTGTCGCAGCGATCGTCGACGACGGCGTCACCGGGCGACTGACGCCCCCCGGCGACACCGCCGCGTTCGCCGCCGCGGTCGGCGCGCTGCTCGACGACCCCGCCGGGCGCGTGGCGATGGGCTGGCGGGCCCGCGCGCATGCGCGCGAGCGCCACGACCTCGCGTCCGCAGCGCGCTCGCTGGACGCAGTGCTCGCACGCGTCGCGGCTTCGCGGGAGACGGCGCGATGATCGTCGCACTGCTGCGCCACGGCCGCACCGAGTGGAACGACCTGCGTCGCATGCAGGGCCGTGCGGATATCCCGCTGTCGGACGCCGGCCGCGCGCAGGTCGCCGCGTGGCGGCTGCCCGCGGCGATCGCCGGCGCACGCGTCGCGGCGAGCCCGCTCGCGCGTGCGATCGAGACGGCGCGCCTCCTCTGCGGCACCGAGCCGCAGGTCGAGTCGGATTTGATCGAGATGGACTGGGGCGCGTGGGAGGGACGCACCTTCGAGCAGCTTCGCGCCGAGCTCGGTCCCGTCTATGCGGTGGCCGAGGCGCTCGGCGTCGACTATCGCCCCCCGGACGGCGAGAGTCCGCGCGACGTCCAGGACCGCGTTGCGCGCTGGTTCGGCCGCGTGAGCGTCGGGCAGGGTCCGGTCGTGGCGGTCACCCATCAGGGCGTGCTGCGGGCGCTGCTCGCGAAGCTCACCGGCTGGGACATGGTCTCCAAATCCCCGGTCAAGCTGCTGGCGGATCGCGTCCACCTGTTCGAGGTGGAACGCGGGCACCTGCGCGCCGTCGAATGGAATGTCCCGCTGCTGCCGGGTGACGACCGGCCACGCGACGACGCTTCGTCGGCGTAAGCTGCGGGTTGCCGGGAGCGACGGCCGCAGCGGCGCACGCCGGCCGTGGCGGCGCGACCGCCGCGCTGCTTCCACACTGTCCACCCCCCGATCGCGCGATGCAGCGGCTCCTCGACACCTTGCGCCTCAGCGGAGCGGACCGGCCCGAGCGCGGGCTCCTCCCGGCGCGAGTGCGCGAACGCATCCGGGTGCAGGAGGAGCGCTCGGAGATCCTGGTCGGCGTCGCGCAGCTCGCCTTCATCGTCTTCATGGCGGTGCTCTACGGGATCTCGCCGAAGAAGTTCGGCGCCGAGGCGCCGTTCGCTCCCGTCCCCTGGGTGCTCTCCGCCTACGCGCTGTTCACGCTGGTCCGCCTCGCCCTCGCGTACGCGCGACGACTGCCGCACGGCTTCGTCTACCTGTCGATCGTGGTCGACGTCGTGCTGCTGATGGGCCTGATCTTCAGCTTTCACCTGCAGTACGAGCAGCCGCCGTCGTTCGTCCTCAAGTCACCGACGCTGATGTGGGTGTTCGTGCTGATCGCGCTGCGGACGCTCAACTTCCAGGCGCGCTACGTCGTCATTGCCGGACTGGTCGCCGCGGCGGGCTGGCTGCTGCTCGTGCTCTACGTGGTCACGATCAACCCGCGCGACACCATGGTCACGCGCGACTACGTCACCTACCTCACGTCGAACAGCGTGCTGATCGGCGCCGAGGTCGACAAGATCGTGGCGATCCTGATCTTCACGGCGGTGCTCGCGTTCGCGACCGGCCGCGCGCGGCGGCTGGTCGAGTACATGGCCGTCGAGCGCGCGAGCAACGAGGAGCTCGCCCGGTTCGTGCCGCGCGAAGTCGTCGACCAGGCGCGCACGTCGGAGGACGCGCTCGCCGCCGGGCAGGGCGAGACGGCCGAGGCGACGGTCCTGTTCCTCGACATCGAGGGCTTCACCACGCTCTCCGAGCGACTCGAACCGGAAGAGGTCGTGGGCACGCTCAACGACTTCTTCGAAGGCGCTGCCGCACCGATCGAGCGGCGCGACGGCGTGATCAACCAGTTCCTTGGCGACGCGATCGTCGCCACGTTCAACGCGCCGCGCCGCGACCCGCGGCACGCGGCGCACGCGGTCGAGGCGGCGCTGGAGATCATCGCGCTGTGCGCAGAGCGCACGTTCGGGGACGGACACCGGCTGTCGGTGCGCATCGGCATCAACACCGGACCGATGACCTGCGGACTGCTCGGCACGCCGGATCGGCTCGTGTACACGGTGATCGGCGACGAAGTGAACCTGGCGGCACGCCTCGAGGCGCTGAACAAGACCTACGGCACGCGCATCATCGTCTCCGAGCGCACGTGGGAGCAGGCCGGACCGAACGCATTCGCGTTCGCGCCGATCGGCGACGTGCAGGTGCGGGGCCGCAGCCGGCCGACGCCGGTCTACACGCTGCGCGACGAATAGCTCCGGCTGGCCTACGCGCCGCGCGGCAGGTGCCCGGCCCGGCGCCACTCCTCGAGCAGCCGGTCGACGTTGCCGCGCGCGGTCGCCTCGCAGCGCTCGCGGAACCACTCGGTGGCGAACATGCGCGGCCGCGCGACCAGCGCACGCAGGAACGGCGCGAGGCCCGCGGCGAACTCGCCGTCGGTCCGCTGCGGGCACTCGGCGCGGATCAGGTCGGTGGTGCTGCGGAACTCTGCCCACGGCCGCCCGAACCCGGCCAGGTCGATGTCGACCATGTAGCCCGGGTCGGCGTGGAGCATCGGCCGCACATGGCGCGACGCGAGGATCATGCGGCAGACCGCGACGCGGAAGCGCGGCGTCGCCCCGTCCGAGCGCCGCAGGTAGAAGCGGGCGCTCCGGGCCTCGTTGTCGCGCACACCGGGTGCGTAGATGACGTCGTGGAACCAGATCGCGATCTCGACCGCGTCCGGGTTCTCCACCAGGTCCGCGACCGCATCCAGCCGGGCGAGGCAGTCGTCGATGTGCGCGAGCGTGTGATAGTGACGCGCGGGCTCGGCGTAGTGGGCGGCAAGCTCCGCGAAGACGGCACCTGCGTCGCGCGCGGCATCGCCGGCGTGGCATCGTCGCCACACCGCCGCCAACCGCGCCTTCGATGCGTGGGGCAGATTCATGTCGGGCGGTGACGGCGGACTTCAGCCGCGCGCGGCGGGATGGTCGGCAGTGCCGTTGCCGCCCAGCGCTTTCTGCGCAGCCTCGAGCCGCTTGGTCGTCGCCGCCAGGCGCTCGGAGAGCTGGCGCATCATGTCCAGCGCCACGTCCGGGTTCTCGGACAGGAGTCTCAGGAACACCGGCGCGGTGATCCTGAGCACGCGCACGTGATCGCGCGCGCGCACGCTGATCGTGCGCGGCGCGTTCATGATCACGCCCATCTCGCCGATCATCAGGTGCGGTCCGGCCGTGCCGATGACGAATTCGTCGTCACCTGCGCCGCCGAGGAACTCAACCGTGCCTTCGAGGATCACGAACGCGCTGTCCGAGGGGTCGCCCGCGCGGATCAGCGTGTCACCGGGGTCGAAGCGCAGCGCCCGGCTGGTGAACGCAAGGAGCTTCAGGCGAGCGGGATCGAGCTTCGCGAACGTCGGCACGCGTGCAAGTACTGCCGCTTCCTGCTCAACGCTCACGACCAGGTTTCCTCCACGTCGGGGCCGGCGCTCGCCGCCGTCGGGCCACGGGCCGGGTACCGATTAGGATACGGCAACCCGGCCGGTCCGGGAAAGCCGCCCCGACGAGCAGCCGGCGGATGGATGCCGGCTGGTATCCTCCATCGACCGTAGGACCCGAGCGATCCGTGACCGACGACCGCGACGAGCGCTGCACGGACATCCTGTCCGGACTCGCCACCTATTTCGATTCACCGTTCGTCGCCGACATCGCGGCGACGGCATCCCGCCACCACGAGCCGGACCTCGGCCACGCGCTCAATCCCAACCAGATCGCCTCGAAACGCTGGCTCGCCGACGCGCTCGCCGCGGCGGCGGGCGGGCGCTTCGGCACGGTCACGGTGTTGGGCGGCTGGTTCGGCGTGCTGCCCGCGATCCTGCTCGACGACCGGCGACTCGCGATCGCGCGGGTGGTGAGCGTCGACATCGACCCGCGGTGCGCCGCGATCGCGCGCTCGCTCAATGCGACGCACGTGCGAACGGGGCGCTTCGATGCGGTCACGGCCGACATGCACGGGATCGCGTATCCGCCCCCCGTTGCGCGGGGCACCGATCCCGACCTGATCGTGAACACGTCGTGCGAGCACCTCGCCGACTTCGACGGCTGGTTCGCCCGGGTGCCGGCCGGGCAGCTCGTCGCGCTGCAGTCGAACGACTACTACGCGATCGCCGAGCACGTGAACTGCGTGCCGGACCTCGCCGCGTTCCGCGCCCAGGCGCCGCTCGCCGAGCTGCTCTACTCGGGCGCGCAGCCGCGCAAGCGCTACCGGCGCTTCATGTTGATCGGCCGCAAGTAACGGTCCGCCGCGGCCCTCGGGACCCCGCGTCGCTCGTCACGCTGAACGGTTCACCGCCTCGGCGACGCCCACCCAACGGGCCGCGGGATGCCGGCGAGTGCGCGCGAGAAGCTCACCGACGAACTGCCACGCCTCGATGTCGAAGACGAGGTGATGGGTGAGCAGCCCGGTCGGCTCGTCGGGGTCCGCGACCCCTTGGCGGCGCTGCGCGAGGTGTTCGAGCACCGCGTCGAGGGCACGCTCGGCACCGACGAAGCGCCTGCCGTCGCGCCATGCGATCGGATCGGCGTGCGCATTGCAGCGAACGACGCCGGGGGCGGCATCGCGGCACGTGCGCGGCCCGAACGTGGACACGCCCACAAACCCCTGCGCAGGCAGCACGGCGACGACGTGCGGATCGATGCGGTTCCAGGGCGGCACGAGCACCGGTTCGAAGCGCCTGCCGAAGGCGGCGCGCAACCGTTCGCTGCCGACGCCGAGCTCGGCGACGACGATCCCGAGCGGGCGGTCACCCCCGAGCTCGCACGACTTGGCGCCGGCGGACGCGTGGTTGCGGTGCGCGTAGCCGTGCTGGACGATCGTGCATTGCGGCGCGGTCGCGACCGCGGCGACGAGCGAGCCCTCGAGCGAGGCTGGCACGACGGCCAGCGCGACGGGGACCTCGTGGGCGCGCGCAAGCTCGAGCAGCGGCGCGAGTGCCGGCGTCATCGCGACGGCGTCGTCGTCGCGCCACCACAACGTCGCCACGCGCCCACCATCGGCCCAGCGCGCAAGCTCGTCGTCGAGACGATCGAACGTCACGGCGCCGCCGCTTCCCGCCGCCGCCCGATCGCGACGATGCGCTCGGCGGATCGCTCGGCGCCGTCGGTGGCGAATGGGCACGGCGGCGCGACGCCACGGAGAGCGGCGCGATCGATCGCCGCCGCGAGCACCGGCGGCGCGAGGTCGCGCTCGTCGACCACCTCGGCGAGGCCGCGCGCCCCGAGCCGTGCGGCGCGCATCGCCTGCTCGGTCTCGCCTTCGGCGGCGAAGGGCACGAGCACGGCGGGCGTGCGGGCACCGAGCACGTCCTGGATCGTGTTGTACCCCGCCTGCGACACCGACACGCGCGCCTTCCCCACCAGCTCCCGGTAATCCGGTCGGTGTCGCTCGACGATCGTCCCGGCATGCCGCCCTTCGATCACGAGCGCCTCGAACGCGGTTTCGGGAACGCCGGGCCCGACCAGCACCCGCCAGGTGAGCGCGGCGTGCGCCGAGTGCGCGCGCGCGGCGATCGCCGCGGCGAGGAGCTCCCGGCCCGCATCGCCGCTGCTTGCCGCCACGACGATCTCGTGGCGTCCGTCGGCCGGCACGACGGCGGCCGGACCGTTCGGCGCCACGACGTATCCCGTGTAGGTGACCCGGACCGTCGCGTCCGCGGCCGGGGGAAAGGTATCCTCCAGCCGCGCGAACGCCGGGTCGCCGTGCACGAGGATCTCGTCGACATTCTCCCTCGCCACGCGCCAGATGGCCGCGTCCCGGGCGGGATCGGCTCGCACGTGCAGCAGGTCGCGTACCGACACGACGACGCGTGGCCGTGGCGTCGACGAAGCGATGCGCGCGAGGAGCGGGTCGAGCTCAAATCCGAGCGCACGCCGGCCGAAGGGCCAGGTCTCGAGCAGGACCACGTCCGGCCGGGCGGCGTCGTACGCGGCACAGAGCGCCTCCGTCCGTGCGCGCCGGAAGGCGTCGGTCAGTGGCCGGCCCGCGGCGTCGAGCAGCGGATTGAACCGCGCGTCCGCCACCTGCACCGGCGGCAGCTGGATCAGCCGGACATGGCGCGGCATGCGCGCGGGCCGGGGCATGCCGCCGCTGACGAAATGCACGTCCGCGCCGCGTGCCGCGAGCGCCTCGGCCACCCAGCGCATCCGCTCGAGATGCCCGCTGCCCAGCAGGTGCTGGACCCAGATCAGGACGGTCACGGCACCCGCCCCGGACGGGCGAGGCGTCACCCCGCCGCGACGGCCGCGCGCACGCGGCGCCGGCGTGCCGGCAGGTAACGCGCCGCCAGCCGGCCGATCGTGTCGAGGCCGCGCAGCATCGACGCGGCACCGTGCGCCGAAGGCTTGTCCTGCAACGGCAGCGCGCGCAGCGCGGCGGCCATCACCGCCGGGTCGTTGCCGCTGTCGATGTCGAGCATGCGCACGAGCCCGAGGTCGGCCGCGCGCGTCGCACGCAGCAGCTGCTCGCGCCGCGGGGCGGTTCGCGGAATCAGGATCGCCGGCTTGTCGAACGACAGGATCTCGCAGAACGTGTTGTAGCCGCCCATCGAGACCACGCCCAAGGCGTTGGCGATCAGGAACTCGGGCGTGCTGTCGAACGTGAGCAGGCGTACCCGGGGCAGCGCCTCCGCGCGGGCGCGGAACTCGCGCTGCCGCGCGGGGCTCATGAACGGCCCCAGCACGACGACCGAGTTGAACGGGATCTCGGGGTCGTGCTCGTACGCCTTGAGCACCCAGTCGACGACCGACATGCCGTCGCCGCCACCGCCGACAGTGGTGAGGATGTAGGGCTCGTCGCCGAACGGACGTTCGGGCGGGCGATCGGCGTACGGAAGCGTGCGCCGGATGTAGCCGGTGTAGACGACCTTGTCGTGCACGGCCGGGGGGCACTCGATGCCGGCGAGCGGATCGGCGAGCGCCTCGAGGCCGTACACCCAGATCTCG
>Ga0105103_10002235_pt1 | contig 10145 bp, 7 predicted proteins | sample PPLLaktember2015_2_FD_79107 | JGI IMG/M metagenome (GOLD analysis project Ga0105103, IMG submission 79107) | Freshwater sediment microbial communities from Prairie Pothole Lake near Jamestown, North Dakota, USA - PPLs Lake P7 Core (6) Depth... | ecosystem: Environmental > Aquatic > Freshwater >...
CTTAGGGCTCTGTGTCGGCTATACCGTTGCAGCGGAAAAGGGATGGCAGCTCGTGTGGTCCGACGAATTTGAAGGTTCAGGTTTGCCCGATGCGAGCAAATGGAATTATGAAGAGGGCGTGCTGCGCAATCAGGAACTCCAATATTATACGCGCGAACGCATGGAAAATGCTCGTGTGGAAGATGGCAAATTGATCATCGAAACGAGGAAGGAAAAGATCGATGGCCATCATTACACGTCCGCCAGTCTCATCACCAAAGGCAAAGCAGAATGGTGTTATGGCCGATTTGAGATCAGAGCCAAGCTGCCGACAGGCAAAGGTATGTGGCCCGCCATCTGGTTGTTGGGCGCAGGTTATCCTGAACATACCCGGTGGCCGGAATGTGGCGAGATCGATATTATGGAGAACGTCGGCTTTGACCCCGACATGATCCATGCGAACATTCACACCAAAGCGTATAATCACGCTATCGGCACCAACAAAGGCGATAAAATGACTGTTGCCGCACCCCATGCCGACTTTCACATTTATGCCTTGGAGTGGTTTGAAGAGCACATGGATTTCTTTGTCGATAATATTAAATACTTTACCTTTGATAATGAAAAGAGCGGCAACGACGTCTGGCCGTTCGATAAGCCTTTTTATTTGATTTTGAACGCCGCATATGGCGGTTCTTGGGGTGGTGCTCAGGGAGTGGATGAAACTATCCTGCCGCAGAGATATGAAATTGACTATGTTCGTATCTATCAATGGAAATAAGGAGCTGAATAGGTCTGATGCTTTCGATTCATTGCATACAACATGTTCCGTTTGAGAATCCGGGATGTCTTTTAGAATGGGCTCAATCGCACCAATATCCGTTTGACATCACCCATGTATATCGTCAGGAGTCTCTGCCGACACTTGATCATTTTGACTGGCTGATTCTTATGGGTGGGCCGATGAGCGTCAATGATGAGAGTCTCTACCCCTGGTTGATTCAAGAGAAGCGATTTATCGAGGCCGCTTTGAAAGCAGATAAAAAAATCATTGGCATCTGCCTTGGTGCGCAACTCTTGGCCAGTGTTTTAGGGGCGTCAGTTTATTCTCAGTCGGAAAAGGAAATCGGCTGGCATCCCATTCGCTGGAACAAGGCTGCAAAAAGTAAATCTTGCTTTGCTCAGATTCCAGATTCGCTCGAAGTATTTCACTGGCATGGCGAAACCTTTGCTCTCCCGGCAGATTCTGTTTTGTTGGCCGGTAGTGCTGCCTGCGAACATCAGGCCTTTTTTTATCGTGAGCAGGCGCTGGCGCTGCAGTTCCACTTGGAAGTGAAACCTGAAAATGTCCAGTCCCTGGTGGATCATTGTCGCAGTGATTTAACACCGTCCCGATTTGTTCAGTCGGAGGCTGTGATCCTGCAGAGAAGCAGCCGATGTCGAATATTGAATGGATTTTTTTACAAGATATTAAATAATTTGCTGTCGTCAGACTTTCTCGTTTGATCTATCTGTCAAGAATATTTGATCCACTTGACAATTTCAGGTAGATTCGGTTTTTTGCCATACATAAGAATGCCGACACGAAAAATGCGGCCGCACACCCATAAACTGCCCCAGATTGAGAGAATCATGATGACAAAGCTGATCAGAATCTGCCACAAGGGGGCTGCTTCCGCCAAGATTCGCGAGAACATCAGGATGGGGGCAAAGAAGGGGATGAGCGACAATATCACCGCAAGCAGACTGTTGGGCGAATTATTGACCGCAAACATAAAGAAAAAGGCGAGAATTATCGGCATCATCACCACCCATTGATAACTTTGAGCTTCACTCTCGCTGTTGACCATGCTGCCAATGGAAGCACTGAGCGTTGCATAAAAAAGGTAGCCCAGAAGGAAAAAAGCCAAAAAAGCAACATAAATCCATGGGGATACTTGTGGCAGTACAAGTTGTGAAACTTCCGGAGCAAATGACTTTACAAACACCAAACCATACATGGAGATTAAAACGGCGGTTGCAACCCAAATCAAAAACTGGGTCAAACCGGTGGCGCCAATGCCGATAACTTTGCCGGCCATATATTGGAACGGCTTGACTGAGGACAAGATCACTTCAACGACTCGGGAATTTTTATCTTCAATAACCGCGCGCATCACAAATTGACCATAGAGAATCAGCATCATGTAAAGGAGCAACCCCATGATCATGCTGAACAGGAACGAGATTTCAGCCCGCTGCTCCTGACTTCCCGACTCGCCGATTTTGAAGGTTTTGACACTGACCCAATTATTCAGTTTCTTTACCAACTCTACATCCAGCCCGGATTCGTTTAACCGCAGAGAACGCACAACACCGCTAACTGTCCGTTCCACAGTTTGGATGATTTCAAAGTTGCCGATGTTTTTCGTATGATATTGAAATTGATTGTTTTCGAGGATAGCTCGGGGCAATACCAGAATGCCATCCAACTCGCCCGCATTGACTTTCTGACCGAGAGAAACGATGCCTTGTTCGAGCGATTCTCCACTCTTCAGCTGACTCAGTTGATATTTAGCATCGCCTTTTCCATTTTTTATCTCTGAGAATGCTGCCTCAAGCGGCTCAAATAACTGTCCTGTTTCATCAATGACGACGAGACGAATGCTTTCGCCCAAATTTGAACGCATCATAAGGGCCGGCAAAAAAGAAATACCCAGGATAAAGATCGGCATCAAAAGTGTGCCGATCAAAAAGCCTTTTGTTTTCACCCGTTGCAGGTATTCCCGCTTGATAATGGCAAACAGTTTATTCACTTCAGGCCTCCCTTAGTTTTTAACTGCATTGATAAATATTTCATTCAATGAGGGTTCGGATATTTCGAAATGTGAAATGGTCACTTGCCGGATGGCGCGTTCCAAAATAAGCTGTGGTTTGACCTTTTCAGCCGGCACAATTTCCACATATTGGCCATAATCGTCAAATCCTGCTACCAGACTCTTATCATCCAGAAAGGCCGCATCGCCGTCATAGCGCATCTTGATGCGGTTTATTCCAAACTTGCGTTTAACATCGGCGAGCTGCCCCTGAATAACGCTCTTGCCGTTGTTGATGAGGCAAATCGAATCGCACAACTTTTCAGCCTGCTCCATCAGGTGCGTCGAAAGGATGAGAGTGACGCCGTTTTCTTTCAATTCCATCATCACATCCTTTAGCAAATTGGTATTGATGGGGTCCAAGCCGCTGAACGGTTCATCGAGGATGAGCAGTCGTGGCTGATGGATGACGCTGCAGATGAATTGCAGTTTCTGCTGCATGCCCTTTGATAATTCTTCGATTTTATGATCCTTCCATTTATCCAACTCGAGTCGTGTCAACCATTCAATCGCTTTGGGAGGTGACTTTTTGTTTGATATGCCCTTCAATTCCGCAAAAAAGACAATCGCTTCAAGCACAACCATTTTTTTATAAAGACCACGCTCTTCCGGCAAGTATCCCACCTGATCTTGAAGCCTCCCTGAATTAGGCTGACCCAGTATGGAAATCGATCCGCTGTCCGGCTTGATGATGTCCATGATCATACGAATGGCAGTTGTTTTGCCGGCGCCATTGGGGCCGAGCAAACCAAACACCTGACCTTCCGTCACGACCAAATCCAGGTCATTTACTGCGTGTACGTCTCCGTAGGATTTGTGTACACCCGATAATTGAACGGCAGTCAAGGGAACCTCCTTTTAATTTTTCTTGGACCGCAAGGACAAGGGGTATAACCAAAGAACCAAAGATTATTCACGTTTAACCTTAATACCTTGAATCCGCGACAAAAAGCATTTTTTTAATGGCTTTTTTTGCCGCCCGCTCACCCTGCAGAATATAATGATCAATGTTGTCGAAATCGGACCAACTAAATTGCTTCACTTCGGGCTGGATCAAAATATCCGCTTCTTTGATCAGTTCGTCGTGATAACAGGCGCCTGTTACCGCAGTGGCGCGCAGCACGAAACTCAAGGCATTTGTGCGGTCAACTTGGGGCGGAAGTTGCGATGATACATCCACAGCGACAACTGGTTTCAGAGGGGCAAAATGACGTGCAGCACGAATGGGTACAGCCGAGGTGGCAGCACCATCACTCAATAAATAATTGCCCATGACAATCGGTTCGAAAAAGCCCGGCATGGCTGAACTGGCTAAAACGGCATCCACGATTCGACCGCGCGAGAGAATCACCTCCCTGCCGCTGCATAAATCCGAAGCAACCGCTGCGAATGGAATCGAACTCTGTTCAAATAAATCTTCAGGAAACAGTTTCTGCAGTTCTTCGGTAAAGGATTGATTGAGTTGCGTTCTTTTTAATCGCGCATCATCACAGTTTTCCATTTGCTTGCAGAGGTGTGTTGACAATTGCTGCAGCCAGGAGCCGCGACTACCCTCGGTCTGCTGTTGCGGAGCTTTAAACAGAGCTGTTTGGAGCAGCGCTCTTATTTTATTCTCCAACACAAAAGAATCACCGATCTGCGCATAGAGACCGCCAATGACCGCTCCCATGCTGGTGCCGACGATGGCATGGATAGGAATGTCTGACTTTTCGAGAACTCGTATCACCCCAATGTGAGCAATTCCGCGCGCTCCACCGCCGCCCAATGCAAGCACTATAGGATTTTTATTACCCAGAACGCCTCCTGCAGGCCACTCGATTATGGTGACATTTTCGAGGAGATCGATCCATCATTGTAGAATCGTCACTTTGCCCATATGAACAGCATCGCCGATGCGGGCGCGGAAGAAATAGAGTCCACTTGGCAGGCGCGATCCATCCGCGGTCAGCCCCTGCCATGTCACCTGGATATTGCTGAGCGCAGGCTGGATGACATCGACAATGGTCGTCACTTTTTGGCCGAGCACATTGAACAGATCAATGGTAATTCGGTTGGCCTCTTTTAAATCGACGATAAAAAGGATTTGGCTATGCAGTTCGTAGGAAAACGGATTGGGGTACGATTGGACGAATCGATTTTGTTCCCCGGGTTCGCTCACAGCTCCCCAATAATTGACCGCAGCCAGCGCGTTCACCAGACCAAAACCATACACATTGTTAGGCGAATTTACCCGGTTTGCGGTTTTAATGAGAGCTTCCCGCACTTGTTTTGGTGTCAGTTCGGGATGCGCCGAAAGAATTAATGCGGCAACTCCCGCAACCTGAGGCGAAGAATATGAGGTGCCGCTGCCACGGCCAAAGCCCACACCGTTACTGTTTGAATATACAGTACTGACACCCATCGCCACCACGTCGGGCTTGATACGGCCGTCGCTCGTCGGACCGCGCGAGCTGAATGACGCAATGAGGCTGTCGGAACGGACCGCCCCCACGGCAATCACATCAAAACCATCCGCCGGAGCTGAGACATAATACCAGGCATCATCGCCCTCATTGCCGGCAGACGTGACAACCACGATGCCTTTCTGAAAGGCGAGATCAGCTGCCAGGGTGATCGGAGCCGTGAGTCCGTTCATGTCTTCATATGTATACCAATCGGTATACCCCAAACTGGAGTTGATAACATCCGCCCCCAACGAATCCGCCCATTCAGCCGCGGCAATCCAGTAATCCTCCTCCACCTGCGTCTCGCCGGCAATGTATTCTGTTTTTGCCAGCAGGAATTCGGCGTCATAAGCTGTGCCGATCAGGTTGCCGGGTGAAAACGCTCCTATGATTGACAGCACTTTGGTGCCATGATCGTTCTCATTCAGGGGATCGTCCTCTTCATTGTCAACCTGCTCATCTTGATTGATGAAATCGTACGCAGCTTTGATATGGACATTGGCCAGAGCCGGGTGCTTGAGCGAAAAACCGGTATCGAGAATGGCGATCAATGCGCCCTCTCCGGTCACACCAAGCGTATGAAGTTCGGGAATATGGATGAGAGCGTTTTGTTCAATCGAAGGTCCATAATCCAGAGCGGATGTTACGTGCACGGCTGAAGATTTCATCAGCTGTTCATTGTTCAGGGGAAGGAGGGGACGACTCCCCTGTGCGACTCGCTGAATTGACTTGACAAACGGCAAATCCGTAATCGCATCCACCTGCTCAATTGTGGCATAAACGCTCACGGCATTCAACCATTTGGAAATCACAATGGGATTCAACTGATGCTCTCTTAATGCCCGCACATAGGGAGCGTATACTGGAACATCGGTGATATTCAACAGATCACCGACCTTTTGACGTCGAGCTGCCGCACGAGGATTGAGTGATTCTGACAATTTGTTCCAGTCACTCTTGGAAAGCGTCGCCCCTTTATCCGCAAAATAAATCCAAAATTTTTCCATCTCTCGGGGAAAAAGGAGAGACGGCAATAAAAAAAGACATAACCAAAATAATGAGATTTTCATGAAAACCTTTCTCTAACGTCTGACCATAACCGCCCGCTCAATGTAAACAGGAGTTGCGGGTGACGACTTTTCACCCCACTTGTTCGTCAATGTCTCCACTTTGCCCAACTTTTGCACCGTGTCGAGACCACCAATCACCTTGGCAAATACTGTATACTTGCCATCCAGGAACTTGGTTCCTTCGCGCGACAGGCAGATGAAGAACTGTGAACCGGCGCTGTTGGGATCTTGAGAGCGCGCCATGGAAACAATTCCCAAATCGTGGGGAATCCCATTAAATTCCGCTTTGACTGTATATCCGGGTCCGCCGGTGCCGTCATTATCCGGATCGTCATCTCGAGTCAATATGTCGCCGCCCTGGATGACGAATCTGTCAATGATACGATGAAATCGCGTGTGATTAAAATAACCGGCATTCACTAAACGCTTGAAACTTGTGCAGTGTTCGGGAGCGACATCAGTGTAAAACGCGAGCACAATCGACCCCATATTGGTGCGCAAATAGGCGACTTCACGCTCATTAACCGGTTCAGCCGCTGTATTTTTTACCTTGTCTATAATCGCGCTGATTTCCGCAGCAGAAAGCACACCTGCTTTGTCCGTTGCGGCTTTGTCCATTGTTGCCGTTTCGGCTTTTGAACCAAGTTGATTCATCTGTTGTTCTGACAGTGAGAGGAAAGGATCAAATTTGCTGCAGGAAGTCATAACTACTCCAATCAGTAAGAATCCGAATAATCGACCATTCATGAGTTGTCCCTTTATCGATAGTGTTATTTTGTCATAATGTAATAAAATCGAATGAACATTCCAGCAGGAAATTTACAAAAATCGACCGGAAACTCGCTATTGCCTCCATTGAAGGGGTATTAGGAAAACAGCGTATTATTCTGTAAATTCCCCCATGAAGGATGGCAAGCAAGAATTCGCTCAAATTGTGTTTCCCGTTGCCGTAGCTCACGCGTTCACCTATCACATCCCCGAGCGGTTTCTGGAGGATGTCATTTCCGGCGTGCGTGTGCTTTGCCCGTTTGGGACGCGGAAAGCAACCGGTTTTGTGGTGGGGCGGAGCGATACGACTGAAATTTCTCAACTCAAAGAGATCGAAGAGGTACTGGATCCCGTGCCGTTGTTCACACCTCAGGTTCTCGAGTTGGCGCGATGGATTGCCGAGTATTACCTGTGCGGCTGGGGCGAAGTGCTTAAAGCGGCCCTGCCCTCAGGAATTCATATTGATTCTGAGCGGGTAGTTCGCTTGATGCATTCAAAACCGGACGAACTTGCCCAATATCTGGAAGAGCGTTCCCCCACACAAGCGGATATTGTCCGCCGTTTGGCCGGTGAAAATCCGATGCGCATCAGCAAACTGGTCAAGAATTTGGGTAAAAATGTCTACTCTCCTCTGAAGCAGTTGCGGGAAAAGGGATTGGTGCGCCTTGAACTCGAATTGCCCGGCGCAAAGGTTCAAGCCAAATACGAGTATGTACTTCAACTCGATGAAAAATATTCGCCGGATGACATTGGGCGGATGATTCATAATCTTCAAACCACTGCTCCCAAACAGGCTGCAATTTTAGCTATGTTGCTCGACAGTGCGAGCAACGATCTCACCCGCAGCGATGTCTGTCGCTATACCAGCGCCAAATCGGCTGTGGTTACGGCGTTGGCGGAGAAGGGATATATTCGTGTGGAAAAGCGGGAGGTTTATCGCGATTATTACAGCGAGCTTGTCGTCGAACCTCCGCCCAAGTTGATACTCAATGTTGATCAACAGAAAGCACTCGATGCGATCAAGACTTCACAGGATACCCATCGATTTGACACGATTCTGCTGCATGGAGTGACAGGAAGCGGCAAGACTCAGGTCTATATTGATGCGATCGACTATGCGCTTGGACAGGGCAAGAGTGCCATCGTCCTGGTTCCGGAAATCGCCCTGACGCCTCAGACAGTTCGTCGTTTTCGCGCTCATTTTGCAGAAAAGGTGGCGGTTTTCCACAGTCGGATGTCTCCTGGCGAGCGATACGATTCCTGGCGCAAAACATGGGAGGGAAAACACAAGATCGTCATCGGTCCGCGTTCAGCCATTTTTTCACCGTTAAAAAATATCGGCCTGATCATTGTCGACGAAGAACATGAACCCTCCTACAAACAAGGGGACATTACGCCGCGTTATCATGGACGGGATATCGCCGTCGTTCGTGGACAAGTCGAAAATGCCGTGGTCGTACTGGGCTCGGCCACACCCTCTTTAGAATCGTATTTTAATGCATTGGTCGGGAAATACCAACTGTTGCTCCTGCCCGCTCGAATTGATGATATTCCCATGCCTCAAGTGCAGCTCGTGGATATGCGACACGAGCCCAAAGTGGAGGGTCGCACCGATCCGCTGATTTTTTCGCGTGCTTTGCGTCACAAAATCGACGAAAAATTGAGTAACAGCGAACAGGTTATTCTGTTTTTGAATCGACGGGGTTTTGCCACAATGTATAAATGTCACAGCTGCGGACACTTGGAAAAGTGCAACAACTGCGAAATCACCATGACATATCATCTGCGGGGTCATCTGCTCAAGTGTCACTATTGCGGTCACACGAGGCGGGCGCCTGAAGTTTGTCCGGAATGTCGAGGCGTTGATGTGCTGCTCAAAGGCATCGGAACCCAGCGGGTCGAAGAAGAACTCAATCTGTTGTTTCCCGGCGTGAAGGCGTTGCGAATGGATATGGATACCACCAAAGGGAGGATGGCGCATGATCGAGTGCTGGGAAAATTCGGCAGCGGTGAATACAGTATCCTCCTCGGGACGCAAATGGTCGCCAAAGGCCTTGATTTCCCCAATGTCACCCTTGTCGGCGTCATCAACGCTGATACTGAATTGCTGCTTCCAGACTTTCGTTCGGCAGAGCGAACGTTCCAACTGCTGACGCAGGTGGCGGGTCGAGCCGGGCGCAAAGATAAATTGGGAGAAGTGATTATTCAGACGTTTTCACCTGATCATTACAGTCTGCAGTGCGCCCGGGAACACGATTATGCGCGCTTTTTTAAAGCAGAATTGTTTGACCGCAGGGGATTGCTATATCCGCCCTACAGCCGATTAATTAACGTCATGTTTAAAGGAATTGATGAGAAGCGGGTCATCGCCGTCGCCGAACAGTTGAGCAAACTGCTCCCCCGTACTGAGACGTATCGGGTGTTGGGCCCGACTCAGGCGCAATTGTCCAAAATCCAAAACAATTATCGGTGGCAAATGCTGATCATGAGCGACAAACAAAATGATGCAGGCGGGCGAGAGATGAAGCAGGCGCTTCGCGACGCGCTGGAGGCCTTTAAATCGAAACATCACTCCACCAAAGTACAAATCTCAGTTGATGTCGATCCCTTGAGTATTCTTTGAACGTTCGTCAGACATTGCCGTTGTGAGTCGGTCTCTTTGCTGCACTCCGGCAGATTTGTATATCGAATGGATATTTTGGGGAAGGTTATTTTTTGCGATAATAGCCGAATTCTTGACCCAGGGTGATGAGCTCCGGTATCGCCGCTTGAGCTCGTTCCACCCATTCCGGGGCTATTCTAAACGTATCCTTGACCAACAATTTCAGATCCTGCACATAGCCTTTTTGTTTCCCCTGTATATTTTGAACCTGAACAAAATTATTATGGACATAGACCATGCCGTCCTGATTTAGGCGTGTCAGGCAGATACTGCGCATCCCCGGCCAATAAAAGGAATCCCACCAGAACTTTAAAAACTCATCGGTCGAAAGCGGAACATCCGCAAATTTATAGCGGAATTTTATTTC
>Ga0105103_10002236_pt1 | contig 10144 bp, 7 predicted proteins | sample PPLLaktember2015_2_FD_79107 | JGI IMG/M metagenome (GOLD analysis project Ga0105103, IMG submission 79107) | Freshwater sediment microbial communities from Prairie Pothole Lake near Jamestown, North Dakota, USA - PPLs Lake P7 Core (6) Depth... | ecosystem: Environmental > Aquatic > Freshwater >...
GAAGGCTGAAGGTGAGTACTCATCCAAAGTTCTCAGTCTTGCGCTTGACGCGACAGATCCGGTCTCGGCTCTGAGGCATGAGTCCATCCATGCCATGAAGGAGCTTGGTTTCTTCTCTGATCAACAGTGGAAGTCTCTGGAGCGTCAGGCCAAAGAGAAGTGGATCGATCAGTACCTGAAGCAGAAGAATGTAAACAGAGAACCTCTGAAAGAAGGACAGACATCCCGATACGACGCCTACATGAGGCTGTACGGAGGGGATGAAGAGGCTGTCATTGAAGAAGCCATCGCTGATGCGTTCGCTGACTTCGATGCGACCAAGGCTCCTCCTGGGATGCTCCAGGCTCTTCTGAAGAAGATACGTAACTTCTTCCAGGCCATCAAGGAAGCATTCGGTGCCGAGCCTGATGTTGAGCGGATCTTCAGGAAGGCTGAGAGGGGCGCTCTCAAGCCATTTACTGTTCCGCAGGTAAACGGTCAATCTGAGCGTCTAAGCCTGTCTCTGCCAGAAGACTATCGCGGCGAGCACCGTGCTCCTACCAAAGACAGCGGATCTCCAGCACATGAGCTTTCTGGGGTGTACCCTGATGATGTTTACAGTGCCAATGGACCGAGGTACTACGCTCACTACGCAGACTCAAGGGATTTGGAATCTTTTGAGATCATTCGACGTGTACGGAACAAACCCAATGTCCCGCTGACTATTTATCGGGCAGTGCCAAAGTCTGCGCCGTCCGTCATCAATAACGGCGACTGGGTAACCATCAGTAAGCGCTATGCCAAAGAGCATGGCGAAGGTCCGCTGCGGGGTAATTACAAGATCATCAGCAAGCTGGCACATCCCAGAGACATTTTCACCAATGGTGACTCCATCCATGAGTGGGGTTATGACCCGCAGCCGATGGTTGCCAGAGAAGAGGCTAAAAAGCGAGGCTTTAAGTACAGCCTGAGAGAAGTGCCGCTATCCACTAGGGGACTGATGGAGTCAGCCCCGGTGTATGCAATGGCCGAGCTTGGGTTGAAGACGACCTCGGAAAAGAAGCCCGGTGGCATCGAACTGTTTAACGACGTTCGTTCCATTGCCACGGCTCTGAATCAAGACACCATTGCAAGAGATGGTGCGATGAAGCAGGGTGATACATCGTCTGCAAGCGGCGCCAAGCTGGCCCGCGCAATGGCCGATGAAATTGCATATCAAGTCGGAACCACGACAAAAACCGGCACTGGACTTGGCTGGTATTCCAGCAACTATCCAAAGTCTGTTCAAAAGCTGGCGAAGCGGTTCCCTGAGCTTGAGAGGAGCGAGTACGCAAGGACTGTGTTCTCTGCGCTGGTTGCCATCACGTCCAACGGTGAAAAGGTTGCAATCAACGTCAAGAACGCTATCCGGCTGTATGCGGACGTTCGTGATGGTAAGGAACTGACCTCGCCGGGATCTCGCCGGGATGCGGCGATGGAGAACAACCTTGCCATCCTGAAAACCTTGATGGACAAGTATGGCCCCGATCTCCGCGCTGAGCTTATGCGGGAGATCACGGTCAAGGACATGAACGCGGCCCTGCGGCAGATGGGCGAGAAGCCGGATTCATCTTACTTGGCAGATACCAAGGTTCCGGCATCTGCTCTGTACTTTGGACCGAAGCTGGGTGCCTTCTTCTCCAATCTGGAGGGTGCAGAAGGTTATCTGACGATGGATCTGTGGTGGACTAGAACCATCAATAGGATGCGCGGCCTTCTCATTCCCAAGGCCACGCCGAACTCCATCAACAACTTCCGGGCCATGATGGATCAGCCCAACGCCACCCGAGAGGAGGTGGTGTCTGCAACGATCCCGTTGAAACAGAAGTACGAGCAGCAGAACTTCACGACCGAACTGGAGTTCTTGGTCGCGGAGAGATACCGCAAGGACATCGAGCGTCAGTTCCGGGGCGATGAGAAGAGGATTGCCAAGGAGGTCAAGAAGGTCACAAAGGAGCCTTCGACCAAGAGTCCAAACTTTGACGAGTGGCACCGGATTGCCAAGAAGATGGCTGGGCCGGCATATCAACAGCTTCTGTTTGAACACAAGCTGGAGAAGCTGGCCAACACCATTCACAAGAACGAATATGAGATGCTGGAAGAGGCTCCGTTCACGGCCTCTGACCGGGCTTTCATGTATCGAACGGCCCGGTACGCACAACGGCTTCTCAAGCAAAAAGACATCGACCTGTCTCTTGCAGACATCCAGGCGGCACTCTGGTACTACGAGAAGCGTCTATACCAACACCTGAGCGGAAGGAAGGCAGATGACATTGGATACGACGAAGCAATCACCCAACTTGCAGGGCAAAGTACTGGACCCGCAGGATCCTCTGTGGTCTTCGATGGACAACCTGTTCCTGGGGCTGAGCCCGCAGGAGCGGGCGCAGAAGCTGGCGGAGTTCGTGGGAAGCCTGCCGAGCAGCCAAGACTGAGCCTGCGCGACAAGCTGGGGATGTACTCCGAGCTTGAAAACAAGATCGAAGCTGGTTCAAACAAGGCGCCGGCAGCATCTTGGAAGGCATACATCAACGGTCTTACCCAGAAAGGTGTCAAGCCAGAAGAGATTGAATGGTCTGGCGTGAAGGACTGGCTGGATCTCCAAAAGGGCACAGTTACCAAGGAAGAGCTTCTCAACTACCTGAAGCAGGGTGGTGTACAGGTTGAGGAGACCGTGCTGGGCGGGAAATCGCAGCGCCTTCGATGGTCTGAGTGGTCAGAACCCGATGAAAGCGGAGACGCCAGATCGACCGCTGGGAACTACACCATTGTTCGCGCCGATGACGGCAAGTTCGATGTGTATGAAGAATCGGCAGGCACATTGGATGAAGCGCTTGATTCAGAGAGCGCGGCGCGACAAGTGGCTGAATTGCACGCAGGCAACAGCAGCGCAGAGCAGCAAACCAAATACAGTCGATACGCACTCCCCGGCGGCGAGAACTACCGCGAGGTGCTGCTGACGTTGCCTGACAAGTTGGAGAGCAAAGATAGTATTGCTCAGCGCATGTTTGGCAAGGGCTACTTAGCGCTTTCAGATGAGGAGCGATTCGCTGTCACGCCCGAGTATCAAAAGGGCATGCGAGAGCGCTACAAGTCAACTCACTGGGACCAGCCCAACGTCCTGGCCCACATCCGCATGAACGACCGCACCGATGCTGATGGCAACAAGGTGCTGTTCGTCGAGGAGCTGCAGAGCGACTGGGGGCAGGAGGGGAAGAAGAAGGGATTCCATCTAACACCCGCCCAAATTCGTGATTTGCGCCCAGGCTCTCCGGAGGCAATTGCTGCGCTTGCGCGTGGCGATCTTGGTGTTATGCGGCCCGTAGTTGAAGATGGCTTTGGCCGTCAAATGACTATGGAAATTGCGCCTGAAAAAACGCTTGAAGGAATTGCTCCTGCCCCCTTTGTCACCAAGACCGAAGGCTGGCTGAACCTCGCCCTTAAGCGCGTGATGGTCATGGCCGCAGAGGGCGGCTATGACAAGGTGGCCCTCGTCAACGGCGAGCAGTCTGCTGAGCGGTATGACCTGAGCAAGCAGGTCGACGACCTCCGATACGGAGACGGAACTCTTGTCGCCCTGAAGGGTGGGCAGATCGTTCTCAGCAAAGAGGCCTCCCCGGCAGAACTGCAGGATCTGGTTGGTAAGGAGGTGGCAGACCGCCTGCTGAAAGCCCCGGAAATGGAGGGCAACGGCTATCGGCGGCTATCCGGCCTCGACCTCAAAGTCGGCGGCGAAGGCATGAAGACCTTCTACGACACCATCGTGCCCACGGCGCTGAAGAAGCTGTTGCCGAAGGTTGGTGGTGGGCAGATGGGCGAAGTCAATTTTGGCAAGAGCGAATGGGTCGTTCGTGACCCGAGCGGCGATGTGCTGGCAGAAGGCTTCTCTTTCGAAGAATCCGCCCGTCAATACGCTGCCGATTATCGCGGCGCTACCGTAGCAAACGAAGGCGGCCCAGGTGATCAACCCGGCTTCGACGTCACCCCCGCCATGCGGAACAAGGTGCAGACGACAGGTTTGCCAAGGTTCAGCTTGCGTGATCGCTCTTCCGGCGCCGAACGCTTTGAGCCGGCAGAAATTGAAAAGCTGCGCACTCCAAGCTGGAAGAGCCGAGAAAAGCTGATCGAAATGCCGATACGTGATTTTCTCGCGCTATCTGACAAAGGCTTTGATTCCAGAAAAATGACAGATGCCGGCTTGCGTCTAGCACGCGGCGAGCGCTTTAGTTCTTTGCCTCAACTCTTGGTTGATTTTGATAACCGAGTTGACGGCCATGAGGGACGACACCGTGCCCGCGCACTTGCTGAACAAGGCTATACCACCATGCCTGTCATCCTTCGCATGGCAGGTATACGGTGGAGTGAGCAAAACGATCCCGAGCTATTTGACTATCAGAAAGAGTGGCCGAAGACATTGCAGGCGCAAAGTAATGCCAACAACCCCAACTTGAAGTTGCCATTCCCGGTGTCGCGGGAAGATGCAGCCGCGCCATACAACGCGGATGCTCCCATCGTCTCGCAAAAAGATCCGAGGATGAGCCTGCGTGAAGCAAAATTTTACACAGAAGAATATCCAACTCAAGAATCCGTCAAGAAAGCCTTCAATGAAGGCAAATTGTTGGTTCACGCCAGGGTTCCAGATCAAACCGATTTTCGGTATGGGATTGAGCCCTCTGCTGGAGAGTTCCTGCAAAGCACGGAAACATGGCAGGAGGCAAAAGAGCAGTTTGGCGAAGGGCCAGAATTGACATTTTTTGCAGATGATTTGAGTTGGGCGCAAAGCGACATTCTCAAAGATATTCGCAAAGCCAAAGATGTTGACCTTGATTTGGTTTTTGTAGAGAAAACAAACGATCTTCAAAAAAGCCTTGGTAACGGCAAGGTGCAACTTGTCGATGGCGAGACTATGTCTTACGAGATGTCGCCTATGGCAGATTACGAAAGTGATTTGTTTAAGAATGAACCTGCCGGCGTTGAACGCGGAGATTGGTATACCAACAAGACGCTTGATGTTGTTGCGGTCATTCCGGCCAAGGAGTTTGTCTCAAAACCCAGCCTGCGTGAAGGCCCGCGCATGAACCTGCGGGATCAGACCGATCCTGCCACCCGGGCTCGCATCGATCAAACCACCACGCCCCGGGACGAGAAGACGTTTATACAGAGGATCACCGAAGCCATAGCTCCGAAGAGTGCCTCCCATTTCCGGGCGGCGTTCCTGAACCGCTATGACCGGCTGGCTGATTACGACAAAGAGCTTGTCCGTCAGATGGGCGGGGCACCTCTGCTTGCTGACTCAAGCGCAGAAGCTGCTGCCCTGATGTCTGATCTCAGTGCCGGGATCATGGCATCAGCTATGGGCGTCTATGACCGGGTTGGCGGTATCCCTGTCTATGTAAACGGCCACACCAAGGTCGTCAACAACAACAACACGGTCAAGGGTCCGATTGCCATCTTCGCCCCGCTGGCGAAGTACAACGATCCCTTCATCTACCAGAAGTATCAGTTCTGGGCCGCTGTAAACAGAGGTCTGAGGCTGTATGGTCAGGGCCGGGATACGGAGTTGATCACCCCTGCGGATCAAGCAGAGGCTCAAAAGATCCTTGCAGACCACCCTGAGTTTGCAGACATCCAGAAGGAATGGATCACCTTCAACAATGGACTGGTTCAGTACCTGAAGGACACCGGGGTATTGACGGAGGAATCCGCAAAGGAGTTCGTCAAGTATGCCGATTACATTCCTTTCTATCGTCAGGTAGAGGGAGAAGAGACCGTCGGGCCGCAGATCTTTGCTTCTCTCTCTGGGGTCAAGGCACCCAAGAAACTGAAGGGATCACAGGCACCTCTCGGGGAGTTCCTTGAGACCGTCGTTCGCAATGTCCAGTACTCCATCGAAGCAGGGATGAAGAACTCCGCTGCTCAGAAGGCTGTAAACATCGCTCAAGCCATCGGTCAGGCTGACAGGCTGAACTACGTATCGTCCGCGCCCAACGTCATCAAGGTTCTGGAGAGGGGTAAACCAACCTACTACGCCTCTCAAGATACTCTCTTCGTTGATGCAATGAAGAGCCTGAACCTTGGGGATCTTCCCTTCATTGGGTTGCTGGCTGGCCCTGCAAACCTGCTGAGAAGCCTTGTGACCAAAGACCCGGCGTTCATGCTTGCCAACATGATGCGGGACTCCATGTCTGCCTGGGTGACATCCGGCGTAAAGATGAAGCCGATAGTGGACACACTGACAAATTTTGGCAAGGCTTTGGGGAAGCAGAACCCGGAGTACGCGGCCCTTCTGAACTCAGGTGTCATTGGTGGGTATGACTACTCCCAAGGGATCGAGGTCAGTGCCGACAGGTTCAACCGAGAGCTTCGGAAGGAAGCCAACGTTTACACCACCGGAGAGAAGGTCGCCAAGCCGTTTGTCTCTCTGTGGGATGCCCTGGAAAAGGGCACAATGGCTTCTGACGCAGCAACTCGGATGGAGGTCTACAAGAAGACCTTGGCAGAGACAAACAACGAAGCAGAGGCTTTGTTCCGATCCCTGGAGGTGATGAACTTCAACCGCAAGGGCAACAACCCGATGATTCGGGTTCTGACCGCAGCGGTTCCATTCCTGAATGCCCGGATGCAGGGCCTGGATGTCCTCTACAGGGCTGCGTTTGCCAAGGGCTCCAACATCGATTCCAAGGAAATTCAGAGGCGCTTCTTCGTCCGGGGAATGACCATCGCTGCTCTGTCAACCATGTACTGGATGCTTGCCAGCGAGGATGATGAGTGGAAGAAGCAAGAACAAGAGACCCGGGACAATTACTGGATCATCCCCTCTTTGGGGGTGAAGATCCCCATCCCGTTTGAAATCGGTGTGCTGTTCAAGGTCATCCCTGAGAGGATCTTGGAGTACAGCTTCGGGGATGACACCGGAAAGGACTTCCTGAAGTCCATGACCCGGCAGTTGATGGGCACCCTTGCGTTTAACCCGATCCCTCAGACGGTTCTGCCTGCCATTGAATCTGTGACCAACTTCTCCTTCTTCACCATGAGACCTATCGTGTCTCAAGGATTGGAGGATGTAAACCCTGCCTATCAGATTGGACCGACGACCTCAAGGCTTGGAGAGTTGATCGGCGGGGCAACGAGGGATTTACCAACCGCTCTTCAGATATCCCCAACCAAGGTGGATGCCCTGATCCGAGGGTACACCGGAACCCTTGGTGGATACATGGTGGATCTGTTCGATGCCATCTATGACATGAACAGCGATGCCCCCAAAGCAGCCAAGCGGTTTGAGCAGATGCCTGTCATCCGCCGGTTTGCTGTGGACCCCCAGGCACGAGGACAGGTCACGGCCTACTACGAACTGAAGAACGCCGTAGATGAAGCCGTGAGAACGTCCAACCTCCTTGAGAGGAATATGCAACCCCAGCAGTGGGGTGAGTATTTCGAGGAAAACAAGGGTCTGTTTGCCATCAAGGACTACATCCTCGATCTGGAAAAGTCCATGAAGCAGTACCGGGAGATGAAGAACTTCGTCCGGGCATCAAGCATGGACGCGGATCAGAAGAAGGACATCATCCTCAACATCACCACCTTGGAGAACCAGTTGGCCTCCAACATCCAAGAGATCAAGAAGATGTCAAGCGGGCAATGACATCATTCAGGACGGTCATCTCATCCTTCTTAAGTACAGACCAAATCCTGGCCTGTCCATGGATGCCGTTGAAACCGCCCTGGTGACAGTCCCTACATAGAGGGATGCAGAGGTACTGAAGCCCTTGCTTGATGTGATGAGCATCAGAAGGGCCTGAAGCTCCACAAACCCCGCAGGGTAGCTCCTTGACTCTGCGTAGGTGCTCCCTTTCTGCGGCGTTTAGCTTGTTGTTCATTTCTTCCTATTTTTTGACCAAGTCTCTGGCGGCATCTTCATCCCTGGCTCTGCTGTTTCACGGGACACAAACACGTTGAAACAGAACTTGCAGTAGCGCCGTCTCCAGACATCTCCATCATGCGGGCGGCTTTCCAGGACTGGGCTTTTCCCTTCCTTCTGACATTTCGGGCACCTCACGGGCAATCCTTGATTTGCATGGGGTTTTGGAATCCCGGGCCTTTATCCATAGTTGCCATGGGCCGGGTGGGGAAGTCCTGCGTAGGCAGTCTTCGCATTCTGCCTTCTTGGTGCCGAAGCAGCGGGAAATGTCATATGGCAGGGTCATTTGATTCCTCCATCAGTCCACGCCAAAGAACAGAGACATGAAGCTGAACGGCGGAAAACCCTTCTGTTTCAACAGCCATTTCTGGAGTCGCATCCCCCCATAGCCAGTGCTGTCCGTCCCAGTAGGCATATTTTCGTTCACGGCCAAAGTCTCTCTGATACACCCCCGGTCTGATGGGATGTGTGTTTCCAGGAAACCATGGAGTTAAAGTCATTTATGCTCCTCCGCAAGTCCGCGCCATTGCTTAAACGGCCTACTTTTGCTGGGACCGTAGCACATTGTGTACATCGCATCCTTGGGTGTTGATCCTTGTGGATACCAATTGACGCAATCACAATAGGCGTAGACGACCTCTGTTTCTTGATCGGGTTAACTTTGATCAACCATGTAAACACCAACCCTGATGGGTTTGACGCTGGCAGGGAACCATGGTGTGAGTTTCATTCCAGGATCACCTTCCGGAGCGTATCCGTAACCAGATCGATGTCTTCAAACAGCCCTTCCGGGATTGGCACCTTCTGCGCCAGGATCAGCGACTCCAGAGTACTGAGAAGGATGAGGATGTTGAGATGTTGTTCGCGGGTCATTTGGCACTCCTTGCTCTAATTGCGCTTGCACATGCGCCCCCTGCCGCTGAAGAGTCCAGCGGGGGGTCTATGTTCTCGCACACTTGGGCACAGGCTTCGCGTTCGGCTACGGCAGCGAGGTACATCAAATGCTGAAGGGCTTGTCCAAACGAGGCTCCTATCAGCTTCCGATCAAAGGCTATTGCTTCCTCGATCTTCTTGTCCGCGTCCCAAGGCAGCGGTGTACCACCAAGTTCATACGCCTTGTTTCTCCACATGGCGGCGCTGAGCTTGAACCTTTCGCAGTCCGGGCAAGTCATTTGTTCCCCCTTGCGCGGATGGCTGCGGCGTAGATACGCAACTCCTTAGCAGCCTCTTTTGGATCGCATCCGTTCTCAAGCCATGTGATAACAGGGTCGAGATTCGGCCACTCCTTGCGTTCTGCCGCAGCGACAAGGGCGGCGAAGCGCTCAAGTTCTTCGTCCCAATCCTCATATGCGTATCGAACACCGGGCTCGTCGCAGGCGCTGTAAATTGAGGCTAGGCCAGCCTCCCGCGCCATGCGGATGATGTCTTCTTGGGTCATGCCATGTTCCTCCCGATCTCACTCACAAACCTCTCCGCAAATATTTTGGCTTCTACAAGGGTTTTGAAGCTACCTCCATAGTTTTGTCTGCCATCTCTTTTACACGCTACGTAGTAACGCTTGTCTCGTTCTCTCCAAGTGACATTTGGAACTCCGGTCTTGTTGTCTTTCCTTGCGCCCTTGTTTATATTGTTGACCTGCACGGTCGTGTCTCTAAGGTTCTGAAGTCTGTTGTCTTTTTTGTTTCTGTTGATGTGATCTATGACGCCAGACGGCCAGACTCCATGACAGTGGAGCCAAACAATCTGGTGGACCTTGTATATGCGTCGATCTACTTTTACGTTTAGGTAGCCGTCGCTGTTTTCCCAGCCGACAACGCATCCTGATCTGGCGTTGTTTGCTGCGGTAGTTTTTCTTTTCAAAACTCCTGTTAATGGGTTGTATTCAAAAAGGTTCCTGACTCGATCAGCGGTCGGATTCATGCGCTTCCTTTCCTAGGGTGGCCGCAGCCCTGACGATGGCGCGGCGGGTGGCGGCGTAAGGGTCATCAAGGTGCGACTCCAACTTAAACCCGCCTCGCCCAACACTGGGGATTGCCCATTGCGCTTCCGTAATGCTGGTGTCAATGTGCGGCGTGATTCGCAACTTCACCGCCAGCCGCAGCGCATCGCCGTCGTCGGTGAGGGGGTTCCATCTCAATAAATACCGTTGAATGTCTTTGTCACCGACAGCCATTTCAAGCAACCCCGCCGCCTTCGCAGCGAACTCCA
>Ga0105103_10002237_pt1 | contig 10140 bp, 11 predicted proteins | sample PPLLaktember2015_2_FD_79107 | JGI IMG/M metagenome (GOLD analysis project Ga0105103, IMG submission 79107) | Freshwater sediment microbial communities from Prairie Pothole Lake near Jamestown, North Dakota, USA - PPLs Lake P7 Core (6) Depth... | ecosystem: Environmental > Aquatic > Freshwater >...
TGCTCCTTCTGCACCAGGCGCTCCCGCTGCACCAGACGCTCCATCTGCGCCAGCTGCACCAGGTGCGCCAGCCTCGCCCTTCTCTGCTGGTTTCGGCGTATCCTGTGAAAGATTACAGCCAATCAACGAAAAAGTCGCAAGAAACGTTAAAGCTACAAACAACACCACTAATTTCTTCATAGACATCCATCTCCTTTTTTTAATAATTTTTGCTTTTTGTGTTAAAATACTTTGCGAATTGACTTCTACCTTCGTCTAGTCCACCAGTAACCGCCGCCGCCGAACACTAGAAGCAACACAAGAATGAGAATAACGATTTCTGTTGTACCCATGGTTATTTCCTCCATTTTTTATTGTTAAACATCTTGATCAACTACAGCCGCTTTTCATAAATGCTACATACGCATATTACAAACGATCAGATTATAGGCACCTCAAGAGTAACCTTTGTACCTTTTGCCGGCGCCGATTTAACAGTCAGGCTGCCTTCGATTGATTCCGCTCTTTCCTGCATGATATCCATACCCAGGCAAATTTTGCTGCCGACATTACTTTTTTTCTCAATGTCAAAGCCTTTACCATTATCGCTTATTGTAAAGTGCAGTTTCGCCCTCTGTTTGCTGATAGACAACTCCACATGTGACGAACCGGAATGTTTAATGGCATTGTTTATCGCTTCCTGAATAATTCTGTAAATGATGATTTCCACCTGTATGGGAAATCTGTCGGCGAATTCTTCACCGGATATAATAACATCCACACCTGTTCGCAGTTTGCACTGTTTGCCGTACCATTTCAGGGCGGCAAAAATTCCGAAATTATCGAGAACCGTGGGGCGAAGGTCTGATATGATCGTGTGTAGTTGATCTCCCAACCCTTCCACAAGGCTTATCGCATCATCCAACCTGGAAATCGTCTTCTCTTTCGCGTGCCCATTCACCTCAAGCTTTACCAGGTTAAGACTCATGCTCAGGGCGGTAAGTTTCTGACCAAAATCGTCATGCAGCATTGTTGACAGGTTCCTCTTCTTGGTTTCTTCCAGTTCTGCCAATCTTTTATGGAGTTCCTTTATTTTCTTATATGACTCCCACAGTTTAGCTACTGTCTGTCTGCGCTTTTCCTCTTCTCGTTTGCGCGCGGTAATATCACGAATGTTGCATTGAATTACTTTGGTATGGTCTACAAAGTAAAGATTGCTGACAAACTCCACGGCAATGGGCCGGCCATCGCTGGTTTTGAGCGGCAGATCATCGTAACGTATATATTCATTATCTTGCAGGGTCTTGAATGCTTTTTTGGACGCGGCAATATCCTTGAATACTCCTAGTTCCCAGATATATTGACCGTATAATGCATCGCATGGATAACCAAGCAGCTTCAGCAGAAAAGGATTGACATCAACTACCTTTCCCGTATCAGCATCAAGAATCAAGATACCGTCCTGAGCCGATTCAAAGAGCCGCCGGTAACGCTTTTCGGAATCTTGCAGATCCTGCGCGGAGATTTCTTTTTCCACCAACTCGTCTTCCATCTGCACAATTCGCGTATTCAGGTCGGCATTAGAAATATGATGCGCGCCTTGGACATTTTTGCTTTGCATACTTACAACCTCAATAAAGGTGTCTCCCGGATAACATTGAGCTTTATGTATAAGATATTAATAGCAAGTCTCCTGCCATTAATGAAAAAAACCCATAAATCGTCATTTGTCTCTGATAACATGTGGTTAGATCAACCAGGCACAACAGTGCCAAAGCAGGAAAGGATTCTTTAGGGCTCAACATTTGGTGGAACCTCAATATTTGGTGGAAGCATTGACCGGGAGATGAACAACCCAAGAACCGATATTATTGATCAAATAGAACCGCATAATCAATTAACCTATTGATTATCTTCAGTTGATGGTTTTTTAAAAATATGTCAGATTGTGTACAGAAATTGGCCTTCCCGAAAACAATGGTTTAAAGGTGAATGCATGTCGATCAAAGTAATTATTGCCGATGATCATGCCGTTATTCGTGAAGGATTGCAGATGCTCCTGGAAAGCGATCCGGATATCAAGGTTATTGCTACCTGCTCAACGGGAATAAATGCTGTATCTGAAGTTAGAAAGCTCAAGCCGAATGTTGTTGTCATGGATATATCCATGCCGGATATGGATGGCATCGAGGCAACACGGCACATTGCTGAATTAGAATCATCGTCAAAAGTAATTATCCTTTCCATGCATGGATCAACAGAACATGTGCAAAGAGCTCTTAGTGCCGGAGCGGTCGGCTACCTTCTCAAGCAATCCGCCGGAACGGAAGTCATCAAGGCAGTTAAAGCCGTTCATGCAGGCAAGCGTTATTTGACCGAGAAGATTACCGATATTCTGTTTGATAATTATATAAATAAACAAAAACCTTCTCAGCGGGAACAACCGCTGGAGAAACTGAGCCAGCGCGAACGCGATGTGCTGAAACTGATTGTGGAAGGGCGATCAAATCAGGCAGTTGCTGAAATGCTTTGCATTTCAAAAAAAACTGTTGAAACATATAAAGTCCGCATCATGCAAAAACTAGACATCCATGATCTACCCTCACTTGTCAAATTTGCTATTCAGCAAGGATTGACATCCGTCGAATAAAACTTTTTTGTATTTCAAAATCTCCCGACATTGTTTGTCAAACATCCTGACATGATGCGTCAGGGCATCCTGTCAATATTTGTCTAATATCCCGATATAGTTTATCAAAGCCTCCCGGCATACAAAATTATCTCAATGCTTTAAATTAATACAAAAAGAGGGGAGCGGTTTTTTAAACACAGAACACGCATGTCAAAAACTATTTTAATTGTCGATGACAGCAAGAACCTGGGCAAACTTATTCAGGACTGGCTGGAAATTGTTTTTCCGGATTGCACCATAGCCGCAGTTCTGTCCAGCGCTGATGCTCTTGAATATTTCACAAAAGAAATCCCCGAAATTGTGATCATGGATATTAACCTTGACGGAATAAACGGAATTGAAGCTACTCGGCAACTGAAGAGTAAATATCCGCAAATGAAGATTATTTTCCTTTCTATTTTTAATGATGATGTTCATCGATATGCCGCTTTCTCTGCCGGAGCCAGCGGTTATGTTGTCAAAGCTAAAATCAATGTCGAGTTTATTCCTCTACTGAAGAAGCTGATTAACGGCGAGGTGTCTGTATCGGCGCCGATGACACCTTGATATGTCTGATGGGTTGGCTAACTAATCCAGTAATGGATCCACCCGTAAAATAAAAGGCAGGAAAGCAAAAGGTTATGCTTACAAACATGGTACATATTTCAAAAAAAAACGGGTGCATTGGATTAATCATATTAACCGTCAGTTTATTCATCGTAAGTTCAGCAAGAGCTGATGATAATTCCATTAAAGTTACCTCTGTTATTAAATTTGCCGGTGGTATTGTGTCGTCCTATCTCATCCATGAAGCGGCGCACGCGCTTGTTGCCGCAGCAACAGGCACATCGATGGACTGGAAGGGCGGTGACATAAACCAGCCTCTACAATATACAGAAAATGCGTCGAATCACACCAAAGGATTTGCCATTAATTCTGTCGGTTTATTGGCGCAAATGGCTACTTCTGAAATTATTTTGCTAAGCGATAAAATAGATAAAAACGACAGTTATGTGCGCGGTATGATGCTTATGAATATCCTCAACCCCCTTTTCTATGCCGCTGACTATTGGCTAATCAAAAAAACAAATAGATCCGATGGGAATTCATACACGGGGGATTTAAAAGGGGTTGAAGTCCATTCTAACAAAACAACAGCGGATATTTTTACCGGCACCATGGTTGCTCTTGTTACATTTGAAGCATATCGTTTTGTCAAAACCCAATCATGGGCGCCTAAGTGGCTAAAAAACGATGGAGAACCGGAGCAGTTTAACTTAGTGCCTTTATCATCCGGCGGAGCATTCCTTACCTATACCATGACATTTTAATATTCTGAATTACTGATTGAATGATCTGAATATCCGTAACGTTTCTGCGTTTCTCGAAATGACCAACTTTTTCTTTTCCTTGCACAGTCGCCTTTTTTTATCCTTACAATACTTTCAAAGCTCTCTGGATTCCCCCCGTATCGGGTACGTGACAGGCTCTTCGTCGCGTTTCGCTTGCACGAGAATGATAAAGAAGATGTCATTAGCCGGCTCACTTGCCCGGCAGGGAACCCCGGCGAATGCCTGGGCATACCGGGAGACCGGGTAATCCAGTCATTGCTTTATCTACGTGAGCAACAGGAGCCTTGATTCCTTCTCCTTGCTATTTTCTTTTCAATGAATGTTTTTAATTTGTTTTCTTTTTATTCAATGGACAAACTTTGACGCATTCGTCGCAGTCAATCCAGTAATTGTGGCCGGCGGTGTTGATGACGCGTTCGATGTTCTTTAAACCTTCTTCAGTTTTTAAAGCCAGCGGATAAATCGCGTGCTTTATCGTATGGGCCAGGCAGGTCATTTTCTGGAAAAGGCCTTGTTCATCAAACGCTTTTGCAGGGCATACTTTCATGCAGGCGCTGCATTTGGGTGGGCAGGGTAATTCGTCCGCAGGCAGTTTGTCGCCGGGAATGGCCGCGCTTGTTACAACAGCAGCAAGGCGCAAAAGCGAACCGTATTTGGGATGATAAACCTGATCGGAGCGGCCGAAGCGCCCCAAACCTGCTTTCACCGCCGCGTGCTTTAAAGACATTAGGCCCCAGGGTTCGAACTGATGAAAAACCATCGGCGCGTAACTGGGAATAGGCATCGCCATATGCTTGCTTTTTGCTTCAATAAAATTGCTCAAAGCCAGCGCGATGTGGTCGAGCCTGGTATAAGCACTGTGATAAGTTCTGTGGACGCCGTAAAGATTGTAATCAGGCGAGCGCAGCATTCCCTGCGGCACTGTTATGCCGATAACAATTACGGTTTTGGCATCAGAGCAGACACGCGTAGGGTGATGCTTTTCCGGCGCGTCGTCAAAGCGCGACACGGGAGCAAAGCCCACCGCTTCAACCTGCGGGCGCAAAAATTTTTTGATGGCTTGTTTTAAGGGTTCCGGCATAAAAATAGAATTAGAATTCGTAGAGTTTTTTGCCCGGCACGACCGTGAAATTTTTCTTTGTTAAAATCTCAATAGCCTTTTCCGGATCATCAAAACGGAAAATAATGACGGCGTTTTCACCGCTTTTTTCCACAAAGGCGTAAACGTATTCCACGTTAACCCCTCCCTGGGAGACGGCTTCCATCACGCTGTGCAGGCCGCCCGGCTTATCGGGCACTTCCACGGCGACTACAGGAGTTTTACTGACTTGAAAACCTTTTTCTTTGAGCACCGTATTGGCTTTTTCCACATCGTTGACAATCAATCGCAAAATTCCAAAATCCGCCGTTTCCGCGACGGAAAGAGTGCGGATATTGATATTTGCATCCATAAGCACGCGCGTTGCCTGCTGCAGCGTGCCGGGTTTATTTTCCAGAAATACTGATATTTGTTCGACTTTCATGGCCTGTCACCCCTTTCATAATATTGTTAAATCCGGCGCTTGTCGATTACTTTGTCGCCTGCCTTCAGCGTATTGGGCCCCACCAGTTTAACGCGCGGCTCGACACCCAGATAATCCTGCATGTCTTTAACGATACGCTGTTCGATTTTCTGCAGTTCCTTGACGCTGCCCGAATCGCTGAAAATTTTATCGCTGACTTCCACTTGCAGCTCGAGGGCGTCCAGAGCGCCGGCTTTATCCACAATGATCTGATAGCGCGGCTCGAGGCCTTCGATATCCACCAGAATCGCTTCGATCTGCGCGGGGAAAATATTGACGCCGCTGATAATCAGCATATCGTCGCTTCTTTTGAGCGCTCTTTCCATTTTGATATGCGTACGCCCGCAGCGGCAGGGCTCGGTGATTAGTCTGGAGATATCGCCGGAGCGGTAGCGGATGAGCGGAATTGCCTCGCGCGAAAGAGAAGTGAAAACAAGTTCTCCTTCCTGGCCTTCGGCCAGAACTTCTCCCGTTTGCGGATTGATTGTTTCCACGATAAAATGGTCTTCGAAAATATGCATGCCGTTATGCGCTTCGATGCATTCCATGGCCACGCCCGGGCCGATGACTTCGGAAAGGCCGTAAATATCCAGTGCAGTAATGCCGAAAGTTTTTTCAATTTCTTCACGCATCGCCTTGCTCCACGGTTCCGCGCCGAAAATACCCACGCGCAGCTTGAAGGATTTTAAATCCAGCCCCATAGCTTTAGCCTCCTGCGCCAGATGCAGCGCGTAAGAAGGAGTGCAGCAGATTACCGTGGGGCCGAAATCGCGCAGAATCATTAATTGCCGTTTGGCGTTGCCGCCGGAAATCGGAATAACGCTCGCGTCAATCTTTTCCGCGCCGTAGTGCAGGCCCAGCCCGCCGGTAAATAAGCCGTAAGAAAAAGCGTTGTGGATAATGTCATTTTTGGTAATGCCCGCGGCGACCAGGCAGCGCGCGACCAGATCTGACCATGTTTCAATGTCGTGCCGTGTATAACCAAAAACGGCGGAGCGGCCAGTAGTGCCGGAAGAAGCGTGCAGCCTGACGATGCTGCCCATCGGCACGGAAAACAAGCCATAAGGGTAGTTATCGCTCATGTCCTTGCGGTTGATAAATGGCAGTTTTTTCAAATCATCCAGTGATTTTATATCCGATGGTTTTGTTTGAGCGACATCGAATGATTTTTTGTAAAATCCCACCGTGTGATAAACACGCTGCATAACCTGCTGGAGTCTTTTGAGCTGCAGTGCTTTGAGCGCTTCGCGGGGCAGGGTTTCAAATTCTTCGTTGTAGAACATGGAAGTGCCTCCCTTCTTTATACAATATACGTTCAATAATAAGTTGTCATTGCTAGCGACTATTGGGAGCAGCTTGCCCGGCGAATTCGGGGCGGCAATCTTTTTTAATAAAAAGAAGCGAGATTGCTTAGGTCACTGCTTTGCCTCGCAAAGACATTATAAAGCAGACCGTGCGTTCCCAGTGTAACAACTTGAGTAAAAGTCTAACAAAACTTTGCTGCTCTGGCAAGAATCTTTCCTGCGTGCAAACGCAACTATTTATTTAAGGTTATTAAAGTAATTTGAGGTTAGGAGTATGCCCAACGCGGTTTTTGTGTCGGTTAATTCGCCATTTTTTAGCATCGCCTCTAAATCGGAAAGTTTTTTCGGTACGACTTCAATAAATTCATCCTCATCGGGCTTAAGTGGCGCGTAAATAAGGTCGGAAGCTAGGAAAAAATACATATATTCATTGCAGTATCCGGCCAGCAGAGAACCTTCGTAAAGCCGGGTCATTTTACCGGCGCGAAAACCAGTTTCTTCCGCCAGTTCGCGCTGCGCGCATTCTTCTGGTGGTTCCTTAAGATCGTTGAACGCTCCCGCGGGAATTTCCAGCAGATGATTTTTTACGGCAACACGATACTGTCTGACCAGCAGGATTTCGTTTTTGTCATTTATCGGAATAATTGCCACAGTGGGTTTGTGGTCAATCCAGGTCTGTTTGATTGATTTTCCGTTGGGCAGCGCCACATCTTCTTCATATACATCAAATATTTTGCAGCGGTAAACAAGAGAAGGTTTTTTGTTTTCCATGAAGAGGGCGTCCGCGGTCAGTTTGTTTTGATGATGCTCAGTATATTTTTTTCAATTTCTTCTTTGGGGAGAGAGCCGGTTAGTCGCTGCACCAGTTTGCCTTCTTTGAAAAAAAGCATTGTCGGGATGCTTTGGATGCCGTATTGCGAAGCGGTCAGCGGATTTTCATCGACGTTTAGTTTGGCTACCTTGACGCCGTTGGCGTAATCGGAGGCGAGTTCATCGATGATGGGCGACAAGGTGCGGCAAGGTCCGCACCAGGGCGCCCAGCAATCAACGAGCACGGAAATATCGGAGACCAATACTTCACGCGCGAATGTGTTATCTGTAACGTCAAGCGGTTTGGTTTTTTGTTGTGTTGCCACCAACGGATCGCCGCATTTGCCGCATAATGGTTTTTTGTTAAGCTTATCTTCCGCAACGCGATTTTTCGTGCCGCATTTGAGGCACGGGATAATCAGCTCATCCAGTGGAGCGCCGCATTTGCCGCATACGGAACGCCCCTGAAATTTTTTTTGCGGTATGCGATTTTTTGTTCCGCATTTGAGACAGCGGATAATGACATTGTCCGGCATACATTTGTCACCTGCGGAACTAAATGTTTTTTGTCAAAACCATCCGCGCGTTATTTGGCAATGCTCACCATAAAAGGTTTTAATTTGTCAATAAGTTCAGCAGGTTTCATCTTAGCCAGAAGCCCACGCTGTCCCGCGCCCAAATAAATTTCGGGCATCATAGCGATAGATTTTTCCATAAAAGCAGGCATGACTTTCTGTATACCGAAAGGAGAAATAGCGCCTCTTTCATAGCCGGTGTGCACTTCCGTCAGTTCTTCGCTGCATGCTGAAATCTGCTGCGCTCCGATAATTGCGGCAAGCTCTTCCGAAGATACTTCCTGATCGCCATGCATCAGCACCAGCATTGGTTTTCCTATTTCGTCTTCCATAACCAATGTTTGGATAATGCAATGAGGATCAACTTTTAATTGTGCCGCCTGCTGTTCTATGGACCATGAGTCTGCCATCTGGCAGGAACATAATGTGAATACCGCCTTTTGTCTTTGTAAATCCTGTACAGCAGGTGTCGCGGGCAGCGATACTTTTGTTTTTGGAGTCCCTGTCTTTTTTACGGCTGGTTTTTTAACAGCTTTAACTTTTTTTACAGCCGCTTTTTTGGGACTGGCAGCTTTTTTTGCTTTTACCTTTTTAGATACAGCTGCTTTTTTTGGTTTTGTCTTCTTCACGGCCTTGACTTTTTTAATGGGCTTGGCCTTTTTTACAGCTTTAACTTTTTTTACAACCTTTTTCTTTTTTGGAGCCGCCACTTTTTTAACAACTTTTTTATTTTTGACGGGTTTTGATTTTTTTAACGCTTTAGCTTTTTTCTTTGCCGGCACTTTCTTTTTTGCTGGTTTTTTCTTTTTCATACTCCCTCCCCTTTGATTGCTGAATAAGGATTTTATGAAGCTTTGCTTGGTAATATAGCAAGTATAATTAAAAAAGCAATATTTTATGATACGCTTTCGAAACGGCAACAACTGTTGCCAGGATGGTTATAAATGTCTTGCTTCATGGAATCAAATTGTTTAAAAAGGTAAAATTCATTTTTAGAGAACGTAAATTATGCCCGAATCAACACAAATCATTCTTGGTATTTTAGCGCTAGCCATAGTTATGATCCTGGCGATGCTAGGGACAGGCTGGTGGACTAAGAAAATATGTCTGGCAATCATGCGGGAACTGGAAACAAAAGGTGCGGTTAATGAAGCAAAAGCCGTGGCATTACCATACGATAAGTCTGAATATTTCAAAATCGGGTATCGCGACTACCGTCCGAAAGCGCTGGAGATGCTGGTTATCAGTGAGGCTGTTTGCCGTACCGAAGATGGGCGCTATTATTTAAATCAGGAAAAAGCAAAAGCGATGTGATAACGGCTGTATCCTAATGGAAAAAAGCCTTAAGCATTAAAAAACGCGATACCTTTCCAGGCAGACCAATAAACAAGTTGTATTAATAATAATAACAGGTATCTAAGAGCCGGTAATCAAAAATTGCCGAATTAGATAAAATGTTTGAAAGCTCTTTGTGCGCTCCTCAGCAAAGAGAAAAGCATATTCATTTCCTTGATTTTACGCTGATTTTAAGTTATTTGACGCACATAAAATTATAGTGGAGCCCGCGTTTTGCAATTTAACCCCTGCATGAAACACAAACTTATCCGCGATTCTGCGCGTCATTTCGCGGAAACAGAATTGGCCCCTATTGCCGCGGAAATTGACAAAAACGCAACATTTCCCACCGCAGTTGCCGAAAAAATGAAAAAGCTTAACTATTTCGGCCTGCAGGTACCGAAGGAATTCGGCGGCGCGGCGCTCGATTCGGTCAGCGCGGCCATTGTGGTGGAAGAGCTTTCCCGCGTGTGCGCGGCGGTGGGCCTGTGTGTTACCGTGCACAACGGTGTTGCTGTTTTTCCGTTTCTGCAGTTCGGCAACAAAAAACAA
>Ga0105103_10002240_pt1 | contig 10131 bp, 9 predicted proteins | sample PPLLaktember2015_2_FD_79107 | JGI IMG/M metagenome (GOLD analysis project Ga0105103, IMG submission 79107) | Freshwater sediment microbial communities from Prairie Pothole Lake near Jamestown, North Dakota, USA - PPLs Lake P7 Core (6) Depth... | ecosystem: Environmental > Aquatic > Freshwater >...
AGAAGGGAGGTATGACAATAACTTTTGAACGCCTCTGATGGTGTTTTCTTCATCCTCATAAACAAAATGAGCTACACCGCTTTTCTTCATGTGTACTTCAGCACCACCAAGATCATTGAACGATACATCCTCGTTAAGCACTTCTTTCACCACATTCGGCCCGGTAACGAACATATAGCTCGTTTTGTTGGTCATGAAAACAAAATCGGTAATGGATGGTGAATACACGGCACCGCCTGCAGCCGGACCCATAATAACCGAAATCTGCGGCACTACTCCTGATGCTTCCACATTGCGTTTGAAAATGGCTGCATATCCGGCAAGACTGGCAACTCCTTCCTGTATGCGGGCACCACCAGAGTCAATAAGACCGATTATCGGTGCACCCATCTTAAGGGCCATCTCCTGTATCTTGGCAATCTTCCTGGCATGGACAATCCCAAGCGAACCTCCCATAATTGTAAAATCCTGGGCATACGCAAACACAAGACGCCCATTAACTTTTCCATGTCCTACAATTACTCCGTCGCCATATGATCTCTCAACTTTACCGAATTCTACAGGTTGGCTTGCCGGAGTCACAAATGCGTCGATCTCTTCAAAAGTACCTGGATCAAAGAGAAGACTAATTCTTTCATGTGCTGTAAGCTTACCTTTTGAATGCTGCTTTTCAGCCAGTTTCGGACTGTATTGCTTTTTAATAGCCTCCTGACGCTCCAGAAATGCCTTGAAATACTTACCAGATATGTCCATTCAAAATTATATTAAATTAATTATCAATAATATAGCTGACAATGAAACCTTCAGGGGTCAATCTTTCCTTTTATTTTTTCGGGTTCAAAAATAGTCATAATAAGGGTAAAACCAAAATATTCTTTCGACCGGAGTGATTACAGATTTTGTATGTATCAGAATACCAGATGCTTTGAAATTTTAATTCTTCGAATGTGCCCGCATTCATATTTTATCCGGTTTAAACAGACCTTCTTCTACTGATCCCAGCAGACCCGCCCTGATCATCGATTCGCTTGCAATCTTAAGTTTACTGATAATCTTGTCAGTTACGACCGGGAAGTGGTGAAGCGATTCTATCTTGTCTCCAATATATTCAAGGTCATTATCACTTCTTGACCAATCCTTTTCGTTAAAAGAATTAAGGTTGTACGGCAGTGAATAGGATCTCAAAGACTTTTCACCCAGTGTGTTGAAGAAAAAATCAAAATATGACATGATGAGTTCCCTGAGCGTCCGGTAAACGGGTTCCCGGTATCTCAGAGAGGTAAAATTTGATTTTGCCACCGAACCCCATAATCCGTCCTCCCTGAATACTGCAATAACGTGATCATCATCATTATAGGCCTTCATATCAACAATGAGAGGCTTGTATCCCAAATGTTCAAGAGCGGCTGCGGCAAACAGAGCCCCTTCAAAGCAGTGGGCCGATCTTTTTCTGATTACCCACCGCGGCGACCTGCACCCATAATCGGGATTGTAACTGATCAAGTCAAGAAAAACCTGTATTGAGTATGGATCAGTAAAACTGTCAAGGAACTCTTTCTCTTCCGTTGTCCATTCTGAAATGATTGGCTGTGTCATTTTTACTTTATTTTAACATGGGCTTTATAGCGTCAGCCCATATTGTGTATCCGCTGTAATTCAGATGCAATCCGTCTACAGTCAGCTCCTTCCTGAGCAGATTATTCTCATCGCACATCAGATCAAACAGATGGATATAACCATAACCCATCCGGAAGGCAAGATTCATAAGTTCTTCGTTTAATGATATTATCCTTTCCGTTTTATCAGTGTGGTTCGGGAATAAACCGTAACATGGATTAACCGGAAGAATACTTTCTATATAAACTACCGTATTTGGACTCTCTGACCTGATTCTCTTAAGAATATTTTCATAATTGGCAAGAATCTCATGATCAGTTAATCCTCTTGAAATATCATTAACTCCGATCATGAGGAATATCTTTGAAGGTTTGCATCTGGTTATTCCATCGAGCCGTAATAGTATCCCCTCGGTTATATCCCCGCTGATGCCCCGGTTTTTGAACTTCTTATTATCGAATATTTCAAACCATTCCGCACCATCGGTGATACTGTTCCCCAGGAAGATAATCTCGTTCCTTGTATCAGGAAGTTTTTCAAACATATCTTTACTATGCCACCAGTAAGAGCCCCATCGTGCACTGTCAGCCTTTGTCAAAGGTTGCTGGGCCGGCAGATTAATTATTAAAATACCTGCAAGGGACAGAATAAAAAGGATTCTTTTTTTCATGATATAAAACTATGCAATTAGCGAAAGATACTCTTTTTTGGGAAATAAGTGCTTCATTCAACACCAGGGCCTGGTTAGATATCAAGCTATGAAGTCAGGGGATAAGCTCCTCAGGGTTAAGTCGAACCAGGACTATCATTATAAGAAATGAGTAATTAAACTAACCTGCCGATTATCTGCTTCATTTTGTCATACTGGATCTCCATGCTTTCGACCAGCTTCAGCTGTGCACGGGCTCTCTGGATGTTATGGTGCGGGTGGTGGATCTTGAAATAATGATCGCCGTCAATATAGTCAGTCAGAAACCTTACAGCAATTGTATAGGTAATAAGCCTTGGTGCAAAAGCCAGATACTCTTTTTCAATTTCATTCAGAGTATCCCTGGTTTCCGACAGATAACCCTTTGCATATGCTTCGAAAAGTCCGATATCCATCTTTACTTTTGACAGTTCCTTTTCGTCCTCAGCGGCGATATTTGCAGCAGTACGGATCGCATCCCCGAAGTCGTAATGCACATAACCCGGCATTACAGTATCCAGATCAATAACACAAAGAGCTTTGTCATTCTTGTCGAGAAGGATATTATTGAACTTTGTATCATTATGAGTTATCCTTACCGGGATCTTACCTTCTCTTCCAAGGTTCAGGATAATCTTCATTTCCCCGGCCCGGCTGAGTACAAATTTTATCTCATTTTCAACTGAGACTGCGCGTTTCACCGGATCAGCCTCAACTGTTCGTACAAAGGTCTCCAGTCGTTTCTCAATATCATGAAAGAATGGAATGGTATCAAAGAGAGGTTCCCCCGGCAGGTCTGAAAGCATTGCCTGAAAACGTCCGATTGCCTTTCCTCCTTCAAATGCTTTGTCGGGATTATCGACAATATTGTAGGAACGGTGATCAGAAATAAAAATGTACATTCTCCAGAAGTTTCCTTCATCGTCGATGATCCAGCTCTTCCCCTCCTTTGAAGGGATCAGTGTGAGACTTTCGCGCTTGACATCAGAACCCGGGATTTTAAGAAGCCGGGTATGCAGATGTGAAGTGACCCTCTCAATATTATCCTGCAGCTCCGGGATATTTTTAAATACTTTATTATTAAGTTTCTGTAGAATATAATCATCCTTGTCCTTTTCAGCTGTCTCTACCCTGAAGGTATCATGGATATGACCGCTTCCATAGGGCCCGCCGTCAGACCAGGTTCCATCAGCCCTAAACAGGTCAAAAATGTCCCTCAGACTTTGCATAATACTATTATTTTCCTGCTTTATGTCCTATGAACGCGTAATACATAATGACGAGGTATGAAGGGACACATATCCAGTAAGCAGTCTGTGTTGAGAAGTCAACAGCAAGTTTCCCGTAAACAAGAGGCAATATAGCTCCACCGGCTATTGCCATGATCAGCATTGCAGATCCTGTTTTTGTAAATTTGCCCAGTCCGTCAATAGCCAGAGGCCACATAGCCGGCCATACAAGTGCATTGGCAAGACCCATCAGGGCAACAAACAATACTGTCACAGGCAGGACCAGATCAAGAGGCTTAAATGTTAACAGGTCAACAAATGGCATTGTGAAAACTAAATGTGCAGGTGTCAGTATTGCACCAAGTGAAAATATCACCCCAAGTATTGTGCATATTTTTAATGCATTACCCTGTGTAATGTATTTTGGAATAAAAGTTATTCCGAGAAGATAGCCAACTATCATTGCCACAAGAGTAAGTGATGTGTAATATTGGGCCGACTCCATTGCAATACCAAGCGATTGTCCGTACCTGATAATCGTATCACCCGCGATAACTTCAACCCCGACATAGAAAAAGAGGGCCATTACACCAAGCAGAAGATGCGGAAACTGCCATATACTTGTTTTTTTAACATTTGCTATACCCACAGCCTCATCTTCGGCATCTGTATCAATCTCTGGAAGATGAACATAACGCAATAGCAGACCCAGCAGCACCAGTATAGCGGACATCACTATATAAGGCATAATAACCTTATGTGCCATTTCGTCAAGGAGGAGTGCCTTGGATGCGGCATCAGCAGCCTGTGCAAGTTTTTCATCAAGTATATGTGAATCCTTCAGAATTATACTCGCCAGTATTATAGGGGCAATTGCCCCGGCAAATTTGTTTGCTATCCCCATTATGCTTATACGCTTGGCAGCACTCTCGCGGGGCCCGATTATCGTTATATAGGGATTTGATGCAGTCTGCAGAAGTGCAAGCCCTGCACCTTCTACAAAAAGCCCTGTCAGAAACAGGCCAAATGTCCTTGTCATTGCCGCAGGAATAAAGATCAGTGATCCAAGAGCCATTACCCACAATCCAACTGCCATGCCATTCTTGAATCCGGTCTTCTTAAGAACAAACGATGATGGCAGTGCCATTACAAGGTATGATATATAAAAAGCAAAGGTTACAAAGTAGGCCTGAAAATCATTTAACTCACAGGCTGTCCTAAGAAAAGGGATCAGGATGCCGTTAAGCCAGGTAACGAACCCGAAAATAAAGAAGAAGAGCCCGATAATTGTTATTGAAAAGATGTAATCTTTTCTGCTGAGACCGTTGGAAGTGGAGTTGGTTGCCATAACGTTAAGCTGATTATTAAATATTTTTTCGTGAATGGATCAAAACTAATCTTTTTTACTTTCGCAACCAAGAAAAAATAAATTTGTTTTTTTAGTTCAAAAGCTATAGAACTAAATCTGATTTTGCATAATTTTGTGACAGGCTGGAGGTAATAAGGTAATGGCAATAGAGGAAAACAATTCAAGGGATACAATTGAAGAGACAGGACGTGTCTTTGAAAAATTCGGGCTTACACCGATGCAGGGCCGGATAGTTGCCTATTTTACTATAAGTGATCCGCCTGAGAAGACATTTGACGAACTTGTCAGATTCTTTAAGGCAAGCAAGAGCTCGGTAAGCAACTCACTTAATATTCTCCTGCTGAACGGTGTAATTGACTATAAGACTTATGCCTCTGACAGGAAAAGATACTTTTACCTGACTGATGCATTTTTTGTTGTGTACTTCAAAAAGGTCCTTGAAAATGTACGGGAACTAAAGGAGTATACCTACCGGACTGTGTCAATGAGAAGTCCTGAGCACCCCCTGGCAAGTGAGAAAATTCTTAAATGGATCGAAAACGCAAATGACTTTGAGGCTTCAATCGGTAAAACTATATCCTTAATAAAAAATGAAACGCAATAGCTGTCATTTCTCCTGTTAATTCTTGTATGACTGTTACTTCTGAAATTATTTTTCCTGATCTGTATGCCCACCAGTTTTTTCACGCGATCTTACTCCCAAATATCCTCCATGGTGCCGTTTGGAGTATTCCCCGGCGCTGAAGCCGATCTTTTCCATCATCATAACAACAAGTGCATCCCCGATGACTGTAAAAACAGTCGTCGATGTTGTGGGAGTAAGTCCAAGTGGGCAAACCTCAGCAGGTGCGCCTGTGAGAATGAAATAATCTGACTTGCGGGCAAGGGGACTGTCATTATTTCCGGTAATTACAATAACAGGGACACCCGGGTACAGATTATCTTTAAGATCTATCAGTTCAATGATCTCACGGGTCTTTCCTGAATTTGAAATAGCCAGAAGAATATCATTTTCCTGCAGGATGCCCAGGTCACCGTGCTGAGCTTCACTCGGATGCAGGAAAACAGCAGGTGTACCCGTTGAGCTGAATGTGGTGGCAATATTATGAGCTATCTGCCCTGCTTTTCCCATACCGCTTGTGATTATTTTACCCTGCCTGTTATGTACATGATCATGAATTACTCCAATAATTTTTTCATATTCATCTGTAATAGGTATTCTGGATATGGCTTCAGCCTCGTTTTCAAATATTTTCCTTATTTTGTCTTTCATCGGATTCCTGATTTAAGGCGTCAAAGTTATCAAAATTTTGTTTGGAAAAAGTTCAAATATCAGGCTTCAATTGTTGGTACTGACAGCATTTGTAACTAAAGTTATTTTATTTTTGTACTACTTATCCCGTAAAGGCATGTTTAAACATACAGCAGCTATCGGAGCTGATATAGGCCGGCAATCGCTCAGAATAGCTGTTGTCAATATTGAAGGTGATATTATTGCTGAAAGATCTTATTCCCTGGGCAATGACCTCACAAGGGATATAATAATCAGTATTTTAAATGAATCAGTAAGGGAGATCAGGAGTTGTGTTGCATCACAGGGAATAAATCCGATCTGCCTTGGGATTGCAGCAAAGGGTTTTATTGATTACCAGAGCGGAACAGTTTTAGGGCCGGACCGTGGCATCAGGGACTGGACTAATGTTCCCCTTGCAAAACTAATTAGCAGGGAAGCAGGTTTACCTGTATATGTAGATAATGATGCAAACCTTATGACAATAGCTGAACACCGGTATGGGGCCGCACGCGGTTTCAGCAGTGTCGTCTTTGTGGCGTTGAGGACCGGCATTGGCGGTGGAATAATTATAAATGGAAAACTCTACAGGGGACTTAATAATGCTGGCGGTGAGATAGGTCAGATGATAATAAACTATACCGGCGGATTAAGCGATAATGGGATCCGGGGTTCGTTTGAATATTTTGCTTCCGCCTCGGCTCTTATCAGGAGATATTATGAAGAAACAGGCAATTTATGTGATGGATCAGAAAAGGCTCTGTTGTGCAGGGATATTTTTGAACTGAGTTATAAAGGCGATAAGGTTGCAGCGAAAGTAGTTGATGAAAATGCTGAACTGGTTGGAATTGGTCTTGCAAACCTGATCTCGGTATTTGCCCCGGAAATGATTGTAGTCGGAGGGGGATTGTCAGAAGCAGATGACAGATACTTAAATAAAATAAAAGAGAGTGCCCTGGCCAATACGCTCGAAAATTGCAGGAAGCATGTAAAAATTCAAAGAGCACAGTTGGGACATAAAGGTGCATTGCTTGGCGGGGCATTCTACGGTATGAACAGACTTGCCGGAAAAGATATCTGAACCAGTTTATTATAAATAGAAAGACCTCTGGAAATGAATATAACAGCTGAATCCGAATCCCGATCAGGAAGCTCTCAACCGTACATAATTGCAACAGCGTTTTTTTCACTTCTTGCAATCGTTGGCTTTGCACTGTACGGATTACCTTTCTTTTACGATTTTTTTGTCAGGGAATTCGGCTGGTCCCGCACAGTTGTTACCTCAGGAAATGCACTTGGGAAACTGCTCGTAGCACCCGTGTTCGGTTTTATTGCCGGCTGGCTGATCGACCGTTACGGGCCGCGAAGAATGATGATGGCGGGATCGCTTATGGCAGGGGCGGCACTGATAGGACTCAGTATGATGAATTCATTGGGCATGTTCTATATGTTTTATGTTCTGAATGCCCTTGGTTACGTGTTTGGAGGGCCACTTCCCTGCCAGGTTCTGATATCACGATGGTTCACTAAAAACAGGGGTAAAGCAATGGGTATTGCTTATCTGGGAATAGGCACCGGGGGTGCACTTGTACCTCTGATTGCAGCAGGACTCGAGAAAAACGTTGGATGGCATCTTGCACTGACATCAATAGGTGTCATGGTGATCCTGCTTTCGTTTCCTCTTGCTTTTTTTATCAGGGAACCGGTTGCAGCAAAACAAATAACAAAGGAAAAAATTACCGGTTCAGCTCCTGTTAAACATATTCTTAAGAACAGGAACTTCTACCTTCTTGCCATTGGAAGTATGTGTTCTATCGGCGCAGTGGGCGGAATTAACCAGCATCTTAAACTATACCTGCGCGACCTTAATTTCAACCAGTCGCAGGCTGCACATATCATGTCGCTTGTACTGGTATCAAGCCTCGCAGGACGCGTTCTCATGGGGATGCTGGCCGATATAATGAAGCGGAAATACGTGATGATAATGATATATCTGATAGTAGGACTTTCAATACCTTTGCTTCTCATGCCCGATTTTCCAGGCCGCATTTACCTTTTTGCTGTCATATTCGGGATAGGTCTGGGAGGTGATTATATGATAATTCCGCTGATGGCGGGCGATCTCTTCGGGGTCAGGACTCTTGGAAGAGTAATGGGAATTATTCTTGTAGCCGACGGACTGGCTGAATCACTTGCACCAATGATGGTCGGGGCACTTTACAATGAAGCCGCCGGAGGCTACTCATCCGGTTTCATTGTTCTGATATGTATTGCACTTGCCGGTGCTGTTATAGTAAGTTTTCTGCCGAAGGATACAAAGATTAACGGGGATGTTCAGACTGCCTGAAAGATGTGGCAGGGTAAAATTTATTTATCTAAATTGTAAACAAAATAGTTCACTAAAATATTTAAGAAAATGAAAACTCTGTATCAAAGAATTTTGCTTACTCTGATTTTAATGGTTTCGGCAGTAATGTATGCCCAGATACCTGAACAGATGATCAAGGTCATTGTATCCCCCGACCACAATGACTGGGTATACAAGACTGGAGAAAAAGCAATGTTTTCAGTCAGGATTCTGTATCACAATAATCCGTTAAAAGGGATCAAAGCCTATTATGAGGTTGGTCCCGAAAAAATGGATCCGGTTAAAAAGGACTCGGTTCTCCTTGCAGGCAAAGATCTTGTGATTGACGGAGGCACAATGAAGAGTCCTGGTTTCTTAAGATGTGTTGTTACAATCGAATACGAAGGCCGCAGATACAGGGGACTGGCAACTGCCGGATTCAATCCTGAGGCGATTAAGCCAACAGTGCAGCATCCTTCAGATTTTAATGCTTTCTGGGATAGTGCAAAAAGCGATCTGGCAAAAATTCCGGTGAATGCCAGGATGACCCTGATGCCGGAACGATGCACCGAAAATGTAAATGTTTATATGGTGAGCCTTCAGAATATAGGAAATTCAAGAATTTACGGTATCGTTTCAATTCCGAAAAAAGATGGTAAATACCCGGCTGTACTTACAGTTCCCGGGGCGGGAGTCAGGGCTTATTCACCTGATATCAATATGGCAGAACGCGGGGTAATTACATTTGTGATAGGTATTCATGGCGTCCCGGTAACTTTGGATCCAGGTGTTTATGCGGATCTGGGAGGCGGAGCATTACGCGAATACTGGACTTTTAACATGGATAACCGCGACAGGTATTACTATAAACGGGTATATCTGGGATGTGTCAGGGCTAATGACTTCCTTACATCGCTTCCGCAGTATGACGGAGAGAATCTGGCTGTTACAGGGGGAAGCCAGGGAGGTGCCCTTTCAATCATTACCGCATCCCTCGACAGCAGGGTTAAATATCTGGCTGCTGCTTACCCGGCGTTATGTGATGTTACCGGTTATCTTTCAGGAAGGGCAGGAGGGTGGCCACATTTCTATGATAAGAACAATGTACAGTTCCATAATACTAAGGAAAAGCTTGAAACAATACCCTATTTTGATGTTGTGAACTTTGCGAGGGGAATAAAAATACCCGGTTTCTACACATGGGGCTTCAATGATGAAACCTGTCCACCGACATCGATGTATGCGGCTTATAATCTCATTAACTCCTCCAGGGTTCTGTATCTGGCGCTTGAGACAGGTCACTGGACCTATCCTGAGCAGAACATTAAGTTGCAGAACTGGCTTATAAAGAACCTCACAGAAAAGTAAGAGAATTGAGTTCACTGATCACTGATCAGAGTAATTCAGGTTTTTGAGAAAATAATTATCCGCCACTTCATTTCTTTTGTTCTTTTAAAAGGGCTGACAATAAAGATAACCTGAGTTTGTCAGGCTTTTTATCATAGTGTACACGAAAAAATCTGTTTTTGTGATTTTTTTGATGAACATGTTATTTCATATGACGAAATGTAATTATGAATATATTAAAAT
>Ga0105103_10002241_pt1 | contig 10130 bp, 7 predicted proteins | sample PPLLaktember2015_2_FD_79107 | JGI IMG/M metagenome (GOLD analysis project Ga0105103, IMG submission 79107) | Freshwater sediment microbial communities from Prairie Pothole Lake near Jamestown, North Dakota, USA - PPLs Lake P7 Core (6) Depth... | ecosystem: Environmental > Aquatic > Freshwater >...
CCCGAATTTTGCCGGAAGCCAGAAACCTCCCCTTCGATGGTGAAAATTGGCCACATTTATAATGATTTCTATTGAATCTGATTCGGGATTAAACCTGAAGAAGACCTTTTCGTATCCTGGAGTTGTTTCAGCTTTTGTTTTAGCCGGTGTTCCGTTTCTGCCCATTAGTTTCCCCCCGACATAAACCTCATATGAAGAATCGAATACCGGAAAATTGAAGCCAAGCGAATTCCTGTATCCCGGGGGAAGCAGAACCAGAAGCCTGTAGGTTGCAAAACCTTCTCCTATGGGCTTTATGGTTTCTGAAGTATAATCGGTCCAGTATGAGGGAACCTTCCCGTAAAGATCCGGCTTAACAGGCATCCCGCCCGAAAAATCCTGCGGTTTGAGCATTCTCGACCAGTAAAATTCCCATTCACCGTCAAGAGACATTATGAAATCTTTTCCGGAAGCTTCCCTCAGGTCCAGAATGCCCCTGACGGCAGAAGGGCTGGATCCGGCTGCAGTATTGTCTAATAAAAGAATAAGGAAGAAAAGAATAAGCAGCTTTTCTTTTATTTTCATTTCAGTCCTCTGTTTTCGAGAAGGGCATCAATACCTGGTTCTTTACCGCGGAAGGCAATATACATTTCGAGAGCATCCTTTGTCCCTCCCCTTGAGAGGATCTCTTTTTCGAATTTTGAAGCAACTTCCCGGCTGAAAATATCTCCTGTCTCCCTGAAAGCCTGGAACGCATCGGAATCAAGAACCTCGCACCATATGTAACTATAATATCCCGCTGAATAGCCTCCTCCCCAGATATGGTTGAAATATGTCGACCGGTATCGCGGCTTTATCTCGGGTATAAGTCCGTATTTTTCCATCGCCTTCTTCTCAAAATCCCTGATGTCCAGATCAGCCGGCTCAGTCAGGGCATGATATTCCATATCCAGGAGTGAGGCGGCAAGGTATTCCACGGTTGTGAATCCCATGTTGAATTTTCCTGACTTATCGAGTTTGTCGACGATTTCTTTTGGAATAATTTCTCCGGTCTGCCAGTGTTTTGCATAAACTTTAAGCACTTCCGGTTCAAGGACCCAGTGTTCCATTATCTGTGATGGCAACTCCACAAAATCGCGCGGATTCGAACTCCCGGGATATGTAATATTCGACAGAAGGTTATTAAGTGCATGTCCGAATTCATGGAAAAGCGTTTCAGCTTCAAGCGCTGTTAGAAGTGAGGGTTTATCGGCGGACGGAAGGGAGGAATTTGTGACCATTGTAACTACCGGATAGACCATTTTACCATTTATATCGCGCTTCTGGCTCCTGTAGGTTCCGCACCATGCACCGCCCCTCTTTGAAGGCCTCGGGTAATTGTCAATCATTAATATCCCGACATGTTTACCGTCGCGCGTCACCTCAAAGGTGTTGACATCGGGATGGTATTTGGGTATGTCGGTCCTCTTGGTGAAGTTAAGTCCGTAAAGCCTGTTGGCAACATAGAACATTCCTTCCATTACATTGTCAATTTTGAAGTAGGGACGTGTTATCTCGTCATCGAGATCATACCTGGCCTTCTTGATCTTTTCGGAGTAATACCACCAGTCCCACGGCTCAAGTTTGAACTTTCCTCCCTCACTGTTAATAAGTTCCTGCTGGGCAGCAGCTTCCGCTTTTGCAACCGGTAAAGCTGCCTCCCACACCTGCTCAAGGAATTCAAACACTTTTTCGGGTGTTTTGGCCATATTCCTTTCAAGGGCATAGTCGGCAAAACTTTCGTAACCAAGCAATTTTGATCTTTCTGTCCTTAATCTTGCTATTCTGGCAATAATTGCCTTGTTATCGTATTGATTGTCGTTGTCGCCTTTCATGAAATACCCGGTGAAAAGCTTTTCCCTCAGGTCGCGGCGCTCCGAGTACTGAAGGAACGGGGTCATGCTGGGCACCTGGAGGGTGAAAACCCATTTCCCTTCAAGATTAAGAGATTTTGCCATCGCTGCTGCCTGTGCAATAACTCCTTCAGGCAGTCCGGCAAGATCTTCCTTCTTATCCAGAATAAGTTTGAAACCGTTGGTTTCGGCAAGCAGGTTTTGTCCGAACTGGACCTGAAGCCTGGAAAGCTCCTCATTGATACTGCGGAGTTTTTCCTTGTCCCCGGGCGAGAGGGCTGCGCCGCTTCTTACAAAATCCTTGTAGGTATCCTCAAGCAGTTTCTTTTCCTCGTCAGTAAGCTTAAATTTTTCCTTGTTGTCATAAACCGATTTTACTCTACGGAACAGGGTGTCGTTGAGGTTAATATCGTCCCTGTGGCTCGAGGCAATGGGAGCTATCTCACGGTTTATCGCCTGAAGCGAATCGTTGGTGTGAGCCGAATTCAGGGCGCCAAACACCCTGCTCACTTTACTTAGCAACTCGCCGCTGTAGGCAAGCATTTTAATGGTGTTATTGAAATCAGGCTCTTTGGGATTGTTTATTATTGCTTGTATCTCAGTCTTCTGCTCTTCGAAAGCCTTCAAATATGCAGGCTTGTAGTGTGAAGCCTTTATAAGGTCAAATGGGGGAACCCCGAACGGAGTATCAAATTCATTGAGCAGCGGATTATCACTTTTTTCTTCCCGGCTGCATGAAGCAAATATCAGAGAAGCAATAACCATCAATAAAGCAAGTTTTTTCATCATAATATAATTTTGATTTTAACGGTATGATGGAACCGCACATGATTGAGAATTATATTCATTACTTGTTTGCGTTTGAAATCAATCATGTGGGTTTCATTTCAGGATATTATTAATTATTTCTTTAACCAGTCAGGTGCAAAGATTATAATTTCCGGAAATATCATGTAACTAAACTGGTTTTTTCTTGTTTTTCTTTTTCTTTTGTTCAAGGATTTTAAAAAGAACATCACCCTTGTTGACGTTTGCCCCCTGCGCAACAACGATCTCGGCAACCTGACCTTCCCATGGGGAGATTATCTCGTCGATGTAGGTACTCGTCTGAATATAGCAGATCCTTTCGCCTGCATCAACCTGATCGCCATCCTTAGAGGGCTCGGTAAGCTCACCGTAAAGGTTGTAGTATATTTTTCCTTTTGAGGGGGCAGTTATAAGTTTCAGGTTCGGATCGGTCTGCTTAGGATTAACCTGTGTTTCAGTCTTTTGAATTACCGTATCAGCTGGTCTTACCGATTGCGGAGCTGAGAATTGTTCCCTGGCCTTGGCCAGCTCATTTTCAAAGCGTGCTTTTGCAGCGCCGCTTTTATAATCGCGGTATTGCCTGTCGTGGATTGCGAACTCGAACAATTCCTCGTCATCTTGTCCTGTCTCCCATCCGTTCTTTTTCATCTCAGCCCTAAAGGCAGGGAGTTCATCAGGATATGCATCCTGGGGATTTCCTGTGTAGAATTCCTTTCCAAGCTTACCAGCCAGTTCTGTAATCTCATTTCCAAGTTCGCCGGGAAGCCGGCCGGCCTTGCCAAGGATCATATCCCATGTATTGTTGTCGATCATACCGTATCTCTCCTTGCCGCTGGTCATCTGGATTATATTCATCAGGGCAACGTTTTTGACATACTGGCTGAAAGGTGTCACAAGCGGCGGATAACCAAGTACGGGCCAGATTGTTTCAACTTCATTGAAGAGTTTTACAACCAGCTCATCCTCCGTAAGTTCAGGCATGCCCTGTTTTTTCAGGGATGTATTGATCCCCTGGTGGACCCCCTTGAGATCGGCCATCATGCTTCCCATCATCCCTCCGGGCAATCCGCTGTTAATAAGAAGTGAAGATACCTGCCTGTTCCTCGGATCGATGAAATAGCCGAGAAAATCATCAATAAACGACTGTGTAAGCGCCCTGACCTTCATATAGGCATCCATATTTATCTCCGGGACATCGAATCCGGCATCGTCCATTATCGCCCTGATTGCAATGACGTCGGGATGTATCATTCCCCAGCTCAGCGGTTCCATTGCAACATCGAGATAGTCTGCTCCCGCCCTTGCCACTTCGAGCATTGAGGCCACCGACATCCCCGGGCCGGAATGTCCGTGATACTCGACAATGATGCCGGGATATTTCTTTTTGATCTGCCTTACCAGTTCACCGAGTGTTGCGGGTCTGCCCACTCCTGCCATGTCTTTCAGGCAGATCTCATCGGCTCCGTATTCCATGATGTGCTTAACCACATCCATATAATATTCAATCGTGTGGACAGGCGAATGAGTTATTGAGAGGGCAGCCTGAGAGATCATTCCCGCCTCTTTGGCATATTTAATTGAGAGTTCAAGGTTCCGGTGGTCATTAAGTCCGCAGAATGACCTTGAAATATTAACTCCCTGCGCTTTCTTTACCCTGAACATCAGTCTCCTTATATCGGCCGGCACGGGATACATTCTTATGCCATTGAGTGCCCGTTCGAGCATGTGGGTTTCAATCCCGGCCTCATTGAAAGGTTTTGTCCATTCCCTGACAGCTGTATTGGGGTTTTCTCCAAACAGAAGCTGAACCTGTTCAAAAGCACCTCCATTGGTCTCTATCCGGTCGAAACAGCCCATTTCAACAATATACGGGGCAACCGCCTTAAGTTGATCAACCCTTGGCTGATACTTTCCCGACGATTGCCACATGTCGCGGTAAAGCAGACTGAACCGGATCTTTCGTTTCATATTATTTCTGATTTTGTTTCAGGGAAACCGGATAATGTGAGATTGATTTAGAGCAACCATACTATCCATACAAAGATAAATGTATTAATTGCCAATTCTTAATGATTAAAATCAGATATCATATGGTTTTGATTATCGGAAGATAATTAAAAACTTTATGGAACCGCTCTGCGGTTCTTGAAACAAAAAAATGCCCCAATCCACTATTATTAATGGAACCGCTCTGCGGTATAATTAATAGATAATGAAATTCTGAAGGGATCTCACTATGTTGTCAAAAAACATTTATTATTGAACCGCTCTGCTGTATAATTAAAAGGTGATGAAATTCTGCAGGGATCTCACTATGCTGTCAAAAAACATTTATTAATGGAACCGTTCTGCGGTATAAACAAAAGGTAATGAAATCCTGGAGGGATTTCATCAATGCTAGAAAAATGTCATATCTAATAATAAATATCCCGGAGGGATTTCATCATTATTTTACAGGTTTAATCCCAATAAAAAAAGGAAAGATAGTTGGGAATTATCTTTCCTTCATTAACCTAAACCTGATCGTAGAATTTGGCCGAACGGCCCTTTTAAGAACGTTTTTCATAATATAGACGCCTGAGAAATTGTTTTGTTGCAGGGATTAATGTTAATGTTATGTTAAGCTTATGTTAAAATCGGGAAAGCCTCATATAATGAACAGATGGACAGTAAAATAGATTTCTGGTCATTTCAATCTGAAAACCAGTGAATCAACCGTATACCCCGCAAAAATACCAATCCCGCCATTGATATTTGAAAATACAGGAGAGGCTTCAGAAAAAGGATTATCTCCCCCGGAATATTCTTCAAGCGACTTATGATACAAGAAGTATTCCTTATTTGTATTAAGTATATAGATAACTACTTTGACAGAATCAGAATCATTACTGATTGACGGACATGGCGCCGAGTTTGCGTATATCCTTTTTCCGTCGTACCCTTCATCGGTGAACCAAAGTTTTTCTTGGTTGTATAGATCCCATATGATTGGGTAACTCCCGTAAAAAGGGTTGTAATCCAGCTGCCTTGCTGTAAATCTGTAGTAATTTTTCTCGCCTGCAGGATCCTCAAGGTATACCTTGATTTTAAGTTCCGACGATTTCCACCCGTCAGGATTTGTAAAATAAGTTCTTGACGTATCGGCACTTATTTTAAGATCCCTTGAAAGAGGAATCGTGCACATTGCATCAGCTTTCAATCCGCTGGCGGCCGAAACTTCAAGAGTATACTTTTTACCTTCCTGAACAGCCATGTTTTTCCTTCGAAAGTAGAAATAGTTATCTCCCTTCTCAAGAGCGATCCTTTTTGAATCGTCCGAGATGGTGGCGTTAATTTCGCCCAGGGGCACCCTGTTGCTCAGATCGCCATAAATCCTTTCATTTGATTCAACCGTAACATAAGAGACAGAATCATAGGGTGAAATGAAGGAAGTCACAACCAGTTTGTGATCGAATTCCGGAATCGTTACATTCTTTGCTTCCTTTTCACACGACAACGCCGACAGGATGATAATAATCAATATGACATAACATTTATTGCTCACTTCTGTTTTAAAATTTGAATGAATATGTGATGGATGGAATTACCGGGAAAAGACTAACCTGTCTTAATACTCCGTATTCTTTATTATTTATGGTCTCCCTTTCACTGTAATAGAAGAACGGATTAAATCTGCAGTAGGCATTATACACGGAAATCTCCCATATCCTTTCGCCCCATTTCTTCTTCTTATGGAACTGCACTCCGAAGTCAAGGCGGTGATAAGAATTCATGCGGAAATTATTCTTCTCTCCGAATTCATTTGCAGTTAACCAGCTGCCATATGGTGTAAAGCCAGTCAGATTGGGATCCGAAGGGTCATATTCAGTTATTCCCCCGAAATAATGGAAATAGGCAGGAAATTCCGAAAGTGGAAGGGTCACGGCATTTCCAGTTCCATAAACCCATGTCCCTGAGAAATTGATCTTTTCATTGAGCTTATATAAGGCCACAATTGAAATATCATGCCTCCTGTCATATCTTGCATAGAACTTCCTTCCGAAATTAAGGGAATCGAATTGCATCTGTGTCCACGATAAAGTATAACCGATCCATCCTGTCAGCTTACCTTTCTTTTTCTGAATCAGGAACTCAAGTCCGTATGACCATGATCGTCCTGTCGTTACATTATCTTCCCATTTTATGTCAGCCACTTCCGAGGGTTCTCCGATTTCGAGGAACGATGCTCCCTCCTTGTAGCCTATTACATCATCCATTTTTTTGTAATATCCCTCAAGTGAGACCGAAATGTCATTTTTGCTGAAATCATTTACAACACCGGCCGCGATCTGTTTTGATTTTTGGGGCCGGACGCGGTCTGTAGCAGGTACCCAGAGATCGGTCGGCAGGCTTATTCCCGTGTTTGTAAGCAGGTGGATATACTGGCTCATTGAGGCATAGGATCCCTTCAGTGCCATACCGGGTGTCAGCCGCCAGGCGACAGAGAGCCTTGGCTCGGGGAAATGATACCGCTGCCTGTCAGCAATGAAGTAGCTGTACCTCAAACCTGCATTAATCTTTAATACATCCAGCGGCTGCCATGTATCTTCGGCATATATGCCCGTCTCAATACCCCTGACATAGGTAATGTCCCTGAGGCTTACCTGGTTGGGAATATCCAGCTCAATATAGGCATGCGGATTGAATCTGTGGAAAATGGCTATAAGTCCGGCAATGACCGAATGATTCGGATTGGGATGAAAATCGATGTCGTGTTTTAGTGTAAAATCCCTGATACCCGAGTAGTATTCAGCGTAATAATTCTTATTCTCCGCCGTGACCTTGTATTTGTCATATATTCCAAATGAATAATTGCTGAAAACAATTGATGTGTTTGAGAACATCCTGTTGCCATAGAGATGGTTCCATCTCAGGGTGGCGGTTGAGTTGCCCCAGAGTAAACCTATGTCTTCCCTGTAACCTGCCGACCTGTTTTTGATATAGAATTTGTCTTTCCCGAAATACCCGCTCAGATAAAGCTTGTTCCTGCGGCCGAAATCGTAATTCACCTTGGCATTGAAATCGTAGAAGAAGTAGCCGGTGTTCTCTGCATCAGCCAGGGCAAAAATCGGTCTTAAAATAAGATCAGCATAAGTTCTCCGTCCTGAAATCAGGATTGATGATTTATTCTTTTTAAGAGGTCCTTCAATGGTTATATTTGAAGAAATAAGTCCTATTCCGCCTTCTCCATGCCACTCTTCCTTATTCCCTTCCTTCATATTCATCTCAAGGACAGAAGAAAGGCGTCCTCCGAACCTTGCAGGAAATCCTCCCTTGGTAAGCTCAACACTCTTCAGGGCATTGCCATTGAACAGGGAAAAAAAGCCAAACAGATGGTTTGCATTATAAACTATTGCATCATCGAGTATTATCAGGTTCTGGTCAGGTCCGCCGCCCCTTACATAGAGTCCGCTCGATCCTTCAGATCCTTTCTGGATGCCAGGCATCAGCTGAAGGACCTTAAGCACATCCTTTTCACCCAGCAGTGAAGGTACTTCCCTGATCTGAGCCGACTGAAGCTTAACTGTGCTCATTTTTACCGATTCGCTTTCCCGCTCAATACGATCAGCACTTACAGTTACTTCATCGAGCAAAAGACTTGCACTCAATTCAATATTCAGTTCTATATCTTTTATAAGATTTACGCGGACATTTTCTGTTTTGAAACCAACATATGAAATAATCAGTTCTACCGAATCGGCAGCAGGCAGGGTAAGGGAATAGAAACCATAATTGTTGGTTGAGGTTCCTGATTTACGGTCGGACAGGTAAACATTTACCCCGATAAGTGATTCTCCAGTGCCAGCCTCTTTTACATACCCGCTTACGGTGTATCTGCCCGACTGCTGGCCATAGATCCAATCGAAAGTAGCTGACAACGTGATAATTATAAAGATAAATCTGGATAGTACTTTAATCCGCGCTCCACTATATTTCATGACCAGACAGTAATTTTACGGCAAACCACTCTTTAAATTTAAAGAAATTTCGTAAATTGCAGACGATTTTGTTAAAGATGTTATCAAATCTTAAATATCGTTTCATGATGCAGCGCCTCGGACGCCGCCTCTATCATTGCCTGATGTTCTACAATAATTAAAGCTCCAGGGGCTAAAGTCCGGGATTTCCCATAGCTCCCTGCCCCCCGCCCCCTGCCATTGCCCGGGGCACAAACTCACCAGTTTAGATATTATTTATTTTTCACTGCAAATGCAAGGCTTGCTTTTCAGTATAAAGCGATACTCAATACACGATGGTCCGGGGATCAGGGTAACTTTCTTCATGAAGGGGTGTCCTCTTTCATGCTGGTGGTGCCACAATCCTGAAGGAATTTCACCTGAAAGGCAAAAGGTGGTACAGACAAGAAGGGTGGGAGAGAGGGAATTTACTGCAGATGAGGAGGTTGGTAAACTATATTCCGTCGGGGACCTTCTTGAAATAGCTGATAAGGAAAGGATATTCATTCAGCAGTCAAACGGCGGCGTTACATTCTCCGGAGGCGAGCCCATGATGCAGGCTGAATTCCTTGCTGAGGCCCTTGAAGCCATTAGGACGAATGGTTATCATACTGCTGTTGATACCTCAGGTTATTCATCTCCCGAAAACTATTTGAAAATACTGCCTCTTACCAACCTGTTCCTTTTTGACCTGAAACATCTTGATCCTGAACGGCATATTGAATTTACAGGTGTCTCAAACACCGGGATCATGGATAATCTGAAGCTTATCGTAAACAGTGGCAAGGATGTAATGGTCAGAATACCGGTCATCCCCGGGAAAAATGATGACCAGGAAAACCTTACTGCCATAAGGGATCTGCTGACCGGGCTGAAATGCGAAAACCTCAGGATGATAAACCTTCTTCCATTCCACAGGATTGGACAGTCGAAGTACAGGAAATTCGGTCTCCCTTACAGGATGAATGATACTGAACAGCCATCAGCCGGAAGGATGAAGGAATTGAAGGAGTTCTTTGAGGGAACAGGTATAAAAGTGAAAGTTGGTGGTTAATTAATAATTATGCAAATATGAATGGAATACCTTTGGTCACCTTTGTGTTATCCTTTGTGTCCTTTGTGGTAAGAAAAAGAAACCTAACCACGAAGGACACTAAGGTTTTCACGAAGGACACAAAGAATTATAACTTATTTTAATAAAAATCGCATTAAAATTATGATAATATCTGATAGAGTTAAGAATCTACGCGAACAGAGCCTCAATGCGGTCGAACGGATCAGCGCCGAAAGAGCTGTGCTGATCACTCGTTTTTATAAGAGCGATGAAGCACGCGAAATATCAGCTCCCGTCCGCAGGGCAAAAGCATTTGAGTATCTTCTGAAGAACAAGAAGATATGCATTAATGATGATGAGCTAATTGTTGGCGAAAGGGGCCCTGCACCCAAGGCTACTCCG
>Ga0105103_10002243_pt1 | contig 10125 bp, 7 predicted proteins | sample PPLLaktember2015_2_FD_79107 | JGI IMG/M metagenome (GOLD analysis project Ga0105103, IMG submission 79107) | Freshwater sediment microbial communities from Prairie Pothole Lake near Jamestown, North Dakota, USA - PPLs Lake P7 Core (6) Depth... | ecosystem: Environmental > Aquatic > Freshwater >...
CTCGGCGGGCACTGGCACCGAACGCCCGCTGGCGGGCTTCATCGCGCTCGGCCCGAAGAAGTCCGAAGAGCCCTTCACGGCGGAAGACCGCAAGCTGCTCGGCGCCATCGCCGCGCAGATGGGGGTGGCGCTCGATCTCTCGCGGCTGCGGCGGCAGGCGCTCTCGACGCCGCGCGGCAGCGGGGCGTTGCCGCCGACGTTCATCGAGTCACCCGCACAGGGCATCGACGTCGGCGTGACCATCGAGGGCAAGTATCGCGTGGATGCGCTGATCGGGCGCGGCGGCATGGGCGCGGTCTATCGCGCGCGCGATCTGCGGCTCGACCGGGATGTGGCAGTCAAGGTGGTGCGGAGCGAGCTCGTGGCGGCGCCCGAGGCGCAGGCCCGCTTCCGCCGCGAGGCACAACTCGTCGCGCGGCTTCAGCATCCGGCCATCGTCACCGTGTTCGACTATGGCACCCTGCCCGACGGCGCGGCCTATCTCGTGATGGAGTACGTGCGGGGCGAAGATCTGCGGACGCGGCTCTCACGAGGGCCGCTCGCTCCGGCCGACGCGATCGCACTGCTCTCGGCGATCGCCGAAGGCGTGGAGGCCGCCCACCGCGAAGGGGTCCTGCACCGCGACCTCAAACCCGAAAACGTGCTCCTGCCGGAACATGGCGGCCCGAAGGTCCTGGACTTCGGCGTGGCGAAGGCGATGCCGCAGGCAGGCGTGGACGCGACGCTGACGGCCAGTGGCACGATCGTGGGCACACCGGCGTACATGGCGCCAGAACAGATTCGTGGGGAGCGGGTGGATACGCGCACCGACGTCTTCAGCCTGGCCGTCATGGGCTACGAGATGCTGACGGGACGTCTGCCGTTCGGTGCGGGGTCGTTCGTGGACGTGGCGATGCGTCAGACGTCGGAGACGCCGGCGATCGACGAACGCGCAGTGCCGGGGAAGGTTGGCGAGGTGCTCCGCCGCGCGCTGTCGTATGCGCGCGAGGAGCGGCACGCGACGGCCCTGACGCTGGCCCGGGAGCTGCGAGCAGCTCTGGGCGAGTGACCGGGCCGGCCGATCGCTAGTTCATTGTCGCCAACCGGCGGTCGATCTCGGCCACGGCGTGGCCGATCTGCTCGCGTCGGGTGGGGTGCGTGGTCAGTTCGAGTTGGCGTTGCAGTTCGGTCTTCGCCAGTCTCAGTGACTCGGTGGCGCGGGCGCGTTCCGGATCCACCTTGGGACGCCGGTCGCGGGCAGCCTTGCGGCTTTCTTCCAGTTCTTCCATGCGCTCTTGCAAGCGCGCATCAGCGTCAATCAGTCCTTCAGCAGCATCACCCATGAATGAACCATTATACGGGTAATGGCCTCGCCGCGAGCGCACGGGTTCCACCCCGCCGTGCAGCAATGGTTCGACACCGCATTCGAACGACCCACGCGCCCGCAACGGGAAGGCTGGCCGGCAATTTCGCGCGGCGAATCCACTTTGATTCTGGCGCCCACAGGCACTGGCAAGACGCTGGCGGCGTTCCTGTCGTGCCTCGACCGCCTGATGTTCCAGCCGCCACCCGATCCAGCTCGACGCTGCCGGGTTCTGTACGTGTCACCGCTGAAGGCCCTCGCGGTGGACGTGGAGCGCAACCTGCGGGCGCCGCTCGCCGGCATTGCCAACGTCGCCGCCATCCGCGGCGACTGGTTTCACACCCCTGCCGTATCGCTGCGCACCGGAGACACGCCCGCGTCGGAACGCGCGCGCTTCCAGCGGGCGCCCGCAGACATCCTGATCACCACGCCGGAATCGCTGTTCCTGCTGCTCACCTCGAACGCGCGGGATCGGCTCCGCTCGGTCGAGACGGTGATCATCGACGAGATTCACGCGCTCGTCTCCACCAAGCGGGGCGCGCACCTGGCGCTGTCGCTCGAGCGGCTTCAACAGCTCGAGCAGCAACCCCTGCAGCGCATCGGCCTGTCGGCCACGCAGCGGAATCTGGATGAGATTGCCAGGTTTCTGGGTGGCTCGGCCCTGCAGGAGCCCGAGCATGCGGCGATGCGGGCACGCGGAAAGGGCCGTGACACACCCGATCTTGAACGCGAACTGCATGAGGAGTTTGCCGGCGCCGGGCGGCGGGTGGCCTACCGGCCGGTCACGCTGGTCGATGCCCGCGAGCCGAAGAAGCTGACGATCACGGTCGAGGTCCCGATCGCCGACATGGCGACGGTGGGCACGCCGGTCGAACAGCCGAGCGGGCCGGCGGCTCAGGCGCCGCCGGTGCAGACGATCTGGAGCTCGATCCATCCGCGGTTGCTGGACCTGGTGCGGGCGCACCGCTCCACTCTGCTGTTCGTCAACAGCCGCCGCCTGGCCGAGCGCCTGGCGGCCGCACTCAACGAGTTGGCGGGCGAGGCACTGGTCCGAGCGCATCACGGCTCGCTCGCCCGCGCGCAGCGCACGGAGATCGAAGATCTGCTGAAGGGGGGCCGCCTGCGCGGGCTGGTCGCCACCTCGTCGCTCGAACTCGGGATCGACATGGGCGCCATCGATCTGGTCGTGCAAATCGAGGCGCCGCCATCGGTCGCGAGCGGATTGCAGCGGATCGGCCGATCCGGGCATCGCATCGACGAGACGAGCGCCGGCATCATCTTCCCCAAGTTCCGCGGCGACCTGCTGGCGTGCGCCGCGGTCACCGGAGCGATGGCCAAGGGGCTGGTTGAGCCGTCTCGCTACCCACGCAATCCACTCGACGTCCTCGCGCAGCAGGTCGTGGCCATCGTGGCGATGGATCGCTGGTCCGTCGACGCACTCTTCGCGCTCGTCCGCGGCGCCGCACCGTTCGCCGATCTCAGCCGGCGGGTGTTCGACGGCGTGCTCGACATGCTCTCCGGCCGCTATCCCTCCGACGAATTCGCGGAGCTCCGTCCGCGCGTCACCTGGGATCGCGTGAACGGCACGGTCACCGCCCGGCAGGGCGCCAAACGCGTCGCGATCGCGAACGCCGGCACCATCCCGGACCGTGGCTTGTACGGGGTGTTCCTCGCCGGCGCCGAGAAGGCCGTCGCGCGCGTCGGCGAGCTGGACGAGGAGATGGTGTTCGAGGCGCGGGCCGGCGAGACGTTCCTGCTGGGCGCATCGACGTGGCGGATTGAACAGATCACCCACGACCGCGTGCTGGTGTCCCCCGCCCCAGGTCAACCCGGCAAGATGCCCTTCTGGAAGGGCGAAGGGCCCGGACGGCCCATCGAACTGGGGACGGCGATCGGCAAGCTCGTGCGCACCCTGCGGGCCAGCACACCGGAAGACGCCGTCGCGCGCCTCCAGAAGGATCACGGCCTGGACGTCCTCGCCGCAGAGAACCTGATGCAGTACCTCGGCGACCAGTTCACCGCGGTCAACACTGTGCCCGACGATCGGACGGTCCTGATCGAACGCTCCACCGACGAACTGGGCGACTGGCGGATCTCGGTGCTCACGCCCTTCGGCAGTCGCGTCCACGCGCCGTGGGCCATGGCCGTCACCGCGGCCCTGCGCGACGAACGCGGCCTCGATGTCGAGGTGATGTGGAGCGACGATGGGTTCGTGGTGCGGGTGCCGGAAGGGGATCAACCGCCGGACAGCGCGCTGTTCGTGCCGGACCCGGACGATATCGAACGGCTGGTCGTACGTCAGCTCGGATCCACGGCGATGTTCGCCGCCCGGTTTCGCGAAGCCGCAGGCCGTGCCCTGCTGCTGCCGCGCCGGCGGCCGGGCGCGCGTGCGCCGCTGTGGCAGCAGCGGAAGCGCGCCGCGGATCTGCTGGCGGTGGCGTCGCGCTTCGGTTCGTTCCCAATCATCCTCGAGACGTATCGTGAGTGCCTGCGGGACATCTTCGATCTGCCCGCGCTCGTCGACCTGCTCACCCGCATCCGCAGTCGCGCCATCCGCGTGACCACCGTGGATGTCCGCACGCCGTCACCGTTCGCGGCATCGCTGCTGTTCGGCTACGTCGCGAACTACCTGTACGACGGCGACGCGCCGCTGGCCGAGCGCCGCGCGCAGGCGCTGTCCGTGGATCAGTCGCAGTTGCGCGAGTTGATCGGGGAAGGCGAGCTCCGCGACCTGGTGGACAGCGACGCGCTGGCGGCCATCGAGCTCGATGCGCAGTGCCTGGCCGAGCGATTCCACGCCCGATCCGCCGATGCCGTGCACGATCTGCTGCTGCGGCTCGGCGATCTGTCACGCCAGGAACTCGGCGCACGCGCCGCACCTGGCCTGGCCGAGACGGCCGTGGCGGACCTCCTCACCGAGCGCCGCGTCCTCGTCGTCCGCGTCGCCGGCGAGGAACGCGTCATCGCAGTGGAGGATGCCGCGCGCTATCGCGATGCGCTGGGCACGCCGCTGCCGCCGGGGCTGCCCGAATCGCTGCTGGAACGATCCACCGATGCCGTGGCCGACCTGGTCCGGCGCTACGCGCGCACGCACGGCCCGTTCACGCCAGCGGACGTCGCGTCCCGGCTGGGGCTGGGGCCGGCGGTGGTCGAAGCCACGCTGCAACGCCTGGCGAACACCGGCCGCGTGATCGAGGGTGAGTTCCGGCCGGGCGGCCACGGCCGCGAGTGGTGCGATGCCGAGATTCTGCGCAGCCTGCGCCGCCGCTCGCTGGCGCGGCTGCGGCAGGAAGTGGAGCCGGTCGAGCCGCAGGTGCTCGGTCGGTTTCTCATCTCGTGGCATGGCATCGGCCGGCCGCGGCGCGGTCTGGATGCGCTCCTCGACGTCGTCGAACAGCTCCAGGGCGCGCCCCTGGTCGCCTCCGCCCTCGAACGGCACGTCCTGCCCGCGCGTGTCGAGCGCTACGATCCCTCGCTGCTTGACACGCTGATCTCGGCGGGCGAGGTGATGTGGACGGGCGTCGAGCCGCTCGGCGAGCGTGACGGACGTATCGCCCTGTTCCTGACCGATCACGTCAAGGCGCTCTCGCCGGCGCACGGCGCCGGCGCCGAGTCGGCGCTCGCCGGCCGCGAGGCGCACATTCTCGCCTGGCTCACACGTCACGGCGCCTCGTTCTTCGGTCCCCTGCACGAGGCGGCGGGCGGAGGCTTCCCGCAAGAGACCGTGGACGCGCTCTGGTCGCTGGTCTGGAGGGGTCTGGTGACCAACGACACCCTGCATCCCCTTCGCGCATACGCCACGGCGCCGGAGCGCACTCGGCGTCCCTCACGCGCTTCGCCGTTCCGATCGCGGCGGCTGATTCCCCCCTCGGCCGAAGGACGCTGGTCGGCGGTCGGCGTGGCCGATCGCGCGTCTCCGACAGTCTGGGCCAAGGCCGTCACCGAGCAGCTGCTCACGCGCCACGGCATCGTGACGAGGGACGTGACCGCCATCGAGCCTCTCCCAGGCGGCTTCAGTGCGGTCTATCCCGTGCTGCGCCGGCTGGAAGACACCGGCCGGGTGCGGCGGGGCTATTTCGTCGCGGGATTGGGTGCGGCGCAATTCGCGCAGCCCGGCGCCGTGGACCTGCTGCGCGCCGAGCGGGACGCGCGGGAGACACCGCAGGTGGCGACGCTGGCGGCCACCGACCCCGCGAACCCGTACGGTGCGCTGGTGCCGTGGCCGGACTGGCCGGGCGGCGATTCCCTTCGCGCCTCGCGCTCTGCCGGTGCGCAGGTGGTGCTGGTCGATGGTTACCTCGCCGCCTGGATCGCGCGGGGCCAGCGGCAGATGCTGATGGCGTTGCCGGCCGAGGAGCCCGAACGCTCGCGTATCGCCCGCGCGCTGGCGCGGGAACTCGTGCGCGTGGCATACGATGCGCCGGGCGACCACCGCGGCTGGCTGATCGCGGAGATCAACGGGACACCTGCCGCTGCCACGCCGCTGGCCAATCCTCTGCTCGAGGCCGGCTTCGTGGCCACGAGCGGCGGGTTGCAGCTGCGCGTGCCCAAGGTCAGGACATGAACACACGATTCTCGCGCCTCTTCCTCGCCGGCGGCCAGAATGCCGTGCCGCTGTCGGGATGGTTCCTCGCCGGCTGGACGCCAGGGACGACGCTGCTGCTCTTCTGGTTCGAGAACCTCGCGCTCTCGATTTTCCTGGCGGCGCGGATTGCCGCGCACTGGACCGCGACTCGCAAGCGAGGGCACGCCGGCGGTTTCCTCAAGACGTTCCTCCTCACCGCGCTCGCCTTCACGCTGGCGCACGGTGTCTTTCTGTTCTTCGTGCTGGGCGTGCTGCTGAAGGACACCGTGAGTCGCGAGGACGTGATCGCGGGCCTGCAATGGATGCTGGCGGCGCAGGTCGCCTCACTCGCTTTCGACATGTGGCACATCGGCGGCTGGCCATTCGCGGAGATCCGTGCGCGCACGGACTGGATGATGGGCCGGGTCGTCATGGTGCACCTGAGCATCCTGTTCGGGATGTTCCTGTTCATGTGGATGGAGCAGCCCTGGTGGTTCTTCTCCATCTTCATCGGCCTGAAGGCGATGATGGACATCGGCAGCCTCGTCCCGCAGTGGCAGCCGAAGGAGCCGCCGGCGTGGCTGGTCAGCACCATGAACCGGATCGGCCCCGCTCCGGGCGTGGCGAAGAAGAAGGGCGGCCTGGCCGGCCAGCGCAAGGAGGACGAGACCTTCACCGATTACTGGCATCGCACGCAGGCGGAGGAAGCGAAGCGGTTCGCGCGCGACGAAGAGGTGATGGAGCGTGCCTGAAGGCGACACGATCTTCCGCGCGGCAGCCGCGCTCCACCGCGCGCTCGCCGGCCGGGTGGTCACCGGGTTCGACACCGCGCTGGCGCCACTGGCGCGGGTCCACGACGACAGTCCAATCACCGGCCGCACGGTCGATCGGTGCGAGTCGGTGGGCAAGCACCTGCTGATCACCTTCTCCGGCGATCTCGTGCTGCGCACGCATATGCGGATGAGTGGTTCGTGGCACCTCTATCGTCCGGGCGAGCGCTGGCAGCGGCGCCCGAATGCGATGCGCGTGCGGCTGGACACCGACACCTGGGTGGCCGTGGCCTTCGACGTGCCCGTGGCCGAGTTCCTGACCACGCGCGATCTCGGGCGCAGCCGGGCGCTGAACACCCTGGGCCCGGACCTGCTCTCGCCCGCCTTCAACCGCGACGAGGCCCTGGCGCGAATGGCGGGAGCCGGCGCTCGGTCGATTGCCGAGGTGCTGCTCGACCAGCGAGTCATCGCCGGCATCGGCAACGTCTTCAAGTCGGAGGTGCTGTTTCTCTGCGGCATCCATCCGGACCGGCTCGCGTCGATGCTGGCACCAGCCGACTTCGCCAGGGTCGTCGACGTGGCCGTGCCGCTGATGCGCGCGAACACCGGCGCCGCGGCGTCGAGCGGCATCGTGACGTATCGCGGGCTGCGTCGCACGACGCGGCAGGCGTCGGGCGAGGAGACCCTGTGGGTCTACGGGCGCGTGGGCAAGCCATGCCGCAAGTGCGGGACGCCGATCGCCTCGGCGAAGCGCGGGATCGATGCGCGCTCCACCTACTGGTGCCCGGCGTGCCAGCCGCTGCCGTGAGCGGTTGCGGTACCGGCGCAGTAGTCGCCTTTCGCGGGGCGGTGCAGCGCGCTCCGAAGCGATCGGGCAACTCGCGCGCGACTTCCGTTCGTAGATCGACCGATCAAACGGTCGCCAGATCAGATCACCAGCTCACCACATCACGAGATCACCAGCTTCAGCGCACTCTCTCCTGGTTCGCATAGACATTGAACGTCCCGCCACGCACGAACCCACAAAGTGTCATGCCCACCTCGCGCGCGAGATCGATCGCCAGGCTCGACGGCGCGGAGACGGCGGCGATCAGCGGGATGCCGGCCAGCAACGCCTTCTGCACCAGCTCGAACGACGTCCGGCCCGACACCTGCAGCATGGTGCGCGACAGCGGCAGGCGCCCTTCGAGCAGCATCCGGCCCGAAATCTTGTCGACGGCGTTGTGCCGGCCCACATCCTCGGCCATCCGCAGCAGCTGCCCATCGAGATCGAACAGGCCCGCGGCGTGCAGACCGCCGGTCGCCTCGAAGACCGCTTGCGCTGCGCGCAGGGTCGCGGGCATCGACGAGATGACGGAGGCCGGCACGGTCCACGGTCCCTCCACGCTGGCGACGCGCGCGCGCAGCGACTCGATCGTGCGGCGCCCGCACAGGCCGCACGAGGCGGTCATCATCACCTGACGGCGGTTGGCGAGCCGGTCGTCGAGACGGGACACCGCCTCTCCCGTCACCGTCACGTTCAGCACATTGTCCCGGCCCTCGTCGTCAGCGTCGACGCAGTACTCGATCAGGCCCACCTCGTCGGCCGAGCGGACCACGTCCTCGGCCAGCAGGAACCCCGCGGCGAGGTCGCGATCGGCGCCGGGCGTGCGCATGATGACGGCGAACGGCGCGCCGTTGACGCGCACCTCCATCGGCTCTTCAACCGCCACGCGCTCGTCACGCGCGCCTCGGCCGTCCGGGCCGAGGTGCACGCTGGAATAGATGCGGACCCCGCCGTCAGACATGGTTGCGCAGCGCCAGTTCGCGGGGATGCGGTTGCAGGTAGGTCTGGCCCAGCAGGTACTCCACCTTGTGACGCTTCACGTAGTGGTGCAGCAGCGTGAGGGGCACGATCAGCGGCACGATGCCGTTGCGGTAGTCCTCGATGAGGGCGAGGATCTCGTCGCGCCCTTCGGTGTCCGCGATGCCACGCAGGTGGCCGAGCATGTGGTGCATCACGTTCACGTGACGCGTCGGCGTCGCGATCGCCCGCATGCCGCCCATGAACCCGGCGATGTACTCGTCGCGCACCTCGCCACGCGGCCGGCCCTTGGCCCCCGCGACGAGCACGCCAAGCGCCTTGTAGGTTTCGGGGTGATGCGCGAGCAGCGTCATCTTGTGAGCGGTGTGGAAGCGGACCAGATCGCCGGTCGTCCAGCGCCCCGCGAAGAGTGCGCGCAGTTTCGCGTGCGCGAAGACGCGCTCGATGAAATTCTCGCGGAGGCGCGCATCGGCGAGCCGCCCCTCTTCCTCGACGGGCAGATGAGGCATCGCGCCGACCAGCGCCTCGGCGAAGAGCCCGCGCCCTTTGCGCTCGCCCACCCCACCCCCGCCGCCGTAGATCTTCACGCGCTCGAGCCCGCAGCTCGGGGAATCGCGCTTGAGCACGAAGCCGTCCAAGTCGGCTGACGCCAGGCCCTTCACGCGAGCGGACGACCACCCGGCCATCTCGTCGGTCCAGTCGCCACCGGTCTTCGGGGTGATCAGGCGCACGAGGTGGCCATTCACCACGGCGCCGCCCTCTGGTGAGTATTCCAGCCGCATGGTGGGGCGCGGAACGGGCAGCCCCGACTCCACTTCGGGGCACACCGGCACCCAGGTCACCGATGGGCCGAAGATGTCCACCAGATAGGCGTCGCGTTTGTGCCCGCCATCCCAGCGCACGTTTTCACCCAGCAGGCACCGCGACACACCGATACGCACCGTCACGCGGTCATTATGACCTTTCCGTCGCGGCGGCGCGGCGCGCCCGCCAGGCGGGCATGAGCTCTGCGACGATCCTTCCGCCCACCAGCGAAGCGATGATCCCGAGCGACCACGTGAATGAGAATCTTCAAGTGAAAACGTTCGGTTTCTTGAGCAGCGCCTGGCGGACTTCGCCAACGACCACGTCGGGCAGGGCGGGTTTGACGACGAACCGATCGCAGCCAGCCTCGCGCGCCCGGTCCAGGGCGCTCGACAGGGCGTGGCCGGTGAGCGCCACCACCGGAATGTGCATCGTCCGGGCATCGGCCTTCAGCCGGCGCGTCGCTTCCCAGCCATCGAGCCCCGGCAGGGACAGGTCCATCAGGATGACGTCCGGCGACAACCGCTGCGCCAGTTCGATGGCCTGCAGGCCATCCGCGGCTTCGATCACGCGGAACCCGCACACCATCAACGACTCCGCGTACATCTCGCGCGCGTCGTCGTAATCGTCGACCACCAGGACGAGCGGCTCGACGTCAGGGCTTGCCACGGCACGGAAGGTATGCTGCCGCGCCACGGTCGTCAAGCACAGCTGGCAATATGGCAGAGCCGGAAGGTTGGGCTAGGATCGTGGAATGGCCGCGACCTTTTCGTTCGATATCACCTCCACCATCGACATGCAGGAAGTCGACAACGCCATCAATCAGGCGCGCAAGGAACTC
>Ga0105103_10002244_pt1 | contig 10116 bp, 7 predicted proteins | sample PPLLaktember2015_2_FD_79107 | JGI IMG/M metagenome (GOLD analysis project Ga0105103, IMG submission 79107) | Freshwater sediment microbial communities from Prairie Pothole Lake near Jamestown, North Dakota, USA - PPLs Lake P7 Core (6) Depth... | ecosystem: Environmental > Aquatic > Freshwater >...
ATTTGACCCTTGTTTGGTGAGCATGGGTTCTGAAACACCGAATTGGTCAATACGATTGCGCAGGACTTCGAGTGTACGATCAACAGCGTCCTCGGCCTCTCTTTTCAAATCTTCAACGATCTTGTCGTTGGTTTCACCTTTGCGGCCGAAATAACGGTTCATCTCAACATCACGTTCGCGAAAATTGTCGACCAGGACGACAAAAAAATCCAGACCTTCCTGCTCTACTTTTGCTTGTGATGCATCGATAATCTCATTGAGACGTTCATCCTGATTCTTTGCCAAGGTGCGCAATAATTTGGGCAAATCAGCTTCATAAACCAGATAAGTTCCACCCTGAAGATCAAGTCCCAGCTTGATCGATCGGCGTTCAACTCGATTCACCTTATTGTTCAAAGAGAGTAATTCTTTTGCAGCAGACAGAGTTTCCTGCTGGGGCGATGTCTCTCCGGCAACCTGATGGATTTTAGCCTCAAGATTGCCTTTAACAAGTCCCTCTTCAATATCGCCTTTTGTAAGATTCGTCAGGGACTGAATTTTGTTCGTTTGCGCTATTTCTTTTTTCTGCAGGTCGCCGAATTGAAAAGTCGGATACAGTGAATAAACGGCTAAAATGAGCAGAATAAAGACAAAAATAGTTTTTGTAATCAAACCTTTTTGCATAAATTGGATTCCTCCGAGCAGGATTGTGGTAAGAAAAGATACAACCTGAAAATATAGCTTATTATAATGAAAATGTCAAACAAAAATTCAGAAAGAATACAATGTCCCACTCAGGAACTCGACATCCCACTCTTTGGCAGGCGCTGCTGCCGGTATTGATAATGATAGTACTGCTTGCGCTTACCTTGGTCAAATATCAGGGCACGCCACACCTGCCTTTAATCGGCGCCAGTGCAGCAGCATCATTTATGGGCTTATATTTAGGTTACACATGGAAGCAGATTGAAGAGGGTATAATCGACGGTATTCTGATTGCGCTGCAAGCCTGCCTCATCCTTTTGATTATCGGCATTCTCATCGGCGCATGGATCTCCGGCGGTATTGTTCCAACCATGATCTATTATGGTCTGCAAATTCTCTCGCCATCTGTCTTCCTGCCGGCAACTTTCATTATCTGTTCTGTCGTCTCTCTGGCGACCGGCAGTTCCTGGTCGACTGCTGGTACTGTCGGGATTGCCCTGATCGGCGTTGGAAAGGGCTTGGGAATTCCTCTGCCAATGGTCGCAGGGGCTATTATTTCAGGTTCCTATTTCGGGGATAAAATGTCGCCGCTCTCTGACACCACAAATCTCGCACCTGCGGTTGCGGGAACAGACCTCTTCAGCCATGTTCGACATATGATTTATACAACCGGCCCCAGCACTTTGATTGCCCTGATTTTGTACAGCATTATTGGTTGGCATTTCCGACAGGGGGCAATGCAGCAGGAAACAATCGATCAGATCCTGAACGCCATTCGCCAGCACTTTTTCATATCACCGTTTTTGCTTGTCCCGACATTGCTGGTCATTCTGATGGTACTCCTGCGTATTCCTGCCCTGCCCGCATTACTTGCCGGAGGTCTGATCGGCATGTTATGTGCGCTCTTTTTCCAGCACACTCCCATCAAAGAGATTTTATCAGCAGCACAAAACGGATATATCTGTCAAACCGGTGTCGCCGCTGTTGATGATCTTCTCAGTCGAGGGGGGTTGGAAAGCATGCTCCCCACAATTGCTCTCATCATGTGCGCATTGTCATTCGGCGGCATATTGGAAAAAATCGGAATCCTCGCAGTGTTGGCTTCAGCCATTCTAAAGATTGCGCACAACACGGGAATGCTTGTTCTGTCGACGATTCTCACCTGCATCGGCATGAACATCATCGCTCCGGATCAATACCTTTCCATTGTGGTGCCGGGCCGAATGTATCGCAGCGCCTATGAGAGGTCGCACCTTAAAGCTAAAAATCTGTCGCGCGCCCTCGAAGACGCCGGCACCCTCTCCTCTCCCCTCATCCCCTGGAATACCTGCGGCGCCTACATGTGGGTCACTCTGGGGGTTCATCCATTTTCCTACCTTCCCTTTGCATTTTTAAATCTGATTAATCCATTGGTTTCCATAGTGCTGGCTTTCACTGGTCTCACCATGGAAAAGGAGCCGGAGGAAAATTTAAAAATAGTTAAAGAGTCTCAACAAAAAGATGCCGAGGGAAAGAGTAAATAGTGAAGCGATTGTCGATACCAGCACGATATTGCCCGCCAGTCGACCATTACTGCCCATCACCTCCGCCATTATATAGCTGGCGATTGCGGTTGGCGCCGCAAACATAAAGAAGAGAATTCCCAACTCTTGCCCCCGGAATCCCGCCAGTACAGCCGCGGCGACGCCGACGCACGGCATGATCACCAGTTTTATGATCGTTGCAGCAATCGTCAATTTGCGGTCTTGACGAATACTATGGAAGCTGAGCGAGCTTCCCAGACTGATCAACGCCAGCGGCAATGTCAAAGCGGCAAGATATTGAATGGATTGAGAAAAAATGGGATGCAGGGGAATATCAAACAGTGAAAAAGGGAGCGCGCACAGTAAAGCCAAAATCAGGGGATTGGTCGCGACCGTTTTCAGGATTCGTACAAATTCAATCTGTTTTTCCTGTTGCAGTGGGACTGTTAATGCGATGACAGAGAGAATATTATAGATCGGCATGATGATCGCCAGAACAATAGCAGCGCCGCCGAGTGCCTCTTCACCATAAGCATTGCGGACAAGTGCAAATCCCAAAATGGCAAAATTTCCGCGAAAACTGCCCTGGATGAATGCGCCGCGGTCACGACCGTCATGACAAAGCCAGGCAGAAACAATCCAGGAAAATAAAAACATCACCAATAGAGAAATGACGACCAACAATACTTGTGACGGGTGCAGAATTTCATTCAATGGGAAAGAAGATAATTCTTTGAAAATCATGGCAGGCAGGGCCACATTGAATACCACTTTAGAGGTTAAAGTATTAAATTGTTCATTGACAATCCCGCGGCGTCTGAGGATGATGCCCAGGAATATGATGATGAAAACAGGTGCGACAACATTCCCGGCAAAAATGAGATTTGACACCAACACCTCACTGAAGAATTTTTTGCAGGTGAATAATCATCTCGGCGAGTTCTTTCCGTCTGAGATAGATAGGTTGCGGCGATTTATTAAAATCAATCAATGAACGCGAAATATCCTCCGGCACAATGAGCAATGCCTTCGCCTCCTGTATCAGCTTTGAATGACCCTTTTGGGCCTCCACCTGCCGTACGAGATATTGAACCATCCACAAGTATTCGTAATCCTCCAACCCTTCGCGCAACATTTCCCAGCGAAAAGACGACACAGGCGCCTGAATGCACTTTATATTATTTTCAAACACAGCTTTTGGCGGATAAATGAGTCGTCCGTCGCCATTTCCCCAGTAGCTGATCTCCCCATGAGATGTTCCCTGACCGCTGCGATAACTCATGGGATCAAGATAAGGATTCTGCAACAAGGGAGCGGGAAAAGCAACGGGACTGGTCCAATAATTGGCAGCCCATATCAGAATTCCATCGACATGATGTTGCCATGTCTGCCAAATCCAGGTGCGCAATTCAACTGCGGAATGATCAATAAACATCCCGACATAAGGCTCTTTGGGATTGGTGCAGATATACCACCAAAGCGATTCTCCCAATTGCTGCCGTTGTACAGCGACTTCCGGTTGAAAACGATCTAAAATTGGGCACCATATGTCGACGGCACCATATAACTCAACTTCAGGTTGTTCTGTGAGCATGCGCCGCAATTGAGGAGCAGCCTGATGAATTTTTGTCATGACTTGACGGATATAGGGATAATCTTTCGGCTCCGGTTCGTCGAACCAATAGAGATAGGCTTGCGACAGAGCTCCTAAATGAGACAGGTGTTCTCCCACTTGAGAACAATAACTTGAAAACAGACGATCATACTCCTTCGAATCTGATGAATAACCCGCCAAAGTTCGGGGTTGATGCGAAAAAACCGAACTCCAGCCAATCCCTTCCAACGTAAATCGAAAACTGTTGAAACCATATCCCCTGACATACCGTTCATAACCCGCGTCAAAAACGCTGAAATCGATTTGCGCAGTCAAGGTTTCGGGATCGAATTTAGTTTTAACTGGGTGGAGCACCAAAGGATCAAAAGGAGAAATCCGATGGCGTGCAAAATCCTGCAGATATAACTCTAAAACCTCATCAAGACGATCCTGATTGGCAAAATGATGATATCGTTGAATGAGCGAAGCATAGAGGCCGAAGGCTGTTTTCAGATGCGTTTCGTTCGGCAATGTAAAATCCCATACATGGAGCATCAAAGGCACCTGGATGACCTGGCCATCGATTTCAATCTGAATATTGCCGCGATAATCACCTGCAGGTGATGAGGGGGGAATATAAGCTAATAGCCATATGGGATAATTGTGCGACTCTTGAAGTTTGAAGGAAGATTCGAGCGCCGGCAAAGGATCCGGCCACCATCCCAGCGATCCAAGTTTATCGGTTGGTGCTTTCACCCGAACATAATCCACTTGATAAAGCTTGATGTTATTCAACGGTAGTTTAGAGCCATCTTTTCGTTGAAACAAGCCGCATGTTACACGACATGCACCATGATTCCGTCGAGATCGCAAAATCAATTGGATCGGCTCGTATTCATTCTTCGCCAACCATATCTCCATTTCCCGACGAGAGGCAGGAGCAGGGGGCTGCCGAAAACGGCCCACTTTGTGTGTTCCTTCGCACCACCATAAATCAACATCACCCACAGTATCAATATAATAGCCAAATTGGTCATCATCTAGAATAGGCGAATCAGTAAATACTTGATGATGAATTATTGACCCCATGTTCTGCTTATGACCGATCGACATTTGGCGCAAATCATTCAATTGTCGAGCATCGATCTTGAGCCGTTTCTCATTGCCGGGCGTCAGGCTGACCTCTCGCGTTTCGGTTTGTCGGCCGAACAACCTAACGGTCATATTTTTTTCAGCGGCCACAGAATCGGAGAGCGAGAGATGGAGATATACATCTTTGTCTTCTTTTTCCCAAGAGAGTTGTAGTCCAGGGGAAATAGTTTGATCATGTAATAACAGTGTTTGGCCGCTAAAATGAGGAAATTTTCCCTGAATATCCGAATCGTAAGCATATTCATTGAATTGAAGGCGAGAATTCTGCCGGGCAGAGATGCGAATCCAGATCCCGACGGCCGGGAAAAGAGCATCGGGAAGTTTCCAGGAAAAACGACCGATCGAAGCACACTCACCCACTCTTTTCCAGACTCTGCCGTTGTTTGAAGCCTCGACATCAAGTCGTCCTGCCTCATAGTAAATGACATGAAGAGCGATCGTGCCGGCAAGCTGCCGCAAACGGCCACATTGATGGCGCAAAGTCAGGAACTTTCCACTGTAGAGGTCCCAGCGGTTGGTGTTGAAAGCCGCGTCAAATGCTTCGAGACTGTTAACGGTATTTGAACTTATATTGTCGAATAAATAAAAGACATGATACCCCTGATCATCCAGCGATTCACCCTGCCCCAGGGAAAGATCTTCGCGCGTTTGGGGGACGGGTGTAACCGCGCAGAGTTCCACTTTACTGAATCTGCACTCTCCGAAGGCGCGCCATAATCCCAGACGTAAAAAATGCTGTCTGCCATCGTGCGGAGCGGTGAAATGAATCACCTGTTCCTTCCAAACCGAATCTGCTTTAATATCACTATTCATAAAATCGGTACCGACGAGTACAGCGTCGGCAGAGGAACCCGGCGAAAGTGCAAGTTTAACCGTGAGCTGATAAACAGTCCCTGGAGAAAATATCATGTTTTTCTTCCAGTATACGGCCTCCCCATCTCCATGACCTTGTAAAGAAAGAAGAGTTTCCCCCGTTTGAGAGTCGATTACGCGTCGGCCATCATTGCCAATCAATTCCCAATCTTGAGTCCAATCAGCTCCCAACGCCTGGACGACGAGTGCCAACAGTAAAATGCCGGAAAAAGCAGACGATTTAAACATTTGACAAGTGTGCTTGTCACTTTTCTTCAATTCGGGTACCAATGACAATTTTTGTCAGTCCGCTGCGTTTGGCAATATCCATCACTTCGACAATCAGTCCGTGGGGAGCGGTCTTGTCGGCTTTTAAAATCAGGGTTTTTTCGCTGATATTCGGTATTTGAGCGGAAATCTCGGCTTTCAAGTTGTCAATAGGCACCCGTTTTTCTCCCAAAAAGATGTCTCCCTCTTTTGATACATAGAGAACAAGATTTTCTATTCGGGCAATTTCCTTTGATTGAATGGTCGGCAGCTCCAATTTCATTCCCGGCTGTTCAACAAAACTGGAAGTAACCATAAAGAAGATGATCAAAATAAACATAACGTCGATCAGAGAAGTGATATTGATGGCTGTTCTATTTTTCTTATTTTCTTTGAACTGCATAACCATTCTAATTTGTCAGTTGAAGGTGACGAATTTTATGGGTCAATCGGGTGGTATATTTTTCAATATCCATGATAAAATTCTCGGCGCGATTGGAAAAATAATTATACATGATCAATGCTGGGATACCGATCACTAACCCGGTGACGGTGGTGATCAGCGCCTCGGAAATACCACCGGCCAGTAAGCTGGCTTGGCCGGTACCCTGCAGGGAAATTACCGAAAAAACTTTAATCATTCCCAGAACCGTTCCCAGCAGGCCCATCAGCGGGGCAACGCCGGCGACGGTTTCCAGTATCGGCAATCCTCGTTCCAGCGATCTCACCTCCTGCCGACCCTGATCGGTCAACAGTTCGCGCATCTCTTCACTCGTCAAATCCATATTTTGCAGACTGGTGAGTATGATATTCGCAAAGGGACCTGAATTCTTTTCGCAGATGGCGACCGCCAGCTGGATATCCTCCATTCGTCCAATTGATTCAACAACCGAAATAATTTCCGGAATTAAAATAGATTTCCGCTTCAGGCTCGCGAGCCGCTCAATGACAACTGCCAGTCCAATAACGGAAGACAGCAACAAGGGTATCATCATGATGCCGCCGCGAACCAGATATTCAATGACCCCAGACATAGATTGCCTTTGACATGACTATTATTAGTGAGAGGGATAATTTAATCAAGATAGGTAGTATTTCTTAAAAGGGCAAGAATTTTCGCTGCTCGGCATTCAGGAATGATTGGAAAATCGAGACAAATCGGAAGGGTGATTTTGAATGTACTATTTTTTTTCTTCCATAACAATCTTGGAAGACTTGTCCCGTTCCTTTTTTTCTTTCTCAGCCTGCAGGCGTTCAACTTCCTGGCGGGCGGCTTCAGTTTTGCGCTTTTCATGTTCGAGCTGCAATTTCAGCGTCCGCCGTTTTTCCTCCCTGATTTCCTGAAGTGTTTGTGTATGCATATCATACAACGAAGTCGGCAGAACGAGAAATCGCAGACCCAGATAAATCCGCCATCCCGGATAGTTCGGTGCGCCTGAAAACGCGACGCGCGGCGGAACAGTGGTTTCGCGGTTTTCAGATAACCGCAGATCTGCGTTGGTATAAAATTTAAAACGAGGGTGTGGTTTGTACCCAATACTGACATTCATAAACAGGTAATTCTCGCGACCCGCAGCTCCTGCCGGTGGTTGAGTGATCCACGAGATTCCATAAACCTCGAGACCATAATCGAATAATTGCGTGGGGAATTCCAATCCCAGAGCGTAATTGAATGATTGACTGGGTTTAGTCACATAACTATATTCTCTAGGCAATCCCTCAACCAGATTAACTCCTTTATCAAGATGATTCCAGTAGCCAATGTTGGTGTGAATGCGGTAATCATTTTTAAGATCAGCCGCAGCATAACGCCAGGTCAGAATTCCACTGACGCCGAATTCAAATCGGCCTGAAGAATAATCCTCATAAACGATGTTATATTGAGAACCAAGCGGCAATCTGGTTCCGATATTAAATCCCAACCATAAAGGCTTTTTTTCGATGCGATAATTGCCAAATTTGAAATCCAGCAATGCATCGCCGATGAGATCCTCCCCCTTATCCTGATGAGTATCTTGATACAGAATTGGACTGAGTGCTATCGACAGGTGGTTACTGACCCCGTAATTAAAACTGGCAATTTGCTGAACGACCCAAATTGTACTCCCCGATTCGATACCCAATGTTGGATACTCGAATTCAGCGCTTTTGCCCCAGAAACGAATCTGGCCTTGCAGCCAAAATTGTCCCTTGCGTGTTGTAAATGCCGACTTGGTATGGGGCAGTCCCTTGCCGCCATTAACAACTATAGCCGGCAAAACCTCAACTCCCATCAATAATACCAGACCTATCAGCCAGAATCGCGACAACTTCATTTTATCCTCCATGGCAGGCGCGCTATTGTCACATACTGATTCAATGAATTCCTGATGGAATAGGACGCGTCGTTGCATTTCTGATGGAAATGCTGCACTCTCTCAATTCGCCGTTCCGCCGTCTCTCTTTAGAACAACAGGTTCAGCAAGATTATTCTAAGACTTTGATTATAAAGATATTGAACAACTGATCCTGTGAACCTGTGAAAAACTGTTGCTCGCAAATGCATAATCCGTATGTAGCCGTTTCCAATGTAATCCGGCGCCGGCAGTCAGTCCGTCATTGTTTTTTCCAATTCGCACTGCCAATGAATATGCTGCAAGTTCAATGCCGTAGTAATTATAGGAGCCATACTTGTTTTGATTGGTGAAGAAAAAGTTTAAAACCCCTTGAGAAAACCACAATTGCTGGGAATAAGCGCAGCCGAAAAACAGCGTACGAGGAATACGGTCATGATGCTGAGTGCTCCAAACAACGGCGGTCTGAGTGATGTCTAAAACGGAAAAGCCAAAAGTCAATTCGCCCAGTTGCCGCTGATGTACAAGAGTGCCTAAATTAAATCGGATCATGGAGCCAATATCGATTCCCATGCCTGAAGCGGAAGCATCGCCCAATTTCTGCCGCAGTAATTTGAAATTGATACCCAAAGGAAAGGTGAAGGGAAGATCCCCGTACCACCAGCCCAAGGGGAGAATCGATTCCAAAGTTTTGGCAAATGAAAAATAAAAAACATCTTCCACATCCTGAAAAAATCCCAACGGACTCCCATTCGGACGCAGTTCAAGGTTGCTGTTCCTTTCACTGAATGACTTGCCTTTCAGCTCGGGATAAATTGGAATATCATCAACGGCAAAACGCGTCCAGTTTATAGACAGCACTCCACCACCTTGTATGGGCATGGCAAATCCCATATAGTTATATGTCGCCATTGGATCGGCGAAACTGCCGAAGGTCGGAGCATACATTAAATTTATATGAGGTTTTTTCAGCATACCGAGCGAAGCGGGATTATAATAAAAAGTCTCTCCCGTATTCACCATCGCCGCCGCAGCGCCGCCGAGAGCAAGAGGTCGCGCCCCAATTCCCAATTCCATAGCGGAACCGGCATAACGGTCCGAAGCAGGAGAAATGGACGATATCATTAACAGCAAGAGGCTGAATTTTAAAAACCGTTTCATTTTCATTTCACTTTACTTTAGCAATGGCGCCGTCTATTGTATAGTTTTTACCGACGGCGGTTGCTGATAATCTATAGAAATAGACGCCGTTGGCCACTTGATAACCCTCTTCATCCAAGCCATCCCAAAGCACTTCGTGATAATCAGCGCTTAACGGATTGGCATCATCAAATATCTCGTTGGGTGTGATATTTCGAATCAATCTGCCGGAAGCAGTGAATATTTTGAGAGACATCTCTTCCGCAGGAGCGGTGAAGAGATAGGCAAATCGCGTCTCATCCTTGAATGGATTGGGATAATTCCCCAACATTTGTATGGCGAAATGTTCCGCAATGCGAAGATAAATCTCTCTTTCCGGGGAGATGTTTTGATTACAGTCTGTAGTCTGTACCGTTAATATCTGCTCACCCGGTGTCAGCTGCGGATTGAAGCTGATCACAATCTGATTCCCATCCAGGATCGAGTCCGGCAGTGCGACTTCTTCCGGCGGAGCAGGCTTGCCATTCAGCATAATGGATATTTTCCCTTCCGTGAGGTCAATACCGTTGGA
>Ga0105103_10002245_pt1 | contig 10114 bp, 8 predicted proteins | sample PPLLaktember2015_2_FD_79107 | JGI IMG/M metagenome (GOLD analysis project Ga0105103, IMG submission 79107) | Freshwater sediment microbial communities from Prairie Pothole Lake near Jamestown, North Dakota, USA - PPLs Lake P7 Core (6) Depth... | ecosystem: Environmental > Aquatic > Freshwater >...
GTGCCAACCACCTCGCCGGATTGCACCCGCTCCCCGATGCGGCACTGGGCGCTGAAGACCCCGGCCGCCGGCGCCCGCAGAACACGTTCGACGCTGTAGCCGGAGACGCTGCCGGGAACGCCGGTATCGGCTTCGGCGGCGCCCGCGGTGATCACCCGGCCCAGGTTGTGGCCGCGGTTGGTTTCGATCACGCGGTGCACGTCGCGGCCGGCGCTGAAGCCGGGGCCGAGGCCGATCACCAGCGGGGCGTCTTCCATCCGGGTGCCCAGGTTGCGTTTGGCCAGCGTCGCGTCCACCAGCACGTCCGGCGCCAGTTGGGAAACCAGGCGGCCCTCGGGGTCCACCAGGAGCGGGATCTGCCCGGTGTCCCAGGCCCGCTGCACCCCGCCGATGTCCGCGGCCTTGACCGCCTGGACACCCTCCACCGTCTGCCACCCCTGGTGCAGCGCCTCGCAGAAGCTGACATTGCGGCGCACGGCCAGCGGCGCGGGGACTTCCAGCATGACCAGCCGGCGGATGTTGGCGCGGTAAAGGCGCCAGGCGACGCCGGAGGCCATTTCGCCGGCGCCCCGCAGGACCACCCGCAGCTGCCGGATCGGGTTGCCGTCCATGGGTTTAGTTTTTGGCATGGGGGAGGGCATCTCCTGTAAAGAAAGCGGCGCCCGCCGCAAGCGCACCAGCGCGACGACGGCCTGAGCCACCCGGCTATCGCATCATGGCCGGCAGCACGGTCGCAATCTGGGGAAAGATCGTGATCAGCACCACCACCGCGAAGATGGCGAGCAGAAAGTAACTGGCCCCCCGGAAGACGACCTCGATGGGCACACCGGCCACCCCGGAAATGACGAAGACGTTGAGGCCCAGCGGCGGCGTGATCAGGCCGGCCTCCATCATCAGCACCGATATCACGCCGAACCAGATGGGGTCAAAACCCAGCTGCAGAATAGTGGGGAAAATGACCGGCAGGGTCAGCACCATCATCGAGGTGGCATCCAGGAAACACCCCAGCACCAGGTAGCCCAGCAGGATGATGGTCAGAATGATGTAGGGCGAAAGGTCCAGGCCGGTCAGCCAGCCGGCCAGGCGCATGGGGATCATGCTGAGCGCCATGAAGTAGGTGAACACGTAAGCCCCGGCCAGGATCATGAAAATCATGATGGAGATCTTGGCCGTCTCCTGCAGCGCCAGCCGCAGGCGGGTCCAGTCCAGGCGACGTTTCAAAAGGGTCACACTGAAAAGAAAGAAGGCCCCGACACCGCCCGCTTCGGTGGGGGTGAAAAATCCCAGGTAAAGGCCGCCCATCACCAGCAGGAAGCCCACCGCCAGCTCCCACACCCCTTTCAGCGCCAGCAGTTTTTCTTTCAGGCTGACCTTTTCCAGGCTGGCCGGCGCCGCTTTCGGCTTCAGCTTGACCCACACCACGATGATGACCATATAGGCCGCCGCCAGCAGGAAACCCGGCAGGAACCCGGAGATCAGCAGTTTGCCGATGGACTGCTCCGTCAGGATTCCGTAGACCACGAACCCGATGCTGGGGGGAATCAGAAACCCCAGGGTGCCCCCGGCGGCCACGCTGCCCGTGGCGAGCTGCCGGTCGTAGCCGTAGCGTTCCATTTCGGGCAGCGCCACCCGCCCCAGGGTGGCCGCGGTGGCCACCGACGAGCCGCAGATGGCGGCAAACCCCGAGCAGGCCCCGATGGTGGCGATCCCCAGGCCGCCGGGCAGCCGGCGCAGCCACTTGTCGGCCACATCGTAGATCCCCTGGCTCAAGCCGCAGATGGTGGCCAGCTCTCCCATGATGACAAACAGGGGGATGACCGTGAAAGAGTATTGGGTGAAGGTGGAGTAGAAGGATTTAACCAGCGTCGGCATGGCCACCGCCGGATCGGTGATCAGGCTGATGCCGCCAAACCCGACAAACGCCAGCGTGTAGCCGATGGGCATGCCGATCAGCAGCAGCAGAAACATAATCCCGATACCCCCCAGACCTACGATCAGTGGATCCATGCGGTCCCTTATGACAGCGAATTTTTGGCGAAGACCCCGTGCAGGGAATTGATCAGCGACACCAGCAGCTCGATCGCCAGTACCAGGCAGGACAGCGAGAGCAAAAAATGAAACGGGTAGAGCGGCACGCCGAGGGAGTCCGAGGCCGTCCGGTAGTGATACTCCTCGATCCCCATCACCCAGCTCTGGTAGACCAGCAGCAGGATGACGCCCAGGCTCAGGGCGAAGGTCAGGCTGTCAAGCGCCAGGACCGCCCGGCGGGGCAGGAATTTCTCGAGAATCCGGACCTTGACGTTGGCCCCCATGTGTTGGGTGTAGGCCATGCCCAGCATCCCGAAAACCGCCAGCATGAACTCGCTCAGTTCGAGGGACCCCTTGACGGGCGCCGAAAAGAGATAGCGGCCGGTGACGTCCACGGCCGTGAGGGCCATCATCACCAGCACCCAGATCATGCCGGCTGAAAAGGCCCAGTGGGTCAGGCGGTGAATGACGTGGTTTTCGGAGATCATACGGTTTTCCCCATGATGGTGAGGACAGCGCGGCGGCGGCCGGGTGAAAGGGCCCTGCTGCGACCCGCCGGCAGGTGGCGCGGCGGGCCGCAGCGGGCGGCGGCAATCGGCCGGATGGCACCCTACTCCGCCGGCAGGACGTCGGTGGGAACCCCCTGCTCGGTCAGCACTTCCTTGAAATCCGCGATGGTCTTGTGCGCGGGCAGGCCTTTTTTCTCCAGCCCGACAGCCCATTCCACCATCACGCCCTGGAACTGCTTTTCCCAGCGGGCCCTTTCCTCGGGCGAAAGGGTGACCAGCTCGACGGTTTTGCCGAAGGCATCCATGGACTCGTCATACCAGTGCTCGTCGAACATGTTGTGCAGTTTGTAGGCGCTGCGGGCGACCTCCAGGATGATCGGCTTGAGATCCTCGGGGGTGCGCTCCCAGGATTTCTGGTTCATGAACAGGCCTTCGGAGACGCAGCCGAAGGATACCGGCACGCCGTAGTCGGCGACCTCGTAGATCTTGAAGGCCTTGACCAGCGCCGGGCAGGTGACCACCCCGTCGAGCACGCCGGTTTCCATCGACAGATAGACATCGCCCAGCGGCATGAAGACCGGGGTGCCGCCCAGGGCCTCGATGCACAGGGTCTGGATGCCGCCGGGGCTGCGGATCTTCATCCCCTTCAAGTCCTCCATTTTTTCGACCTTCTTGGTGGTCCACAGGTGCGCCATGACGCAGTTGTTGATGTGCAGCACCTTGACGTCCTTGAACTCGGCGTTGAGGCCCTTTTCATACATCGCCATGCCGATCTCGACCCCCTTCCACTTGGCCGGGCAGACTATCGGCGAGGAGAGCACGTCGGTCAGCGGAAAACGGCCGGGGGTCCAGCTCAGGGTCGCATACCCCATGTCGGCGAGGCCGGTCTTGACGATGTCGTAGTGGTCGGGCCCCTTGCCCAGGGCGCCGCCGGCAAACATCGTGTAGGTGATGCGCCCCCCGCTGCGGGTTTTCATCTCCTCGAGCATCGGGGTCCAGAGGTTCTGAACATCGGCGCCGGCCGGAACGTGCCAGGTGCTGAAGCGGATGTGCGTCTTGCCGTCCTCGGCTCGCGCCGCCGGGGCGGCGCCCAAACCCATAGCGAGCGCGGCGGCCGTAGCGATGGCCAGGGTGGCGATCAAGCGGCTTGTGAGTTTCATAATCCCTCCTATCGATGAAAAATTGGGAATCGGGTCCGCCGGGGACCCCATTCGGAAAAGGGCCGCGCCTCTCAAGGTGCAAGGCCGGCAGCCGTGTGGCATCTATCCCCCCATGGATCATAAAGGCCGCGAAAAAAACCACCGCGCGGTCAGGCAAGGGCGGCCAGTCCCGCGACGCGGCCTGGCAAATCCGCGGTCCAGCCCACCTGTTTCCCGACCGCCGCCAGCGCCCCCCGGATCACCCCCCTTTGGGTGAGCCCCTCGGCCCTTTGCAGGGCATTTGAGAGGGCCTCGGCCCGCTGCGGGCCGGTGAGGTCGCCAACCGCGACGGTCACCAACAGGTCCGGAATGTCGGTGTTCGGGTCCAGCTTCGCGGCCGGCACGCGGAGCACATCGGCGCCGGCCGCAAGACAGGCATTGGCCACCGCGGTCGCGGCGGCGTCGGCCAGCGAGGCGCTGCGGGCAACAGCGGTGACCGCCGAGGCAATCCCGCAAGTGAAGCTGCGTCCCCCCAGACCGCTGGTGGCAACCCCCCAGGTGCTGTGGCGGCCATCCAGGGTCAGCACGTGGGAGATTTCTGGGTGCGCGATCTCGGGGCGCAACCCCACCCGCGTGGTTTCGCCGGCCGCCAGGCGAATGGCGATGTCGCCGCCGTTATCCACGATCACCCGGCTCAGCCCCTGCCCGAAGAGCCGGTCGGCGACCGCATCGGCCAGGGTGCCGGCCACGGCCGCCAGCGGGGTCAGGTCGGCATCGCCCACGGCGCGCACGCTGGCGATCATCTCTCGCGCCAGCGGCTCCGGCGGCAGCCCATCGATGGGGCCCGGCCGCCGCTTGAGGACCGCCAAGTGGCGCGCCACGCGCGCGAGGCATGCGAAGGCATAGTCGGCGGCTTCGGTTGCCAGGTCCAGCCGCGGCACCTTCCCCTCCCAGGCCTGGATAACCATCCGCATCGGGCCGTTTTCGGCCAGCAGCGCCCGGCCGCCGGGCAGCGGCATGATCCGCCGGTCGCTCATCCCTCGCCGCCTTCGCCCGTCCCGCCGGCCGGATCGACGGCCTTGAAGGGCTTCATCGCCGCCAGATGGCCCCCCATGGCCGCGTAATCCGACACCAGCATGGTGTATTCCAGCGGGCAGATGGTGGCCGGGGTGGGTGTCCAGTAGAAGGACCCGGGCTTGACGCGCTCGACGTCCACCAGAAAGGAGATTCCGCCGCCGGGCCAGATGAAGCCGCTGGCGCCGCCGATGGTGAGGTGCGCTTTGCCGGCATGCACCGCCTGGGTCAGCTTGATGGGGTAGCGCGTCACACCGGCCCGGGCGCTGCCGCCGCTGCCGGCGCTGTAGACGGCCGAGACGCGCGACGGTTCGCAGGCCTCGGCAATCGCCGCCAGAGCCGAGCGGGCCTTGGCGGTCAGTGCGAGGGGGCGCAGCCCGCCGCCGGCATCGACCTCGAAAAGGGCGCCGTTCTGGCCGGTGGTCTCGGTGATCAGGACGGTCATCCCCGGCCAGCCGAGGGACATGTCGATGTGGTCGATCACATCCGCCGGATGGGTGATGGCGGTACCGCCCCAGCCCTCGCCGCGGTCGCCGAAGTAGCGCCCCGGGGTGCTCTGCTTGAACTTCAGCGCCACCCCGGTGGGCCTGACGCCGACAAACTTGCCGGCCACGTGGCGGCTCAAGAGGCCCGTGATGTGGGCGTCCAGCACCACGACCTCGTCGGCGGCGGCCTTCAGCAGCGGCGCAAAAATCCCCAGGGTGGCGCTGCCGCAGCCGACCCGCATTTTGGCCACTTCGCGGCCGTCGACCACCGGCGCTTTGCCCACCTGCACCAACAGGCGGCTGTGTTTTGGATCCGGAGCTTGACCGCTTTGCGGTTGGCGATGTCGGTGATGGCACGCGCGACGGCAAAGCCGTTGGGACCCGTCAGGCGGTTGACCCCGCCGATGTGCAGCATCTTGGAGCCGTACTGCTCGGTCTCGACCATTCCGACGGCGCGCTTGCCGACGTAAACGGCCGCCCCCTCCTTGCCGATGGGGATGTCGGTATCGACTTTAACGATCACCGAAGAGTAGCTCAGGGGCACCTCGGTCACCACCGTGACCACATCCACATCGCCGCGCCGCTCCTGAACGATCTGCGGCGCCGGCTGGCAGCAGGGGTAGGTGGTGCCCGCGCCGATTGCGGTCACCACCGGCCGGCGGATCTCCGGCCGGGGCTCCGGGCCGACAATCTCGCGCACATCCGCGAAGGTCTGCAGCGGGGTGGTGCGCACCAACCGCCCGTCCTGGTTGCGGTAGCGGTGGCAGGCGCCGATGCTTCCCGGCGGCACCCAGCACGTGATCGGGCAGTGGTCGCACGCCAGCGCCGCCTCCGGCCGCACCGCCTCCGCCGTGACGGCGCCGTGGTCGCAGACCCGCGCGCACACGCCGCAGTGGGTGCAGCACCGGGGGTCGATCCTGGCCTTTTTCTTGACGATTCGGACAGCGTCGACGGGGCAGTCGCGCACGCAGAAGCCGCAGCCGATACACTTTTCAACATCCACCACCATCACGGCAGTCTCCTCCCGGAAAGGGGGCCAGGGGCACCTCCGCTGCGGTTCGCTCTGCTGCGGCTGAAGCCGCGGCTTCCTCCGTCGGCCGGCATCGCCTACGCCACGGTCGGGGTGCGTTTGGGCGGCGGGGTGTTGCGGCTCTTGGCGACCACCACCTCGCCGTCCACCAGCACCATCGCGACCCCGGGCACATCCCCGGCTTCGATGGCGGCCAGGGCATCGACCCCGACCGAGCCCATGGGCGCATCCATGATCACCAGGTCGGCGTCGCGGCCGGCCGCAATCACGCCGCAGGTCAACTTGTAGACCCGGGCGGTGTTGCCGCTGGCCATGCAGAGGGCCTGGGCGGCGGTGACGGGCGTCAGGCTGGCCAGGTGGTTGACCACCCGCAGAATGCCCAGCGGGATGACGCCGGTCCCCGACGGGGCGTCGTTGCCGATGATCACCCGCCTCAGCGCGCCGGCTTCGGCGCAGAGCGTGGCGGCCTCGACGGCCACCTTGGGATTGCCGCAGTGCACGATTTCAAGGGTCAGGTCCGTCTCCTGGACCAGCTTGCGGACCTCCTCGAGGGCCACCGCCGTAGGGCCGCCGTTGACGTGCGAAACCACGTCCGGGCCGGTGGCGATCACCATCGCGGCGGTGATCGTGCTGCTGCCGGGAATGGAGGTGCCGCCGGTGTGCATCATCACGGTCATGCCGTTTTTCTTGGCCCAGCGCACCATGGGCACGGCGTCGACGGGATCCTTGACGCTACCCAGGCCGATTTCGCCCACCAGCCAGACCCCTTCGCGGGCCATTTCCTCGAAGTCGGCCTCGGTCAGGCCCTTTTCCAGGATCACCGCCCCGCCGTGGACCTTGGCGCCGCCGGGCCTGAAATTACGGTAGGCCTTGTGGGACAGGATCGCCAGGGCCTTGGTGCCGGCCGGGTCTTTGGGGCGCCCCGGATAGTGGACCTCGCCGGCGGAAATGATGGTCGTCACCCCGCCGTGGACCTCGCTGCTCAGGAAACCGATCTCGTTCTGGCGCGGAGTGAAGTCGCCGGCCACTGGGTGGCAGTGGGAATCGATCAGCCCAGGGGTCACGGTGATGTCGCGGCAGTCGATGGTCCTGTCGGCCGTGACCGGCCCCATCTCTTCGAGGCGCCCGACTTGGCTGATTTTGCCGTCGACCACCAGGATGGCGTCCGCCGCCAGAAGAGGGTCGGCAATCTCGCCGCTGACGATCGTCCCGATGTTTTTCAAGAGAACCCTACGCATGGGATACCTCCCGGGGGCCGAAATGGCCCGACGTTATGCTGGCCGCCAATACCCGTTCCAGGTTGGCGGGTAAGGAATAGATGCGCTCCCCCAGGGCCTGGGCGATGGCGTTGACCACCGCCGGGGCGGTGGGGATCAGCGCCGGCTCGCCGACCCCCTTGGCGCCGTATGGCCCGGAGGGCTCCGCGGACTCGACGATGATCGGCACCACGGCGGGCATGTCGGCGCAGGTGGGGATGTGATAGTCCTTCATGGACAGCGTCTTTTTGGGCGTAAACTCCTCCATCAGGGCGAACCCGATCCCCATCGCCACCCCGCCGCAGATCTGGCCGACGACGTTTTCGGGGTGGATCGCCCGGCCGACGTCGTGGGCCGCCACTATCCGTGCGACGGTGACCTCGCCGGTCAGGGTGTCGACCTCGACCAGGGCCAGGTGGCAGGCGAAGGCATAGGTGGCGTAAGGAACCCCTTGGCCGCTGTCGGGGTCCAGCGGAACGGTTTCCGGGTCGAAGTAGCCCTGCCAGGCGAGCGGGGCGCCCTTGGCGTGAATCCGGCGCGCCAGCCAGGCGAAATCGACCCGTTTGGCGGGGCTGGCCGCAATCACCACGTGCCCGTCCTCGAAGACCAGCGCGGCCTTGGGCGCCCGCAGGCGGTTGACCGCCTCGGTCTTGAGAACGTCCCCCAGCTTCTGGCAGGCGTCCATGACGGCGTTGCCCGAAATATAGGTTTGGCGGCTGGCCGAGGTCGCCCCGGCATTGGTGGTGGTCTTGGTGTCGGCCACCACCGCGTGGATGGCGGCCGGATCGACCCCGAGGGTTTCGGCGGCGATTTGGGTCAACACCGTGGTGGACCCCTGGCCGATGTCGGCGCAGCCGGTGAAAAGGGTGATGCGGCCCTCGGGGTCCATCTCCACCCGGGCGGTGGAGGGGTTCTGCACGCCGGTGTTGCCGATCCCGTAAAACATGGCCCCCAGGCCGACCCCGCGCCGGCGGAAGGGTTCCGCCGGGGCCGCCACCCAGTTTTTAAGCGCGTCGCGGTAGTGCGGTTGGACCGCTTCCAGGCACGCGCCGATGCCGACGCTGGCCGTCAGCACGTGGCCGGTGGCGGTTTCGGAGCCCACCCGGAGGCAGTTTTGGAGGCGCAGCGCGAGCGGGTCGACCCCCAGCGCGCGGGCATGCAGGTCCAGCTGGCTTTCGTGGGCAAAGGCCGCCTGGGGCGCGCCGAAGCCGCGCATGGCGCCGCAGAAGGGGTTGTTGGTGTAGACGCAGTGGCATTCGATGTCGACATTTTCGATTTCGTAAGGGCCGGTGGCATGCACCGCCGCGCGCGAGGCCACGGCGATCCCGTAGGAGCCGTAGGCGCCCGTGTCGCAGACGATGCGCGCCCGGATGGCCTTCAGCCGCCCCTCGGCGTCGGTGCCGGTCTTGACCGTCAGGGTCAGCGGGTGGCGCTTGGCGGTGGCCAGGTAGGCCTCTTCGCGGCTGTAAACGTAGCGCACCGGACGCTGGAGGTGCTGCAGGGCCAACCCGATGAAGCCCTGGACGTTGAGATCCAGCTTGGAGCCGAACCCCCCGCCGGTGGCCGCCTGGATGATCCGCACCTGGTCGTCCGCGAGCCCCAGCAGCGACACCACTTCCTTGTGGTCGTGGTGGGGGTTCTGGGTGGAGGCGTAGATCACCAGGGTCCCGTCGCTGTCCACGAAACCGGCGCCGGCATCGGGCTCCAGGGTGTTGTGTTCGATCATCGCAGTGCGGTAGGTGTTTTCGATCACGCTGGCGCAGCCGGCAAAGGCGCCCGCCGCATCGCCGCGACGGATGCGGCGGGTGAAGAGCAGGTTGCCCTTGGGATGAACAGGGGGCGCGTCGGGCTTCAGGGCTTCGAAGGGGTCCAGCACGGCCGGCAGCGGGTTGTAGGTCACCGCGATCGCCGCCAGGGCGGCGCGGGCTGCCGCTTCGCTTTCGGCCGCCACCAGGGCCACGGCATCGGCCGCCGAGCGCACCTTGTCAGTCGCCAGCAGCGGCTGGTCCTTATTGATGATCCCCAGCGCGTTTTTACCGCGAATGTCCGCGGCGGTGAAGACCCGCACGACGCCGTCGATCGCCAGGGCCCGGGCGGCATCGATGGCGACTACTTCGGCGTGATCGTGGAAGCTGCGCAGAGCTTTGAGCACCAGGGGCTTGGACAGCGCGATATCGGCGGCAAAGAGGGCCTTGCCGGTGAGCTTTTCGAGCGCCCCCGCCCGCGGGATACTCCGGCCAATTGTTCTATATTCTCGGTCCATCGTTCACACCATCGGATGCAGCATGCGCATGAAAAGCCCCTGGATCGCGGGGTCCTTGTAGACCGCGGAGGCCCTGCGGCCGGTAATCGCGATCGTGTTTTCGGCCAGCACCCGGCCCGCCTCCCAGAGCAGCGCCGCGCTGGGCACCTGCCCCAGCAGCATCGTCTCAACCTGGGGCATGCGCTGCGGGGTGGGGGTGCAGGAGCCCAGCGAAAAGCGTAGGAAGCTGACCCGCCCCGCGGCGTCCTTGTTGGCCATGTAGGCCATGCTCATCCGGGCGATGGCCAGCTCCTTGCGCCGCCCGATTTTCTGGAAGTCGGCGAAGGACAC
>Ga0105103_10002246_pt1 | contig 10114 bp, 11 predicted proteins | sample PPLLaktember2015_2_FD_79107 | JGI IMG/M metagenome (GOLD analysis project Ga0105103, IMG submission 79107) | Freshwater sediment microbial communities from Prairie Pothole Lake near Jamestown, North Dakota, USA - PPLs Lake P7 Core (6) Depth... | ecosystem: Environmental > Aquatic > Freshwater >...
ACGAGCGACGGCTTCCACCAGACCAAGACCATCGGCTTCGGCCCGGACGGATTGCTCTATCTCTCGCAGGGCTCGAGCTGCAACGTCTGCATCGAGAAGGACCCGCGCCGGGCGACCATGATGCGTATGCGTCCGGACGGCAGCGGCGCCGAAATCATCGCCACCGGCCTGCGCAACAGCGTGGGCTTCGACTGGGCGCCGTGGGACGGCGGGCTGTACGCGACCGACAACGGCCGCGACCTGCTCGGCGACGACTTCCCCCCCGACGAACTGAACCGCATCGAGGCGGGCGGCTTCTACGGCTGGCCTTACCTGCACGGCGACGGCGCGCCCGACCCGGAATTCGGCGGCCGCTACGTGGGTGACGCCGCACCCACGAATCCCGTGCACGGCTTCCGTCCGCACAACGCTCCGCTAGGCATCCATTTCGCGCGCGATGCCCGGCTGCCGGCTGGACACGAGCGCGCGGCGCTGGTCGCGCTGCACGGCTCATGGAACCGCAAGACTCCCGATGGATACAAGGTGGTCGCGCTGCGCTGGCGCGAGGACGGCTCCATCGAGGAGTCTGACTTCCTCACCGGCTTCCTCGGGCCCGACGGCATCATGGGTCGTCCCGCTTTCGTCACCGAGGGTCCCGACGGTGCGATCTACGTGTCGGACGACTACGCCGGCGTGATCTATCGGGTCGGTGCAGCGCCCTGACTAGCGCCACTCGCTGGCGGACGCGTCGAACCCCGCCGAGCTCTGGCGCACCACGCAGAAGCGCTGGCCGGTGGGCGCCTGCATGACCCACCACGAGTGCACTTGCGACACACGGGTCGCGCCGAGCGCCTCGAGCCGCTGCACCTCGGCCTCGATGTCGTCGGTCTCGATGTCGAGGTGCACGCGGCTTGGGTGATCCACCTTCTGAACCTCGATGTGCAGCTCGCTCGAGCGGTCCACGAGGCGCACGTACTTCTCGCCCTCCTCCGCCGGCAGCGCGTGAGCCTCCATGCCGAGCGCGCGGCTCCAGAAATCCGCTGCGGCGCGGAGGTCGTCGGTCCGGCAGTCGATGATGAAGCCGCCGAGCTTGCTCCTGTGCATGTGTCGCTTGCCCCGGGTTGCTGATCGAACGCAGCGTACGTGGGCGAAACATACGCGATCCCCGCCCCCAGTGGTTGGAGGGGGCCACGCTCGATGCCAGACTAGGCACCCCGCTGCAACGGTGCTCGTCCCGATGTCGAACGGCAGGCTCGTCTATTCCACCGGCCCGGGTCGCCTGTGTCCCGAATGTGCCCGACCGGTCGCCGACTGCCGCTGCCGGCGCAGCAAGCCGGCTCAGGCGAGCGTACCGAAGGGCGACGGCGTGGTGCGTGTCGGCCGCCAGACCCAGGGACGCAAGGGCAAGGGCGTCACCGTTATCACGGGCCTGCCGCTCGCGGGCGCCGCGCTCGACGAGCTCGCTACGCGCCTCAAGAAGCGCTGCGGCTCGGGCGGATCCGTTCACGAGGGCGTGATCGAGATCCAGGGCGATCACAGAGACGCGCTGGTGACCGAACTCGGCAGGCTCGGCTACACCGTGAAGCGCTCCGGCGGCTGACTGGCAGCGCGATGCGCCTCAACAAATACCTCGCCGAGACTGGCGCGTGCTCGCGGCGCGAGGCGGACCAGTGGATCGAGGCCGGGCGCGTCACGGTCAACGGCGCACGGGCGGTGCTCGGCACCCAGGTCGCGGAGAGCGATGAGGTGCGCGTCGACGGGCAGCCGCTGCGCAGCAAGCCGCGGCGCGTCTATCTTGCCCTCAACAAGCCGGTCGGCATCGAGTGCACGACAGACCGTGACGTGCCGGGCAACATCGTGGACTTCGTGGATTACCCCGAGCGCATCTTCCCGATCGGCCGGCTCGACAAGGACTCCGAGGGGCTGATCCTGCTCACCAACGACGGCGACATCGTCAACACCGTGCTGCGCGCCGAGCACGAGCACGAGAAGGAATACGTCGTGTCGGTGGACCGCCCGCTCACCGGGGCGTTCCTGGCCGGCATGGCCGCCGGCGTGCCGATCCTGGATACGGTCACCAATCCCTGTCGGATCACTCAGGTGGGCCGCAACACCTTTCGCATCGTCCTCACGCAGGGACTCAACCGGCAGATCCGCCGCATGTGCGAGCACTTCGGCTACACGGTGCGCAGCCTGCGGCGGGTGCGCATCATGCACGTGCACCTCGGCGAGCTGCCGGTCGGCCGCTGGCGCCCGCTCACCTCAGCCGAGCTCGGTGGCTTGCTGCCGCCGAAGCGCAGCACACTCAGCCTGAAGTGAGCTCGTCCTCCCGACGACGTCGCTTGTTGGTGAGGTCGAGGTAAAGGTTGTAGCTCGCGATGCCCGCAGGGAACAGGTTGGAGAGGACCCCGACCGAGTCGTTCTTGCCGAAGATGAAATACGACAGCAGCAGCAGGCTGCCCGAGATGCTCATGACCCAGAACACCGTGGGCACCACCGGCCGGCGCAGCTTGCGCGAGTAGTACAACTGGACGAACCAGCGACCTGCAAACAACGCGACGCCGAGATATCCGACCAGTTTCCACGGCGTGATGGTCACGCCGAACGCCGACAGCAGTATCTGGTTCATTCGCGACCGGCTCCGTTGCTGACCGAGGCACGCGCCGCGATCGCCCGCCTCGCCCGCTCGAGGTCGGCGGGGGTGTCGACGCCCGGCGGTGGCTGTTCGCGGCACAGCGCCACCGTGATCCGCACGCCGTGCTCCAGCGCCCGCAGCTGCTCGAGCCTCTCGAGCTGCTCGAGCCGGGATGGCGGCAGGCGCGTGAGTTCGCGCAGCGCGGCGACCCGGTAGGCATACAGCCCGACGTGCCGCCACGTGCCTTCGAAAGCCTGCTGGCTCGCCAATCCCGACGGCGCCCCGTCGCGGGACCAGGGGATCGGTGCGCGACTGAAGTACAAGGCGGCACCATCGGATGCCACCACGACCTTGACCACGTTGGGGTCGAGGAATTCCTCGAGGCTACCGACCGGCACCGCGAGCGTGGCGATGCCCGCGCCGGGATCGCGCTCGAGCAACGCGGCAACCTGCCCGATCAGCGCCGGGGGCAGCAGCGGTTCGTCGCCCTGCACGTTCACCACCAGCGTGTCCTCGCTCCAGCCGCGCGCCGCCGCCACGACTGCGACGCGATCGGTGCCCGAGGGCAGTGCTGGATCGGTCATCATCGCGATCGTGTGGTCAGTCGAGCGCGGGTCGTGCACGGCAGCCGCGATGCGCTCGTCGTCGGTGGCGACCAGCACCTCGTCCGCGCCGCTCGCGCAGGCCTGCTCGACCACGCGCTGGATCATGGTCTTGCCGCCGATGTCGAGCAGCGGCTTGCCCGGCAGTCGAGTCGAGGCGTAGCGGGCCGGGATGACGACGTGGAAGCCCACGCCTAGTCCGCGAGCAGCGGATCGTCGGAGTTGAGCGAGCGCGCCTGTTCCTCCAGCATCACGGGCACGCCGTCCCGCACCGGGTAGGAGAGCCGCTCGGCGCGACAGACGAGCTGCTGCACGTCCGGGTGCCAGGTGAGGGGCCCCTTGCACAGGGGACAGGCGAGGATGTCGAGCAGCTTGCTATCCAATTTGCACTCCCGCGCCGGTGAGACCGGTGCGCTCGAGGACCAGGGCCAGCAGCGCGCCGGCATCGGTCCGATCGAGACCCACCGTGAGTTCGACGAACCACCAGTCCGCGCCGGCGAACGAGCGGCATTTTACGGCATCCTTCGCGGTCATCAGGACCGTCGCACCCGCGGGAAAGGGCAGCGCAGCCGGATCGAGTGCGGCGTGGTCGGCGAGCGCATGGGACTCGATGGCCAGATCGGCGCCGCGCAAGGCATCGAAGAATGCCTCCGGGTGACCGATCCCGGCCACGGCGTGCAGCGCACGCCCACGAAACGCGTCGAGCGGCCGACGCTCGGAACTCGCGAGGTTCACCGCGTCGCCGAGTGCCAGGCGTGCCGTGACGGTCAGCGGTCCGCGCCAGGCGACGACTGCCTTGTGGCCACGGCCGCGATCGGTGAGTACCACGGCATCCACGTGCTCCAGGCGTCCCGGCGGCTCTCGCAGCGGCCCGGCCGGCAGCAACTTTCCGTTGCCGAGGCCACGGGAAGCATCCACCACGGCGATCTCCACGTCACGCGCGAGGCGCAGGTGCTGCAGGCCGTCGTCGCAAACCACCACCTCGGCCCCCGCCTCCGCCGCGCGGTGCGCCGCCGCCACGCGATCGGCACCCGCCACCACGACCCGCGGTCCGCCGAGCGCGTGCAGCACGGCCTCGTCCCCGACCTCGGCCGGGTCGCTGTCCGCAGTCACGATACGAGGCTGACCCGAGGCGCGTCCGCCGTAGCCGCGCAGCACCACGCCCACGCGGTGCCCGCGCAAGGCGAGTTGCCCCGCGAGCCAGGCCGCGACCGGCGTCTTGCCGGTGCCGCCGACCGTGAGGTTGCCGACGACGACCACGGGCACGGGCACGCGCTCGGCCCGCATCGCACCGGCGCGATAGAGCGCGCGCCGGACCGCGACGCCGGCGCGGAACAGCCATCCGAGGGGCCACAGCGGCAGGCTGGCCCAGCGCGGCCCGTACCAAAGCCGCTGCAGGGCATGCTCGAGAGTCATTCGCTGAATTGCAGCCGGTACAGCACCGCGTACTGGCCCTCGCGCGCCAGCAGTTCCTCGTGCGTGCCCATCTCGACGATCCGGCCGCCGTCCATCACCAGGATGCGGTCCGCCTTCTCGACCGTCGACAGGCGGTGCGCGATCACGAGCGTGGTGCGTCCCTGCATGAGGGCCTCGAGCTGTTCCTGGATCTGCCGCTCGAGTCCGGTGTCGAGCGCGGACGTGGCCTCGTCGAGGATCAGGATCGGCGTGTTGCGCAGCAGTGCCCGGGCGATCGCGATGCGCTGGCGCTGTCCGCCGGAGAGCAGAGTGCCGCGGTCGCCCACCACCGCGTCCAGGCCCTGAGGCAACTGCTCGGCGAATTCGAGCACCCTGGCCGCACGCGCCGCGGACTCGATCTCGGCGTCCGTCGCCGGATGGCCGAAGGCGATGTTGCTTCGGATCGTGTCGTTGAACAGCACCACGTCCTGGCTCACGAGGCTCATCTGTGCGCGCAGTCCCTCGAGCGGGTACTCGCGGATGTCCCGGCCGTCGAGCAGCACGGCGCCCGCGGTCGCGTCGTAGAGGCGCGGCAGCAGGTTCATGATCGTGGACTTGCCGCTGCCCGAGCGCCCGACGATCGCCACGGTCTCGCCGGCCCGGGCGTCGAAACTGATGCCGTGCAGCACTTCGTCCGCAGCGCCTGGGTACCTGAAGCGCACCTCGCGATAGGTGATCTCGCCGCGCGCGCGCTCGATCGGAGCGGTCCCGCCGGACGGCTCGTGCGGCAGGTCGAGGACCTCGAAAATGTTCTGCGCGGCCGCGATGCCCTGCTGCAGCGGGCCGGCCACGTTCACGAGACGCCGCAGCGGACCCGTGACCAGGATCAGCGCGGCGATGAACGAGGTGAACTCGCCCACGGTCATCTTGCCCGCGATCGCCTCCACGGTGGCGAGGTAGAGCACCGAGGCGAGGCCGATCGCCGTGATGGTCTGCACCACCGGGTTGCTCAGGCTCTTGGTGAACATGAGCTTCATGTACGAGCGCCGGTTGTGCTCGATCACCTGCTCGAACTGCTGCGCCTCGTAGCCCTGCGCATTGAACACGCGCACGACGCGCGGTGCCTCGATCGCCTCCTTCGCAACGCGCGTGACGTCGCCCATCGAGGCCTGGATGCGCTTGCTGTAGCGCCGGAACAGCAGGTTGATGCGCCGGATCAGCATCGCGATCAGCGGCGCCACCACCAGGCTGATCAGGGTGAGCTTGGGATTCAGGTACAACAGGTAGCCGAGCAGGCCGATGATCGCCAGCGTGTCGCGTATGAAGATCGTGATCGAGTCGGTCGTGGCCGTGGCGACCTGCTCCGTGTTGAAAGTCAGGCGCGACAGCAGCACGCCCGAGGAGCTGTGGTCGAAGTACGTGACCGGCAGGTTCAGGTAGCGGTCGAAGATCTGGGCCCGCAACGTCTTGACGATGTGCCGCCCGACGTGGCCCGGGCAGTAGGTCTGCATGAAGTCGGCCACGCCGCGCACGATGAACAGCCCCACCAGCGCCAGCGGCACCAGCCAGACCATGCGCGGGTCCTTGTCGACGAACGTGCCGTCGAGGAAGAACTTCACGAAAGCGGCCCACCCGGCGTCGGTCGCGGCGAACAGCACCATGCCGGCCACGCCGACCGCGAACATGCCGCGATGCGGCCGCAGGTAACCGAGCAGGCGACGATAGGTCCGCCAGGCCCCCGGCGGCATCTTGAGCGAACCCTGGCTAACGTCCTTCTTGCCCATCGTGGACCGTCGCGATGTTGATCTGCCGGTGACCGGCGCGGCCGGCCACGTCCATTGCCGTGACCACGCTCTGGTGCGTGGCACGGGCATCGGCCCGGATGGTCACCGGCACGGCGCGATCGGCACCCGTCGCGACGCCGAGCGCGGCGGCCAGCGTCTCCGGACTGTTGTTGGCGAGCGCGCGCCCGTTGACGCGGTAGCCGCCCTGCGCGGTCACCTCGATCTCGATCGTCTCGGGCTGGACGGCCTCGGGCTCGGCCCCGGCCTCCGGCAGCCGCAACTGCAGCCGCCCCTCGTCGATGAACCGGGTCGAGAGCATGAAGAAAATCAGCAGCAGCAGGACGACGTCGATGAGCGGCGTGAGGTTGAGCTCGGGCTCCTCGGCTCGTCGCGGCAGGAAATTCACGCTGCAGCGCCCTGCACGGCAGGCGCCGGCAGCGCGCCCGCGCGGTCGATCGCCTGCACGAGCTTGATGGATTCCTTTTCCATCTGGATCACGAGCGCATCGACCCGCCCGCGCAGGTAGCGATACGCGACCAGCGCCGGGATCGCCACGAGCAGCCCCGCCGCCGTGGTGAGCAGCGCCTCGGAGATGCCACCCGCCATGGCCGCCGGGTTGCCCACGCCGGCCACCGTGATCGCCTTGAACGTGCGGATCATGCCGGTCACCGTGCCGAGCAGCCCGAGCAGCGGAGAGATCGCGGCGATCGTGCCGAGGGTGTTCAGGAAGCGCTCGAGGTCGTGCACGACGTGGCGACCGGCGTCCTCGATCGCCTCGAGCATCACTGCGCGATCCCGGTGACGGTTGGCGAGGCCGGAGGCCAGCACGCGACCGAGTGGCGAGTGCTGCTGCAGGGCGGTGATCTGCTTGTCCGACAGTGCGCGGTTCTCGACCCACTGCCAGACCTTGTCGGCGAGCTCGGCGGGGACGACCCGCTGCTCTCGGAGGGTCCACAGCCGCTCGAGCGTGATCGCGACGGCCAGGATGGAGCACAGGATGATCGGCATCATCACGATGCCGCCGGCCGTCACGATTTCGAACATTTCCGGACCCGTACCCCTTGCTCGAGCGCCCGCGGATGATACTGCATGGCACCTCGTCGCCGCGACCGGCCGACGACCGTCGTCAAGGCTCGAGCCAGAGCCGTCGCTGCACCGGCCGGTGCAACCGCGGCGCCGCGAGCGGACGATGGGGGTGCAGGTCGAACTCGATCGCGCCACTCGCCGAGCCGACGATCACCTCGGCGCCGGCGTCCCGCCAGCGCTCGACGACGTCGGGCTTGGGAAATCCCCAGCGATTGCGATGACCCGACGGCACCAGCGCCCAGCGCGGCCGCGAGGCCGCGACGAAGTCGTAGGTCGAGGACGTGCGGCTGCCATGGTGCGGGACGGTCAGCAAGTCGATTCGCCCGGGTCCGCCCTGCCGCAGGATCTCGGTCTCCGCCTCTCGCTCGATGTCGCCCGTGAGCAGCAGCACGTGCGGCCCGACGCGCACGCGCAGCACGCAGGACCGGTCGTTGTCCCCGGGGAGCAACTCGGGGCCGGGGTGCAGCCACTCGAAGTCCACGCCGTCCCAGCGCCAGCCCTCACCGCGCCTGCAACTCTCGACGTCACCCGGCGCGTCGAGGCCGTGTCCGTTCGTGAATCGCCTGCGCACGGGCATCGACCGTGCGAGCGATGCGACGCCGCCCGCATGGTCGAGGTCGTCGTGGCTGACCACGAGGGTGTCCACTCGCCTGTGGCCCCGGTGGCGCAGGTACGGTTCCACGACGAGGGCTCCCGTATCGCTGCCGCTGCGGAACGCCGGCCCCGCGTCGTAGACAAGCACGTGATTGCGCGTTTCGACGACGGCGGCGAGCCCCTGGCCGACGTCGAGCATCGCGAATCGCGCGGCACCCCACTCGGGTGCCGGCGCACGCCAGCCACAGACCGCGACTGCCAGCAGCAGGCCCGCCACGCGCCCGGGCGCCGGCAGCGGCGCCAGCGCCGCGGCAGCGCCCGCGACGAGCGCCGCCCAGCCGAACGGTCCGGGCCCCGCCACGCCCCACGTCGCCCAAGGCCACGCGGCGGGCACCGCGATGAGCGGCCAGGTGAACTCGATCAGCCACGCGACGCCGCCGAGCGCAGCGGCGCCTGGCGCGGGCGCGGCCAGCAGCAGTGCCGTGGCCAGCAGCACCGCGGGCACGACCACCAGTGTATAGAGCGGGATGGCAAGGAAGTTCACGCCGACCGACACGAGCGACACCGTGCCGAAGCTGCCGACCAGCACCGGCACGAGTCCGGCGGTCACTGCCCACTGGGACTGCGCGTACCCTCGCGCCAGCCCCGGCCGCGCCAGCTGGCCGCTGGTCACGAGCAGGATCGCCGCCACCGCGCCGAACGACAGCCAGAATCCGACCGACAGCGGCGCCAGCGGCTCGATCGCAAGCACGGCGATCGCGCCTGCGGCGAGCGCGTCGGCCGGGCCGACCCGGCGTCGCGAGCGCAGCGCTAGGGCGACGATTGCGATCATGATGGCGGTCCGCTGCGTCGGTACGGACCAGCCTGCAAGCGAGGAGTAGGCGAGCGCGGCGAGGCTGCCCGCGACGACAGCCGCGTCACGCGCCGGGCAGAGCGCGCCGCGCCGTTGCCGCAACCGCTGGACGCGCCCCACCAGCCAGCCTGCCACGAGCGCGAACATGCCGATGTGCATGCCCGAGATGGCCATCAGGTGGCTGGTGCCGCTGCGTGCGAGCTCGCGCCACTGCGCGGGGCTCAGCGCGTCCTGCAGCCCGACCGAAAGCCCCGCGACGATCCCGGCTGCCGGCCGCTCGCCGAGCGCGTCCCGGATCGCGACGGCGATCGCATCGCGCGCGACCAGCACGGGGAAGCGCGCCACGTCGCCCGGGCTGCGACCGAGCCGGACCGCGGAGCGCACGTAGCCGGTGGCGCCGAGTCCTTCGCGCAGCAGTCGGGCCTCGTAGGCGGCACCACCGGGATTGGCAAAGCCGCGCGGCCGGCGCAGTCGCACCTCTAGCTCGAGCCGCTCGGCGGCCGCCGGACGCCATTCGGGCGCGTACCAGGTCAGTTCGACCAGCGGCGGCACGCCCGGCTGCGGTTCGGTTGCGAGGCGGAATCGCAGGCCTTCGCCGACGCTCTGCGGCACGGAGGCGACGTGCCCCGAGAGGCTCAAGGATTGGCCTTCGAGCGCCGGGTCGAGTCGCTGCTCGAGCCGCACGGCGCACTGATGCCACGCGAGCGTGAACCCGAGCGCGAAGCCGAGCACGGCCCAGCGCCGCGACAGCGCCGCCGCGGCCAGGGAGGCTGCCCAGACCGCCACGACGGACCACGGCGCCGGCAGTGCGGGCTGCAACAGCAGCGTGCACGCGCCGAGGAGCCACGCCATCGCCGTCCAGACCATCGCCGCTCCCGCACGCCCCGCCGAAGTCGAGCTTGCGGCAGCCCGGCCGTCCGGGCGAGGCGCTTATCTCGCGGAAACGGGCGTATTCAGCCCGGGACCAGGCGCCCGTCCTCGAGCACCAACACCCGCTGCATGCGCGCGGCGATCTCCGTCGCGTGGGTGACGATCACGAGGCTGGTGCCGAGCTCGCGGTTGAGCTCGAGCATCAGCTCGAGCACGCCGCGCGCGTTCGCGCCGTCGAGGTTGCCGGTGGGCTCGTCGGCCAGCACCAGTTGCGGCCGCGTCACCAGCGCCCGCGCGACCGCGGCGCGCTGCCGCT
>Ga0105103_10002248_pt1 | contig 10110 bp, 13 predicted proteins | sample PPLLaktember2015_2_FD_79107 | JGI IMG/M metagenome (GOLD analysis project Ga0105103, IMG submission 79107) | Freshwater sediment microbial communities from Prairie Pothole Lake near Jamestown, North Dakota, USA - PPLs Lake P7 Core (6) Depth... | ecosystem: Environmental > Aquatic > Freshwater >...
AAGGACGATGTTTTTGATTTGCCACCATTTGTTGACGAGGTAATGTATTGTGAACTGAATGAGTCGAGAAAGAAATATAATGAAGTCAGGGATGAGTTAAGAAAAGCATTTGCTATGGGTAATATAAATTATAATGATGCGTTGGCAAAATTGCAAAAATTATCACAGATAGCTGGTGGGTTCTATTCAGAGATTGACGATCTTGGAGAGCGTAATATCACTCAGATAGGAACGGAAAAATTAAATTTGTTCAAGAGTATTATTACAGATTTTCCATTGGATAAAAAATTTGTTGTTTTTTGCAGGTATCTTTCTGAAATAACAGCAATCTCACAATTACTAGATGAAATGAAAATAACAAATCAGATAATAACTGGTGCTACTCCAATGGAGTTGCGAAAGGATATCTTAAATAAATTCAAGAACGATAAAGAATTTAAATGCATAATTTTAAATATTCAGGTTGGTAGTGTTGGTATTGATCTCACGAGTGCTGATACAATGATGTTTTATTCGCATAGTTATTCTTATGCTGATTATGAACAGGCAAGAGCAAGAATACATAGAAAAGGTCAAATTAACCGATGTCTTTATATCTCACTTATAGCAAAAGATACTATAGATGAAAGAGTATTGGAATCACTTGGAGAGAAAAAAGATATAGCCAAGAAAATTGTTGACAGGGAAGTGGAAATATGATTACGAATTGTGATAGGATGACTTTTGCTGATGCTGCTAAAAAAATATTAATGTTAAATAATAATGTTCAAATGCATTATATAGATATAACAAAAGAATCTATAAAACTAGGTTTGATAAGTCATAGTAAAGGTATGACACCAGTACAGACAATGAGGGCTAGAATGGGCGATCATCCAACAATATTTTCAATGCTCGGTCGTGGATATTATAAATTAAAAGAATATGAAAGAAATGAAAAATTTTTTGATATTAATGATTTTGAAAAATTGATTAAATTAAACAATCAAAGAAAGAGTTGTTGTGATATAACTTGTGAAGAAATTGTTAATGAGATACATCGATTTAATTCGATATCGAAGATAGATTTAAAAAACGAAAAACATTTTCATACACAATTGACTCAGTGGTTAAGATATCCTTTTGGCAATAATGTAAAATATGAATGGCAAATAGAATCTTCTAGGCCTGATATAGTAATTGGTAATACTGCTATTGAGATTAAAGGTCCGACTAAAATTAAAGATATGAGAAGTTTATTTGATAAAATAATAAGATATCAAGAATATTGGGAAAATATTATTGTTGTATTATTTGAAGTTGAAATGTCAGACAAAAGATTTGATGACTATAAAGGTGCTATTGAAAGAGAAGGTGCTATAGTTATAAGAAAAGATGATATATTAGCAAATCAAAAAAGGTTGTGGTAATATGAAAATTCTTAATAATAATGGGGAAGTTACTGTTTATTATAATAAAAATAGATTTTTGTTTGATCTAAGTTATGATGGAATAGATTTATTTGCATATGATATGCCTTCGATTGAATTGATAGGTATAGATTGTATTGAAAATAAGAACGAAATGAATGGATGATATTATGAAAGAAGAATTTTATTTGATAACAAGAACGGAATGGGCAAGAATGGCTGAACTGGCAAATGCATCATCAATTCTTACACCGGATGATGGTAAAATGTGGAAAAATGTAAAACATCGCGGGGACCCGTTCAAAATATTAAAGGAATGTATTGATATAGAAATTAAAGGTATAGAGCAGAGAATTGAGACTTATTCTGATCCGATTTGTAGGGATGTAATGGAAGGATATGCTGGTGTATTTAGGTATCCATTAAATTTAATAGAAGAACATTTTCAATCGGTAGAGGGGATGAACAAGCTAAAATTGAAAATGAAAGAAGCAGAATTAATGTTAAAAGAGGAGGTCAAGAAATGAATTGTGAAGATTATATTTGTGATGATGATGAGTGTCTCGATATTTGTGATAATTGTTCCAGAATGGTTGAACGTAGTTGTGTGAATTGTGCTTTAAATGAAAGTTGTGATGGTGATAACGCTTATCACGATAAAATGGATTATGATGATAGTACTGCTCAGATGTGATTTATGACCGAGAGATATTATCTTGTCAAAGATTCAGAGCTTGATGAAATTGCTCATTATAAAGATTTGAAAACAAGATTGTTAAAATGGAATGTGATTAAGGCTCGTGGTGATACAACTAATTATTCTAATGAGTGGGAAGAACTGAAAAGATGGATTATTACTCTGCACGAGGGACTAATGTCAAAAAGAATAAATGATCGTGCTGATATGTGTAAAATTATAATAAAAAGGATGAGGGAGATTGAATTAAGAAGTAAAAATACAGATTCTAATGTTAAAGTATGGTTTACGGGCGAGGACTGTAAGAAATGTAACGGTCATATTTATACCGATGGTAATATGGATTGGTGTTCAAAAGGATGCCCAAGAAATGAAAATCCTTCTAGTTGGAGAGGTATGTGAATGGAATTAAAAATGGTATCTTCAATTTTTATATTTTTTGCTTTTATTTTATATTTAATATATATTATTTGTAGTTTTAAATCGATGAAAGAGAAAAAGGCTTGTAAATATAATTTATTTGTACTTACATTATCTCTTTTGTTTGTGATATTTGCTGCAATAAATACGATATTTTTTGTTCCAGTTGATGTTCAATTTGATTCGGTTAACATCACAGATAAATATGATTGCTTGAGATATCAATGCAGATATGGATATGATTATCATATTGTTGGTGAAAATGGTGTTACGTATTTAACTGATAATAGAACAATTTATAAAAACATATCTGTTGGATATGTATATAATTTCACTGTCGAATCTAATTATAACAATGTAGTTCAGATTAGAAGTGTTAATTAAGACAAATATCTATTTATATTTGAAAAATAATGTAATATCTACAAAGGAGAAGAAACATGAAACTGTTCGGTTATATTGAAGTCAGTGGAATAAAAAAGATTGTGTTTTATAACACAGGTGAAGCATGGATCAGAAACGATATCGAAGGTGGAGAACCAGTATGGGCTCCCGAAGGTGATGATTCAAGATGCCGCAAACATCAGGATATGGTGGGTGTTGTTCATAGAAAGATGGAAAGCCCCGACATTTATCGTATATGGACTCATGGGGAAACAATGAATATTGATATGAGGGAATGATGGATGACACCATCTCTCAAATCTATTGAAACATTGAAAAGTATAAACTCTATTGCCGTTGATGATGAAATACCAATTCTTCATCATTATATGTTCTGGTATAATAATAAACGTTATTCTTATGATCGTGATTATTTAGATCACGACGATGGATCAATAACTGGTTATGTTGTTTGCTTGAATCGAAATAATTATATAACTTCAAAAGAAACATTTAAGATAGAGTCGGATGGCAATATTTTACAAAAAGGTGTTTTCAGAAATTTTGCATTAAGTAAAAAGGTAATTAAAGATGTGGAAAAAGGTGATAATAAAAAGCGGCATAGCTGATATTATTGGTAAATATTTTCCATCTTTTTTTGTATTTATTATTTGGTTAATATATATGTTTTATTATTTTATATATGACAGGTCTAAAAATATTGTTTATACAGCAGATTTAATAGTGGAAGAAAATCAATTATATATTCCAACAATAATGTCTGTATTATTTGATTATTTTATTCCCGTATTGAAATTATGTATAACGGTTTGTATAATATTTATTGCGATGCGTGTGTCAAAAGATTATAAAGAAAAGAGTTATTTTTTGAGATGATATTTTTTAGGTATTTTAACTTTCCCAATATTTGTCTTTTTAAGATTTTTTCTGATACATGCAGTAAGACCAGCTTTATTTTTTAAATTGCAATTATCGTCTATAATTTTAACATCTTCTTTTCTTGCTTTGCATTTATTACCTTTTAAAAATTTATAGTATCCATCATTGCATGTTATTTTTGCCCTTTCTTGTGGTGATAATCTTGCCATGACTTCAAGTTCGGTTTCAGCTTCATCTGCATGAACATTTTTTATAAGTGTTGTGCCTTTTGTAAATCTTAATGCGTGAATAATTTCGTGAACAGCTGTTGGTGCATCTTTTCTATGAGCTAAGTCTATTATTGATATTTTTTTATTTTTTGATGATAACCATGCGGCTGATTCTCCTGCAAATTTCTTAGATCTGTTTAAACGCTTACTTGGATATTCTATATAGAGTTCCATTTCTTTTAATTCTTTTTCTGTAAATGCTTTGTTTATTTGTGGAAGAATATATCTTTTAAAATATTTTATATCATCATCTACAGTATCATTCCCTATTCGTATTTTTTTATTTCCTTTTGCTTTTATTTCTTTAATATCATCTCTTGGTAAATCAAATCCTTTTACATCAAGATTGGGATCTAATTTCTTTAATGAAGGACCAAGATTTGTTTTTTTAATTAATTTTTTTGAAGCGGGGATGATTTTTTTGTGTGTATGACCGAAATCTTCAACACCTGGCTTTCCAAAATTATACATTTGCAAAATCCATTGTTCCCGGTTCATTGGATATTTTTTCTTCAATCTCATTCACCAATAATATATATAGGTTTGAATGTATAAAAAAGTTTGTTGATTGATAAATTTAAATATCCATGCAACAGATATAATATCAATGTCGATGCAGATAAGTATTAACCAGATTGAGTATACAAATTTACATAATGGTACTGTATTACACATTTTTGGGAGAGATCAAAATGGAGAAAATCATCAGATTGATGTTTCTGGATATAGACCTTATTTTTATGTACCTATGAAACAGGCAGATACTTTACCAGCTGTTGGTGGTGCTCACGTTGATATTGAGAAAACATATTACACTATAAAAGGACAAAGATTGCGAAGAATATATACAGTTCATCCTGGTGATATAAGAGATATACGTTCGAGATACCAGCATTTTGAGGCAGATATTCCATTTGGCGCTAAATTTATGTTAGATCATAATATCAGGTCTGGTATTAAAGTTGACAGGAGAAGTGTTGATTGTAGTAGTGTGGAACCCATCGACCTGGATTATAAAGCTAAAGTATGCGTCGCGGATATTGAATGTGAAGATCATCGTGGTTTTCCAGAACCAGAACGCGACGCGATTATTGCTATAACGGCGTGGGATTCGTTTTCAAAGAAATATGTTACTTATTTCTGGTCTGATATTGAAAGTTATATAGTATCCGATTCTCATGAAGTTAAATGCTATAAAAAAGAAGCTGATATGCTTACTGCATTTATTGATTATATTGTTTTTACAGATCCAGATATTCTTACAGGATGGAACTTTACAGAATTTGATTTACCATATATTCTTAAACGGATGGTTACTATTGGATTAGATCCGATGAAGATGTCAAGACTTCCTGGAAAAGTTGGAGAAAGAGCTGATAAATTACGTGGAAGAGTTATTTTTGATCTATTAACAGCATATAAAAAGATTCATACAGTTGAAGGTCAGGAAGTATCTTATAGGCTTGATGCAGTTGCGGAATCTCAGCTCGGAGAGAGGAAGGTTAAATATGATGGAAACCTTACAACATTAAGAACGATCGATCCAAAAAAACTTGTTGAATATAATTGGAAAGATGTCGAGCTTTGTGTTAAAATTGACGCAAAAAGTAGTATTATTGAATTCTATCGTGAAATTGCGCGTTATGTCGGGATGCCTTTGGATAAGACATTGAATTCATCATCTGTTGTTGATTTTTATGTGTTGAGAAAAGTTAACGGAAGGTTTATCCTTCCATCAAAAGGAAACATCACTCTTGATAAATTTGAAGGAGCTACTGTTTTTGAACCATATCTTGGGATGGAAGAGAATGTTTGCGTATTTGATTTGAAATCATTATATCCTATGTCGATGATGACATTAAATGCCTCACCAGAAACAAAGGATCCAAATGGTGAGTTGCACTCTCCAAATGGTGTCAGGTTTAAAAAAGAACCGGATGGTCTGACAAGATCTATTATTACTGATCTTTTAAAGGAAAGGGATGAGAAGAAATCATTGATGAAAAAATATAAATCTGGTACACCTGAATATGAATTGTATAATTTGCAACAAAGTGTGCTGAAAATTATTATGAACACATATTATGGTGTCAGTGGATATCCAAGATTCAGGTTATTCGATCATGATATCGGTGGTGCTACTACATCTACTGGTCGTGCGATTATTGAATATACGAAAAAGATAATTGAAAATGAAGGATTTAAAGTGATCTATGGTGACACGGACAGTTCTTTCGTCAGGATAGATGGTGGTGATACCAATGATATTATTTCAAAAGCCAAATCAATAGAAGATAAATTAAATAAAAGTTATCCTCAATTTGCTAAAGATCAACTTGGAGCAGAAACTTCTTATTTCTCTACAAAATTCGAGAAATTATATAAAAGATTTTATCAGGGTGGTAGGAAGAAACGTTATGCTGGGAATCTTGTATGGAAAGAGGGGGAGCATCGGGATGATGTTGATATTGTTGGGTTTGAATTTAAGAGAAGTGATTCCTCAAAGATTACAAAAGAGGTACAGCAAACTGTTATTACAATGATATTAAGAGGAAAAACAAAAGATGAGATTCGCAATTATATGTATGATATTCTTAGGAATTTTAAAAGACGACCTCTGGACGATATAGCAATTCCAGGTGGTATGTCAAAATCATTAAATGATTATGCTGTCGATGATGCACAAGTCAGGGGAGCTAAATATGCTAATGAATATCTTAATGCAAGATTTTTGCGTGGAAGTAAGCCAAAAAGGGTTTATATTAGAGCTGTAATATCAAAATATCCGAAAACAGATGTTATTTGTTTTGAATATGGATCTGATGTCCCACCAGAATTTATTATAGACTATGATCTTATGATAGAAAAGACTTTAAAAAATCCGATATCAAGGGTTGTTGAACCTCTTGGATGGAGATGGGCAGATTTTGATCCTGAAGCAACAACATTATCATCATTTGGATTAGGGTGATTAGAATGTATAATGGTATAGAAAGATGTGCTAATCATATGGATTATGATGCAACGACTGGAGATTTTCATTATTTATTTGATAATATTTTATATGGATATTATTATCCGTCGTGGTGTAAGAAAGGAAAACATACTCACAGTTTAAATTTTATATTGTTTTTCAGAGATCCTTTTGATCCTGTATTAGATGAGCCTATATGGGGAAAGCCTGATTGGAATGGTTTTTGTAAAAATGAAACCGATACATTTAAATCTATAGAAGAGTTCAATCAGGAAATTAAAAGAAAGAATATACAAATTGTTACGGTAGAATATAAAGATGGGTGTAATTATGAAGATCCGTCTTTTTTAGAGAAGTTATTTGGTACTAAATCTTATTTACCACAATATACAAATCTTAAAGAGAATTCCATATTATATAAAGTTGAATTTAATATACCATTTGATGTATTATCTGATCATATTAAAGTTGATAAGATTCAATACACTTCAAAAGAAAAAGAAAAAATAATTTCTATTTATAATCCAAAAGATACTGATAATATAGTTCAACAATTATTTTTAAAGATGAAACGTGCAGAATCCAATATTGAAGAGATGGGAATAATTTTTGATAAAATAAAAAAAGATCCTATACGATTTAAACAAGATAATGCTGATAATAGTTGGGCGAAAGAATGTGTCAAAGATGGATGTAATATTGAACATGCTGATATTCTTTATAAAAAATTACAAAGAGATATGGAGAGTATGCATAAGATACTATGGCAGGCTAGGTATTTCGATATCAAAGCCGAACCAGATGAAGTAAATGATACAAAATGTTCTCATGATTTATGTATAAGAAATCGTGTCGATGGTAGTGAATATTGTGATAAATGTGTACAATTACCTACCAAACAATGTAATTTTTGTGAAAAGGTGATTAAATGAAAACCAAAGTTATAAATTTTTTCGGTGGACCTGGTGTGGGTAAGAGTACCCAAGCTGCAAATTTATTTGCATATATGAAGCGGAAAGATATAAATTGTGAATTGGTATCTGAATATGCAAAAGGTGTCACATGGAGAGAAGCACAACCAATTTTAAGAAATCAATTATATGTATTTGCAAAACAACATGATGCACAATTCAGGTTAAATGGGAAAGTGCATTATATGATTACCGATTCTCCATTACTTCTATCTTTATATTATGGTTTAAATGATTCAAAAGAATTCAGAGATCTTGTTCGTGTTAAGTGGAATGATTTCGATAATATAAATTTTTATATTCACAGGACTAAAGGTTATAATCCCGTTGGTAGGAATCAGAATGAAGATGAAGCAAAACAGATCAGTTCAAAAATATTAGAAATATTAAAAGAAGAAGAAATTATGTTTTATACTATAGATTCAAATACAGATGTTGAAAAAATTTTTAATGCTGTAATGAGAGGTAATATTGCTAGCCATGCATATTACACTCCTGGCATGGTGTAAATAAATGATAACAACATCTGATATATATGCTTTTTTTCTTACAGTATTTATTGCATTAACATTCACTGGTGCTGGTGTTTATCTTACTGATGAATTATCACCGGCAAATCAATTGCATCAATTGTATGAAGGTCATCAATTAACTTATCACGAAGGTAAATATGGATTTTACGATGATGGAACTGTTGACAGGTCTATAACTGGTGCAAACTATGTTATGACGTATTCTTTATTATCTCCTGTACTTTCTGTTCCTGTATATTCTATTATAACTTATTTCCATGATGCGTCCAGGCTTGTACCATTGGTTTTCTGGATTTTTTGTTTTGTGGTATTGCTGAACTGGGTGATGGAAAATAAAAAATATGTTTTTATCATTTCTGCAATTGTTATAATTGGTAATATTTTATTATATAAATCATTTGATATTCAGAATATTGAAGTATTATCCATAGTTTTAACAAATATAATATTATATGGTTTATTCGGAATGATTGTATGGAAAACAATCGATTGCATAATGGATGATAATTTATATTTAAAAATGTTTGCATGGATATCTGTAATATCATGTTCTTCTTTATTGTTTTGGGTTGGTGCTCTTAAAGATCATGTTATTGTTGCATTATTGTTCATGATAATTGTTTATTCTCTTATCAAACTTAATATTACAAATGATACAAAATATATGATATATATTTCAATTTCATCTGGTTTATTGATATGGGAAAGACCAGAACTTTCTATAGTAATATTACCAGTAATTTGCTTGTTTATATTATTTAAATATAAAAAACATTTTTCCCATCCAATGATCACATTTATAGTTGCTACAGGATTGTCGTTATTACCCGCATTGGCAAATAATCTTATTGTTACTGGTAGTATGACGAAATTTCCATTCCAAGCTGTAAATCAGACGCTTGGTGGTGCACATTTTTTAAGTAGTAAAAATGTGTATGATGTTCTTTTTAATGAGATGCCGTCGTATTTATATGGTAATTTATCAATGATAACTATTGAAAATATTGTTGGTATTTTAATATTTCCTTTAAATGGTGGAGTAGGATTGCTACCGATACTTTTATTACCCGTATTTATATTTATCTTCGTTCCATATTTTAAAAAATATAAAAATTTTGTAATGAATGATAATGAGAAAATTTTATGCTATTTTAGTTTTGCAATAGTTATTATGTATTTATTCACATCGTATCTTGGTTTTAGATTGCATACTGAATCTGGTATTTTACCAGATATGCGGTATTTTAGTATTATTTATGCTCCTTTAGTTATTTCATCGTTATCAATAATATCGAGAATTTATAAATTCGATTATAAAATAATGATAAAGCGATATATTATTTCAATGATGATTATGATGGTAATATTTACTGGATTATTGATGTTTATATTTAATAATAATGGTATTATTTATACAAATAATATTAATATGGTTGCAAATATTATTTGTATATTTTTATTTGGATTATCAATTGCATTTGTTCATAATATGGTGAGAAATAATAATATCGATGTATCATATATGATACCGTTTTTGATATCATTACCGGCTA
>Ga0105103_10002249_pt1 | contig 10107 bp, 7 predicted proteins | sample PPLLaktember2015_2_FD_79107 | JGI IMG/M metagenome (GOLD analysis project Ga0105103, IMG submission 79107) | Freshwater sediment microbial communities from Prairie Pothole Lake near Jamestown, North Dakota, USA - PPLs Lake P7 Core (6) Depth... | ecosystem: Environmental > Aquatic > Freshwater >...
ACCCGGTTGATCTGCAGGTAGGTCTCAAAGGCATGTCTGCCTCCTGCGGAGGGAACGGTGCGGAAGGTGGCATAAGGCTCGTGTTTCTCCCTTATGCCCTGGGTGCACCAGAGCAGATAGGCCAGCTCCTCTATGGTCAGAAAATCCTCGGAGTAGCGACGAACCGATCGGCGGGACTCTATGGCCGATCGCATCTCCATCGGAGGCACTGTTATCAGTGAGAACTGGGGCAGGGAGATGAATTTGCCCTCTTGAGGGGCGGGCTCTTCAAGCGGAGGTGCCGGCAATCCCCGGGACTGATCGGCCCGGGAGAGGTTCTTGTATCGGGTCATCTCCATGAACACTCGGCCAGTGGGCTGCATATAACCTAGTTCATCGATTTAAATATTAAAGATCGCGGTGTCGGGCAGGATAGGCGGCAGGAATTGCGAGGGCTGCTATCATCGGAGACTGCGGTTTATTTTATGCTCTGCCTTGGCGCTATCCTGGGGAAAATATATCAATCAAAGAGCCCGATTGGCCCCAGGGAATGCGCATGGCAGATAGAGATGTGACTTTGGGATTGGTTCAGTTCTCCCCCTCCCGGGATCCGGACCTGAATATGAAGCTGGCTATGGAAAATGTTAGGGCGGCAGCACAGAGAGGGGCTAATATAGTCTGCCTGCCGGAGCTGTACCGGACCCGCTACTTTCCCCAGCAGGATGATATCGATGTCCTGGAGCTGGCAGAGACCATTCCCGGTCCGTCCACCGAAGCCTTTTCCGCCCTGGCCAGGGAGCTGTCTATAGTCATCATAGTTCCCCTTTTCGAGAAGGACGAGGCCGGATGCTACAACTCCCTGGCGGTTATCGATGCCGACGGCAGCCTTCTCCCGGTATATCGCAAGGTGCACATTCCCCACGATCCACTCTTCTATGAGAAGAGCTACTTTTCTCCCGGAGAGGAGATCAGGGTTTACGACACCTGCTATGGCAGGATCGCCGGGCTGATCTGCTTTGACCAGTGGTTCCCGGAGGCGGCTAGGGTGGCGGCCCTGGCAGGAGCTGATATAATCTTCTATCCCACGGCCATAGGCTGGATCAGGGGCCAGGAGCAGCCGGAGGAGGGCGACTGGCATGATGCCTGGGAGACGGTGCAAAGAGGCCATGCCATTGCCAACAGCGTATGCGTCGCCGCAGTGAACCGGGTGGGGCAGGAGGACGACCTGATCTTCTGGGGCAGCTCCTTTGTCTGCGACTGCTTTGGCAGAGTCCTTGATCGCGCCAGCAGCAGCAAGGAGGAGGTGCTGGTGGTGAGAGTTGACCTGTCCAGGAATGAGGCGGTCCGGGAGGGCTGGGGCTTCTTCCGCTGCCGTCGTCCCGACCTCTACTGGCCTCTTATCGAGATGGTGCGGGATAGGGAATCTGCGGGTGCCGCAAAGGCATGGGATGAGACGCCCCGCTCTTTAGGCTACCACATGCCGGCAGAATGGGAGCAGCACGAGGCCATCTGGCTGGCCTGGCCCTATGATCTGGATAGCTTCCCGGAGATAGACTCCGTAGAAAATGCCTATGCTGCAATGATCAAGGCCATCCATAAGAGCGAGACCGTCAACCTCCTGGTAAGGGAGGAGATGATGCGAGACCAGGTGGCCGACCGGCTCAAGAGGGAGAAGGTCGATCTGGGACGGATTCACTTTCATATCATCAGCTATGCAGATGTCTGGTTCAGGGACTACGGCCCCACATTTGTGGTCAAACGTGATCTGGATGCCAAGGAGGAGCGGGTGGCTGCGGTGGGCTGGATCTTCAACGCCTGGGGTGAGAAGTATCCGGAGCTGATGGGCGACGCCGCCATAGCCGGCCTGATCAACCAGGACCTCAGGATGAGGCTCTTTTTGCCGGGCATAGTTTTAGAGGGCGGCTCCATAGATGTCAACGGCTGCGGTACCCTTCTCACAACCGAGCAGTGCCTGCTCAATGGAAATAGGAATCCATCTTTAAGCCGAGAAAAGATCGAGGGCTATCTCAGGGAATACCTGGGCGTCTCCAAGGTCATCTGGCTCAAGGAGGGCATTGCCGGGGACGACACGGACGGGCATGTGGACGACATAGCCCGCTTTGTCGATCCTGCAACCGTCCTCTGCGCCTATGAGGATGATCCCGAGGATGAAAATTACCTGCCGCTGAAGCATAACTATGAGCTGCTCTGCCGGGAGACCGACCAGGATGGCCGGCCCCTCAATGTGATCAAGCTGCCCATGCCTGGCCGGCTGGGCGCGGGGCGCAGGCTGCCGGCCAGCTATGCCAACTTCTACATCGGCAACGATGCCGTCCTGGTCCCGGTCTTCGGGGACAAAAACGACAGCAAAGCGCTGCAGATAATCCGGGAGGTCTTCCCCAATCGGGAGGTTGTGGGCATCAACTGCCGGGAGATGGTGGCGGGACTGGGAGCGGTGCACTGCGTCAGCCAGCAGCAGCCGGCAGTTTGAACTCTGGAAAAATATCTCCGAGGGCGTATAGTCGCCTCCACCCTCAGATGCTTTAGCAGACAAATATGACTCTGGCAAAATCATAAAATTGTGTTTTTCGAGCCAGAGCCAAAGAAATCTATATTTATCTGCAATACTGCATGGGATTATGTCCCCTGCAAAATACAGTCATAATTTTAAAGGTGCACTCGTTGTCGGCGGCATCATCATCGATCTGATTGCATCCTCGGATGAGTTCAGGGTGATCGATGGCAATATCTGCTTTCCTTTTGACACCAAAATCACATTGAAAGAACTCAAGCAGGATATCGGCGGCTCAGCGCATAACCTGGCGGCTAACCTGGCCACCTTAGGCACCAACACGTATATTCTCGGATCTGTAGGCAGAGGCGATTACGGAGAAGAGGCCCTCAAAAATCTGAGGGTGCAGGGGGTGAACACAAAATATGTGACCCTCAAGGACGGCTCTACCGGAATCTCACTGGTCTTTCTGGTCAATGGCGAAAAGACGGTCTTGACCAGCCGGGGGGCCAACGATCTGCTGGGAGAAGATGACCTCAATTTGGAGGTCTTTGATAAGATCGATGCCTTGATCCTGACCAGCCTTAACAGCCCGGAAAACGTCCAGCTTATGAGAAGAGCAGTCCAGGAGGCAAAAAGCAGAGATCTCTTCATATTGACCAATCCCAGCATGAGCATGGTCACGCGCCGGCCTGACGATCTGAAATACGCCCTGAAAAACAGCAATGCCATAATCATGAACGGCAAGGAGGCGCGCAGGATAACCGGGGAAGATGATGTGCGCTCAGCCATAAAGGAGCTGCAGAAGCTGGGAGCGGAGACTGTGATTGTCACCCTGGATGTAAAAGGATCGCTGGTTGCGGATGGAGAAGAGATCTTCAGCCTGCCGGCCTATAAGGTAAATGTCATGGACACAACCGGCGGAGGCGATAGCTACACGGCGGGATTTGTCCATGCAAAGTTCAGAGGCGCCTGTACCGAGGATGCAGTGAAATTTGCCGGAGCAGTAGCTGCACTCAATATCATGACTCCCGGGGCAAGCACCGATCTGCCGCTTGAGAAGGATGTGATTGAATTCTTGAAGAGGGCAGAATATCTCAATGCCTGAAAGGTCGAGCTGGCTAACTCTTTTTTTTTACTCACTCCCTGGCTTAGCATATCGTATTGGTCTATTCTGGCATGGGGTGGCCGATGATGATCAATAGAGAGAGCTGAGGAAGTATCGGAAAAAAGCAAAGGCCCAGGAATCCTATCAAGTTGAGCCTGCTCTAATGACGATTTAATTTAATCTGTAAGAGTGTCCACTCAAGCGCAAAAAGCAGCCAGGATAAGTCAGAGATCTTGCAAAGCTGATAATACAGTCATTTTTAGGCAAAAAATATAGAATCCAAAATAGAAAGAAGGACTAAAAGACGATTGTCCTTCCGTCAATGGATGCATCTTTTTTAGTATAACTAACTCCATCAATTTTAATGCCGCTCTTGTTGAGCAGGGTGATGATTCCGCCGTTATTGGATAGTTCGATATCCTGACCCGACAGATGCACTCTTCTTGCCTCTCCAGCGGCTATGCCGTCTTTCAATACGAGTTTCTTCTTGTTCTTGTCTGCCAAAGACCAGCCGGTCAAATCGATCTCTTGTGGCGTGGTATTGAGAAATGTAACCGACTCCAATCCCTTGTCTGCTCCTTTTGGATTTACTAGGGCGGCAATGATGCATATGCTCTTTTCCGCAGGTTTGGGTTGCACTTTGTCGCATACAGCGGTGATGCGGTGGCCCTGCACATCATCGGTGTGGAAGCACTGAGATTGAAAGGCCAAGAATATGGCAATCCACCTGTTTTCATCTGGCAGATGGATGACCAAACTGCCATCTTGCCATACGCCATCGTATTTCATAAAGCTATCAGAGCTTCCCTGGTTCATGTGGATATCATGGATGCCATTGCCGGGAGTGAAGCCGAAGAACTTATCTCTCTCATTCTCGGGACCCCATCTTTCGCCAAAGGCATAAATCGTGCTGCTCTCCATGGCAATTGCCTTTGCTACATATTTCTGGACCAATTCGTTTAGATCATTATCAGGTCCTGAGATGTCATAAGGCAATGGAATCATCAGTGATGTATCAAAGAGGTTGCCTCGGATAAAATCCAGAGCTGCAGTACCTGGTTTGCACGCCAATTTATTAAAGCCCTTGGGCATGGGCTCCAATAAATCTATGATCGGATGACAGAAGTTTTCATCTACAAAATAGAGGACATCCGATGGTGGCTCCTGAGATTGAACATTCACAGCAATGCGAAAGAGCAGTTGGTCATCGCTAACCAATATTTGAAAATGTGGACTGCTTCCAGCTCCTTTTTTAGTTTCGATTGCTTTTCCTTTTAATACTCCATAGTCTTGTAGTGACATAGAAATCCCTATAAGTGGTTGACCTTTAATGCTAAAAAACTTTTGATATACTTCGGGAGGAATGCTGCTTCAAAGAACTGTCATCCGGTGCAAAATTGTTTGGAGAGATAAAGAAGCTTAAAGACTCAGCAAACCGAAACCAAAAGGTATTTTGCTATATCCATCGATGTTTAAAACAAGAAAAGGAGGGAGAAAGATACGAAATATACAAGCATAGTGGTTTTGACGGCTGCTGTTCTCGTGGTGCTGCTAGCGGCAGGCTGCACCAGCAGTCCGGAACAGATGAGCTGTCCGATCAGTCCGGAAAAAGAGGCATCTAATCAGAGTGAAAATGTCACTGCTCCGATCAAGTTAACAGAAGGAGATGACCAGGCGGTTCCATGTGCGGAAATCAACGGCACGGCGAAGCCAAGATAGAACAAGAAAGAAGAGGATCGGATCACTCACCTAAATAGACTTTATCAGGCCCGATGGATCGTCTTCCGCCAATCGGTGTTCTTTTTTATATCGGGTCACTTTAACAATATCCACCGTATTTGCACTGGCGGAAAGTTGAATTGGTGTCCAATTGTTTGTGGCGCGTCCACGAGTTATATAATCCTCGCATTTTTGGTGATCCACTTTATCCATTAGAATGGCAGCGACGTAATACTCCGCTCCACTATCATTTTCCCCGCCAAATTTACAGGGTACCGTCCAAGGATATCCTTCTATAGGATCTATTCTCCCCTCCTGTGGCCAACATAGAGCCGTCGTACGTGCCGCATTACGTACAGCAACCCACATATATCGATCACCAGGTAACTTGCCTGAAAATTCGCCGGTTACATTAGTTGAAATATTAATTAAATCTCACTCTTTGGGCTCGGTGATGATTATGCTATACGGAGGGTCTAAATTACAAGTACACAAATCTGTGTTAGTACAGACCGTAGCTATTGATGCTATTAATGCTGCTATAACAATCGCATTTCCTTTTGATATCGTAAGCATACCAACTCCAATCCAGACTATTTCTTGGATTTTCACTTTAACAAGCTTTTTTATCCTTGCCAGATGTTTGGTGGACAGCAATGACAAGGACTTTCTCTTATTAGCTTAAATCGCTTTCCAGCGGAATTGTTTACAGGTAAAGAAACGCCCGGACCGGGATTCGAACCCGGGTCGAAAGCTCGACAGGCTTTCATGATGGGCCACTACACCATCCGGACAGATGCATATCCCGCCTCCCAGATTCGAACCGGGGACATCGCGGTGACTGCGCGTAGCACCTCTACGGTGCGAGACATACTACAGCCGCGCACTCTACCAGGCTGAGTTAAGGCGGGCCTCTCGCTACCAGGTTATTCCTTGTACTTAAGCCCTTCGACCGGTTGGCTGCATGGTGCTTCCCGCGCCTCCGGCATCAGGGCCGGCCATAATTCCTCCCGCCCCCCTGATTTCGCTGACAGTTGTTTTTATGTCCATCCAGAAAGCATTTAATATGCCCCCGGGAAAACCAAGGCCAAACAGAAGTGATCATGATGCCGGAAAAGCCCCTCCCACCCCAAGAAGAGTATCAGATGGATCTCGATCTATTGGATCTATTGAAGAAGATCATCAGCTTCAAGACCATAGCTCCCCCGGGAAGCAATTATGAGGCCATTGTGGACTGGCTGGTTCCCGTCTTCCAGGAGATGGGCTTTGCCACCCGCAAGATGGCCATGCCCCAGGAGGTCTTTGCCTCCCGGTGCCAGGACAGCAGGCTAGAGGGCGATCGCTTCAACCTGAGGGCGGACCTGGATGTTAGAGCAGACAAGACCCTGGTCATATATGCCCATCTGGATGTGGTCCCTGCAGAGGGAAACTGGGATACAGACCCATTCCAGGCGGTGCAGAAGGAGGGACGCATTTACGGCCGGGGCGTCTCGGACTGCAAGGGATCCATCGCCGCCATGATTGCTGCACTTCGGGCAGTCCTGAAGACGGGCCGCCCCAAATACAACCTCTCCGTCCTGCTTACCACGGACGAGGAGGTGGGAGGCTATTCCGGCCTGTGCTACCTTACCGATCTGGGCCAGGTTAAAGGAGATATGATGCTCTGCATGGACGGCTTTTGCGATGACGTGGTCATAGGCAGCAACGGCATCATAACCTGGGAGGCGACGGTCCATGGCCGGTCGGCCCACAGCGGCTCCAGCTTCCTGGGGATCAATGCCGTGGAGAGGTCCCTACCGGTCATGGAGGCCCTCATGGCTCTCAAAAAGGAGGTGCAGTCCAGGAGATCTGCCGTTCCCTCCAGTTCCGCTCTGGAGGCCATGGGCATGAAGAACCTTCAGCCCATGCTCAATATTACCATGATCAACGGCGGGGTGAAAGAGAACATCGTGCCCGACCGCTGCACTATGAGAGGCGACCGGAGGGTCATACCGGAGGAGAGCATGGACGAGGCCATGCAGGAGCTGGAAAACGCCCTCAAGCTTCTGGATGTAAAGTTGGACCTGAAATTCTATCCCGGATATCCGCCCATGAGCGTCAATCCCGATCATGCCTGGGTTTCTGAGGTGAGAGAGGCGGTGCAAAGGGGCATGGGATTCTTCCCCCGTCTCTCCGGGGCTCAGGGCAGCCTGGATCAGGCCTATGCCACAGAGAAGACCGGCATTCCCACCTGCGTCTTCGGAGTGGGCCGTCAGTTGGAGAGCAACATCCACGGCCTGAACGAGAACGTCCGCACCTCAGATCTGATGGGATTCGCCAGATTCATAATCGAGCTGCTGCGGGCCTGATCCAATCATATGGGCAATGCTGGTGCTGCAAAGGCATGAAGGTTATATCCGTCGTGGGAACCAAGAAGACGGGCAAGACCACCCTGGTCTGCGCCCTGGTGGCAGAGCTGGCAAGGTACGGCCGGGTGGGAACGGTCAAGAACATGGCCAGCCATCCTGTGGACCGGGGAGACACCAGGCGCCACTTTGATGCCGGGGCCGATGTGGTGGTGGGCCTGGGCCAGGCCTATCTCATGGTCAAGCGGGATAGAAGGGATCTGGACTATGCTCTAAAAGAGATGCAAAAAGAGGGGATGGACTATGTGGTGGTGGAGGGCTTCAAGCACAGCCATCTGGCCAAGATCATCATGGGTGATATAGTGGCGCCCAATGCCCTGCGGCGGATTGATCTGGACGATGTTGATCCCGATCTGGTCCGGGAGCTGGCGGACGCCGTCCGGCATATGGCGGACTATGGCAAAGCTAAGTGATACTCCATAATGCAGTAAGAAATGCTGGCCTTTCAATCAAGGCTGTATCGGCCCAAGGGCTGGCCTCGCTTAATTGCTCTATGTTCGGGATTTTAGCCTTCTGATCCAGCTTTTTTATGATCTAAATATATGTGTACCATAAGGAGATAAACTAAATATCGGCAATGTTTAAATACTTTGAAAGATATTCATTGCCCATATAAACGGCTCGGAATACTACCCTCAATTGCATACCCTATATCTCTGAGCCGTTTATCTCCTAGTTCAGCATTCCAGGCCTTTAAGTCCTGAACTTCTCTATGGTTTGCCTGCGGCGCTGCCATCGGATGGAGTCTCTGGTAATATCCTCGCGCTCGATTGCATTTCGTCCCGCTCTGCCTATCTGTAGTTCTTTATTCTTTTTCGGTCTTCCTCTCATGCTGCTCCCTCCCGGCACTTATCTATATCCAGCTTGATCAATCTATTACTCATTGGTTAAATATAATAATTACTTCACAGTATATAAATTTTTTGTTGCTATATTAATATTTATCCTGCACTTATTCCCCGCAAATAAATAAGAGTGCCAGGCACAAGGCATCTCTATAACGATACTGATGTGGTTTTCAAAGATCAGGCAAAACTTTAGATGCATATAAATGCTAAAATATAATCTGCATAAAAAAGTTGAAGAGCAGCTATCGCACCATACTGGTGACGACAATCCGCCATCTTCTGTGGCCAAGCTATCTTGGCTGCGGCAGCATCTCTTCCTGGCCATAGCCTTGGGCCGCCCTCGGCAATATGGGGGTAGGGCTGCGGTCTTGCAGGCCAGAAGTTTCGATCTCCAGGCAAGCGAATCATTCTGTCTTCTGCTCATCCTGAGAATAGATTCCTGATCCCAGGAGCCAGGTTTCATCCACTTCCACCGCGTAGCTGAGCTTCAACCTCGGGATCATATTTTGAGATGGATCGGGATAGATGTAATAGGCAAAGCCGCTGCCGTCCTTGGCTTCATTCATGATCTGCCGCACAAAATCAACGCCATTGGGATCTTGAGCATCGATTCTGATTGTGCCTACAAGTTCAGGCTGGAATGGAAGGGCCAGGGTCCGTCCTTCATAATCATAGGCAAAGATGTAGCTTCCATCTCTGGTGAATTTGCCTTTCTGATCATTGAAGACCTCCAGAGACTTCTGCTTGCCGCTCTCCCGGGCGAACTGGCGGGCTTCCTCCACAAAACCCACCAGACCATCTATCTTCTCTTGGCTGAAGGAGGCAGATATATTGGAGAGATAATATCCGGATCCCAGGTATAAACCATCATCCGTGTTCTCAATATAGATCTGCTTCAGCTCATCTTTTCCACCATGCTCAGGATTCGGGAACACTATATACATGCTCGCTCCTCCCCTCTCTGCCAGTCTCAGCTCTCGATGGACCACATCCACGCCATTGATGTCCAGGAGACCGGTCTGTCCAATCAATTCCGGCCTGATTGGATGGGCTATGCATGTGCCGTTGAGGTCGTAGGCAAAAATGTAGAGATCTCCCCGGACAAACAGCCCTGAGGAGTCGTTGAACTCCGAAAGAGCCTTTTTTATTCCGTTGTCTCTTAGATAGGCTACGGCTTCGCCTAATAGAGATACGGCATCTTCTTTGGCTGCATCGGCGGTGGAATTTGCGGCAATACTTCTCGGCGCAGCTTTCTCGCTGCCAACTGTCCAATTGGCAGTAATACGATGATCTTCAGCGACGGCGGCTTGCGCCAGAAGCATCAGGGCCGCTATGATGGCCATATAAAATAAGCCCTTTTGCATATTTGTCTGCTCTCTCATATCATTTCCTCTTGGATATCAAGTGGACATTCTCATATAAATACTGGAATCGGCCCTCTTTAATGGTCCCGGTTCGATTTGCATTAGAGCCGGCCGGTCTGAACAATTCAATGGACGATGATTCTGGCAGAGCCTCGCGCATGATGGCCATCAT
>Ga0105103_10002250_pt1 | contig 10105 bp, 11 predicted proteins | sample PPLLaktember2015_2_FD_79107 | JGI IMG/M metagenome (GOLD analysis project Ga0105103, IMG submission 79107) | Freshwater sediment microbial communities from Prairie Pothole Lake near Jamestown, North Dakota, USA - PPLs Lake P7 Core (6) Depth... | ecosystem: Environmental > Aquatic > Freshwater >...
ATGGATGCCTTTCGCCAATTTCTCAAAGCCATCGATTAACGAGTCATCGTAAATACCGAGCTGTTTTGCGCCAATCTTGCCTGTTGATGAAATGTAGGCGTGCTCCACTATCGGTAACCCAACATACTGGGAACGGCGAACATAAAAATTTGCGAGTTTTTTTGTGACTGCGCCTTCAAAGGATGCTCTGCCTGACTGCATAGGCGCCATAACTATGCGGTTCCGCAACGTAATTCCTTTCACACATAAGGGGTCGAGGAGTCCAACCAACCAGAGGCACCGATGCAATAAGGCTCAACTGCAGAATATAAGAACTTGCAGGTTAAACTTGAGTTCACTTGTTTTTCTGCTTTATTGCCTGAGTAACTAATGTCTCCTCATCGATTGCCCTCTGCATTAAATTGCGCAGTGCCTCGTTGATGTTACCCTTAAAGTAGGGTTTCACGATTTTTACAGCGAACTCCCGCAACAACTCGGCGGGGAAATTATGCAGCTTCAACGATACAAGCAGATCCTGCTCCGTCATAGTTTGTTTTTGAGTCATGATTGTTCACTGTCGATTTTTGCTTAAAAGGCGGAGGCTTTAACAACATTCGGGCGGCGGGGAGGGGTGACTGAAAGTATCAACTCCAGCCAAGCCGAACCGCTAAAGTTTCTAACGCGCATCCCCTTCTATGCACGGGAGAAGAACAACACTTGGCGTTTGTTGTTCTACCCAAGCTAAAAAGCGAGGGGGCTATGTATGATTCAACATACCCTACTGCCAAAACAAGAGAAGAACAACAACAAATGTGGGCGAAATTGTTGTTCTACCACAGCAAAAAAATTATGAAGCTCAATAGTTTTTCGCCCCTCCAAACTCCAACATAAGTGAAGAGGATTAACGAATTATTCATCTTACTTGAAGCACTCTCCTTTTCTATTTTGCCAATATTTAAATCGCGACTGCGTCATAATGCGCTGATGCAGTGAGGCATAAGGGTATGGCTGAGAAATCCATAATCATCGTAGGCGCCGGTTTAGCCGGATTATCAACTGGCTGCTTTGCACAGATGAACGGTTACAAAACCAAAATTTATGAAATGCAAACAAAACCCGGCGGAGTCTGCGTTTCCTGGCAAAGAAAAGATTACACGTTTGACTACGCAGTTCACAACCTCTTTGGGACAGCCGCAAACTCAGTCAACAACCACCTCTGGCTGGAACTGGGCGCCCTTGAAGGATTACAGACATATAGTTTCAAAGAATTCGTACAGGTTGAAGACGTCGACGGCAAAGTCTTCACAGTACACACCGACTTAGACGCACTCAAAAAACACATGGACGAGCTGTCACCAAACGACAAAAAACTAACCGAGGAATTCATAAAAGCAGTGCGTCGATTCAGCGGCTACGACTTATTCGCCGCCCTCCAAGGCAGCGTCATGACAAAACTAAAAATGCTGCCAATTATGAATTCGCTGATGAAATACAGCAAAATAACCATAAAGCAATACGCCGACCAATTCAGTGACCCATTCCTACGAAAAGCGTTCGCTACAATCCAATACGACATTCCTGAAGTGCCAACTTTGATCCCCATAATTTTCCTCTCAACCCTAAGCAGAGGAGACGGCGGCTGGCCAATCGGCGGCTCCATGGCGATTTCAAAAAACATCGAAAAACGATACCTCACTCTTGGAGGAGAAATCGCATACAATTCCATGGTTTCAAAAGTGCTGGTGGAAAACAACCAAGCAGTCGGCGTCGAATTAGAAGACGGCTCAAAACAATACGCCAACACTGTTGTTTCAGCGGCAGACGGCTACTCAACCATCTACCAAATGCTACAAGGAAAATATCTAACCCCGCTCGTAGACGCCTACTACAAGAACTACCCAAAAACCCAGCCGTTTGGACTAGAAGTCTGGTACGGCATTAACCGCGACTTAACCGCAGAGCCCCACGCGCTTGTACTTTTCCTAGACATCCCCCTAAATATTGAGGGGGAAAACCACGACAGGCTCGACATCGAAATCTTTAGTTTCGACCCAACACTTGCACCCGCCAAAAAATCAGTCGTCAAAGTAGTTTTCGAATCTGACTACGACTATTGGCATCAACTTGCCGAGCAACCAGAAAAATACCGCGCCGAAAAACAAAAAGTCGCAGACCAAATCGCCCAACGCCTAGAAAAACGGTTCCCAGCGTTCAAAACTCAAATTGAAGCCCAAGACGTGGTTACGCCGGTTTCAGTGGAACATTGGACAAGTTCATACCGCGGATGCCAAGCATGGGGCGCGCCCAAGGAATACGCAAAACAAGCATCCAAACATGGGGTAAGCAAGACGCTGCCGGGACTCGAAAACTTCTATATGGTTGGACAGTGGGCTGGCGGAACAATCGGGTTAAACACTGTATGCTTGCTGGGTAGAAACCTAGTCAAAGAGCTATGCAGAAAAGACAACAAGAAATTCGAAACCACAACAGTGTAAAACATGCCAAATCTGGTTTGCGTGCTAAAACTTTATATCAAAAAGACAACACCCACCACCAGATCGTGAGTCAGATGCCCGCTCAAAATGAAGCTGAAAAATATCAATTCCTCATCAAATTGGCACTTGAAAAAGGCGCAGCAGACGCCAAGATCATCCCAACCAGCAAAGTCGTGGTTGAAGACCGCGTAGTGCTCAAATGCAAAATCGGATGCAACCACTACGGCAAAACCCTCGCCTGCCCACCATACACTCCTTCGGCTGAGGAATTCCGAAAAATCGTCTCCGAATACAGCTACGCTATGTTTATGAAATTTACAACAAACGCCACCGCAGACGCCGAAGTCTACAAGCACCTGATGACCTATGAAACAGACCCATCCGTGCCCAAAGACATCAAAGAAAAAGCCGCCAAGTTCTGGCAAGACTGGAAAGACTCCAAACGCCAAATGCTCCAAACCGTAGTGGACTTAGAAAAAGCCGCCATGAAACAGGGCTACAGCCTCGCCATATCTTTCATTTCAGGCCACTGTCAACTATGCGAAAAATGCAACACCGACACAAAAATCTGCAGGCACCCAGAATTGATGCGCATGTCCGAGGACGCCATCGGCGTAAACGTCAAAAAAACCGCAGCCAACGCCGAAATAGCATATATTTTCCCCTTCACCAAGAACGCAGACTCCTTCGCATTGCTGCTAATAGACTAACCCTTTTTGGCAAAGGCTAAAATATTTTTCTTTTAGTTGATTATGCATGAAACTTTTACTTGACGAAATGTACGCAGGACTAAAAGAATACTTCGAAACGCTAGGGTATGAGGTTTTAACGGCGCAGGAAGCAGGGCTTAAAGCAGCAAAAGACCGCGAAGTCGTTGAGTACGCGGGCAAACATGGACTCCTCCTTGTAACGCAAGATCAAAAACCCGCTGAACTCGCCGAGTTGCTAGGGGTTCGTTGCGTATTTACTTCTAAGTGGATGAAAGCTGAGCTGTTTGAAAAAATAATAAAAGAAGAAACGATTAGACGCTGATGTGCCGAAGATATTTGTTCCAAAGGTAAGCCGTAGCATAACCCGCTGTGGCACCAGTCGCGGGACCCATAAACAGTACAAGTATGTCAATCATGGGGCTGCGTTGAAGAAATAGCCCAAGATAAGTGAACTTTGCGATGTCTTCGGATTGTGGAATTACTGCAAACACCGAATATGTCGTTACAGCAATCAAAAGGGTGCTCAGCCCCATTGCAGCTATGAGGCGATTTCGGTTTACGCCATCCCGCTCTCCCTTAACTTTGAAGATAAAAAGAAAGGCGTCAACGAAGGCACCGTAGAGAAAAGCGAAAAAAAACGTTAGAGGACCCAACGCAGGGCTAATCAACGCTGTCAAGAGCCCGCCGACCGCACCCACATACATCGCGCCCACTTTATGGATAAACAAAGCGCCTAACGCCAACAGAACCGCTTGGACGACAATCATAAGATAGTTGATTGGAGGAGGCAAAAAAACGTTGGCGACAAAAATAATGGCGCCGAATAATGCTATAATGAACAGCCGCTGTAGCCTCTGCATCCAAGTTCCCCGTTTAGTAATAGGAGTCACATATCCATTTAAAAAACCTATATTTCAGGCGAAGCAAATAACTCCACATCCAAGGGCGTTTATTATGAATTGCCAACGTTGCGGTTCAAGCATTCCCGAAAACCAAGAAACCACATACCAGGGTAAAGTGCTCTGCGAAGACTGCTGCTTTGACTTGATGAATCCCCCTAAAACCTGTGACCCCACCGCCGTCCACTCTACTTTGACCGTGCGCAAGCAACTGGGGCAAACAGGAACCGACGGCTTAAGTGAACTGCAAAAGAAAATCTACAACTTAGTCGCAGAGAAAGGACCAATCAGAAGAGAAGACTTGCTTGGGCATTTGCATATGACCCCCCAAGAGTTTGAGCGCGAATTCGCTGTGCTGCGGCACTGCGAGTTGCTTAGGGGTTTCAAACAGGCAAGCACTGTTTATTTTGCAAAGTATTAAGAGAAACGATGCTTTTGGGGCTTTTTTCGCGGTATAGCTACGATTTTAACGGAAAGTTATAAATCTTCAAGGTGTGTTACCATTAGACATCTCAGATTTGACGCTTTAATGTAAAAGAGGTAAAGGGTAAAATTGAGCACTCACGCAGAAGACTTAAAACTTAGATTAATGACAATCGAACTTCTCCGAACAGCAAAATACAAAAGAAACATAACCTACCGCGAACTAGCATCCAAAACAGGCTTACCCGTAACCGTGCTAAGCCGCTACGCGAAAGGACACGTTCTACCAAACACCACCCGGGCAAAACAACTCTGGCGCGTCCTCACCAAATTAGTCGGCCTAGAAGTTGAACTTCGTAGCCGCATAAAATTCGACAACCTCGGCTATTTTGACAACACCGAAATCGTAGGCGACTACAATATCCTCCAGCAAGCGGCAAATCACGCCCTCGCAAACTTCGCAGGCAAACGAGTCACAAAAGTCCTAACCGCAGCCGTTGACGGCGTCCCACTTGCAACTATGGTTTCCAACGCGTTAGGCGTCAACCTAATTGTCGCTAAGCGAAACAAAGAAGTCGGCGTCAAAGCCTTCCTAGAAGAAACCTACATTTTAGGTCGCGACTCAGGCGTAACAGTCACCCTCTACATCCCCAAAGAATCCATCAAAAAACGCGACAGCGTACTCATTGTTGATGACATGATAAAGAGCGGCGAAACACAGGAAGCCCTCGTTAACTTAGTTAAAAAGTCTAAAGCGGAGGTTTCAGGAATATTCTCACTTATAGCAGTCGGCGAGGAATGGAAAAAAAGGCTAAAAAGCGGCGAAGACAGCCCCGTTGAAGTAGTCACCCACCTCAAATCCCCCTTTGACACATCCGCTTAAACTTTTGGGGAAACGTAATCATGCGGATGATTAAGTGGCAAAACGGCGTCGTCATCACGCCTGACCAAACTAAACTGCCTCTCCAAGAGGTTACCTTAGAAATCAAAACGGTTGATCAAATGGCTGAAGCCATAAAAATGCTCCGCGTCCGAGGCGCCCCACTGTTGGGTGCAGCAGCAGGCTTCGGCGTGGCGTTGGCGGCTTATCACTCAAACGCAAAAACTAAAGAAAAACTTCTCTCAGAATTAGAAACTGCAGGTACAGTTATCAAGCGGCAACGACCCACGGCAGTTAACCTGTTTTGGGGCGTAGACCGCGTCCTTTGCAAGGCAAAAACCGTTTCGGGCAGCGTCGAAGAAATCAAAGCCGCAGTCATCGAAGAAGCGCAAAAAATAGCCGACGAAGACGCAGCCAACAACCACAAAATAGGCAAAAACGGCTCAGTCCTAATAAAAGACGGGGACACAATTCTCACACACTGCAACGCAGGCGAACTCTGCGCAGTCGAATACGGCACCGCTTTAGGCGTCGTCCGCGCCGCTTGGGAAGAAGGCAAAAAAATCAAAGTAATTTCCGACGAAACCCGCCCACTTCTGCAAGGAGCACGCTTAACCGCTTACGAGTTGAAACGCGACGGAATTCCTGTCACATTAATCACTGACAACATGGTTGCATACATAATGAGTAAAGGACTCGTCAACTTGGTTATTGTGGGCGCTGACCGCATCGTGCAGGACGCAGTCTTCAACAAAATCGGCACTTACGGCGTGGCAGTGCTGGCACGTGAACACAAAATACCTTTCTATGTTGCCGCGCCAAAATCGACCTTTGACTTAACCCGAAAAGCCTCAGACGTGGAGATAGAGGAACGCGCAGCTGAGGAAGTCACCCATATCGGCGGAGTGCAAATAGCCCCCAACGGCGTAAACGTCTATAACCCCGCATTTGACGCGACACCCCTCAAATACGTCTCAGGCATCATAACGGAAGACAAAGTATACTACCCCAAAGACTTCGGTGCCTTCAGCAAAGGAAAAATGTAGCCAAAAGGAAACCCTCTACATGAGTGAAAACAAAGCATCTGCACCGGAATTCCGAACCATCGGCACCCTCACAGAAAAAGGCGTGCAAATCGTTGAACAAAGCAGTATTAACGCCTTGTCTAGTCGCGGCTACGGCACGCTAGAGGGCAAGGTCTTCACTTTGGCTTTCTTTGAAGCGCTATACTTACAGGACAAAGCAATGCTGGAAGTCAAGGATAAAAACGGCGACCCAGCTGATTTTCAAACCCTTCTCCACTGCTACGAGGCACAGAACCAGAATGCTTGGGTCAACTACCTCGTTTACCGCGACCTGCGAAGCCGCGGATACGTCGTGCGGGAAGGTTTCGGCGGCGGCATCGACTTCCGCATTTACGAACGCGGGGCATACGGCAAAGACACTGCGCCTTACTTGATTTTGGTAACGCAGGAAGGCAAGCCAATGCCGATAAATGACCTTGCCAACGCTTTGCAGCAGTGCCAGAGCCAAAAGAAAGAACTGATTTTGGCGGTTACAAACCGACGCGGCGAAATCGTGCATTACTCAGTCGGCGAACTTCGTTTGCCTTTTTAGCTTTAATACGCTCTACGGTTTTCGATAAGTTCATGCACTGTGAACATTTGGATGTCAAGGTTTAGGCTGCGCCGGGCGCGGACTTTTCCGCGTATAGCATCATCTGCGAAGTTGAAAGCTACCATCACGCCGCCTGCGGCTTTCTTGCGTGCTACCGCTGAAGCGAAGAGGTCCACCGCGTTCATGCCCACGTTGTCAGACTGCTTGATCTGAATCGGCTGATTAAGCGAGGTGTAACCGTCTATACCCATGGCGGTGTCCATAGAGGCGGGTAGTTTGCCGTCCAAACGTTTCAAAACCCAAGCTTGGAATTCGCCGGACGAAAGCCGTCTGAGACTGCTCTCGTTGACTCGGCGCCTCTTGAGCAAAAAGAACCCTGCGAAGCCGCCGCCTAAACCGACTGCGACGGCTGCCCCCGCACCCGCGATAAGTGTCAGATCTAAACCTGCAACTTGTTTGCCCTGCCGTATTTGCTCCGCCACTGCTTCATCAACGTAGCCTTCACCGTTACAGTCCGGACACTCAACAGTTCCTGTACCTTGGCATTCTGTGCAGGTTTTGCTTGAGAGAGTGTTTCCTGTGCCTTCGCAGTAGGGGCAAGTTATCTCTTCTATGTCAACCACTTTGATTTTTAGAGCATTCATGAGTTGCATGGTGGAAAAGGTGGTTGTGAAGGGAAGCACGATCTCTTGGGACAGTTGCTGGTTCGGGGGGAAGGTAACTACATCCGTAATCACACTCTGCCCGCTTAATGTAACATTAATTCGCCCATCAACTGAAAAAGTTTCCTTGTTCTCAAAAGTCGCGGAGATATGGGTGGCGCCGTCATATGTGCTTGCCTGCATAGTGTGCATGTAAACCCTAGGATTCAGTATTCCTGTTCCAGAGCAGTCTCCACATTGGTTTTGGCTACTTTGGGTTATTTCCCCTGTGCCGCCGCATTCTGGGCAGTCGATTATGCCTGAACCGCGGCAGGCGGGGCACTTCACTTCTTTAGCGACTACGAGACTTGTGGCTGAAGAAAGAAGCAATCCAATTAATAGGGCGGTTAAGAGTTTTGTTTTCATGAATTTCTGCCTTCTCTGCTAACTCAAATGATTAATCCAGTAGTCGGTATTGTTGGGTTTAGTTTATTAAATTTCGCAAAAATAACGTTTTCAGGCTTTTATTTTTTGACTAAATTCGTAAGGCGGCAACTTATCGCTATGAATATAACTTATTTTTCTTTATTGATCCACGAATGCTTTATTTTTAAGTGAACTAGCTCGCTGCTAAGGGTTTTATCAAAATTGCTTTGTAAGTGTAGCTTCCGTATTCATTAAGTATATTTATGATTGTACTCTCAGCTTTTGGATTCAGTCGCTTGGCTTATAGGATACTTAACTCTTGCAACCTTGAAAACATGCTTACAATGATTGCAAAGGTAATACTTTAACTCAAAATATGAGTTTTCCTTTTCACTTTGCATCGTAGTAGACTCTTGTCGACACCTTGGGCACTTAATCATTCTAGTTCAAAAGCAGACTTCATATTGTCCCGTAAAAGCATTTTGGGGTTACTTAAAGGATTTGACCATGAGTTTGACTCTATTGGTTAATCTTTTTCGATGACAACGGTAAGGCACAATAGATCCAAATATGCTGTTATTCTATACGCAAGCCGCATCGGCGAGCAAGAGTTTTAAAAGAACAATCACATCATCAGTAAGCGTCTAGGAGCGAGTTGGATGCCTGCTTTCCAAACTGTCCGCGGAATGCGCGACTTAATAGGCGAAGAAGCCCAAACCTTCACTCACATCATAGCTGACGCAAGAAAAACTGCGGCCCTCTACAGTTTCAAAGAAGTTATCACCCCGCATGTGGAACCGCTGGAATTGCTTAGCGCCAAGTCAGGCGAAGAAATCCGCCAACGCATGTTCATCTTTGAAGACCTAGGCAAACGTCAAGTTGCATTGCGACCAGAATTCACTGCTTCAATCGCGCGGTTAACCACAACAGCCCTGCGAAACGAGCCTAAACCGCTGCGGTTGTTCTCAGTGGGCACAGTTTACCGTTACGACGAGCCTCAGAAAGGTCGTTACCGAGAGTTTTGGCAATCAAACTACGAAATCATGGGCTCCGCTAAACCTGAAGCAGACGCCGAAATCGTGCTATTAACTAACAGCCTCCTGGCGTCTTTAGGCTTGCAGCGTTACGCACTCAAAATCGGCCACATAGGCGTCATCCGTGGCATACTCACCCAAGACGGCGTTGACGACAAGACGCAGAATGCAGTTTTTCAACGCATGGACAAAAAAGAATACGACGCAGCACTCACGCTCTTGGAATCAGAGAAAAGCCGCCAGATGATACAAGGGCTAATCGAGATCAAGGGCAAAGACTGGCAAGACACCGTTGAACAGGTAAAAGCCTTCGTTGCAGGATACGAGAAAGCCAAAGCTGCAGCCGAAAACCTTTCCGAAATTCTAAATCTCGTGACCTGCAGCGCGGATTTGACTATAACAGTTGAACCCGCATTCGCCCGTGGACTTGAATATTACACCGGCATGATTTTTGAAGTCACAATACCTGAGTTAGAGATTGCTTTAGGCGGAGGAGGAAGATACGACAGGCTCATCGAAGTCTTTGGTGGCGAACCAACACCCGCAGTCGGTGTCGCTCACGGAATCGACCGCGTCGCCATTGCTCTGCAAACTCAGAAAACCACGATAGGGACTGAAACTACGAAAAAAGTGGCTGTGTTACCAATCACTGAAGCACTGAGGTCTGAAGCGTTAAAAATCGCCCAAACACTACGCGCGGCGGGTTTAACAGTTGAGTTTGAGGTTATGGGGCGAAAAATGGCTAAAGCGTTGGAAGACGCAGACAAACGAAAAATCGATTATGCCGTTATCGTTGGCGAACGGGAATTCATAGAAGGTGCAGTTATGCTTAAGGATTTATCCAGTCGCCAGCAAGCAGCTGTCCCTATAAAAGATTTGGCTGCAAAAATTAAAAGTTAAAAAAGAAATTTCGTTGCCCCATAAAAAGGGGCTTTTCTATTTTAGAGTCGTTTGATGTAGCGGTTAACTTCCCACTCAGTGACTTGCAGTCTGTATTGGTC
>Ga0105103_10002251_pt1 | contig 10105 bp, 5 predicted proteins | sample PPLLaktember2015_2_FD_79107 | JGI IMG/M metagenome (GOLD analysis project Ga0105103, IMG submission 79107) | Freshwater sediment microbial communities from Prairie Pothole Lake near Jamestown, North Dakota, USA - PPLs Lake P7 Core (6) Depth... | ecosystem: Environmental > Aquatic > Freshwater >...
ACTACGACCGCGATTTCCAGGCGGCGCTCGGTCCGCAGGAGACCAAGTCCCGGGGCCTCACGTTCTTCGTCCAGGACGAATGGACACTGAACCGGCTGACGGTGAACGCCGGTGTGCGCACCGAGCGCTGGCAGCACTACGCCACGACTGACGAAGAGATCTTCACCTTCGACTGGGCCTGGGCACCCCGGCTGAGCGCGGCGTACGACGTCCTGGGCAACGGCCGCCACAAGGCCTCGGCCTACTGGGGCCGCTACTACGATCCGATCCGCAACGACATGACGAACTTCGCCGGCACGCTCACCGGCTCGATCCTCGAAGAGCAGGTCTATGCGCTGGGCGAGTACGTCACCTACCGCACCCGGGGCGGTCCATCAGTGCAGGACGCGTTCTTCTCCCCGACGACGAAGACGCCCTACACGGATGAATTGCAGCTGGGCTATGCGGTGGACCTCGGCAACAACATGAGTTTCGACGCGCTGTACTTCAACCGGCGTACGCGCAACATCTTCGAAGACTACGACCTGCACCTCTACGGCGACCCCGAGGGCTACGCCAGCATCAGCGGCGTTCCGGGCGATCCGAACGCGCCAGATTCGCTGTTCCTCGGCTACGACTACTTTGGGTACTCTGCCAATCCGGGCTCGAATTTCGTGCTCGGGACTCTCGAGGGCGGCAAGCGCAATTTCCAGGGGCTCGAGTTCGTGTTCCGCAAGCGCTTCGCCAACAACTGGCAGTTGCTCTCGTCCTACAACTGGAACGACGCAGAGGGCAACAGCAACTCCGATGGCAACGCCGACTTCCAGGGCGACGTGCTCTTCCTGGATCCGCGAGCACCCAATCAGTTCGGGACGCAGCCTGGCCTGATCCGCAATATCGTCAAGGGTGCAGGCTCGTACACCTTTGGATTCGGGCTGCAGCTGGGCGCCACGCTCAGCTACAATTCCGGAACCGTGGCGAGCCGCACCTTCCTCGCCTCCGGCCGCAACCTGCCGATCCGGGTCCCCACCGCAGAGGCATATCTCTTTGGCGGGATCGTCGATCGGTGGCTGGCGCCGGACTCCGTCGGATCGCTCACAAACCCGGCATGGGGGCAGCTCGACGTCCGCGCGCAGTACGTCCGCAACTTCGGGCCGACGGCCCTGGAGTTCTTCGTGGACATGTTCAACCTCCTCGACAACCAGGACTCTGTTCGTAACCAGGACCTGGTCGCCGGACAGGGTGGCGTGGCATTCGGCGAGCCCCTCCAGTGGGTGCAGCCGCGACGCGCGTTCCTCGGCGCCCGCGTGCGGTTCTAATCGCCTGGGGTCCGGGACGGGAGGTGGCCCAAGCGGTCACTCCCGTCCCGCGCCCTCCAATCCCACCCGTTGATTCGCCCCCGGAAGCCCATCCTCAGGCCCGCCTGGTCGAGATTCGTCCCACCCATTTATCCAATCTAATGGATCGAATAGCCGCTTTTCCGTCAGCGGCCTGACGGTTCAGGCAGCGCCCACCCTAGCCGTTCAGCAATTCAGGCCACTTTCCACCTCAGGCGGACTGGCACGGAACTTCCTTATTTAAACGAACGTTCGGTATCAGTCTCAATTCCAAGGGAGAGAAGTTCCATGCGAATCCGCACGAGTGCCATGTTCGTGGCCCTCTGGCTCGCCCTCGTGGGCGTGGCCTCAGCACAGGTTGCCAATACCGGGACCGTGCAAGTCATCGTCGAGGATGCTGATGGTGGCCGGCTACCTGGCGTCACCGTGACTGCCGAGTCAGCCGACACGATCACCAAGCGCCAGGTCGTGACCGACGCGCAGGGCATTGCCACTCTGGAAGCCCTGCAGCCCTCTGCTCAGTACGTCATCAGCGTCTCGCTGTCGGGCTTCGCCGATCAAACGCGCAGCCGCATCCTGGTGCGTGCCGGACAGACCACGACTCTGCCCTTCACCCTGACGGTGGCGGGGGTAACGGAAGCAGTCACAGTCACGGCGGAATCGCCGCTGGTGGACATCAGGAGCGCGACGAGCGGCCAGGACATCACCCTGCAGCTGACCGAGTCGCTGCCGACGGGCCGCAGCTATCAGAGCTACCTGCAGTTGGTGCCCGGCGTGCTGCCGGACGACCAGAACCAGTCGGGCAACCCGGCCGCGCGCTCGGGCCTGAACTACTCCGATATCGGCGGTAACGTCGGCGTCTCTGCCGACAACATCTACTACTTCGACGGTATCAACGTGACCGACCCGGTCACCGGCACCTTCGGCGCCAACCTGAACACCGAGATCATCCAGGAGCAGAAGGTCATCACCGGCGCGATTCCGGCTGAGTACGTCGGCGCGCCGGGCCTCATCTCGAACGTCATCACCAAGTCGGGCAGCAACGCCTACCAGGGCTCGGTGAACTACTTCTTCCAGAACAGCAGCCTCGTCGCCGAGAACCAGAACGGCGCCGCACAGGAGTTCTCGACGAAGGACAACGGCTACACCCTCGGCGGCCCGGTACTGCGCGACAAGATCTGGTTCTTCGGCAGCTACCGCTACACCAACCGCGAAGATGACGTCTCGACGCTGGACACGAGCGAGTTCATGCGCACCGTCGACAACACGCAACACCAGGGCTTCTTCAAGGCGAGTTGGGCGGCTACGCAGAACGACCTGGTGAGCTTCACCTACCTCAGCGACCCCACGGATATCACTGGCCGCAGCCAGCGCGACATCACGAACGCCCGCGACCGTGCCCGCGAACAGGGCGGCGCCCGCTACAGCGGCAACTACACGCGCGTGTGGGGCTCGACGCTGGTCGAAATCGGCGCCAACAAGCACAACGGCGAGGTCTCGGACTTCTCAGCCATTCGCGCGTCGCGCAGCGATATCCTGTTCCAGCGCACGGACACCCGAACGCTGACCGACGAGCAGCAGGGTGGCTTCGGCCGGGACCTGATCGACCAGCGCGACAACAAGGCCGTCAAGGGCTCGGTGCAGCACACCTTCGGTGACCACACCATCAAGGGCGGCTTCGAGTGGAGCCGGTCGGACAACTTCCGCGACACCATCTACGTGGACAGTTCGGGTTACTCCTCGCTGGCCGCTAGCTACGCGGGCCGCGGAATCACGGCGGGCCAGGTCGCCGGCGGCAGCTGGACGGGTCTGCAGTTCGACGTCACGAACACCAGCGACTTCAACGGCTTCATCCGGACGATCGACGGACGTGCGGATCGGGCCAAGTACTACAACGCGTACGACGTCAACCGCGACGGCGTGATCTCGCAGGCCGAACTGGCCGCGACGATGGTGTTCAACACCACGTCCGGCAACCCGGTGGGCGGCGTGAACTACGACCGCGACTTCCAGGCCGCCACCGGTCCGCAGGAGACCTACTCCAACGGGCTCAACTTCTTCGTCCAGGATCAGTGGACGCTGAACCGCCTGTCGCTGAACCTCGGCGTCCGCATGCAGCGCTGGGAGCACTTCGCCACCACCGGCGAGAACATCTTCACGTTCGACTGGGACTTCGCGCCGCGTCTCAGCGCGGTGTACGACCTGCTCGGCGACGGCCGGCACAAGGTGTCCGCGTTCTGGGGCCGCTACTACGACCCCGTCCGCAACAACCTGACGAACTTCGCGGGCACCCTCACCGGCTCGATTCTCGAGGAGCAGGTGTGGGCGATCGACAGCTACGTCACCTACCGCACCCGCGGCGGGCCGGCCGTGCAGGATGCGTTCTTCTCGCCCTCGACGAAGACGCCGTACACCGATGACCTCCAGATCGCGTACGCCGTGGACCTGGGGCGCAACATGAGCTTCGACGCGCTGTACTTCAACCGGCGCACCCGCGACATCATCGAGGACTACGACCTCGAGCTCTATGCGGAGCCCACGGGCTACAGCGACATTCCGAACGGCACCCAGGCGCCGGACTCGCTGTTCCTCGGCTACGACTACTTCGGCTACACGGCGAACCCCGGTTCGAACTTCGTCATCGGCACGCTGGCCGGCGGCGAGCGCAACTTCCAGGGCCTCGAGTTCGTGTTCCGCAAGCGCTTCTCCAACCGCTGGCAGATGCTCACGTCTTACAACTGGAACGATGGCGAGGGCAACACCAACTCGGACAGCAACGCCGACTTCCAGGGTGACGTGCTGTTCCTCGACCCGCGCGCCCCGTATCAGTACGGGACCCAGCCCGGTCTCATCAAGAACGTGCTGAAGGGCGGCGGTTCCTACACGTTCGACTTCGGCCTCCAGCTGGGCGCCACCTACGCGTGGAACTCCGGCACGGTGGCGAGCCGCACGTTCCTGGCTTCGGGTCGCAACCTTCCGGTCCGCGTGCCCGCCGCCGACGCGTACGTCTTCGGCGGCACGCTCCAGCGCTGGCTCGCGCCAGACGCCGTGGGCTCGCTGGAGAACCCGGCATGGGGCCAGGTGGACGTCCGCGCCCAGTACGTGCGCAGTGTCGGTGAGGCCAACGTCGAGTTCTTCGTCGACATGTTCAACCTCCTCAACAACCAGGACCCGACGCGCAACCAGGATCTGGTGGCGGGCACGGGCACGACGGCATTCGGTGACCCCATCGCCTGGGTGAACCCGCGCCGCGCGTTCCTCGGCGCCCGGCTGCGCTTCTAGTCGTCACCGTCTTTCGGGAGCGGGTGAACATCCCGCTCCCGAAGACTTCCTCCCGCTCGTTCCCCCCGCTCCCCCCCACTCCTCGACCGTCTCGATGGCCGAGGCACGGCCAGGGTCGCCCGCGCAACTCAGGTGCATCCAACCGACGGGCTGAGGTACCTTCATCTCAGGCGGCTGGCGCGGTTATTCCTTCAGTTGACGTGTCAGCGACCGGGCTTTTTCGAGGAGATCAGATGACCAGCCGTGTCCACGTGATCGCCATGCTCCTCGGCATCTCGCTCATGCTGTCAGGCGTGGCGGCGGCGCAGACCACCGGTACCCTCAGCGGCAGGTTGAGCGACACGCAGGGACTCGCCGTTCCGGGCGTCACCGTTACCGTGACCGGACCGCAGGGCGCGCGGTCGGTCGTGTCCGATGCCGAAGGGCGTTTTCAGGCCGCCTTCCTCGTGCCGGGCACCTACAACGTTCGCGCCGAGATTCAGGGTTTCCGGATCGTGGAGATCAGGGGCGTGGCCGTCAGCCTCGGTCAGACATCCGAAATCGCGATCCAGATGGAGGTGGGCGGCCTGACCGAAACCGTCGAGGTCAGTGGCTCCACCGTGGTCGTCGACACCACCTCCACCACCATCGGAGCGGTGCTGACCAGCGACCTGCTGCAGCGCGTGCCCGTCGGTCGCCGCTTCAGCGACACGATCTATCTGGCGGCCGGCGTCAGCAGCGGCGGCAGCGTCGGCCGTGCCAACCCGTCCATCTCAGGCGGCACCGGCCTCGACAATCAGTACGTCGTCGACGGGGTGAACATCACCAATCAGGGTTACGGTGCGCTGGGCAGCTACTCGATCGTCTTCGGCTCGCTCGGCAACGCCACGCCATTCGACTTCATCAAGGAAGTCCAGGTGAAGACCGGCGGCTACGAGGCGGAGTACGGCCAGGCGGTGGGCGGCGTGGTCAACGTCGTCACCAAGAGCGGCAGCAATGGGCTGCGCGGCACATTCTTCGGCTATGCGCGTCCACGGTTCCTGCAAGCGGCCCCGAAGTCCTACCAGAGCCTGAACGGCACCGTGCAGTTCGGCAAGAACCAGCAGACCGATTTCGGCGTCGAGGCAAGCGGTCCGATCATCCCCAATCGCCTGTTCATCTTCGGCGCCCTCAATCCCTCGTTCGACACGCGTGAGCTGCAGGCGCCAGCGGGGTTTCCCCTCGAAGATCTCGGCTTCGTGGACCGGGAGCGGACCAACTTCAACTACGCGTTCAAGCTCACCTCCCAGCTCTCGAACAGCCACCGCCTGGACGTGTCGGTGTTCGGCGACCCGTCGAGCGGGAAACTGGGCGCGCAGCGGACCACCGCGCTCGAGGTGACCGATACCTCGTCGTTCAGCGAGCTCAACGCCTACGGCGGACACAACCAGACCATCCGCTACGACGGCGTGATCACGCCGGCGTTCCTGCTCGAGACTTCGTTCGCGAACGCACGGAACCGGATCGAGGAGACCCCCTCGGTGAACGACTGGCGCATCGTCGACCAGACCACCACGCCCAACGTCACGACCGGCGGCATCGGCTTCTACGAGAAGGGCAACGACAGCAGGAACCGTCAGTTCAAGGTCAAGGGCACCAGCATCGTGGCCGGGCACCAGTTGCAGTACGGCTTCCAGTACGACGACGTGACGTATGCGCAGATCAACCAGCGCACCGGCCCCACGTTCGTCGCGCCGGATGGACGAACCACGGCGACCGGCGCCGAGATCGCGGTGGTGCCCGACCTCACGTTCGGGCGCATCTACCGGGTGACACGCGCGAACTTCAACTCGGCCAGGACAACGGATCAGCGCTACGCGAACTTCTTCGTGCAGGACTCGTGGACGGTCATCGATCGGCTGACGGTCAACCCGGGGCTTCGCTACGAGCGGCAGACGCTCGCCGGCACGCTGGTCGACGATTTCACCCTCGCCAACAACTGGGCTCCTCGCGTCGGCGTCGTCTACGACGTGCTCGGCAACGGGCGCAGCAAGGTCTATGCGAACTACGGGCGCTTCTTCGCCAGGATTCCCAACGATCTCGCCGCCCGCGCGTTGTCGTCCGACGACGGCGTGAGTCGCGCCGACTACTTCGACGCCGCCCTCACCCGACCCGTGCCCAACGGGGTGGAAACCCAGGTCCCCGGCAGCGGTGTCATCACGAACCACTTCGTCCTGGCGGGAGTGGGCGCCGACGAGATCGATCCGGACGCGAAGCTGTCGTACAAGGACGAGTTCGTTCTGGGGTACGAATGGGAGGCGTTCGAAGGCACCAACCTCGGGATGCGCTACATCCACCGCGGACTTGGCCGCGTGCTCGAGGACGTCGCCGCCGCGCCGATGGTCGCCTACGACCTCGGCCTGCCCGGTACCGACACCGTGGCGTACATCCTCACCAACCCCGGGGCGGCCACGCCGACCCTCGCGCCAGAACTGGGCGCGAGGTTCGAGGACCCCATTCACAGCTACGATGCGGTGGAGATTACGCTCGATCGTCCCTACTCGGGCCGCTGGTCGGGCACGGCCTCGTACCGCTGGTCACGCCTGCACGGCACGTTCGAAGGGTTCTACCGCGAGGACAACGGCCAGTCCGACCCCGCCATCACCTCGCTCTACGACTTCCCCACCGACGATCCCAGCTACACGGCCATCGGGACACCGAGGTTCGGCTATCAGGGCGACATCCGGTTCCTGGGCGCACGCGGCGAAGGACCACTGCCCCTCGATCGTCCGCACGCGTTCAAGGTCTATGGCCACTACGCAGTCACCGATGCGGTGGCCTTCGGCATGGCGTTGAACGCCAACTCCGGCAAGCCGCTGACAGCGCTGGCCGCGAATCCGAACTACTCCAATGGCGGCGAAATCCCGTTGGGGCCGCGCGGCTCCGGCCTCGAGACGGTCGACGGCTTCAGGACCCGCACGCCGTTCGAGTTCCAGTTGGACGCGCAGGCCAGCTACGTCGTGCGCGTTGGCGGGCGCCGACTGACGTTGCTGGCCGACGTGTTCAACCTGTTCAACCTGAAGCGGGTGCAGGACTACGATGCGTGGACTGAACTCGGGCTCGGGGTGCCGAACCCCGATTTCGGCAAGCCGGTTTCTCAGTTGAGCGAGGGCCCGGCGTTCCAGGCCCCCTTCGCGCTGCGCATTGGTGCACGGTTCGAGTTCTAGCGGCTGCCAGAACGGCCGCGCGTGAGGCACGGCGCCGCCTGACGCGGCTATAATGCAGGCCAACGTGTCGACACGTCAGCGCGATTCCGCCCGAATCCCGATTCTGGGCACACTGCAGGGCGAGGTGAAGGTCTACCAGCCCACGACGGTGCATCAGGTGAGCCTCGGGGGCATGCAGGTGGAGACCGCGTTCCCGCTCCATCTCGACTCGTTGTACGACTTCCGCCTCACGCTGCGGGAACGGTCGATCGTCATCAAGGGGCGCGTCGCGCACTCGCGCATCATCGACGTCGACCAGGACATCGTGATGTACCGCTCGGGCATCGAGTTCATCGAGCCATCCGAACCCGTCCTGCAGGCCATCACCGAACTGGTCGAAGAACTCCGCGGCGTTCAGAAGTAGCGCTGCAAGCCGAGACCTGTCTTCCGGCGGCTCTCGGCCGCGGGATCGCCTAGCTCCCGTTCAGATGTTCCAGGTAATCGCCCGACGCGATCCGCTCGGCGCGTCCGAGCGGCGCGTTGTAGAAGTACGCCCATGCCGGAATCTCGCGGCCGTCGTCGAGGGTGACGCTGGTGAGGACGCGCACGTAGAGACTGCGCTCGGGCTCGTTCGGCCGATAGCCCTCGATTTCGTCGAGCGCCGACAGCACCGCGGCGGCATCGAGCATGTGGTACACCTCGCCACGCACCGTGCTGTCATCGTCGGTTGGCACCGCCGCGGGATAGATGCCGAGATCGAACAGCGCGGCGCGGATGCGGCCGCGGCCGGTCAATTCGAGGAAGGAATCGACGCGCTGGCGCCCTGGCCGATTGAATCCGGTCATGAGGGTGCCGTAGAAAAAAACGTGATCTGTCACAGGCGCTCGCAGGGAGTTGCAGTGTAGGAGTGCGTCAGCTCGGAGTCAACTGAGGAAACCGAAGGCGGAGGGCGGGACGGACGGCAAGGCAGAAGGTGGAGGCGGCGCAAAACAGACACAGGGCAGATCGGCGAGGCGCCGTCTGCCCTGTCGGTTACCTGTCGCAGCCCGCTGTCAGCTGCCGGTTGCGGTTGCGGTCGGCCGGTCCTACCGGCCGTTCAGCTGCTTCTGCTTGGCCATGGCCTCGAGCGCGTCGAAGAACTCGCTCGGGATATTGAACGACATCGCGACGATCTTGCCATCACCGGAGAGCTGCAGCGAGTCGACCATCTGCTGCATGCCCGGACGGCTGCCGGCCTGCAGCTTCGCCATCGCCAGGAAGCCGCGGAGCACGTCGCGCAGGTTCTGCGCCGCTTCATCGGTCTGGGCTTCGGCCTTGAACACGCCGCTCACTCCGCCGTTGATATGGCCGGCCGCCGAGAACCACGAGAGGGGCGGCAGCTGCGCCTGGACCTCGGATGGGAGCCTGGCCTGGTTGGCGAGCGCGTCGAAGCGGCCGACGGCCCAGGCGTTGCTGTTGTCCATGTCCGCCACGAGGCGCATCACTTCGTTGTTGGACATCACGTTGCGGTGGTCGGCGCCGGCGTCGATGGCGCGCTTCACCGCCGAGATGCCGCCCAGGGCGACGAGGTCGGACTCGACGAACCCCACCGCCATGCCCTCTCCGCCGGTCTTGCCGGACTCGAGGTGGGTGAGCAACCGCTTGCCTTTGTAGTCTTCGGCGGTGCCGCCGTGCTCCAGCGCCAGGGCCTCGAGGCGCGCGGCCTCGAAGCGGCCCCTCGCCAGCACCACGGCTGAGCGCTCTGGGTTCTCGGTCACCTGGCCGTTCGGGCCGGCCATGAACGCGGCGACCACCGAGTCGATGTCTTTCTCGATATCGAGGCCGGTCTTCTGCTCGAACTCATCGCGCTCGGCGGAGGGCGGCTCCATTTCGCGGAACCGCTGCCGGAACTCGGAATTCATGACGTCGCGGACGTTGGCATAGGCCACCACGGTGGCATCCTGCGGGATGTATTGCAGTTCCTCTGGCCCGGCGGCGCTGGAGAGCAGCGACACCGGCAGGCCCATGTAGGAGGCCACCAGCCCGGTGCCCAGCCCAAGGGTGAGGATGGCTCCGGAAACGAGGACGAAGTAGCGTGTTTTCTTCGACATGCAGTGGCTCCCTGAAGCGTATTACGGATATATGACAGCCGGGGTTCCGCGATTCGTCCCCATTGGTCGGGCGCCGCCACCAGCGCTACTGCTCCAGAATATATTCTCGCCGCTCAACCGCCCTGGTGGCCAGCCACAGAAAGGTGACGGCGTAGACCGCCAGCCAGAACAGCGCCACCGACAACGGCGGCGTCTCGCGAAGGAAGCCCTGCAGCAAGCTGGTGATGCCATCCGAGGGCATCGCGTGCGGCAC
>Ga0105103_10002252_pt1 | contig 10104 bp, 8 predicted proteins | sample PPLLaktember2015_2_FD_79107 | JGI IMG/M metagenome (GOLD analysis project Ga0105103, IMG submission 79107) | Freshwater sediment microbial communities from Prairie Pothole Lake near Jamestown, North Dakota, USA - PPLs Lake P7 Core (6) Depth... | ecosystem: Environmental > Aquatic > Freshwater >...
CCGGTCACGTGTGCGGCCGGTCTACAACTACTTGTTCGGCTAGTGTCGAGTTCACTTCAGTACAGGAGCGATTCATGAGCGCAGTGCCCGTTCCCGCAGCCAGCCAGATCCTCGTCATTGGTGGCGGCCCAGGAGGGTCGACGGCTGCCGCGCTCCTGGCTCGCCAGGGCTACCAGGTGACGTTGCTCGAACGCGCCAGGTTCCCGCGGTACCACATCGGCGAGTCGCTGCTGCCTTCCATCCTGCAGATCCTCGATGTGCTCGGCGCTCGCGAGAAGATGGAGCGAATCGGGTTCACCCGCAAGGACGGCGCCTACCTCGAGTGGGGGCAGGAGCGCTGGGGCCTGAACTTCGGCGAGCTGTCCGCGAACTGCACCTACGCCTTTCAGGTCGAACGGGCGGAGTTCGATCACATGCTGCTGGAGCACGCCGCCAGCGTCGGCGTGACGGTCTGCGAGGGCATCGAGGTGCAGGGGATCACCTTCGACGGAGAGCGGCCGCGCGCGGCAAGCTGGGTGCGCCAGGCCGAGGCCGCCAACGGCAACGGCAACGGCAACGGCAACGGCAACGGTCACGCACCGGCCGCCACCGGCGACGCCGAGCGTGGCGAGATCACGTTCGACTACCTGATTGACGCGTCGGGGCGCTCGGGCGTCATGGCGACGAAGTACCTGCAGAACCGGCGCTACCACAAGATCTTCCAGAACGTCGCGATCTGGGCCTACTGGAAGGACTGCGATCGCATGGCGACGGGCCGCGAGGGCGACATCGCCGTCGGCTCGATCCCGAACGGGTGGCTGTGGGCCATTCCGCTCCGCGACGGCACGACCAGCGTCGGGGTCGTCGTGCACCGCGACACAATCGTGTCGCGCGACGGATCGCTCGACGACCTGTACTTCCAGGCCATCGAGCAGTCACCCTTTATCAAGGGCATCGTCGAGCACGGTCGCATGGAGTCGAAGACCTATACCGAGCAGGACTACTCGTACGCCTCGCAGCGCTTCTACGGGCCGGGCTTCTACATGGTGGGCGACGCGGCGTGCTTCCTGGATCCGCTGCTGTCGAGTGGCGTGCACCTGGCCACCTACAGCGGCCTGCTGGCGGCCGCGAGCCTGGGCAGCACTCTGCGCGGCGAGGTCACCGAGGAGGAAGCCGGCGCGTTCTTCGAGAGCAGCTACCGGCAGGCCTACCTGCGGTTCCTCGTGTTTCTCTCGGCGTTCTACGACGTCGGCCGCAAGAAGGAGTCGTACTTCTGGGAGGCGCAGCGCCTCACCGAGCAGGACGTGCAGGCTGCCGACCTGAAGAAGGCGTTCCTGAAGCTGGTGACGGGCATCAAGGACATGTCGGACGCGCAGACCGACGCGCACCGGCTGGTGCTCGAGACGATGACGCGCCGGATCGACGAGAACCTGACGCTGCGGCGCGACAAGATGGCGCTGGCGTCGGACGCGGATGTACAGGAGCGCGCCCAGGAGAACGGGCGCTTCTTCACCTCCGTCGAAGGGCTGTTCGCCCTCAACGAACAGGACGCGGTGGACGGCCTGTACGTGGCCACCGAGCCGTGCCTCCGCCTCGCCCGTGCCTCGGTGCCGGCCGCGGATGCGGTGGCGGCGCAGGCCTGATCGGGCGCCGGCTCGATGGTCAACCGCCTGCTCCTGCTGAACGGCATCGCGATCATCAATGTCATCCTGTTCCACGCGACGGGGTTCGGCTTCACGGCGATGTTCTCGTGGGCGCACCGCTACCGGCCGGTGACGTCCCCGAACTACGACGCCATCGGCACGGCGGCCTACTACGCGATGCGCGCGATCGAGCAGTACGCGGCGTTCACGATCCCGACGTTCCTGTTCGTGTCGGGGTTCTTCATCTCGGTGCTGGCGGGGCGGACGCGGGGCGTGAGCGCCGGCGCCGTCACCGCGCGCATCCGGGCACTCGCGGTGCCGTACCTGTTGTGGTCCGCGCTGATCCTGGCCGCCCTGGCGGCGGAGGGGCGCCTGTACTCGGGGTCGCGCTACCTGCGGATGGTCCTGACCGGAGCGACGAACCCGAACTACTACTACGTGCCGCTCCTGATGCAGTTCTACGCGCTGGCCCCGGCCATCGCCTGGGCGGCGCGACGGTGGTGGCAGGCCCTGCTTGCGGCGACCGCGCTGCTGCAGGTGGGGGTGTACCTCCTGCAGTACGTGGTGGTGCTGAACGTCGATCATCCGGTTGCGCGCCAGGCGGCCGCGGCCTTCCCGAAGTGGTGGTTCGCCTCGCACCTGTTCTGGTTCACCCTGGGGGTGGTGGTTGGCTTCGAGCAGCAGGCGTTCAAGGAATGGGTGCGCCGCCGGCGATGGCCGCTCGCCCTCACCGCCGCCGGCCTGTTCCTGGCCGGCCTGGTGGAGTGGGAAGTGTTGCTCGCGTTCTCCGGCAGCCCGTGGGTGGAGAACCGCCAGACGCTGATCGACGGCCTCTACGCCGGGGCGGTGGTGCTGGCGTTCCTCGGCTTCGCGGAGGTGACCCTGCCGTTCACACCGGCGCTGGTCGATCTGGGCGTGAAGTCCTTCGGCATCTACCTCGTGCACGGCATCGCCATGGAGTACGCTGCGCGGGCGATCTACCACGCAGCGCCATGGATGCTCGGGAGGCAAGCCCTCTTCCTCCCGGTCGTCATTGCCGTCGGCCTGGCGGCGCCGCTGCTGCTCATGGCCGTCGTCAGCCGGTCGCGGGCTCGGGGGCTCTACCCGTATTTCTTCGGCTAACGCAGGAACATCGACAATGAGCAGGATTCTGGTCACCGGCGGAGCCGGCTTCATCGGATCGCACGTCACCGACGAACTGCTGGCGCGCGGGCACGACGTCGTGGTGCTGGACGACCTGAGCGGCGGATTCGTGGAGAACATCGTCCCGGGCGCGGCGTTCGTCGAGGGCAGCATCACCGATGCGACGCTCGTCACGCGGCTCTTCGAGGAGCGGCGGTTCGACTACGTCTATCATCTGGCGGCCTACGCGGCCGAAGGCCTGAGCCACTTCATCCGCCGCTTCAACTACACGAACAACCTGATCGGCAGCGTCAACCTGATCAACGCGGCCGTCAACACCGACGTGCGCTGCTTCGTGTTCACATCCTCGATCGCGGTGTACGGGGCCAGCGCCGAGCTGCCAATGACCGAGGAGACGCCGGCGCACCCCGAGGATCCCTACGGCATCGCCAAGCTCGCCGTGGAGCAGGACCTTGCCGCGTGCCAGGCCATGTTCGGCATGGACTACGTCATCTTCCGGCCGCACAACGTCTACGGCGAGCGGCAGAATGTTGCCGACAAGTACCGCAATGTGGTCGGCATCTTCATGAACCAGATCCTGCAGGGCCAGCCGATGACGGTGTTCGGCGACGGGACCCAGACGCGGGCCTTCAGCTACATTGGCGACCTTGCCCCGATGATCGCCGAGGCGGTGGACGTGCCGGCGGCGCGCAACCAGGTGTTCAACATCGGCGCCGACCAGGCCTACTCGGTCAACGACCTCGCCCACGCGGTGGCGCGCTCGATGGGGACGCCCCCCCAACTGCGTCACCTCGCGCCGCGCAACGAGGTGCAGGACGCCTATTCGTCGCACGACAAGGTGCGGCAGGTGTTCGGGGAGCGCCCGCTGCGCTCCCTGGACGAGGGCCTGGCCCGGATGGCGGCCTGGGTGAAGGATCACGGCGCGCGCGCCAGCCACGAGTTCGGGGACATCGAGGTCGAGCGGAACCTCCCGGCATCGTGGCGGCCGGCGCTGGCGGTGGACGCCGTGCGGGGATCATGAACACTCCGGGTGACCCGGCCATGCCGTCCGCGGCGCACGGTCCCCGTGTCGTGTCGGTGATCCTCAATACCAATCACCGGCAAGACACGCTCGAGTGCCTGGCGTCGCTGGCGGCCACCACCTATCCGAATCACCGCGCGATCGTCCTCGACAATGCCTCCACGGACGGGTCCGTGGCGGCGGTCCAGGCCGCGTTCCCCGACGTGCGCGTGATCGCTCTGGAGCAGAACCTCGGGTACGCGGGCAACAACAACGTCGGCATCGCCGCCGCGATGGCCGAGGGCGCGGATTGGGTGTTCGTGCTCAACGAGGACACCGTGCTGGCGCCGGACTGCATCGCCGCGCTGGTCGAAGCAGGCGAGCGCGCCCCCCGGATCGGGATCGTGGGGCCGATGGTGTATCACCACGACGAGCCCGGCGTCATCCAGTCGGCGGGCGGTCGCCTGAGCCGGTCCTGGGAGTCGTTCCACGAGGGAGAGAACGCCGACGATCGGGGCCAGTTTCCCGAACCGCGGCTGGTGGACTGGATCTCCGGCTGCGCGATCCTGGTGCGGCGCGCCGTCATCGAGCAGGTCGGGCCGATCGACGCACGGTATTTCTACTACTGGGAAGAGACCGAGTGGTGCCTGCGCGCGACGCGCGCCGGGTGGCGCGTGCTGCATGTCCCGCAGGCCCGCCTGTGGCACAAAGGGGTGCGGCGGGACTATCGGCCGCCCCCGACCGTGACGTACTATGCGACTCGCAACCGCCTGCTCACGCTCGCGAAGCACCATGCGCCCACCGCGGTCTGGCTGGCCACCGGCTTCCAGATTGCCCGCACGCTGACCAGCTGGACCCTTCGGCCGCAGTGGCGCGGGATGCGCGAGCATCGCCACGCGATGTGGCGGGGCGCTACCGACTTCGTGCTCCGTCGCTGGGGCGGCCCGGTCAAGCTCTGAAACGCGGCGAGAACAATACGAGGTTACGTTCCAACATGAAGGCAATGTCCGCCGCCGCCGATCGCCCCGCCGCCAGGCCGCGCGTGGTGATCGAGCCGTCCCGGGGATGGACGACCCTGGGGCTGCGAGAGCTGTGGGAGAGACGGGAACTCCTGTACTTCCTCATCACACGCGAGATCCGCGGTGCCCACCGGCAGACCGCGCTGGGCCTGTCGTGGATCTTCCTGCGGCCCATCATCTACATGCTGCTGTTGAGCCTGGTGTTCGGCCGTATCGTGAAGGTGCCGTCCGACGGCGTGCCCTACCCGCTGTTCGCGCTGGCGGGCCTGCTGCCGTGGACCTTCTTCTCGAACGCGGTCACAAAAGGGGCGCGGAGCCTCGTCGACAACTTGCACCTCATCGCCAAGGTCTACTTCCCGCGGCTGATGATTCCGACCGCGGGCGCGGCATCCGGGATTCCCGACTTCGCCGCGTCGTTCGCGGTGTTTCTCGTGGTCCTCAAGTATTACGGCATGCCGTTGCGCGTCGAGATGCTCGCGGTCCCGGTGCTGTTCCTGCTGACGCTGGCCTTCGCGCTGGCCATGGGGTTCTGGCTCGCGACGCTCTCGGTCCGCTACCGCGATGTGTCGTTCGCCATCGGTTTCCTGTTGCAGGCGCTGATGTACGCCTCGCCCGTCATCTACCCGGTGAGCCTCGTGCCTGTCTCGGCCCAGGTGTTCTATCAGCTGAACCCGCTGAGCGCCATCATCCAGGGGTTCCGGTGGTCCCTGCTTGGGACCGGTGACCCGCCGGGGCTGGCAGCGGCCTTCGCGGTGGGGATGATCCTGCTGTCCCTGGTCAGCGGCGCTTACGTGTTCCGGCGCACGGAGCGCAGCGTGGTGGACGTGCTATGAGCCATCTGGCGATCACGGCCTCGGGCCTCGGCAAGCGATACCGGCTGAGCCACCAGTCGGCGCGGCGTTCCTCTCTGGGACACCTATCGCAGATGTTCCGACGCTCCAGCGCCGACGAGGTCTTCTGGGCGCTGAAGGACGTCTCGTTCGAGGTGAAGAGCGGCGAGGTGATTGGCTTCGTGGGCTTGAACGGCGCCGGCAAGAGCACCCTGCTGAAGGTGCTGTCGCGGATCACGGACCCGACCGAGGGGCGTGCCGTCATCGAGGGGCGCACGGGCACGCTGCTCGAGGTCGGGACCGGCTTCCACCCGGAGCTGACGGGGCGCGAGAACATCTACCTGAGTGGCGCGATCCTCGGCATGCGCCGGACCGAGATCGACCGGAAGTTCGATGAGATCATCGCGTTCGCCGAGGTGGAGCGCTTCCTGGACACGCCGGTCAAACGCTACTCCAGCGGGATGTACGTGCGGCTGGCGTTCGCCGTGGCCGCCCACCTGGAATCCGAGGTGCTTCTGGTCGACGAGGTCCTCGCGGTCGGCGACGTCGCCTTCCAGAAGAAGTGCCTGGGCAAGATGAGCGAGGTGGGGCGCCAGGGCCGCACGGTGCTCTTCGTCAGCCACAACATGGTCGCGGTGCAGAACCTCTGCCAGCGGGTGATGTGGCTGCGCGAGGGACGGCTGGTTGCCGACGGGGCGACCAGCGACGTCGTGCGCCAGTATCTCTCCGCCTCCGTGTCCGCGCAGAACGAACGGGTGTGGACCGATCCGAACACGGGCCCGGGCAACGAGAAAGTGCGGCTGCGCCGCGTCTCGGTCAAACGCGCCGATGCCGGGCCGAACGAGCTGATCAGCATGTCCACCCCCCTAATGGTGGAGGTCGAGTACTGGAACCTGACGCCGAACGCGCATATCCACGTGTGCCTCAACGTCTCGAACGAGCAGAGCATGGCGTTCACGACCGCCTCGAACGAGACCGATCACATGACGCATGACAACGCCCTGCCAGCCGGGGTCTTCCGCAGTGTGTGCTGGATACCGGGCGACCTGCTCAACACCGGCATCCACGGACTGGGCGTTCTTTTCCGCCAGAACGGTCGCAAGGTGGTCTTGCGATGCGACGACGCCCTCAGCTTCGAAGTGCTGGACCTCGAGGATCGGTCCGGCATGTGGCTCGGACGGCCGCCCGGCGCCGTGCATCCGAAGCTCACGTGGAAGACGTCGTACCTCGGCGAGGAAAGCCAGTTGGCGGCACACGATCCAGAGATGGTGTCCCTGCCTGGCGGGACATCGGTATAGGCGCGCGGCCCGTGCGAGAGCCCGTGTCACACGTGAACTACGCATCGGCGGCGCGGCCTGTCTCGACGATGGCGGCCCCGAGTGCGATTCCCGTGGCGGTCGCGGGCATTGCCCTGGCGGGCGCGGCCGTCCTGGTATTCATGACCCAGTGGGGCATCGGGACGTCGCCCGACTCGGTCCACTACATCCGGACGGCCCGCGGCATCCTCGGAGGCGGGGGCGTGCTCCTTCCCAGCCTTGCCGAGCCCGCGTCAACGCAGTTCCCGCCGCTGTACCCGCTGCTTCTCTCTATCAGCCGACTGGTGGGCGTGGACCCACTCGACGGCGCGAGGTGGATGCACCTGGTGTTGTTCGCGCTGAACATCGGCCTGGTGGGTCTCGCGGTCGGCCTTTCGGTCACCCATGCGCCGTGGCTGGCCGCCGCGGGCAGCCTGCTGATGGCGGGTATGGCGCCTGTCCTGCTCGCGCATGGCACCGCGCTTTCCGAGCCTTTGTTCCTGACCCTGGTGGTCACTGGGTACCTCCTGCTGTCGTGTTACCTCGACGGGGGCAGACGCGCTCTTCTCTTCAGCGCTGCTCTGGTCATCGGCCTGTCGGTCCTGGCGCGGTATGCCGGCGCGGCGTGCGTGGCCGCGGGCGCCGCGGCCGTTCTGGTCGTGGGGCGCGCGCCCCTCCGCCAGAGGATAGCTGACGCTCTGCAGTTCGGGGTGGTGAGCGCGATTCCAGCCGGCGTCTGGGTGCTGCGAAACGCCCTGGTGGTGGGCAGCTCGACGAACCGGGACATGGCGCTGCACCTGGTGGGCGCACGCCACGCGCGGGAGGCGCTGAACACCGCGTCCGGTTGGCTGCTGATTCCCCCCGGGGCGCCTGACATCCTCCGCCTCGCGATCTGGCTCTGCCTCGTCGCCGGAGTCGCCGGGCTGTATCTCCGATCGCACACCACGCGCCCCAACTCGTCGCTGCCGAAACTGCCGGGCGTCCTGCTGGTGTTCATCGCGACGTACGCCGCGTTTCTCGCGGTGTCGATCTCGCTCTTCGATGCCAACACCCCTCTCGACGATCGCATCCTGCTGCCTGTCCTCGTCACGGGTGTGATCGTGCTGTTGGCGGCGTGCGACCGTGCGTGGCCGTACATCGACAGCAGGCGCCTGGTCCCCGCCACGCTGGCGCTGTTCGCCCTGTTCGTCGCAGGGCACCTCTGGCGCAGTGCGGAACTGGTGACGCGAGGGCACGCAGCGGGCCTGGGCTTCACGAGCGTGTCGTGGCAGACCTCGCCCACGTGGTCCGATGTCCGAGCGCTACCCGCCGGGACCGCCCTCTATTCGAACGCCCCGGAAATCGTCTATCTGCACACGCGCCGTTACCCCCGCGCGCTGCCACGGCAACGATTCCTCATGACTCAGCAGCCCAACGCGCAATTCCCGGCGGAACTGGCCGCCGTTGGCCGCGATCTCCAGGAGCAGTGTGGCGTCATCGTGTTTCTCCGCTTTCTGACACAGCGATCGATGGCATCGGAGCAGGACATCAGGCAGGCCCTGTCGCCGCGCGTGATCCAGGACCGGCCTGAGGGCGTGATTCTCGGCAGCCCGACATGCCCACGGTAAGCATCATCGTCCCGGCCTACAACCAGTGCCGGTACCTGGGCGACGCGATTCGTAGCGCCCTGGCGCAGACCCATGCGGATCACGAGGTGATGGTCGTCGACGATGGATCGACGGACGACACGGCCGTGGTCTGCCGCTCGTTCACGGACTCACGGGTCCGCTACGTCTGGCAGGAGAACCGCGGCCTGTCGGCCGCGCGCAACACCGGCATCCGCGAAGCACGCGGTGACTTCCTCAGCTTTCTCGACTCGGACGATTTGTTCCTCCCAGAGAAGCTGGAACTGCTGCTCGGCGCCTTCGAGCGCGATCCCGGTCTCGGCCTCGTCGCGGGGCAGGCGGTGCTCATCGACCGGCACGGCCAGCGGATCGGCGAGGTCTTCGATCGACCGCTGCCGGACGAGCCCACGGATCTGCTGCTGGGCAACCCGCTTCACGTTGGCAGCGTGCTGCTGCGGCGCGGCTGGCAGGAGCGGGTGGGGCTGTTCGACGAGAGCCTCCGCTCCTACGAGGACTGGGACATGTGGCTGCGCCTTGCCCGGGCAGGCTGCCGGATGGGATGGGTGGCGCAGCCGGTCTCGCTCTATCGGTTTCACCAGGATCAGATGACGCGGATCGGCCCGCAGATGACGGCGGCGACGTTTGCCGTCCTCGACAAGACGTTCCACGACCCGTCGCTGCCGGATGCGTGGCGTGCCCGCCGTGACGATGCGTACAGCCGCGGCTTTCTGCGCGCCGCGGCGCAGGCCTACACCGGCGGCGATGTCCACGGTGCGCGGGAGCACATGCGAGAGGCCGCGGCGCGGAATCCTGTGCTGGCCGAGAATGCGGGCGAGCGCCTGGCGCGGGTGATAGCGGGTTGGGCGAACTTCGCAAAGACCCGGGATCCGCTAGCCTTCATGACGGGCATCTACGACAACCTCCCGGACGAGCTCGGCGCCCTGCGGGGCCGCAAGCGGCGCGAGCTGGCCCGCCAGGCGATCCAGATGGCGTGGACCGCGCGCCGCGCCGGCGACGCGGTGGGGGCTCGGCAACTGGCCCGCCGCGCCATCGGTTACTGGCCACCGTCGATTTTCAATCGCGGGCACCTGGGGCTGCTGCTCGGTAGCAGCGCAGCCCTCGAGCCGGCGCCCGCGAGCAAACACTCATGAGTCCACAATCAACGGTCTTTCGATTCCAGGTCACGCCGTTCGTCATCCTGTTCGTGGAACGGGCCGGCAGCACGTTCCTCGTCACGGCTTTGAAGTCGCATCCGCAGATCCTGGCTCTCACGGAGAAACTGGACCCCATGAAAAAGGAGGGCAAGACGGCGGCCGAGCAGCTGGAGTGGACGCGGTCGATCCTGACGCCGCCGCTCGTCGGCCAGCACCGCGCCATCGGGTTCAAGACCAAGCTGCTGGACGTGCTGGATCCGCAAGGCTTCGCGCAGGTTTTGCGTGAGCGCAAATGTCGCATCATCCAGTTACAGCGGCGCAACACCGTCAAAGCGGTAGTGTCCACGATCAACGCCCGGCGGCAGTGGGAGGTGTCCGGTAACTGGAACCTGCTCAGCGAGTCGACGCGGCTGCCGCCCTTCGAGGTGGACCCCGCG
>Ga0105103_10002254_pt1 | contig 10103 bp, 10 predicted proteins | sample PPLLaktember2015_2_FD_79107 | JGI IMG/M metagenome (GOLD analysis project Ga0105103, IMG submission 79107) | Freshwater sediment microbial communities from Prairie Pothole Lake near Jamestown, North Dakota, USA - PPLs Lake P7 Core (6) Depth... | ecosystem: Environmental > Aquatic > Freshwater >...
CGAATCAGCATGGACGGCCGCGGCCGGGTCTCCGACAGCATTTTCGTCGAACGGCTTTATCGCTCGGTCAAGTACGAAGAGGTCTATCTTCACGAATATCGGTCGGTTGCCGAGGCCCAAGCACACCTCGGAACATCTTTTGGGTTCTACAACGAAGAGCGATCGCACGAAGCGCTCGGCTATCGGACGACCCACGAAGCATATTTTGGAAGCTCGGCCGCGATGGCGTCGGCCGTGGAGGCCGTAGTCTAACATGGATCGAGCCGAGATCGTCGTTCCCGGGTCAACTGGCGAAGCCGTTTTTTCGGCGATCATCGGGAAAATGGCATTTGGAAAAGAAATCGGATAAAATGGCAATTACAGCGGGCCGACACTACACTTTATTTAGGCCTTCCCGTTATCCAGATTATGGGGTCCACCGCACATCACATTCATCATGATGCAAAACAAAAAGACAATCCGCATTGTGCTCGCGACAGCGTTCATTTTGCTGCTGCCCTTGTTAGCGATGCAGATTACCGATGAAGTGGTCTGGGACTTGGCCGATTTCGCTGTCGCCGCCATCCTCCTGGTCGGCACTGGTCTCATGTATGAGCTGGTAGTGAGGAAAGGGGGTAATATCGCGTACCGAGCCGCCGTCGGCGTTGCGCTTGCGGCAGCGCTCCTCCTCGTCTGGATGGCCCTTGCTGTTGGTATCCTCGGAGTTGAGGGCGACCCCGCAGACTTGATATATATCGGGGTGCTTGCCGTCGGACTCATCGGTGCCATCATTGTGCGCTTCCAGCCGCATGGAATGGCATGCGCATTGTTCGCGACGGCGACCGCTCAGGCGTTGGTCGCCGTAATCGCGCTGATCGCCGGAATGCAGTATGCCGAGATCAGCTCCGTGTCAGAAATCTTGGGGCTTAACGGGTGCTTCGTCGCGCTGTGGGTCGTATCGGCTTTGCTGTTTCGACGCGCGGCGCGTAAACGCAACGGACGCGGCGTGGAACCAACGGTTTGACTGGCGGCTGATCGCGCCATACACATCACTTGATCCTGAAGGGGAAGGGAGCCAATCCCCGCCGCAAACCAAGAATTTCCTTTCCTTCTTCTTTTCCGCCTTGCGGAGAAGGGGTCGCGGGAATGGGGATGGTGGGCGATAGAGAAATTGAACCTCTGGCTTCATCCGTGTGTAGGAAGCGGCGGAAAAACGTAAAGTGCAGAATATAATGGAAATGCTCTGTAAAATGCTCGTTTTCAAAGGCTCCAGGATCTCGAAAGACTTCGATATCTTTAGATACATTTTGATTTCTCTGACATATTTTGGGCACAATTTGGGCACAAAAAACAGGCAGACCATCGAGCCGGCCGCGAAGGTTATAGGGAGGCCTATCTTTCTTGACTTCCATTTCTATCTGCGCAATGGGAATGCCGTCAATGGGCTGAATGATAAATCCAGGACGCAGACCGGCCTTATGGCCAGGCGATTCGGGATCAACAGATGTGATCACCGCTTTGCCATCAAGTATCCTCACATTGATCCCGATACCACCCTCGGCGAACGCAACGGGTTCAACAGCAGCCAGGAATCCTGGAGGGATAAAGGCGGCGTGTGAAACCTCCAGCTCCCAGAGCATCTTGTTGATGAGAGCGTAGAAATCTTTATCATTCTCCGTTGAGGCTATTTGTGGCTTGTAGCTGTCATGAATGATCTTCCAATCCAGATCTCCAAAAGACGGGTCAAAATAGGTTTCATTCACCTTATTTCAGATTGTCTCGAAAATGCTGAGATATCCCTCGTCCTTATTCTGACAAACATCAAATCCTGGGAGGATAGATAACAGAATAATCAAAACAACGATTCTGGGCTTCATGATAATCACCCCCCCCCATCGTGAGGAAGTGTAAGTCCACAGCTCGAGGCATGCCAACGATAACTGCATGGGAGAAAGGTCGGCGGTTTTAGCGGTCCCATCCGGCAGGGTTTGACAGCCCCCCGCCCATCTACTATCCTTGACACAGAGGTTCGGCGGATGTCGGCTGCCGTCATTGAAAAAGGCTGGAGATCGCTTCTCCGAGTTCGCGACGCTGTTGACCTCAGCGAGGAGCCGGTCGGCCAGTGCTATTTCCGTCTGGAGACAGAAGGTGGCGGCTTGCCTGTCTCCCTCGGCCGGCCATTCCGGACGTATTCGCGCTCGGGTCCGGTCGTGGCCGTCCTCCTCGATCCCGCCCTTCCCGTTCCCCCCGTTTCCCGGGCGGATGCCGTATTCTCGATCGATGGCCTCGTTCAAGTGCGGACGGTTCGCGCCGGAGGCTTGCCGCAGGCCGTGCTTCGATTGTTCAAGACATTCCTGCCCTACGCATTCTCTTCGATGCACGCCCGCCGGCTCGGCCGGGCATTCGCGGTCTGCCATTTCGCCCAATCGCTCGACGGCAGGATTGCCACGCTCGCGGGCGATTCGAGGCGGATCGGGAGCCCCTCCAATCTCGTCCATGCCCACCGTATGCGCGCCTTGTCGGACGGGGTCGTTATCGGCTCGCGGACCCTGCGCCGCGACCGGCCGAGGCTCACGGTCCGGTACGTCGAGGGCCGCCAGCCGGCCCGGATCGTCCTGGCCTCTTCACCCGAGGGGCTTGGCGCCTTGACAGGGGTCCAAGGCGGCGACGTTTATCTCGTCAGCGGCAACGAAGAAACCGCCCCGGCCGGCGCGAAATTGGTCTCTTTCCATGGCGCCGACGGCTCGATCCCGACGTCAGCCATCCTCCGCGAGCTCATGGCCCGCGGCATCCGGTCGGTTTATATCGAAGGCGGTGCCCTGACGACATCATGGTTTCTCGGCGAAGGCAACATCGACGTCCTCCAGGTCCACATCTCGCCGTTGATCCTGGGTTCGGGGTTGAGCTCGTTCCGGCTTCCACCCGTTCCCGACGTCGCCTCCTCGCTCCGCTTGGCCTATCATGCGTTCACGCCAGTCGATGACGGGATGATGATCGTCGGGACGGTCGCCCGGCCTGCCGGTCCAGGTGGGGCGCGATGATCCGGGCCAAGGCTTTCTGGCTGACGGGCAAGGACCTGGGCGCCCTGAAGGGGGAGACGCTGTCTAATCCGGACGGGGAGGAATGGTGCGTGGTACGGGCCATGTTCTCGGCCGTCAGTCCGGGCACGGAACGCCTCGTCGCCGGCGGCAAGGTCCCCGCCGCCCTTCGAGAGGAGATGCGTTGTCCCTATATGGGCGGGCGGTTCCCATTCCCCGTCAAGTACGGCTATTCGCTCGTGGGCGAGGTTGTCCAAGGACCCGCAACGCTGCGCGGTCGAAAGGTCCACGTGCTCCATCCGCACCAGGACGTTTGTGTTGTCCGATCAGAGGATGTCCGGCCTCTCCCCGAAGGCTTGCCGCCGACCCGAGCCACCCTGGCTAGCAGCATGGAGACGGCGATCACAGCGGTCTGGGACTCCGGAGTGGTGCTGGGGGAGCGCGTCCTCGTCGTCGGCTTTGGCATCATCGGCTCGCTCATCGCCCGGAGCCTGCCGTCGGGGCCGGCGGTCGACCTCGAGGTGGTCGAGAAGAGCCCCGATCGGCGCCGTCTAGCCGAGGCGATGGGGTTCCGGACGACTGCCCTCCCGGTCTCGGAGCCCTTCGATGTTGCCTTCGACACCAGCGGATCGGACTCTGGCCTTCAGGCGGCCATCGACGGCATCGGGGTCGAGGGACGGGTCGTCGCCGTGAGCTGGTTCGGCGCCGAGCCCGCGCGCCTCAACCTCGGCGGAAGCTTCCACAGCCGGCGCAAGCGGATCGTCGGGTCTCAGGTCTCCCGCATCCCGGCCATCATGCGGCCCCGATGGGACGTCGGCCGGCGGACGGACCTCGTCTTCCGACTTCTCGAACGGCCGGAGTTCGACTCCCACGTCGGACCGTCGGTTCCCTTCGCGGACTTACCAAGGACCTTCCCGGCACTCGTCCGACACTCTCCCGAGGGCCTGAGCCCTCTCATCATCTATTGAGGAGGACCCATGTATAGCCTCACCATCCGCCGTCATGCCTTTATCGCCCACTCGTTGAAGCGGGACGTATTTGGCCCGGCGCGCCATCTCCACGGCGTTACGCTGATCGTCGACGCCGAGTTCCGGGCCCCGGAGGTCGACGCCGACAACATTGTGATCGACGTCGTTCGGGCCTCCAAGATCCTCAAGGACGTTCTAGGCGCATATCACTACAAGAACCTCGACGAGAACCCAGCCTTGGCCGGCGTGCCGACCACGATGGAGTTCCTAGCCCGCCGGATTCACGATGGTGTCGCGGCCAGGGCCGCCGTCCGGTTCAAAGGCGGACTGAAGATTACCGTCCGCGAATCGCCCGAAGCCTGGGCTTCTTATGAGGGCGAAGTTGTTGCGGGGCGCAAGCCGAGAGCCGGGCGTGCCTGACGACTCGGCGGCGACAACGCGGGATAGAGTCGTCTTCGTCGTGCCTCCTGGGCGGCCCCCCTCCGGCGGGGACCTCTACAACAGGTTCCTCCTTCGGGCGCTCGATGCGGATGGCTTTGGGGTCGAGACGACGACTCTCGACGAGCTCGAGATCGGCTCGTACCCGCCGCGGACCGAGTTCTGGGTGGACAGCCTCTATATCCCGGCCTTGGCAGATGCGGATCCGTTCGGGCCGGGCAACCGGCGATTCTTCATTATCCACAGCCTGCCCAGCATCGATCTCGGGATCGCCGGCAATGAGGCCGAAACGTTGAGGGGGGCCGAGGATTGGCTTTTCGCGCGGGCTTCGGGCTTTATCGTGACAGGCCCGCGTACCGCGGGTGTCCTCAGGGAGAGAGGCTTTGCCGAAAGGCCCATCTTCGTCGTCCCTCCCGCCCCGTGTGTCTTGCCGAAGGACCCGCCCATCGCTCCGGATGTTTTCACGGGGCTCATCGTCTCCAGCCTCATCCGCGGCAAGGGCGTTCCGGGTTTCATGGATGCCCTCGGCCGCGAGGTCCGAGAGAGCGACACCTTTGCCGTCCGCATCGCCGGCCGAACGGATATGGAGCCAGAGACCGCCTCCACCTGCCTCGGGGCCATCGACGCCCATCCTGTTCTCTGCGAGAGAGTCGTTCATTTGGGGTTTATCCCCTGTGAAGAGCTTGGCGGGGAATACGAGCGAAGCTCGGTCCTGATCAGCCCCTCGCCGGGCGAGACGTTCGGGATGGCCTTCCATGAAGCGCGGGCCTTCGGTCTTCCCATCCTAGCCCTTCGGGCGGCTTATTCCGAGCCCTTCATCGAGTCCGGCCGGAACGGACTCCTCTTCGACTCGGCGGCGGAGCTAGCTCGCGGGACGGCCGAGCTCGCCCGTCGTCCCGAGCGCTTGCGGGACTTGGCCTCCGCGGCGGCCGAGAGCAGGCCTGCCGCCGTCTATACCTGGGCCGAGGCGGCCCGTTCCTTTTTGAGCCAGCGTCAAGGCTGCCCTCTATTCCGACAGAGACAATGAAGATATTCAGGGCAGAGGAGAGTTAAAGTCTGAGAGGAGGGTTCGGTATGAGGATCGAAGGCTGATGGCAAGCAGGTCAATATTCACTCGCTTGAGGCACGGTTCAAGAGCCAGATGAAGAGGCTAGGCATCCAGAATGCGACGCTCCATACCTGGAGGCACACATTCGCGAGCCGCCTCGCCATGCTTACTGGCAATCTCCGGGCGGTTCAGCTTCTCCTTGGCCACAAGTCGGGAAGAACGACGGAAATCTAGCTCATATGGCGGATAAGTACCTTCATGACGCTTTAAACCTCCTTCCCATCCCGAATTTGGGCACAAATTTGGGCACAACGCTGATTTTACCTGGGCGGGGGATTGTGCAAGTCGTTGAAAAATAAGTGGTGGGCGATAGAGGAATTGAACCTCTGACTTCTACCGTGTGAAGGTAGCACTCTACCTCTGAGTTAATCGCCCACGGCGCATTTATTTTACGGGATTCGAGGTCAATGTCAACCTGGGCTCAGCCGCGGCTGGCCCCCGGCCTCAATCATATAGCGCAACTTTTATGTTGCCTGGTTCTTACGTTTTCCCTTGGAGCATATCGATCAGAGCCATCAATATTGTGATGTGGGAATGATCGCCCTTACTGAGACTGACGAACAGTCGTTTCATTGATTCATTCTCGATTTTCACGGAGGCTCCCATGTGGATTCTTTCAAAACGCCGCTCGAATTCGAGCATTGATTGAAGTTGAGATAATAACGAAGTTCTCTTTTGGGAAAATAATTTCTGAAGTGCTTCTGTTCCCTTGAGACCTTCCCGAACTTCCGATTCATCTATCGTGAGCCCAACGAAAAGATCCGGCATGGACTGATAATAGCCTTTTCCTGTCCATAGGATATTCGCGTGTTTCAGCTCTTCATCCGCAAGTTGCTCCAGCTGTTGTGCGATCGGCCGGTCATTTGTATTGGCGGCGATGGCGTTATAAAGGCTTGATACATTGGCTTCGATCTCGGCCGCGAGGTCTATGAACTCTGGTATATTCATGGCACCCTCCCTCCCATTGTGATATCACCATGAAAGCATCTTTCCAACCATCGGTCTTCCAGCCGAAAACGTTCCCATAGAACTCGATGGCCCTGGCCGTATCATCCGCGTAGATATCGAAGTGAACGACGCGATTCATGATCCCCTCCTCTTTCCCAGGGCATGAGCGGATTTCAATCCGGCGGGTGAACCCTGGAACTCCATGGCCCTATTATGGAACAAGGCCCCGGCTTGCCAATAGGGGCGTCCTCCTGCCCGGGCGGAGTGCTCCAAACTCCGATTGACAAGCGCCAAAATTCTCAATATAAATTAGTTAATGGCCATCAAGCGGTGTCCTTACTGCCGGGCGCTCATCGACGAGAAAGAACAGTATTGCAATAACTGCGGCACCCAACTGCTCTTCCCCGAGGATGGGGCTGTCGAGGAAGAGATCCCGGGGGACAAGATCATCGACGCCGACGTCGAGGATAAAGACTACGAGATCCCCGAGCCCGGGGCGGACAAGCCGGTCGAAGACCCCGAAGACGAAGAAGACTCAGAGGACGGCGACGAAAAAGAGAACGAAGACTGGGTCTCGGCAGATGGCGGAGAGCCTGAAGAAGTGGACGAGGACGAAGAGAAGGACGAGGGGCCGGAGGAAGTGGTGCTCGTCGAGGACGCGGGGCGCGACCGCCCAGAACTCCCGGAATCCACGAAGCCCGGGACCTCCGAGGTGCCGGTGATATTCTCCGCTCCCGGGATGGAAGAGCCCGTCGGCATCGGAGAGGCGGAGCCCGAAAGCGGCGAAGGCGGGGAATCCGGCGGGGCCCCGGAACCGGAAGAGACCCCTTTTAAGCCCGAGCCCTTCGAGCCGCCTCCGCCCAGCAAGAAGCCGCTGACCTTCGATACCAGCGACCTAGACAAGATCGGCCGGACGACCGAGCTTGGGAAAGAACAGGTCGAAAATTTCCTAGATGTTCTCAAGGCCCGGGAGGAAGAGAGCAGGCTCGGTCGGATGGCGGCTCCGGAGGCCGAAGAAAGCCTGCCGCCGTGGGCGGCGGGGATCAAGGGCGCGGGCGGGGAGCCGCGTCCGGAAGTGAAGGTAGAAATGATGCGCGAGGATGACATAGAGGATCGGGAGCCCGAAGAGCCGGAGATTCGCGAAGAGGCGGAGACCCCAGCCGGGCTCGAGGAAAAGGAATTCCCTCAAGCGCGCCGGACCCGAGTTGCGGACTCGGGAATCGGCCTGCCTGAAAAGGTGGCCCAGGCCGCCCTGCCCTTCGAGCGGGAGATCCCCCGTGACGAAAGGAGCGCGCGGCCGGCTGTGGCCCCCGCCCCGGGTCGGCGGCCGATCGTCCGTGAAGAGGAAGGGGTCGAGGAGCCGGAAGAGGAGGTGTTGGAGAGAGCAGAGCGGCCGCGCCCGCCCTTCAAGCTATCCGTCTTCCTCAAGGCGAAATCCTTCGACACCCTCTTCGTGGCCGTTTTCTGGCTGGCATCCCTGTGGATCGCAGCGCGGTCGATGGACGTGACCCTTTTCCAGATGCTCGGGAAGGCCTCCTCCGGCCTGCTGGCCTATTTCGGGGCGCTCCTTGTCCTCTACTTGTTCCTGTTCTATTTCTTCCTCGGGGAGACGCTCGGGGACAGGCTCTTCCGCGACGGGGATTAGGGGCGGACCTCTTCCCCCAGCTCGAATCCCTTGCCCAGGAACCGCTCGCGCGCCCGTCCGTCCGCCGCAACGGCCGACGGCGATCCCTCGATCAGGATCTCGCCCTCGTCGATGACATACGCCCTGTCGACGACCTTGAACGTGTCGCGGACGTTATGGTCGGTGAGGATGATGCCGATTCCCTTGTCCCGGAGGCGGATGATGATCCTCTGGAGCTCGAGGATGGTCAAGGGGTCGATGCCGGTGAAAGGCTCATCGAGGAGGAGGAACTTCGGATCGAGGACGAGGGCCCGAGCGATCTCGAGCCTCCGCCGCTCGCCTCCGGAGAGGCTGTCGGCGGACTGGCCGGCCAGGTCCAGGAGGCCCATTTCCCCGAGGAGCGCGCGCGCGGCTTCCTGCCGATCCTTCCGCGTCCGGGGCTGGAGTTCCAGGATGAGGTTGAGGTTGTCGGCGACCGAGGCCTTGAGAAAGACCGAGCCTTCCTGGGGAAGATAGGTTACGCCATTTAGGGCCCGTCGGCAGGTCGTCATCCGGGAGATATCCGTCGTGTCGAGGAGGATGACCCCGCATTCGGGCCGCACGAGGCCGACCATCATTTGGAAGGTCGTCGTCTTGCCGGCGCCGTTGCGGCCCAGAAGGCCGATGATCTCGCCCGACCGGACCTCGAGCGTCAGTTCGCGGACGACGACCCGGCCGTTGTAGCTCTTGGTCAGTCTCTCGGCGCGAAGCAGGGACATTGCGGTGGGTCCTTTCGTCGGCTAGAATACTAAGGGCATTTTCCAGGGGTGTCAACCCCTTGAAGCCCCGGCCCGAACGCCGGGGCCTATCCGGGGTTAACCCTGAGCCCGGCTTCTCGTCCCGTCATGGGAGATGCGACAATAGTCGACGAATGGGTCAACCCCTTGAAGCCCCGGCCCGAACGCCAAGGCCTATCCGGGGTTAACCCTGAGCCCGGCTTCACGTCCCGTCATGAGAGATGCGACAAGATCCGGCGAATGGGTCGACCCCTTGACTTCCCGCCCCGAAAGGCTGGGCTGAGAGTCGGCGAACGAATCAAGGACCGATGAGCATCGTCGTCAGCGCATCCCGGCGTACGGACCTCGCGGCGTCATTCCCGGATGTCCTGGCCGGCGCCTTGAGGGAGGAGAAGGCGCGCGTCCTCGGGCCCGGCGGCCGCGCCTACGACGTGGACCTCCGGCCGGAGAATGTTCATACCCTCGTCCTCTGGTCCAAGGATTTCGCGAACTACCTTGCCGACCGGTCGGGGCTCGGAGAGCTTGTTGCCAAGTATGAACAGGCTTATTTCCACTTCACGATCACCGGGCTCGGCGGGACGCTCCTCGAAAGGGGCGTCCCTTCCCCCGACGAGGCGATGGCCCAGCTCCCTAAGCTCGTCGCGGCCGCCGGCTCCCCGGCGCGGGTCTCGGTCCGCTTCGATCCCGTCGTCTTCTGGCGTGACGGGGGCGTGCTCCGGACGAATCTTCCGTTTTTCAACCGCCTGGCCCCGCGGGTCGCCGACGCCGGGATTGAGGACGTCCGCGTCAGCTTTGCCCAATGGTACGGCAAGGCTAAGCGAAGAGCGGAGAAACGGGGTTTCGATTTCGTGGACCCTGGCGAAGGTGAAAAACGAGCCCGTGCCCTGGAAATAGCCGGAACGGCCGCGAAATGGGGACTCGCCCTGAACGCCTGCGCCCAGGCTTTTCTGACGGGAGTCCCCGGCTTCAGGCCTTCCTCATGCATCGACGGGTCGCGGCTCCGGGAGCTCCACCCGCGCAGGGAGCCCGTATCGGTCAGGAAGGACCGGAGCCAGCGGCCCGAATGCGGATGCACAGAATCCAAGGACATCGGGAGTTACACACAGGTCTGCCCTCACTCATGCGTTTATTGTTATGCGAGTGCGGGCTGATACGCGATAAATCCTCCCCAACCCCCCCGGGGGTAGGGGGGATATGGCCTTGCCCGTCTGGCTGGCCTAGATC
>Ga0105103_10002255_pt1 | contig 10099 bp, 11 predicted proteins | sample PPLLaktember2015_2_FD_79107 | JGI IMG/M metagenome (GOLD analysis project Ga0105103, IMG submission 79107) | Freshwater sediment microbial communities from Prairie Pothole Lake near Jamestown, North Dakota, USA - PPLs Lake P7 Core (6) Depth... | ecosystem: Environmental > Aquatic > Freshwater >...
TCCATCCTCGTCCTTATAAGACGAGATTGTGTTTCCCGTATTAACCACCTTGACTCTGGCAGTAATTGTTGGAGAGAAAATATCCTCAAAATATTCGAGTGCAATCGCACCATTTTTAATATCAACCGTCCTTTTCTGGTCGTTTGATTCAAGAACTAATTCTTCATATATGGATTTACTAATTGACATTATAGGTAAGCAAGGTCGAGTAGAAGTTTATTTTTTATGAAATTATTTAACAAAGTAAATTCACTTATTTGTGAAGATCCTCCACCAGAATAACCACCACCACCAGAATACATCATTTGTTGCACTGGTTCTGGATTTTGAGAAACAATCACAGTTGGTCCAGTTCTCTCTTGTGCTAATGATTGACTTATTTGTGGATTTTGTGAAGTTCTGGTTGGTGTTATTTGTGCTAAGGATGGGGATGATGTTTGTGTTGGGATCGCCATCGTTTTACCAGAAATGCCAGTCAATTGTCTACCAATAGAGAGGAGGTTTAGATATGGTTTCGGATTTATAGGATTACCATTGGGTCTTGCTTCAAAGTGCAAGTGAATCGGATAATCTCCTCCAGTCTTTCCAATCTCACCAATAGTTTCTCCATTATATTGTTGTCCCTCTTTTACTAATATTGTCGCAAGGTGTGCAAAATAGAACTCAATATTTCCAGATTTAATAATGACCAAATTTCCATATCCTTTACCATTATTTCTTGCATAGGTTACTTTTCCAGATTGCTTGAATGAAACGTAGTATCCTCGTTGTCCAGAAGTTCCAATATCTATACCCGCGTGTTTTCTTCCCCCACCTCTTCCAGCAAGATACTGCGCTCCCTCTTCTCTAGATAGTCCAACTGATGACGTACCTCCAGATGGTCCAGAAATATTAATCTCATCACGGACAGTTGTAGTAACACCTCTTCTTTGAGTTATTTGGGGTTGTGGAGTTGATGGTATTTGTTGTGTTGGATATGGATTTACTCTGCTCCTAAAGTTTCTCGCTAAAGCATCACTATATGCAGTTCCCTTCGTATTAAATCCATCTCTACCCACAATACCAGTATTTAACCATCTAGACGCTCCTGTTGCACCTTGGTTGTGAGCATATCCAAGAACTTGTAGTTTTTGTTCTACGGTTTGCTTTGATTGATATTTAGAATTCCTTGATAAGTACCCATCATTTGCAAGAGTATAAGCCGCAAACATTCTTTCTTGAAGTTCTGGATTTTTTCTAAATGCAACTCTACTCGGATGGTTTGGATCATCAGAGTGTCCTGGATAAGGGATTCCCAATATTCTAGAAGCATCTTTTTTTGCAAGATCACCCATTTGATATCTTCCATCATAATATTTTCCACTACCTCCAGGAACATCATATCTTCCACCAGATTCTATTTGTGCCAAAGTATTTCTATAGATATCCCACTGCTCTTTAGTTGCTCCTAGTTTAGATGCAATGTCATAAGCACCGGGAGCCGCACCACCACTACCACTATAAGGTGCGGTTCGTTCATAGGCACCCTCATCTGTTATTTGAGTTCCAGTCGATGGAGCATCCTGACCAGAAGCAATACCTTCGCTTAATGGAGTTGTTATTAATTTGATTGCATTCTCAAAGTCAGTACCCCAATTTTTCACACTTAAATTTAGATCATCAAAAGCAGTACTAACTCTTCCAGAAGTATCAGAAAAATCAAACTTAATTAAATTTTCTAAAGATGCCCCCATAAGTTTTGTGAAATTAGTAAGTACATTCGTAATATTACCAACGAAGTTTCCGAGTATCTTACCCATTTTTTGTGTTCTGGCAATAAACTCATTACCCATCGCAATCCAGGTGGGTATATTGTTAATTATCCAACCTGCGGTCAAATAACTAAGGAATCCCATCAATCTTTCAAAAAACCCTTTGGCGCTACCTGCAATTAATCTCACAGGTCCACGAGGTTTTGTTACAAGATTTGGTGCCTCAAGTTCATCCTCTCTTTGTTTTCTTCTTTCATTTTCAATTCTACGACTTTGTAAGATTGTTTTCTTTTGAAATGTTTCTCTTCTAACTCTTGTTCTATTAAATAAAATAGTTTGAAACTTTTTAATCGTTTTTGAGGAACTAACCGGAACTTTCGATTGAAGTGGTGATGAGATTACCATATTATATTACCACATTATAATTCAATTGAGAATAAAGAACATAAAAATTATCAGGATTAGAAGAACTAATCAAAGGAGTATCGGTTCCATTTGTTGGTGCCTGTGAAATAGAAGATTGTTGATTGTTACTTCGACTCGATGGCATCATTATCACATTTGGTGCCGGATCTGTAAGTTCTCCTACATTTTGAACGGATTTAGGAATTGGTTGAACCTGCGCCAATGGAATTGGTACTACTTGAAATGTAGATGGTTTTTCAATCAACTTCATTTCGGTCCATTCTTTACCTGTTGATTTTGCCCATATTTTTGCCTGCTGTTGTTGTTCATAAGTCATATTGTTCCAGGCAGACTCAATTCTTCCTCTTGCAAATGGACTTTTTCTATTATCCCAAGCCATTTGGAAGTTTTTAGTCATCTCAGCACTTGGTTGAGGAATTATCGGTGTTTGTGGTTCCACTACTGCTGGCGCTGTAGGTGTTTGTGTTGATGAAGAAATTTTTGCGTCTACTTCTGCAGGACCTACTATTGTTGGTGGTGGTGAAGTTGGATTTTGATTTCCCATCATGGGAGTTGTGGGTTTTATATTTTCCTGAGGGGTTTCAGTTTTTCCAAAAAATTTATCATACATATCCTTTCCAAAGTCTGCAGACGGACCATAAGCAGCATAACCAGCAGCCACTCCTGTTAGTGGAATGGGAATTAAAGAACCAAGAGAAAATGCCCCAGCACTTCCAATCATTCCAGTAGTTGCCCCGGCGATTGCTCTTCCTGGGTCTTCTCCTTGTGCTATATCGAGTCCAGTTAATGCGGATCCCATCAATGAAGGTCCCACTAAACCTCTTATAAAGTTTCCTGACCCACTCGCAAATCCTCTAATCGCACCACCAAATCCACCACCAGAAGGGGGGTTTCCACCACCACCAGGTTTTGGAGCACCTTGAATAATGTTTCTTAAACCTTTCAATGGGGCCGTGGCAAGTTTAAGTATAAGACCACCTATTTTTCCAGTAATACCCGTAATAGTTTTGATTACCAAATCAAATCCTATTTTCATTGCGCCAATAGCAGCTACGCTAAATCCAATAGTTTTAAGAACATTATCTTTAATTTCTTCTAATTTGTTTTTATTTCCTTCTGCGTTTGCCTTAAGTACTTCTATTCCCTGATTAGTCAACCATCCAGCAAGTAATGCAGTTAAGGCCTCTCCAATTCTTCCAAATATATCAGTAACTTTTTTCTGAAGAGCTTGAACAGGTGTGGCAAGAGAATCTGTAATTCTTTGTTCTAGTTGGGATTCTTTTCCCATTCTAATCTTGGTTTCGGCAAGTTTTCTTTCCCTATCTTCATCTTCATCTGCCTGTTGCTTTTCTAAGGCACTATCTTGCTGTATTAAATTGGAAATAGTCGCAAGACCTTTATTTAAAGTTGTGGTTTCTGTTCGTAAAGCATCCACTGTGCTTCTAAGAGCAGAAATCTCTTGAGTTTGTTGAACGTTTTGAGTTGTTTGAATATTTAGATTTCTTTCAACATTAATCAAGTTTGCTTGAGGTTGTACGGCAAGAGCACCTCCTCTACCACCACTTATGGCAGAACTAGAAACTGTTCTTGCCACAACATCTATAGTGGGTCCGATTGGAGATGATAGACTAGACATTCTGTTGGTTCTTTAGATTTTGCTCTTCAATATATTGAGAAAGAAGAGTAATATAAACCTCTTTTTCCCAAGGTAACATAGATTCTAACTCGGTCAATGAGTATTTATGATGTTGCATTAACTGAAATGTAGTTCTGTAGTATGACTCCAACGAAGTATGAGCCATTCCTAGGCGAAAAAAGAGTTTAATCCCTCCAGTACGACTTCACTCTCCTCACCAGTATTTGGATTCTTCAATTTAATAGTATGAGAAAGTTTAGGCATTGTATCAAAAAACTTTTCAATTTCCTTAAACTGATTCGTAGTTAGTTGCTCCAGAAACTCATTTAATTCTTTTTTAGTGGTATCAGAAGCATTCCAAGATTCTTCTTCACTATAAATCTGCTCCACACAGGCAGAAATCATCTCAAAAGTATCATTCACACTCGCAGATTCCGTGTTATCAAAATTATTCTTAACGAACTCTTTTAGGGATGGATATTTCATACGAAGAGACAAAACATCATCAAGTTTAATATCTCTCGAATGATTTTCATCCACATTTACTTTAATTTCATCTAGATTGATTGAAATTGGAACTTGTGTTGTTCCATCATCAGGGCAGGTAATTAAAACATCAACAGATTCCCCAACCGACTTTCCACGAACATTCAGAAACAAATATTCAATATCAAAAGTTGCCAGTTGATCTACCTTAATTCCTTTAGTGATAATACAATTTGAAATTACAGTTTTTACCGCATCCATAATTTGTTTCATATCATCACTTTCCATCGCAATAATTAAAATCTTTTCTTCTTTAACCAGAAAAGGTCTGTATTTAATTTCTTTTTTAATGGATGGTATTTCTAAACTATAAGTCGGTACTGAAATTTTTGGGAGAACCATTTTTCAATTCAAATCATTTAAATATATTTAGTTCAATTATTTAAGATCGTAGGAAAGACACTTCCTTGATTTGTAATTGTACGTCTTACTCCACTTTCATTTCCAAGAGATTGCCCAGTTCTATAAGTTGTACGGAGATTATCTGATGGAATTTTTGTAGTTGCTGTGGATATATTATTATTATTACCAACAAATTCATTCAAACTTAATGATTTACCTGCAATATAACGATCATACTCAAAATTTACTGTCATCTTAAGAATATCAGATGAACTATAACTTACTGGAATTGATGGCATTGATGATGGAAACAATCCAATAAAAGTATATTCAATTTCTTTATTATAATCCCGGTCAAACTTTGTAATTGTAGTTCTATCAGATTTATAATATTCTGGATATTGCATTCGAGAAATATAATCCTTACGATTCTGTCCTATTGGAGAAAGACTACTTCCAATTGGATTATTAGATCCACTAGCAATAAACTCCATCCAAGTTTCTATAAATTTAAGAGCATTATAATTCTTATCGACATAAAAATCTAAACTAATTGCAGAATATTGTCTAGTATGAGCAAAGTTCTCTGTTATACCCATAAAGTTTCCACTAATATTAGCGGTCGCCAAAGAACTGGTGGGTAGAGATGCCGAGAAACAAAGCAATCCGGCATCTTCGGCAATAAATCTTTGACTAATTCCTTTACGAGAAAGATATGCCATTAGTGGACCACCAATAAGTCCCACACCACCAAATTTGACTTCATAATGAGAAGTCTGTGCAAGATTTGTGAAGAGTGGTTTAAAATCGGATATTCTGCGGATACTAGGCACTCTAAATACCTTTTATAAGTCTTATTAGTATAAGTATTTAGATGTCTTATAAAGGAAAGTATAAAGTTAAAAACCCAGAAAAGTATAAAGGTGATCCAACAAACATAATTTATAGATCTTTATGGGAAAGAAAGCATATGAAATATCTTGATGGTAATAGTAATATACTAGAGTGGTCGAGTGAGGAGATTTATATTTGGTATAAATCTCCAATAGACAATAAGGCACATAGATATTTTCCAGATTTTTATGTCAAAGAAAGATATCAAGACGGAAATGTTAAGGAATACTTAGTTGAGATTAAACCTTATAAACAAACGATGGCGCCACCAAAACCAAAAAGGCAGACTAAAGGATATATCTATGAAGCATATGAGTACGCCAAAAACCAATCAAAATGGGAATCTGCGAGAGAATATTGTAAAGACAGAGGATGGACTTTCAGAATTCTAACGGAAAATGAACTTTATGGAAATAAATAATATATTAATCTAAGATGAATCCTTCATGGCACTCACTGGATATGAAAAACCATTAGGAGATTATACAAGGAATGAATTAATTGAGATTGCAGAATTTCATAAAATTTATTACACAACTTCCAGTGGAGCAGGATCAATCGGTGGATATAAGAGATTAAAAAGAGAACAATTGATCAGTATCATTAAAAATGACTCTGATTATATTAGTGCTAATCCAAAAGCACCCAGAAGAATTGATGGAAAGATACTTACGAATCGTTTTAGCGATTTCAAAAAATCATTAAAGGGAAGTGAAAAACCAGATAAATTAATGAATGAAATTATATCAATATTAAGTGGAACTGAAAGTGCATATCCATTACCTGGAAGATATTATACCTACATTTATTATGCCAAAACTCCAAAAATTCTTTATGATCAACATCCACTGATTTTGGCAGGAGATATGTTACCAAAAGGATTCCTAGGATTTAATTATCATCTTGGAAAAATCAGACAATATAATACGGTAGATGGTGATCGATTAGTTAGTGGGTTATATGAATTGAGTCAGAAAGAATTTGCAACATTGAGATCAGTCCCATATCGAAAATTAATACAAAATTGAGATAAATAACTAAAAACTATAAATGGCATTTCCAACTCAACTATCACAAGTCACTCAAAATGCCACTATTGCTGGATATAAAGCAGTATCAAATAGAGCACCATCATCAAAAATATTTCGCTATCCTTTAAAGAATATTGATGCATCTGATGATTATTTGCAGATTGAATCTTATGAGTATCTTCCACCGGGGTTAAGTCTTAGTCCAACTTCGTTTGCTCAGAATAGTTCTGATGATGTTGAATACGGAAAAAACAAAATCATTAGAGGAACCGTAATACTACCAATTCCAGAAGGTATTCAGGATACTAATAGTGCTGGTTGGGGTGCTGGTGATATGGGACCCCTACAAACTGCGGCGATGGGAGCATCTAGTAAAATAATTGGCGGAGAAAATATACCAGCGGCGGCAAATACTGCATTTACAAATCTATTTGAAAAAGCAAAATCTGCTTCAGTAACAGGAACCACACAAAGAATGATACAAGCATTTTTTGCCAGTAAGGCAACACAGGCACTAACCGGAAGTGGAGACTTTAATCAGGTACTATCAAGAGACACCGGAGCAGTTTTTAACTCAAATACAGAACTTCTTTTTAGTGGAGTATCACTAAGAAGTGGATTTTCATTCTCATTTGATTTAGTTCCTCGTTCCAAAAAAGAATCAGATGAAATCAAAGATATTATTAGATTCTTTAAGTCTGAATCGGCGGCACAAAAAGGAGCGGCAAGTGGTGATGCTTCAGGATTATTTCTCAAATCTCCAAGTGTGTTTAGACTTCGGTATATGAGTGGTGGGAGACCTCATCCATTCTTGAATCAATTTAAGATATGTGCCTTGAATACCATGTCAGTCAATTATACTGGTTCTGGAACTTATGCCACATATTCTGATGCCACACCGGTTCATATGGTCATGACTCTAACATTCCAAGAACTCACACCAATCTATCGTGAGGATTATGTGGAATCAAACGGTGATTATAAGTCCACTATAAAGGGAACAGGATTCTAAAAATGTCATTTTTCAGAGAATTGCCCAATTTAGAGTATCAATCATTCTTATCAAGTCGTAAAGGATCTGATGATTACTTATTGGTAAAGAATATATTTCGTAGAGTTAAACTGCGTGATGATTTACAAAATGTTTTTACCATATTCAATAAGTATCAAATTCAGGAAGGAGCAAGACCCGATACAGTTGCCGAAGAACTTTATGGAAGTTCACAATATGATTGGGTTGTATTAATTGGTGCCAATATTATAAATGTAAGAAATGAATGGCCTCTTTCTGATAGAGACATCTATAGGTACTCGGAACAATTATATGGAAATGACCTAAACGCAGTTCATCACTACGAAACTAAAGAAGTCAAAGATTCTAATGGTAGACTCATACTTCCGGCAGGTAAGATTGTGGATTCAGTCTTCACCATTCCAGACCCGGATATTCTTATACAAACTCTAAATCCAGTGATTGGTATTAGTAATTATGAATATGAAGTCCGAAAAAATAATAAAAAAAGAGGAATTTATGTTCTTAAACCTGCATATCTTCAGCAGGTTATCAATGATACTAGAAAAGCGATGACCTATGATAGATCATCGCAATATGTAAACGATAAATTAATTCGAACCGAGAATACAAGAGTCACTATGCCTTAACAAGGTGACTCTTTATTGTATTATTCTCCTGCTAATTTTGCGAAATATGATAATTCTTCAGAATCCTCATCATCAACCATAACAGAACGAGATGGTTTCAGACTGTTGAGTTCACTACGCAGGTCTTCAGTCAATGAAGGAGCAGGACCACGATAGTTGTCCTCATCATCAACTTCAGAATCAATACGGGATGATTTTCCACCAAGAACAGCATCTAGTCGAGTCTTCAGTTCTTCATAAGATTTGAACTGGTCGGGAGAAAGAAACTCTGAGAGAGAATACTGATTCTTCCAGATTGCTTCCATAGCATCATCATCGTCCAAAAGAGCACTTGGAGTGGCAAACTCACTGGAATCATAATTACGATAACCAGCAACATTCTTTGCCTTCAGTTTGAAGTTGGCGCCCTGCCAGAAATCAAAGGGATCAATAGGACTTTCATCTTCAAACTCCGGCTGCATTGCAGTGGTCAGTTTATCGAAGATTTTCTTGCCGTACTTAAACAGAAAGTTTTTACCCTCATTTTCAGGATTGCCAGGATCTTTTACAACATAGATGTTGCTTATATACGACAGTTTACGCTTTTGTTTGCGGGCAACTTCCTTATTAGAATCGGAACCAGAGTTCCATAGTTGCCCATTGTGTTCGCAGACGGGACATTTTTGACTCAAAGTAGTGGGACACGCGTCGATAATCCACCCCCCGGGCCCCTGAAAGGCGTGACTATAAAGTTTTACAAACGGCAGGTCTTCACCATCAGGAGCAGGAAGAAAGCGAATGACGGCATAACCATTTTGTGCCTTATCCACAGTCAAAGACCACATACGCTCATCTTTGTTACTAGATGAATTATTCATTTTTTCGACTTCTTTCACCAGTTTTTCGGTGAGAGAACCAAGTTTGGATTGTTTTTTAAGATTTGCGAAATTAGACATAGGATACGTTAGATAATTGGATTTGTTGGATTACTTAGGTATTATAACAAAAAATCACTCATTAGTCAAGATACGTTTTGAGTGGATCAATACTCTTTTATGTAAACTTTGGACTTACGCAAGTCAAATATCCCTACCTGACTTTACTGCCCTATATTATAAAATAATATCTCTTAATATTTTCTTATAATTAGAAATGTCTACTTGAATAAATGGTGTGTATTTTTTAATTTTAAGAGAAACACACTCCCATACAGGATCGATAAGTTTCTTATCGAAGTTTTTAAGAAAGGAAAAAACCTTTTCATATATTACCATACTTTCGGGCGATATCTCACCTCTTAAAAAACTTTTGAGAAGTATTGGATGACCTTTCGAGCAATCGAAGGCATCCTCTAATTTTGCCTGAGAGAACAATGTGGTTGATTGCTCCTTGAATATGTAAGTTAAGCTCTGATTCGTTTTCATCCATTCCAAATAAACTTTTTCTCCGGAATTTATAATTTCTCCAATCCATAATCCATTAACATTACTGGTTGATACGAAGTTTGATACTAGAAAATCGACGATTTCTTTATCATTGTATTTTCTCGAACTTTTTTCGAAAAAATATCGATCTTTTCTACGAAAAAATGAACTTTCTGATGCTCTGACTTTTTTGTTATACTTAAAGTAGTCGTATTTTATCGAAGAAAAATGAGATTTCAGTGCCAAATATTCGCAAAAAACTTGATAGGGTGACATCAGATGGGTAATTTTGCTTTCGAAATTCGCTTAATAAAATTCAAATTAATTGCATCATACTTCAATCTTTCTTTAAGAGGTTTGGAAACTAACTTAGTAACTGATTCAATATCAATACCATTTGTCTCACAA
>Ga0105103_10002256_pt1 | contig 10096 bp, 7 predicted proteins | sample PPLLaktember2015_2_FD_79107 | JGI IMG/M metagenome (GOLD analysis project Ga0105103, IMG submission 79107) | Freshwater sediment microbial communities from Prairie Pothole Lake near Jamestown, North Dakota, USA - PPLs Lake P7 Core (6) Depth... | ecosystem: Environmental > Aquatic > Freshwater >...
ATACTGCCCGGGGGCTCGAAGAGAGAAAAGATACTTGAAGACTATAAGAAAATCAGGGAGATCCTCGGCCCGGCCGGAGCATCGGAGAGGGTTGCGAAAGATATGGTGACGGCGTTAAGGCGTAACGGCGTAACGGCGTAACGGCGTAACGGCAAAACGGCAAAACCGCATAACTACTGTATATATAAAATGTTCCCGAGATTTATAATCATACAACTCCTTCTTCTTTTCTTCTCCGGAATCTCCTCCGGCCAGGTCAGAGTACGCATCTACGCGAATCATAAACCCTCTTCAGCATCATTTACCGTTACAGGCGGACGTTATGAACTCGATATCTACGACGGAAAGCCGGTAAACCTTGTCACAGGCGATCCGGTAATACTGGCAATGTATAAAGACAAGATCGCAGTGAAGATAAGAAATTCGGTGAGTTTCATGTGCGATTCGCTGACTGTAAAAGGATTGACCGGAAAAGACAGGTTCTCCTTCAGGATATCCGGCGGCACTGGATTACCCCGGATCTACGGCGGTGACCTTCAATGTATTTCTGACCTGGGAGTCATGGTCTTTATAAACACTTGTGATGTCGAGGAATACATTGCTGGGGTTGTCAGGACGGAAGGGGGGCCTGGTAAAAGGATTGAATATCTCAAATCGCAGGCTATTCTGGCCAGGACTTATATGTACAGGCATTTTGAAAGGCACTCCATCGACAAGTATAATCTGTGTGACAATACTCATTGTCAGGCCTTTGACGGATTGTCGTCCGACTCACTCGTCAACAGGGCCTCCATCGAAACCCGGGGACTTGTCTTGCTTGACCACGACAGCATCCTTATAATATCGGCTTTTCACTCAAATTGCGGAGGGGAGACATCGACTGCAGATTTCGTCTGGTTGTCGGGCCATGCTTACCTGAAGAAGGTCATCGATCCATACTGCACCAGTTCGCCCAATGCAGTCTGGCGAAAATCAATCCCGTTACCGGAATGGGAATCTTACCTCAGGAAATCAGGATTTGTCGATTCCGGCCCGGGTGCTGCCTCATATAATTACTCCCAGATTACCAGGCAGAATGATTACAGGATCGGATCCTTTACACTGCCATTCAATCAGATCAGGAATGACATGAATCTCAAGTCAGCTTTTTTTTCAGTGGTGAGGGAAGGGGATTATATAATACTTAAGGGCAGGGGTTACGGCCATGGCGTTGGTCTTTGCCAGGAAGGCGCAATGGTAATGGCGGCAAGGGGATTTAAGTACAGCCAGATAATCAGCTTCTATTACCCCGATATAATTATTGCTGATGTTAATAACGCCAAAATTGTTAAGAACGAGTTCTAAACGGATGTTCTTTCGTAAGTGCGATTGAGTATTTTTGGGGTTTATTGAAATCTGTATGCTTGCAATATTCAGAAAAGAGATAACCGGATTCTTCAGCAGCCTCACCGGCTACATTGTAATCATTGTGTTTCTGCTGGTCAACTCATTATTCATGTGGGTATTCCCTGGTGAATGGAACATCCTCGACAGCGGCTATGCCGGACTTGACACTCTCTTTTTCCTCTCTCCCTGGATATTTCTCTTCCTTGTCCCGGCCGTCACCATGAAAATGATTGCTGAGGAGAAGAGGCTGGGAACCCTTGAGCTTATCTATTCAAAACCTGTTACCGAGAGGGGAATCGTGTATGGAAAATACCTTGCCTCGGTTGCCCTTGTCTTGCTTGCACTTGCTCCCGGAGTGATCTATTATATTTCAGTTTGCATCCTTGGCGAAACACCCGGAAATATTGACAAGGGAGGTACATTGGGTGCATTCATTGGGCTCTTCTTTCTTGCTGCAGTTTATGCTTCTGTCGGCCTGTTTGCCTCTTCACTTACTGATAACCAGGTGGTTGCATTTATAGTGGCCGTACTGATTTCCTTCTTCCTTTTTATGGGATTTGACTCATTTGCATATCTGCCGGGCCTTAAGACGGTAGATGAGTTCGTAATCAGACTCGGCATAAATGAGCACTATAAATCGATGAGCAGGGGAGTTATCGATTTCAGGGATATTATCTATTTCGCCGCAGTGGTCTTTATTTTCAATGAAGCCACCCGGCTTGTCCTTTTGTCGCGTAAATCGGAAAAAAGAAGCTGGCTTCGTTTTGGAGCGACACTGCTTGGTGTAGTTGCAGTTGCAGTTGCGGGATCATTTTTAAGAATCCGTGCCGATCTGACTGAGGACAGGCGCTACACCCTGTCGGAACCAACACTGAAGGTGCTGTCGGCAGTAAGGAATGATATCTTCGTTCAGGTCTATCTCGACGGCGAAATGCCAATCCCGTTCAAGCGTCTGAAACGATCGGTCAGAGAAATGCTCGATGAATTCAGGCTTGCCTCAGGACGAAGAGTTGATTATGATTTTATAAATCCTTCGGAAGGAAATAACCCGGCACAAAGGGACGCACTCTACCAGTCGCTTATGGTTAAAGGTCTTAATCCGGTAAATATTCAGGACAGGGATTCAGAAGGAGGCTCGAGCCAGAAAATTATTTTCCCTGGGATGATAGTCAATTACAACGGGATAGAGGTGCCGGTCAACTTCCTTAATAATAATCCCACGGTCCCGGCCGAGGAAAACCTGCTTCATTCCACCGAGGGCCTTGAATACGAGATGATCCAGCCAATAGCTACCCTTAGCTCCGACACCATTTACAAGGTTGCTTTCATCGAGGGGCACGATGAGATCCCTGAGATCGGCGTGGCCGATCTTACATTTCATATGGCCAGATTCTTTACAGTCGACAGGGGCATGATAGGCGGTACACCTGGCATACTCGACAAATATGCTGCCGTTGTGATCGCAGGTCCGGAAAAGGAATTCAGTGAAAACGACAAATTTGTTCTGGATCAGTATATTATGAACGGAGGCAAGGTTGTATGGCTGATAGAGGAGGTGGATGTAAATGCCGACAGCCTGGTTTACGGAGAGACCGCAGCACTCTACAGGCCGCTTAATATTGAGGATCAGCTCTTCAGGTACGGAGCAAGGATAAATGCCGAGGTGATCCAGGATATCGAATGCGCCGATATAAGGCTTATCCTGTCGGGCGGCGGTGAACGCCAGCAGCCGGTTTCGCTTCCCTGGCTCTATTTTCCAAGGCTGACACCTTACCCAGGACACCCGATCACAAGGAATCTGAACAGGATAAAAGGCGAGTTTGCAAATTATGTCGATACAGTCGGGCTTGACAAAAACATTAAGAAAAGCATATTACTGTCGACATCATCCAATACCCGAACACTTTCCCCGCCTTTTATGATAAGCCTGAGGGAAGCAGAGATGAAACCCGATGAAAGGTCCTTCAGCAAGTCGGGCCTGCCGGTCGCAGTTCTCCTTGAGGGGAAATTCCCGTCTGCCTTCAGGAACAGGATCACGGATAACCTTTTAAAGGATCCGGCTATGAAGGTTAAAACCGAAAGCGCCGCTACAAAAATGATAGTAATCGCCGATGCGGATATAATCAGGAATGACGTCAGGGTGACCGGCACTGATGAAACACCGATGACACTCGGGCAGGATATGTACACGCTGGAAATGTTCGGCAACAGGGATTTCATGTTAAACTGCCTGAATTATCTTGTCGACGATAACGGAATTATGGAGCTTAGATCCAGGGAGCTCAAGCTCAGGCTGCTCGACGGGTCAGCGATAAAGAGGGAGAGATTCAAATGGCAGATAATAAACATTGCCGGACCGGTTCTTGTCGTGATCCTGGGGGGAATAATATTTAACTGGCTCAGGAGAAGAAAGTATACAAAAATCTGATAATGAGGAGAAAAGCTGTCATATACGCAGCAATCGCAATACCATTGCTTGTCCTGCTGATTTTTATGTTCAGGGTAAGATCGCCATTCGGCGGAGAGACCTCATTTGCCCCTGAACCGAAAAATGAGATCACCCGCATCGAATTCACCGATGGAAAAAAGAGCCTGCTCCTTGAAAAAGAAGATGATGAGTGGCTGGTCAACAGGAAATCTGAAGCCCGGAAAACCAGCATTATTTTCATCGTTGAGATACTGACTGAGATGCAGATCAAATCACCGGTGGCTCCTGAATTATTCAAAAGCGAGATTACCGAAAAAGGAATTCTGCCGGTAAGGGTGAAAGTTTCAGAAAAGGGCAAGACCCTCAGTTCATTTCTTGTATATAAAACAGCTTCAAATAAATACGGCAACATTATGAAACTTAGGGAAGGCTCGAGGCCATTTATTGTGTTTGTTCCGGGAAATGAAGCTGAAATAGGATCGGCATTCACCCTGAACAGCCTCTACTGGCAACCATTTACTGTTTTCAGTTTTCTGCCTTCGGAAATCTATTCGGTGACCTTGGAGAATATGACCGACACCGGTGAATCGTTCATGATCAAAAATGAAAATCGCCGGCTTGCACTTTCCGGCAAATCGGGTGAACTTACAGGTTGGGATACTTCCAGGCTCATAAGATATATCTCCTACTTCACTCATGTTCCTTTCGAATCGTGGGCGCTTGATCTGCCTGCGGGCGAAAAAGGAAATATTGAAAGCAGCGAACCGCTTTATATCATTACAGTTGTAAGTTCCGAAGGAGAAAGGAAAGTTCTTAAACTGTGGAAAAGATCATTTGAGGAGAATGGGGAATTGAAGGAGGATACTGACCGGATGTGGGCAAAAACAGTTGACGGCGAAATTTTTATTATCAGATATGTGGACATTGATCCGCTTCTCAAAAAGCGGTCATATTTCTACCCTGGATAATAATTTATTTGAGTTTAACAGTTTTTTTTGTAATATTGATACTCCGTAATTTAGGATAATTTGATTGCAGGTTGCAGGTTGCTTGTTGCAAGTTGCTTTTTTAACTGTTATAAAAACCAGTAACCAGAAACCAGGAACCAGCAACTTGAATTTAAAAAGAAATTTAAACACATTATAAGATGAAATTTGTTGTATCCAGTACAGAACTACTAGGTCATTTACAGGCCATTAGCAGGGTTATCAGCTCAAAGAACACCCTTCCGATCCTTGATAATTTTCTTTTCAACCTCTCCGGGAATGATCTTGAAATCACTGCATCCGATCTCGAATCGACCCTTATCACAAGGATGAAACTTGAGAACGCCAGCGGAGACGGTATCATAGCCCTTCCGGCAAGGATACTGCTCGATACCCTAAAGGAATTCTCGGTCCAGCCGCTCTCGTTCGACATAAACCTGGATACAATGGCTGTTGTCATAACTTCGGAGAACGGCAAGTTCAATGTGGTGGGGCAGAACGGTATCGATTTTCCGGCTCTCCCTGCAATAAGAAAGGAAAAGAAATTCTCATTTGTCATCAATGCCCATGTGATGCTTGCCGGAATTAACAAAACCCTCTTTGCGACTGCTGACGATGAGCTCCGGCCGGTAATGGGAGGGATCTTTATTGAAGCTTCGACTGACAGGATTACTTTCGTGGCTTCTGATGCTCACAAGCTTGTAAGATATCAGAGGACCGACTCGCATGCTGACGATAGTGCCTCATTCATCCTGCCCAAAAAGCCTGCCTCGCTGCTCAGGAATATACTCCCAAGGGAAGAGGGTGCAGTAACCGTGGAATTTGATGACAAGAATGCCTTCTTCAATCTGAATGATTACAAGGTAGTGTGCAGGCTCGTTGAAGGCAACTATCCGAATTACAATTCAGTGATCCCGAAGAACAATCCCCGGAAAGTCACAATCGACAGGGTTGAATTCTATAATACCCTTAAAAGGGTTTCCGTATTCTCAAACCAGGCAAGCAATCTTGTGAAGCTTCAGCTGAAAGGCAACCAGGCAATGGTTTCTGCCCAGGATATAGATTTCTCCATATCGGCATATGAGAAGATCAAATGCCAGTATGAAGGGGAAGATATGGAAATAGGATTCAAGTCGGTGTTCCTTCTTGAGATCCTCGCAAACATCTCCTCCCAGGATGTTATGATTGAGCTTGCCGATCCGACGCGTGCCGGACTGTTCCTTCCCGGAGAAACGGATAATGAATCGGAGGACCTTCTCATGCTCCTGATGCCAATGATGATAAACTCCTGAGCATTGGAACTTAACCTGCGGCGCCCACTGGCATTCATCGATCTCGAAACTACCGGAATCAATGTTTCGGCCGATCGTATTGTTGAAATTTCTGTCCTGAAAATCAGTCCAAACGGCCAGGAAGAATGGATGACCACGAGGATCAATCCGGAAATGCCAATTCCTCCCAAATCGACTGCAATTCATGGGATCTCCGATAAGGATGTTGCTGATTCCCCTACTTTCCGTGAGATAGCAAAGAAACTGGCTGCATTTCTCGAAGGGACCGATCTTGCAGGTTTTAATGCAATAAAATTTGATATCCCGGTGCTTGCCGAGGAATTTCTCAGGGTGAACATAGATTTTAATTTTCTGAAACGGAAATATGTCGATGCCCAGGTGATTTTCCATAAGAAGGAACAGCGTACCCTCGCAGCAGCATATCAGTTTTACTGTAAGAGAGAGCTTGAAAATGCCCATAGCTCAAAGGCTGATACACAGGCCACTTTTGAAATACTTAAGGCCCAGCTTGACAGGTATTCCGATCTCGAAAACGATGTTGACAAACTGGCTGAATTCAGCGCGTTCAACAATATTGCCGATTTTGCAGGGAGAATAATTTTTGACGAAAACGGTACCGAAATATTCAACTTCGGAAAACACAAGGGCAAACCAGTTGAAGCCGTGCTTAGGGAAGAACCATCATACTTTTCGTGGATGATGAATGGCGATTTCCCGCTTTATACAAAGAAAGTCCTGACTGAAATAAAGCTCAGGTCGTTTGGTAAAGGACAGCAGTAAAATGAAGATCATCTGCATAGGGATGAATTACCGCAGGCATGCGATTGAGATGGGAAGGCCGTTCCCCGAAGAACCCGTCGTATTTATGAAACCCGATTCATCGATCCTTAAAAAAAACAAACCCTTCTTTCTCCCCGATTTTTCTTCGGAGATCCACTATGAGACCGAAATAGTTGTTAAAATATCAAAACTTGGGAAAACCATTTCTCCCAGGTTTGCCCCGGGATATTATGACGAAATAACAACAGGCATTGACATCACAGCGCGCGATATTCAGGCGAGGCTTTCAAAATCAATGCTCCCGTGGGAAATATCAAAAGGATTTGACGGGGCGGCCCCTCTTGGAGAATTCATTCCAAAAAGCTCTGCCGGCGATCCGGGAAACATCGATTTCAGGCTCGAAATAAACGGGATGACCGTTCAGCAGGGCAACACCTCCGATATGATATTCAGCATAAATGAAATAATCTCGTATGTATCCAGGTTTTTCACGCTTAAAACAGGGGATCTTATTTTCACAGGCACTCCTTCAGGTGTAGGGCCCCTAAGGAGAAACGACCATCTGGTGGCTTTTATTAAGGATATGCCACTTTTGGACTTTTTTATTAAGTAATTACAATGTAATTACATTGTAATTACATTGTTTTATAACTTTATAACTCATTATTTAACTGATTAGTAACCTAAATACATTTCCAATGAAAGAGAAAAGCAAGGTATCCCGAAGGAGCTTTATTCAGAAGTCAGCCGGTGCAGCTGCACTTCTTTCAATGCCGTCAATCATTCCTTCAAGCGTTTTTGGGGCAAACGATAAGGTCCGTGTGGCAGTCCTGGGTGTCAACGGCCGGGGAACTAACCATATAGAGGGCTATATGAACCTTCCCGATGTCGAGGTGGCATGCCTCTGCGATCCTGACCTGGTAATCCTGGCACAGCGGGCCGGAGAGTTCGAAAAGAAGTACGGAAAGAAAGTGGTTCAGCAGCAGGATCTGCGGAGAGTATTCGAGGATAAATCAATTGATGCGGTGAGCATAGCAACACCGAATCACTGGCATTCTCTGGCTGCAATCTGGGCCTGCCAGGCTGGCAAGGATGTTTATGTCGAGAAACCGGGTTCCCACAATGTTTTTGAAGGACGCAAAATGGTCGAAGCTGCGGCCAAATACGACAGGATAGTACAGCATGGAGTTCAGCTCAGGAGCTCTGTGGCTGTACAGGAAGCAATCAAGCATCTGCGCGACGGGCTTATTGGAGAGGTTTACATGGCAAGGGGTCTCTGCTACAGATGGCGCGATGATATCGGAAACAAGGGCACCGAGCCTGTACCCGAAGGACTCGACTATGATCTCTGGACAGGTCCTGCCGCAAAACAGCCCTTCTCAAGGAATATAGTTCATTACAACTGGCACTGGACATGGAATTACGGGAATGGCGATGTGGGTAACCAGGGGGTGCATGAGACTGACCTTTGCATGTGGGGACTGAATGTCGGCCTGCCTGAACAGATAACAGCCGCCGGCGGCAAATTCCTGTTCAACGATGCAAAAATAACCCCCGAATTGCTGGCTTCAACCTATTATTATCCGAAGGAGAAGAAGATCATCGAGTTTGAAGTGCGTCCGTGGATAACAAATGATGAAAAAGGTGTTACGGTAGGAAACATCTTCTACGGAAGCGAAGGTTATCTGGTAGTCAATGGTTATGACACATATCAGTCGTTTCTTGGTAGGGATTATAAACCTGGTCCATCGCGAAAGGAGGGAGGCGATCATTACCTGAACTTCATCACCGCCGTGCGTGCCCACGATAAATCATTGCTGAATGCACCTGTCGAAACAGCGCATCTGTCATCAGCCCTGGCTCATCTCGGGAATATTGCATACCGTACCGGACGCACGCTTTACTTTGATCCGTTAACGGAGAAGTTCAAAAACGATGAGGAGGCCAATGCATTGCTGACGCGTCCGCCGAGAGCTCCATACATTGTTCCGGATAAAGTTTAGTCTTGAATCTTGTTTTTTTAGGCACCGATTACAACCGAGTTCCGCTTTAGTGGAACGAGCTCGGCGAAGCCAAATCGGCGCCAGCGTTAGGTTTGGATTAGTTGAACCAGTAGGATAATTTAACTACAAGGCCGCGGTTTTTGGCCTTATAGTCGCCTTCGTAAGGACTTCCGAAATTGTTATTCAGGATATCTGAGGCATATGAGTTCTCGGTATAGACAATAAACAGGTCCGATACCGGTGCAAACCTCCATTGGAACCTGAGGTTCAGATTCAGGTTATCGATCTGGTTATTGTACTGGATAAAGCTGGTGAAGAACAGGTCGTCAGTGAATGTAAAATCGAATCTCGGGCCAATCAGAAGAAGCTTTGCGCTGTTATATGGCAATGGAAGCGAAATGTCGTTGTAGGTGGTTACCAGCGCAAGGCTCCCGTATGGCTGAACGCGGTAGTTAAGTTCCCCGTTCAGCGTCAGCCTGTTCCCGTTGTAATATCCTCCATACCTGGCAGCAACGACATAATTGAGCATCTTACGGTTATCAGAGGCGAAGGATGCTCCTGCATCATACCAAGTGAAATCATCACCTTTGGGCAGCTGTAACCCTCCTGTGTTTGTCGGATCAAAAGATCTCAGAAGCTTTATATAATTATCGCCAAAATCCACAGAGAAGGAACTTTTATTCATCAATTCAAATCTGTACGAGAGTTGTGTCTCCCTGTCGGTAAGTGAAAGCGATGAATAAGGGTCCATATAGGTATCGAGCCTTAATCCCGGGCCATGGCTGATTATAATGCTGCTTTCCGGGAAAAATTTGTACTGAAAGTTCGCGTTAACCTGGTAATAGCCTTTTCTTCTTACATATCCTGTCTCTGCATTGTATCCCGATCCAGTCAGTGCCTGATTCAGCGAGGCTGTTATGAACTGCGATGAATACATAAGATTGGCAGCCAGTGCAGCATCCCTGAATGTTATATTTTCGGGAAGATTCTGATGATAGTATACCTTTCCGTTCCAGCGGTTATCCGGACTCGCAAGATTATATTCAATACCGGCGATGCGGTTGAATTTGTTTGCCGTAAATGTCTCATCATCATTAACATTGGGCACCTGCTTGTTGATCATGAATGCCGTGACGCTCGACCTGCTGAAAACAAGTCTCTGGAGGGCCGCAACCATATAGTTTGCGGCATGAATCTCATCCTTTTTTCCTGTCTGGATAT
>Ga0105103_10002257_pt1 | contig 10092 bp, 11 predicted proteins | sample PPLLaktember2015_2_FD_79107 | JGI IMG/M metagenome (GOLD analysis project Ga0105103, IMG submission 79107) | Freshwater sediment microbial communities from Prairie Pothole Lake near Jamestown, North Dakota, USA - PPLs Lake P7 Core (6) Depth... | ecosystem: Environmental > Aquatic > Freshwater >...
GACGGGGCACATTGGGAAACAACGATTCAGATTTGCCGGAAATTGTAAGATTTTTTGTACAGGTAATACGTCAATATCCCTGATGGGGGTGCTACAGCGGCAGGGGCATGCCAGCATGACCAAAAAGGGCATCAGTGTTTCTGAATCGTTTTTTACTGAACTTTTTTTTACTGAGGTCATCAGACCGAAGCAGGAGGAGAATCCGCAGGATTCTTTGACTTCCTGAACCGATGCTGAAGGAGGAGAAGCACGAAGTTCTTCGACAGGTAATGTCCAATGGAACAAGACCGGCCTTTTTCAGCACCCCCTTTTTTCCCGGCAGATCCTGCCATATCTGCCGTTCGTGGGAAAAATCCGGCATGTTTACCACAACGTATATTGGCTTGGACAACACCCGTCCCTGTATCCAGGTGGAATAGCACCTGGGCAACAAAAAGCAGGAGGTAGAGAAAATGGTACGACGATTTCACCGATCAATCTATGACGAACTCGACGAACTCAGAGCATCCATGGACTACCTGTACCAGCTTGCTCTAGAACCAGCTGATAATCCGCTGTTGCCTGAAGGGGAAGCCCCCCCCGACATTGTTTGCCGGTCTGTTCATAACCTGAACGCAGAGGTCGCAGAGCATAACGATGAAGTGACGGTGACCCTTGACACAATTCAGGGAACCGGTTCTTCAAAAATATCCGTTGATCTCATCAATGAAAAAACCCTGAATATCACGTGTAACCGGGAGGAGGACCGGAAGAGCGATACGAACGGGAACTGCCTGCAGGAACAGAGATCGTTCTCCCTGCACCACGTTATCCCGCTCCCCTGTCAGGTTATCCCATCCGGAGCTAAAATGAGTCTGAAAAACGGATTACTGGATATCCATTTGAAAAAAGCCCGGCCACAACTACCAGGAAACCAGTAACCAGCAATCCATTTTTGATCGCCCGTCACTGCGGGATACGCCAGGATGCGTTCTGTTGCAGGTCATGCCATCGTCTGATACGATCCGCGACCTGCCGGGATCCGGTATATTGTGTGCTCCTGCAGGTCAATCCTGAAGAGCATGGGAGGAGGTCATGGACAGGGATTCTCATGGACTCCGGTTCCTGAAACGTGAAGTGTTCGGGATTCTTCCGTTTCCCATCCATCCAGTCAGGTGACATACCGGTATCGGTTTTTACACCGTTGTAGATCTTTTCCACGTCATGATGATGCAGGATGTGACTATGTGAACCTGCCGCTGGATTGTACGGGATATATTCCCGTTCGCCAATACGGGGTCCAGGGTCAGCTGTCCGAGGGCCATTCCAGGAGGGAAAGGAAATCCGGGGCGGGTTTTTTTGTTTTTTCCAATTTTGCGGGCAATACACAGCTATATCACCAGAAGAACCAAATAGGCATGAGAAATCAGGAAAAGGGGGATAAAATGATACAGATCCGTACAGATTCATCACGGCGTTACGAGTGCGCCCACCTTATCTGTGCCTACCTGCTTGCCAATAAAAAGATACGGGCTGCAGTCACTTCACGGGAGATAGCCCGGTTCCATCACCTGTCCCGAAAATCCTCCCAGTCGATCAGCGCCATGCTGAATTTCCTGTATACCAACCAGATCAGGGAATCCCGTTTCGGATTCTATATCATGGGTACCGCCCCGTTCAGGAAATGCGATTATCCCCACCGCTATACGATCGAACTTATCGATGAAGCCCGGGGGCTGCTCTGATGCCCCCCGTATATGTCATTCGGACGACGGACTATCACCGGCAGGTTTTTTTAAGGACGGGAAAAAGAATCTATGGTCCCCTGCCGTGACCGTAACCTGGATGGATTGGCTGCTGGAAAAAGGCGAGCCGGATTCGAACTGGTATGATTTTGCCGAAAAACGCCCGGTCTGGACGATGTGGTGGTTCCGCATAAGCGCTTTTGCACTCTGCGTCGGCCTTGTCTGGTTTTTCTGGCCGTTCGTATAAGATCACGGGGTAACGAAGTCCTGCGTCCGGTGTACCTGCCATAAAAAACCGGGCATCCTCACAAGGCGCCGTATACCCGACCCGTGAGGGCAAGGAAAACCTGATTTCCCGGCGTTCGATTCTCTGCATACCTGACTGAACGAAAGGAAATCATCATTTCTATGGAATGATCCAGAAATTATGGTATCACTGGTGATGATACCGTCAGCACTACCGGAGAATATCCCCGGTTCTCCCTCATTGAGGGGGTTTTTACAACACACCGTTTCCTGCAGCGGGTGCAGGCCGCGTCACGGGCAACCTTGTAATGATCGCGGGGGGTTTTATTGACGATACTGTTTTCAGCATTGCAGAGCGGGCAGGTGAAGCGGATGACATACCCGGATCTCGTGCCAGAAATTTCAGGTTTTGCAGGATGGTCTTTCATCGGTATATCCGGTCATGTAATTCTTTGGCAGACGCAGCCGATCTCAAACGAGAGATCCCGTCTTCCTGCAGGAAGGGTCTTGAAAGATAGTGGGAGGTACAATCCTGTGCCCGGGCAGTCCGGGCGGCACTTGTGCCAAAACCGTATATGACTACAATACTATTGGCGGGCGAAGCATATAGAATGGCAGGCCAGATACCCGGAGGTACCCGGAAGGTAATTCGACCGGTCCCTGGTTCCGACCGGTTCTGTGCAAAATACAATCATATCCCAAAAGACCCCTACACCTGAGTAAGGATACGGAGCGTGAAATCTCACATGAACAAACGACGGTTCAGGGCAGATGACCCGGACCGGAAAACCTGGCAGGACCCACAAAAAATTTTCTCAGCCATCGGACTCTCCACCGGTATGGTCTTTATCGATATCGGGTCCGGCGAAGGATACTTCACCCTGCCGGCAGCCCGGACGGTTGGGATCAACGGGAAAGTACTCGCGGCCGACATCAATCCCGATGCGGTGGCGGCACTCCGGACGTCTGCGGCAAATGAGGGTCTTGACAACCTGTCGGCCGAAGTAAAGGCCGCGGAAGAGACGGTATTCTGCGAGGGGTGCGGGGACATTGTCTTCTTCGGGATCGATCTTCATGATTTTGCCGATCCCAAAAAAGTCATTGGGAATGCCAGGAAGATGCTCAAACCCTCCGGAAGGCTGATCGACCTTGACTGGAAAGACGAGCCTATGGACTTCGGTCCGCCATTCGGGAAACGATTCTCCGTGCAGAAGGCACAGGGGCTGATCGAAGCTGCAGGGTTCCGGATTCTCTCGGTCCAGGACGCCGGGCCATATCACTACCTTATCATTGCCGGTAAGTAGGGAGCGGTTTACAGTCACGTATCAGGACTGAGATCTCCTTTGGGATGCAGTGAATTCCAGTAAAAGGGAATAAGATGAAAAAATCCTTAAAAGACCTTACTTCCAGGTTTCTGGTGAAAACCGGCGGTTCAGAACCGTTCAAAGTAACATTCACCGGAGACCTTTTTTTCCCCGGATTTCAGATCCAGAATAAAACTGCTCGCATGGTCAGGGCATACGTATTCTGAACAGCAGCCAAACCCCTGATACCCTATCGCATCCTTGTCGCAGTGCTCACATTTCATCTTTTCCGGCATGATACGTTCCTGTTGTCTGTTTATCCCAGAAAGTATTTTTGGTTCACCCATGACCGGGACGGGCGCCGGCGTTATTTCCTTACCGTATATCCCGCCGCAACAAGCACATGGATAACCCGCTCGTCCCAGGCTTCATCGTCCGGCTCAGAAAGATGGTTGATATGCTCTTCAAAAAGACGGGACAGTGCTTCGTCCTCCGGGGCCAGGTGGCGCTGGCACATGATCCTCCCGGCCCGCTTTCCCTGTGCATCAAGAATCAGCAGGCGCCAGCAGCCATAGTCCCGGCAGATCTCCGGGCGTGTCAGGTGCACCGTGCAGTACCCTTTCGCGGATGGCTGGTCATACCGGAAAAACGGGCAGGCCTCGGGGCGTTCCCCAAAAATGCTCGTATCACAAAAAAGGGGGATCTTGTCCGGGTCAATGGTTACGGCTGTTTTTTCACCGGTATACTGGTTTTTTATCAGGAAATGGTAATTCCCGCAATCTTTCTCTATGGTATGTACCAGACCGAGATGGCTGCAGCATTCACCGCACTGGCTGCATTCAAACGGCATTCACATCCACCTGACTGGTTAATGGTTATTGCACTGATTTGCCTTAATTTCACCGGAACAAGGAAGACAGGATTGGGAAAAATAATGAACGAACGTCCCCGATCCCTGCCGGCCAACGGAGATCCTGCGGCAGACGAGATGCTGACGCTGAAGAACGGGGTATTTTTTAGTACGGTGCCGGGATATCGCGGAGCCGGGCCCCGAGCCAGGGAAGGAAGTCCTTCTTCCGCGACATAACCCCGTCAAACCTGATCGGAAGAGCGGCACCGAACACTTCCTTAACGAGCACCTCATCGGCTGCACCATAGACATCGCTGGCGTTCTCCATGACGCTCGTGAAGAGGGCCACCGCAATGTCTGTTCCGGAACTTTTTTGCAGTCCGGCAAGCTCGGCATGAATCGACAGGGACCGTTCGCGGTTCCAGGCAAAGGACGGTACCATAACCTGGGAGATGATCACCTTCTTATTTGAGAGCTCGAATTCCTTGGTATCGCGGCAGAGGAGGTCTGCAAGAGGGACACCGGAGAGATCCATGCCCCGTTCAAGGAGAACTGCACCCAGTTCTGCTGGATCAGCCCCGGCAATCGGGGCAAGGTAGTCCACGGCTTTTTTATCACGGTGGGTTGTTGTGGACATCTTCAGGCCAAGAGTGTCGGACAGGATGCCGCAGAGAAGGGCGCCGGCAACGCCCCGGGACGGGACAAGACCGGATTCCAGGTACTTCAGCGCAATGATGGTAGCGGTTGCACCAACCGGGTCGTTTAAGAATTTCACGGGTTTCAGGGTTGTGATCGGGCTTAAGCGGTGGTGGTCGATAATCTCGACAACCTCCGCAGTACCAATCCCGTCTACGGCCTGCGAAGCCTCGTTGTGGTCAAGGAGGATCACGGATCGCCGTACATCGTCAAGCAGGGTTGTCCTTGTCAGGATCCCGGCCAGTTTTCCGTCAGAAGTGACCACGCAGGCAGCCCGGAACTTCGAACCGGTGACTACCTGACGGGCATGAGTGATAGTGTCCTCTTGGGAAAGGAGGGGCACACCCATCTCCATCACCTCGCGGGCGGGGTGCGAGAGGCTGATCATCTTTCCGATGCTGAACGCGTCAAGCGGGGTCACGAGGAGTGAAACGCCTTTTTTTCCTGCTGCAGCAGTGACCCGCTCCCCGGCCGGTGCACCCCCGGCAATGATCAGGCAGGCAATCCCCGCCGCTATGAACGCGAGCTGGGCCGGCTCGTCATCGCCAACAACTGCGATGTCCTCTTTTGTCATCTTCGCAAGGGTGATATGAAGGGCATCGATACCGATATACACCCTCCCCTTGAGAATCGCGTGAGCAGATACCGCAATCTCCGCACTGAGGATCCGGGCAAGAGTCTCAACAGGAACGGGAGTCACCGCAAGCCCGGCGAGATGGATCTTCCGCAGGTACGCTGCAGCAAGGGCGTGCTCCCCCACCATGCCAAGCGGTTTTCCGGCGTTGTCGGTGATGACCACATTCCGGATCCCTTCCCGGGCCATCAGGGATGCCACGTCCACGGTCGGGACATCATCCTGCAATGCGAAGACCGGCCTGAATAAGATATCAGAGAGCCGGGGCTCTACGGAAGGTATGAACGACGGGCTCTCCAGCCCGAACCGATCGAGCATATATCTCGTTTCCGGGTTCAGCTCGCCGCACCGGGCCGGTAGGTACCTGCCCGGTTCGGACCGGTTCAGGAAATCCGCGTACCCGATAACGCTTGCGATGCTGTCGGTGTCAGGTTTCTGGTGGCCGAAGAGGTAGATCGGGTTCATGGAAGCTGTCCTGAAAGTCTGTGGGTTGCCTGGAATACAATTGCCGCCAAAGCTCATAATTGTACGGCGGGAAAGGTGCGGGATTAGGAAAACGCCGGCACACTGCGAATGTCACGATCGGTACGGGCTGGAATTTCAGTAGGTTACAGCCTGAAATCCGGCTGACTGTCAAAAAGTTTCTGGTACAGCGAGCTGAAGAGGGCGATAAACTCAGCGGCAGCGGGGGTGGAGACATAGCGGGTCTTCTCCCCGTCCCGGGTTGTCACGAGATATTTTCGGACAATCAGGAATTCAAGGTATTCCTGCCCGGACTTCGAGTTCAGGTCGCACCGGTTGATAATGGCGGTAAAAGAACGGGGGGTCCTGCAGTAAACCAGGATCTCCCAGTAGATCTCGTACACGGTCCTTCGCCCGCTCATGATTCATCCAGCCCCAGGGTTTTTTTCAGGGCGCACTCTGACTCTTCGATTTCGTGGAGGCGCCGGTCCCAGGCCTTTGCGAACCGCGAGAAGTAGTATGACGACAGCAGGCTCGCCAGGGCAATACCGAGCGTAAGGAGCATGGCCGGGATTGCAAGGAGATTGTCGGTTGTGATACCAAAACCGTCCGGTGAGAAGGGCAGGGCTTTGAGGCTGTTCAGGAGCCCGAGCATGAAAAAACCACACCCGCCCAGGGTGCAGACGAGGATCATGGTATTGATAATCCGGCGGTTGTCCCGGTAGTGGGCGAGCATCCGCACGATCAGGCAGGTGATACCGTCATCGGTAATCCGTTCTCCGGCCGCTTCGAGATCGTCCCTGATTGCTTCAACGCCGCCAAAGACCCTTACGGTAGAGACAACCCAGCTGATCCCGAGACCAGAACATATGAGGGCGATCGCACCGGTAAGAACCCGGAGCCCGGGGATGGCCGGGTACGCAGCCTGCCCGAGAATAGCGGTAACGATAGAGGATACCCCGAATGCAATGGCTAGAGCAGCAAAGACAAGATTGAGGAGCGATACCAGGTAGAAGTGCCGGATCTCGGTCCGGAACCGGTCGAGTGTCTGTTCGTTCATGGTTATACCGCTCTAGGTGTATTCTGGCGTTCTGTAAATAAAGAGCATGAAACTAAAATATGTATGAGTGTTTTTATGCCGGGATATCCGAATGGCCCGGCCTTTAAAACCACGGTTTCTTAATTTCCCGGATGCGTATACTATAGCAGGTGAACAGATGTCAAAACGGGCAGTGGATATGACCTTCCAGGCGCTCTTCACGCTGACAGATCTCCGGGTATTGCTCCGCGAGACCGCGCCTTCCCACGAGTTCGATACGGACCAGCGGGTACAGGCACAACGGCTCCTTGAGAACCTCGAGCGGCAGGTCGGATCGTTAAAGCAGGAGATGCTGAAATGAGATGCGGGAACGGTATCGAGGCCCGGCAGGTAGACGAGCTCTTCATCAACATCGATCCTATCCAGGCCGGCGGCCGGCTGACGGCCGATGCGATGAAAGCGGTGATTGCGTTCGGGGATGGGTACTCGGTCTGCGACAACTGCCGCAAGCCCAACCGTCTTGACTATATCAGCAAGCCCCCCATCGCAGAGTTCCACAAGGATGTGGCAAAGTGGCTGAACATGGACGCGGTGCGGACAGTCCCCGGCGCCCGGCGCGGGTTTCAGGCTGTTGCACACACGTACGTGAAAAAGGGTGACCCCGTACTCCTGACATCGCTTTCGCACTACACGGAATTTCTCGCAATCGAGGAGGCCGGAGGGATTGCCCGCGAGATTCCGGCCAATGGGCAGATGCTTGTCACGCCCGAAGCCGCAGCAGCGAAGATTGAGGCAGTAATACAAGAGTCCGGCAGGGCGCCTGTCCTTGCGTTCATCGACCATGTCGATTACCAGTATGGCAACATCCATGATTTTACCGGGATTGCAAAAGTGGCACACCAGTATGATATCCCCGTAGTATACAACGGCGCCTACACGGTCGGTATCCTGCCCGTTGACGGGAAGGCACTGGGCGCTGACTTCGTTGTCGGATCAGGCCACAAGAGCATGGCAGCCCCGGCACCCTCCGGCGTGCTTGCCGTAACAGCAGAGCGGGAGAAGGAGGTGTTCCGCACCACCGCGATAACGGGGGATGTGACAAACCGGACGTTCGGGATCAAGGAGCCGGAGATGATGGGCTGCACCCTGATGGGGGTTACCCTCGTTGGCATGATGGCCTCGTTCCCGCACGTGAAGGAACGGACAAAACATTTCGACCGCGAACTGGCAAACCACCATACCGTCATGGAAGCACTTCTCTCGATTGACGGGACGAAATGCCTGTCAGAGTACCCGCGGAAGCACACGATGACCCGGATCAATACCATTGCCTCCTTTGATAAAGTAGCAGAGACCCATAAGAAACGCGGGTATTATCTCCAGAGTGCACTTGAGGAGCGGGGCATCACCGGCGTTATACCCGGTGCAACGAAAATCTGGAAGTTCAATACGTACGGCACGACCCGGAAGCAGGCAGACCACCTTGCCCGGTCGTTCGTAGAGATTGCCCGCGAGAACGGACTTGCAGCCCGTGGACAGATTTCCTGAACTTTTTTTGTATTGGAGAACCATTTCGACGAAACCCGGTCAAAAAATCCATCACTTGGGAGATCTCCCCGCCTCATATCTGCGATTTTCATGGTCCGGGTGTGAACTCTTCGTTCATGCCCGATTCTCCAGAGCATTTTTTCTTCTTTTTCTTCTTTATCACCCGGTCTCAAACCAGAATTTCCGGATTATACTGCCTGCACTCTTCCGACAAGACCTTTTCCGGGCAGGTAACGTTATTATTCCCTGTGCCCTACGAACCAGATGATGAAAGTCCTGATGATCTTTCCGGAACCGGGGTGTTGTAGTAAATGCTGGAAAAATTCGATCTGACAAAAACAACCGATGAGGGTGCCTATGAGAAGACCCTTGCGTTGTATAAGGAACGCCTGAATATCCTCCAGCGTACACTCCGCGACCAGAACGTCCCCACCATCATTGTTATCGAAGGCTGGAATGCTGCCGGCATCACGATGAGCATTCACGAGATCGTCCAGGCACTGGATCCCCGCGGCTTTGCCCTCCATGCAATTGAAAAGCCAACGGAAGAGGAGCGGGCACGGCCGTTCCTCTGGCGGTTCTGGCTGCGGACACCCCCCCGAGGCAAAATCGCCCTTTTTGCCCGGAGCTGGTACAGCCGTGCAATCTCCGAGGAGATGCAGAAACATGCCTGGGACAAATCCCTTGCCGGGCGGGCAGACCGGATCAACAACTTCGAGCGCCAGTTGTATGATGACGGCACGGTTATCCTCAAGTTTTTCCTGCACATCACCAGGGAGGAGCAGAAGCGGCGGCTTCTTGAGCGCGAGAGAAATCCGCTCACCGCGTGGCTTGTTACCCCGGCGATCTGGAATATCCACCGGCACTACGAGGACTCTCTCCCCCTCATTGAATTTTTCATAACCAGGACTGACACGAACTATGCCCCATGGACCATTGTCGAAGCTACCGACCGGAAATTTGCGATTCTGAAACTCTACGCAACAATCACCAGGGCACTGGAAAAGAGAGCCGAAGGGTCAAAAGAGGCAAAACAGAAGAAGATAAAACAGAAGGAGCCATCCCATCCGAAGAAAAATAGGGTAAAACGAAGGTCATCCCCGGACGGCAGATTTTCCAAGGAAGAATGCCAGCAGGCGCTCGGCAGTCTCCAGATCGAGATGCTTGAGCTGCACTACCTCCTCTACAAGCGGAAGATCCCGCTCATAATCGCGTACGAGGGCTGGGACGCGGCGGGAAAAGGAGGCAATATTACCCGGGTGACGCGGTACATGAACCCGCTGGGGTATTATGTCGTCCCGGTAGCAGCACCAACCGAGCACGAGAGGCAATACCATTACCTCCGGCGGTTCATCAAGCGTTTTCCCGTGGGCGGGGACATCGCGATCTTTGACCGGAGCTGGTACGGGAGGGTGCTTGTCGAGCGGGTGGAGAACTACTGTTCAGAGCCGGATTGGCGGCGGGCTTATGGCGAGATCAACGGGATGGAGGAGGATTATATCAACTCATCCGGCGGCGGGATGGTAAAGTTCTGGCTGGAGATCAGCAAGGAAGAGCAGTTCCGGCGGTTCCAGCAGCGGGCAGGCGAC
>Ga0105103_10002258_pt1 | contig 10092 bp, 7 predicted proteins | sample PPLLaktember2015_2_FD_79107 | JGI IMG/M metagenome (GOLD analysis project Ga0105103, IMG submission 79107) | Freshwater sediment microbial communities from Prairie Pothole Lake near Jamestown, North Dakota, USA - PPLs Lake P7 Core (6) Depth... | ecosystem: Environmental > Aquatic > Freshwater >...
AACCTTATCACTTACATTGGTGTCCAAGTATCCTTCGGGGGCGGTTCCTGTTGTGTGTTGAAAGAAATCATTGGTCATTAAATCGAAATCCTGATTCATCAGGATAGCGGAACCGCTTTCAATTGTTTCTGGACGCTCTGTTGTGCTTCTTAGGGTCATATTCGGGACGTTGAGAATAGCGCACTCTTCCTGAACCGTGCCTGAATCCGTGTATACCATCGTGGCCATCTTTTCCAGATTGACAAATTCGCTGAATCCAAACGGTTCGGAGAAGATTAAATTTTTTGGCATGGAATCCATTTCTATTCCCATCTTGTTCATATTCAATCTTGTGTGTGGATGAGTGCTGACAATAACATTTTCATCGGTGTGTAATTCTGCAAATGCTTTAAACATTTGCAGGAATTTTGCAAAGCGTTCCAAATTGTCCACGTTTTCAGAACGATGAAGGGTGATTAAATAATAAGGCTTGGGTGGTTTCACTACCACTTCCTCTTTTTTGACGTAGTATTTTATGACCTCGTAAATCGGATTGCCGGTGATAAATATTCTACGTCTAGGTATTCCTTCAGCAACTAAGTTTTCTTTTGCCCGTTCTGTATAAGGCATGAGTATATCGGAACAATTATCGATAACGCGGCGGTTGATTTCTTCAGGAACATTATCGTCAAAACAACGATTGCCTGCTTCCAGATGATAAACAAGTATACCCATTCGTTTTGCGACAAATGCGGCAAGACCTGAGTTTGTATCCCCTAGTATCATAACCTTATCAGGTTTTTCTAAGTTTATTAAATGTTCGATTCCCATAAAGATGACAGCGCATTGTTCAGCAAAGGTTCCCCTAGCGTTCAAGTTGTGATGGATTTCGACATCCATTTCCTTCAGGAAATTTTCGTTTAACTTGGGGTCGAAATTTTGATTGGTATTAACCACGACCACATCGGCTACCTGTTTGAGTTTAAAAATAATACGAGATAAACGAATAATTTCAGGCCGGGTTCCTAAAGATACTAGAATTTTTTGTTTCATTCTTTAACTCCTTTATTAAATCTTCAAACGTTGGCTTGTCATAGCCCATATCTTTTATTATTGATTCGTTAAATCCCGAATTTTCTGTTGACAATGCCCTATATACGGGTATGGGTGCTTCCACGGGAATGATGTTTATATCGTCCCTCTCGAACACCTTGGCGAAAACCTTTAACATATCGTATTTAGTAATCGTGTCGATATGTATGAAATGTTGTAACCTTGGGAATTCATAATATAGGGTGATGATTGCGAAGCAGAGTTTGGCAAACCCCAAGGTTGTCGTTCCGTTCCAGAAATGGTTCGTGTATCCTTTTATTTCGGAATTAGGTGGCAGATTTTTAAACCACTCCATTAATGAAAAATGGTTTGGTGGTTGCTCAGGGCCGACAATAGAAGTGCGGATATTGTAAAAGTTTTTAGCTTTGACTTCTCCCCAACTCTTTGTCTTGCCATACCAATCCGTAGGATCATGTGGGGTTAATTCAAGCAACGCAATTGGTTCCGTGCCTGAAAAAACGCAGTCTGTTGCTATTTGTAGGATTTTGGTGTTGTATCCTTTTATTTTTTCCGCTAGAAAATGGGGCAGGGTGACGTTTATATGGAACGCATTACGTTTATCCGATACGATGTCATTATTTATTCTTTGCTTGATGACCCCAATACAGTTGATGATGTAATCGTATTCGTGTATGTTTTCTAGCGCCTTCCATTCATCATCTAATACCACTTTTTTAATCCCTTGCCATTTCTTCGGGTCAACTGTTCTAGAAAAGTATGTGAGGTCACTAGGGCAATAGTGATAATAGAAATAATCTGCCATCATGCTGCCCAACATTCCCGAACAACCAAGAATTGCGATTTTCATTTAATCCTCCAATAATCCGTTGTCCTTGAACAGTCTCCACGTTTCTTCCTTGGTCATCAGGAAATCGTTGGATGAATACGCCTTGCCTAAAATTGGTTCCTTAACAGGAGAAGCGATTTCAGGAAGCATTGATGAAATGGCGTAGTAATTTTCACGGGTTGTTGTGCGAAACGCTTCTTCTTCCGAAACCAAAATCTCGTGAATCTTCTCGCCCGGACGTATGCCCGTCTCTTTTATTTTAATATCTTTGTCGCCAATCATCACTTCGGCAACGTCTATCATCTTGGCGGCTGGAACTTGGGGAATGAAAATCTCTCCGGGGTAGGCGAAATGAATAGCCGCAAAAATAGTATCGACTCCTTTATCTAGGGGGAGAAGAAACCGTGTCATGTCCCTTGTGGTGATGGTCACGGGGCCACCAGCCTTGATTTGTTCCTTGAACAGCGGTACGACTGAACCGCGAGAAGCTAAGACGTTTCCGTAACGAACGCCGATGAAGCGAGTCTTGGGACAGGTGATGTTGGCGTTGATGAACACCCGCTCCTGAATGGCCTTGGTCATTCCCATCACGTTAACGGGCTTGACTGCCTTATCTGTTGACACGCCGACCACGGTTTGAATTTGAAAGTTATTCTCTCTGATGGCGGTGATAATGTTCTGCGCCCCTGTAATGTTCGTCTCCACGGCTTCGTAGGGGAAATATTCGCAGGATGGAACCTGCTTCAGCGCGGCAGTATTGATAACGATATCAGCATCACGTAACACGGAACAGACGGAATGGTAGTTGCGAATATCCCCGATGCGGAATTGCAACAGGTGCGTGTAGTTGTGATAAATGATTTCTTCCGTTGCCGCCTGTTGCGTTTCATAATGCAAACGCATGTCGTGTTGTTTCGCCTCGTCTCTAGAGAAAATGATAACTTTGCGAGGCCTGCCCATTTCTTCCCGAAGGATACGGCGAGTCAATACTTTACCTAATGAGCCTGTGCCGCCTGTTATAACAATCGTTTTGTCTGTAAATACTCCATTCATTTTTGCTCCTTTTCTGCCCAAACAATTAACCAACTAGCACCTGAAATTGTATTTTTTGGTAAATCGAATCCAGTTATTTTATTTATCTTCATATCGTGAAAAAGATTTTCTACCATATTTTTTGTATAATAAAAATTAGGTTCATAAGAGTCTAAAAAAGATTGCCAATTATTAGCCACTAAAAACTGTATTTTAGTTTTTGCCCCCAAACGCATAATGCGAGTAAACTGTTTAAAATAATTTGTTGCCGCGTCAGGATACATGTGTTGAAAGACTGTATGGGAATATATAAAATCTATGGAGTTATCTGGAATATAATCCATTTTGTCTTCGGTAATTAATTTTATTCTCTTCATATCTATTTGAGGGGATAACCAGTTTTGTGCTTTTTGTAAGATATTTTCAGAGACATCAACACCAAAAATATAATCAACACCGTTTTCAAAAAAATAAGGAAAATGCCTACCAAACCCACAACCAAAATCAAGAATGGTTTTTCCTTCAAAAAATTCTTTTGGAACATCTGGATTTTCCCTAGTCAACCCTTCTGTATAGCAAGGATGATGTTCAAAATAATTTTTATTTTGTAGTTCTTTCCAAATTTTTAAAGTCTCTTTCATTTTACCCCCTTATTTTTCATATAACATACAGGTCTTTTTACAAATAAAATCATCACCTGCTAAGATAGCGGTTCTTAATTTTGTGGCTTTATCTCCGTTCCAAATTTCAGTAAATGTATTATTATTGATATTACCTATGACATATTGAGAAAGAAAACAACAAACAGCCACGCCGCCATCTGGATTAATATGTGCTTCGTTCCAAGGATTTCTACATTTGCTTATTTTTATTTTTTGCATTACTCCTGTTATGGGGTCTGGACTAAGACCAGTCATCCATTGATTATTTTCTTTTGCTATTCTCCATGCTTCTTTTCTATATTCCATTTCTTCTTCATCATTAATGAGAGCAAATCCTTCAGGATATGGAATTTCAGAAACAGCATTTTGTAAAGTAATAGCATTAATACCGTGTTTAATTCCAAAACGAACAAATTCGGGCATTTCGCGGAAATTATGTCTATTTACAACCATTGAAATTGCCACTTGATAGTTACGCGGTTGTTTTGCAAATTCTTTAAAATTATTCATTACTGTATCAAAATCCCCACACCCGCCACTTAAAAATAATTTTGTTTCGGGAACAATAGAGTTTAAAGAAAAATTTATACGGCGAAGTGCTGACCGTTTGAACAATTCTTGATTTTCTTTATTAAGGTATTCACCTGTTGTTATAATATCCAGAGGGGTTCTTAATTCAATAGCCAATTCCATGATTTTTTTAAACTCAGGATGAAGCATAATATCACCGTAACCGCTAATATCGATACTTTTAGCATCTGGAAAACTTCGTAATAAATCTGCTATTTTTTCATAAGAAAGAATTATAGTTCCATTAGTTTTTCTCATCCTTTCATTATTACAAAAAATACATTTATAAGAACACATTGTCCCTGAACAAATTACAATGATTTTTGGTAGTGCTATCATTTTAAATGTTTTCTCCATTTAACCAATGTAGCATATTCATAAAATATAAAACAAAATAATAACAATATTCTAGATTATAATTTTTAAATATTCTATCATATTCTTCTGTTTTTACAAGATAATCGATATCGATTAATTTAATATCTAATTGGTTATTTATCATAAAATTCCAAGGCCCAAAATCAACAATAAAATAACCCAAACTCCATAAACGATAAAGAATATCGATTATTTTTAAAAATACTATTTGTCTTTTTTCATATGATAAATTTATTAGGGGTATTGGTGTATATCCTCCTAAATATTCTTTAAATATTTCGAATTGGTTATTTTCTATAATCTCAATATTATAGATTTTTAATAATTCTGGAATTTTTTCATATACATTTAAATTTATTAATTCATTGTAATTTACTAAATATGAATTTTTTAATATTTCTATAGATAATTTTGCATGTGGGGTTATTGTTTTTTTAACATAAAATTTTCTATCATCTTCCCATTCTATTTTTTCAATTTTACTTTGTGTTTTTTCATTTTCATAAAGACTTCTTAAAACTACATATTTTTGATTAAACTCAGGATTTTTTCTTTTCATCCAGTAAATATGTCGAGTCTCATTAATATGTGTACCCATATATCTAATTTCATAATATTTCTTTGCCGCATCTAGGATATTTTCAGAAGTATATAAAGATTTTAATTCGGGCATAACTGATGAAAAAAATTCATTACAAGAAACATCATCCATATCAAGGGCATCTTCAAAAAATAAATCGCCTCCCATATCGTAAAGTAATTTAAAAATTTTATCATGGTCTTTAATTGTATGAAACATATAGTGATATACAGACATACAGATAATTAAATCAAATTGTTTTTCTTTTACTAAATCTATGTCAAAACTTCTTAGTCTATATTCTATATTATTAAGGTTCATTAATTCTTTTATTCTATTAGCAATATTTATACTTTTTTTATTAACATCAATAGCAAGTACTGTAGCCCCTAATTGTTCAGCAATCATGCTAAAAAAACCGTGGCTACATCCAATATCCAAAACATGTTTGCCTTTAAGAGATTCTTTAAAACAAGTTTCTTTCATTATTTTTAAATTATGATTTGCTCTATCATCAGGGATTAGGTTGAATTCTATTTTAAATTTTTGATAATAATTTTTATCAATATCGCTTTGTACTGTTTTAATAATATCTTTTATATTTTCCACTATCCATCTTTCCTGCAATTCATACAATATTGGGTCATTCCTTTCTTTACCATTTCCCGAAGATTTTTATATGTTGACCCATGCCAAATTTCATTAAAAGATTGTTTAAAAACATTACCCATTATTAATTTATTCCAACAGCAAGGTTTAACGTCTCCATCAATATCAATAAGCATTTTTGTATGTACCCATTCACAATTTTTTATTTTTTCTGACAAATTATCGTCTCTTTCTTTTACACCAACTTGAGTATCGAAATTGAATATCCAAAAAGTAACACCAAGGCTCGATGCATATTCCCTCCACTTTGTTATCTTGTCCTTATTCTCTTGGGTGGGTGGTATGATTAAATCAGGAGTATATTCTAAAGTGGGGGTCAATCCTAAGCAATATATATTTTTGTTATATTTTTTACCCAAGTCGATGAATGATGGGACTTCATCAAAATTATAAGCATTCATTACAAAAGAGAAAAATAATGTCCTATCGTATACTTTAACGAGGGCATCTATATTTTCTAAGATTTCTTCTATTCTATCAACACCCATCACTTTTTTATAAATTTCCTTATCAAGTGAATTTACAGATATAACCAATTCAGAAATCGATGATTTAACTATAGCATCTCTGACGCGTTCATTAAGTAATGTTCCGTTTGTAATCATCCTAATAGGGACTTTTTTCTCTGTCAAGTAATCAAGGGTATTAAAAAAATCTGGATGTAATGTCATTTCTCCTGTGCCTGTAATGTCTATAAATTTGGCCCTATCTAATAAATCATCAATTCCTTTGATACTTTTAATATCCACGAACTTATGTACCTTAGTTTGATTATCGCAGAATATACATAGGTTATTACAATAGTTGTTTAATTCTAAAAAGATTTCTATATTTTTGTCTATCATTTTATTTTTCCATAACCTCTTTTATGATACTTCCGATAGGGGTATCAACGAAATATTTATAATTCATATGATTTATTATATTCAAAAATTTACCAGCCGAAGAATGGCCAGCATACCAATGAATTCCGATTGAATAAGAATTCATTCTGTTGTCTGAATCGGTTTCGAATATTTTAGGAATATACTGCATAGGGTAATAGGAATAAATGGTTTCAAATGCTATATTATCAACATTAAGCATAGGAAACTTATCTTTTATACTTTTAACTGTGGGGAATTCTTTATTAAGCAGGACAGACCCTATTGATTGATAATTATGAAAATCGGGAGTTTGTTTTTTGGCCTTTTCTAATATGTAATTATAATATTCATTATTGGGTTTACCTGCTAAAAACCCAATACTATGAAACTTATATGGTTCACAAATTGATATGATGGTGTCTAAATTTGAATTTCCTATAGTGTTTAAATTGATATGATTCATAGATTTATTAAATACTATATCCATATCCATCCAAAACCCACCATACATTGAAAGGAGATGCCAACGTAAAAAATCAGATTTAAATACTTCGGGATAATCATTTGGGACTCCAATATCACCACCATTAAATTCTTTTATAGTGATTGGGAGTTTTTTTAATTCATTAGAATAATCCATGCAATTGATTTCATAACAATGTTCACCAGATACCCATGTATTATTTTTGGTTATATTTTTTGGGTAATATAAAATAATTTCCCAATCAGGATTCATTTTATAAAAAGAATAAATTGTCATATATCGAAGCCAAGGTAATATTTCTGCTCCCCAATAAAAATAGGCTCTTTTTGGTATTTTTGTTAGTTCCCATTTGTTTGTTGATATTACAGATTGTTGTTTTTGTTGTTGTTGTATTCTATCATTGACTTCTATATCTACTATTTTTTTTATTTTATTTAGACCATTTGGGAGTTTTTTTAATTCTATTTCGTCTCTTTTTCTCACCATTTTTCTATGTAAATCTTGAATATATTGACCTGAAGTAACTAATTTTTTAGTTAAATTTGCATTATGCCTACGATGCCAACCAGACGCAACAGGATGATAATAAAAATTTCCACCTGCTTCAATCATACGTGTAGTCATTTCAAAATCTTCACAAGGCTCATCTATAAAAGTTGTCCCTGCGGCTATTCGCAATTCTTTTCTCCACAGCCAAATTACGCCTATGTTATATCGCTCATAGAATTTGTGAGGATTCCATTCCATCGAAACTTCGTTATTATAATTTCTTTTATGTAGTTCTATTGTTCCTGTAGAATCCATCATCCCTATTTCGCAGTTGCAGTAAACGAAGTCTATTTCTTTTTTAGTTTCCAAAATATCGAACATATCCTGAAGTGCATTGGGGTAAAATTTATTATCAGATGCCAGCCACGTTTCGTACTCTCCTGTGGCAATCTCGAACCCCATGTTCAATGCGGAGCCTGTACCGCCGTTCTTTTTTTGAATGATTTTTATTTTATCGGGGTTGGTAAATTGATATGCCGATATTTTAATCCATGTATCGTCTGTCGAGCCATCGTCCACGATTATCAGTTCCCAATTTTCAAAAGTCTGATTAAGGACGCTTTTGATGGATTCTTCAATAAATTTACTTTGATTATATGTCGGCATGACTACGGATATTTTTTTCATTATTTCTCCATTTTTTCTCCATTTTCTGGAAGATTGAAAATGCTCGATGACGGGATTGATTTTTTCCACAGGGCTGTCAAATATTTTACAATAAGAAGCCGGAAGATTGTGTATTATTACATTGGTGTTTTCTTTGAGGACTTCTTCAAGATTTTTTTGCTCTAAAAAGTGAGTACTTTTCTCATTTTTGGCAATCCACTCATCTATGATTTTTTCCATTATTGGATTGTTCCTGATGTAGAGTGTTCCTGTGAGAAGTTCTTTTCCTTTGTGATAATGAACGGCTATGTCACACTTAGGCATGTTATCAAATAGGGACGGATTTTGTTGTACAATGGCATCAGCATCCAGCCATACGATATTTTTATCGGGGAACATCTTCATCATCTTTTTAATGAAGTTTGCTTTTTGATAGGCGTTCCTGCTCCAATTCTTTTGTTTTTGCGGCCCATCCAAAGGTAGATGTTTCAGCAGTTCAAAGTGATAAGGCAAGTCAAATTGTTCAACGGATTTGGTTAATTTCAAAATATCATTGGTGTATTCAGGAGTATAAAAACTGACGACAATGTAATCGTGTTGTTTCTTTTTTGACCCTGCGGATAATGATGATTTTAAAACTGGAGATAAAGCATTTTTAATAGTATCAAATTTAAAACAATCCAATACTGAATCTTTATTAAGGTTGAGGATGCTTATGTTTTGCTCCTCGGCCAATTTTGCTAATTTAGGAAATTTTCTTGCAAACAATGTCAATTGTCCTTCGCTTTGTTTTTTGGAATATCCTTCGTGGTAATGAGTGTTTCCATTTTTCTCATGTTTCATATCGTATCCCAAAAGATAGATAGGGTTCGCCCCCAATGCGATTGCGAGATTCAGAGCGGCATACCCTGAGTTCGACCCGTCATAAATACCTTCTTCCAAAGTGAGGCTAATCCCTTCATTCCCTGCTGATTTTACGAATTCTATACCTTCGAAATAATGTTCACCGGGGACTTTAAGCCAAACTTTATGTCCTTTAAACAAAGGCCATGCCTCGCGTGACGATATCATTTCCTTGCCGCCTTTTTCTGGATTTGTTACCCATTCCTGAAACTGACGGTCAACAGCAAATTGAATTTCAGCAAAAGGGGCATCAACGAAAGATTTATTAATGGCTATAACTTTTTCACCTTTAAGTTGTTCAAAATCGAATCCCTTTAAGGAAGGCCCGCCAGCTATAATAAAACATCGTTGATCTTTCCAGCTTCCTGTAGGTAGAGAGTCTTTTAAAAACTGTTCTTGAAAGGTCTGAGGGTTTTGTTTTATTATTTCTTTTCTTACATATCCATCGACATTTTTTTTAGTGAGGGGTTCTACAATAGGTTCTGGTTTTCCTATTCGGGTAATATGCTTGGGAAAAAGTAGGTGTAAGTTATCATAAGGAAAAAGTTCTGGTTTAGGAGTAATTTTTATTTCTTTTTTGTTCTTTCCTAACTTGATGACTACATCCCTTCCTGTCGCGCTCATGTAATAAGGCATTTGGTATTTTCGTCCTTTTAAAAAAAATTTTCTTCTACAACTATATTTATGGTTTTAGATGATTTTGGGGCAAAAAAGAAGCCCTTGACGAATCAAGGGCCTCTTTGTATCTTGTTAGATCAATTCTACTTTTTCTTTTGCAATTTTAAAGGTCTTATCTGTCCCTAATTCTTTAAGGAAAAAATGAGTTTTTTCCTCACGGAAAACTGAAAAACGGCGCTTTTTATCACCTTCGGCAGCTTCCAAAAGGGTTCCGACCCTTACTTCTTTTTTCTCTT
>Ga0105103_10002259_pt1 | contig 10089 bp, 9 predicted proteins | sample PPLLaktember2015_2_FD_79107 | JGI IMG/M metagenome (GOLD analysis project Ga0105103, IMG submission 79107) | Freshwater sediment microbial communities from Prairie Pothole Lake near Jamestown, North Dakota, USA - PPLs Lake P7 Core (6) Depth... | ecosystem: Environmental > Aquatic > Freshwater >...
CCACACCGTGTACCAGGCGATGAACCTCGCCTTCGCGGACCGCGACTTCTACTACGGTGACCCGTACTTCCCGCCAGCCGAGCCGCGCGCGGGCCTGCTGTCGAAGGAGTACGCCAAGGCGCGCGCCGCCTCGATCCGCATGGATCGCAACGACGCCACCGCAGGACCGGGCGACCCTTACCCATTTCAGGGCGGAACGAATCCCTTTGCAGAGCTGCTCGCGAAGCAGCGACGCGCGGCGCTCGGGACGGCGCCTGCGGAGTTGTCGGCGCAGTCGCTCGAGCAGTTCCGCGAAGGCTTCCACAGCGGCACCACGACGGTGGTGTCGGCCGACGCCGAGGGCTGGCTCGTCGCCGTGACGCCGAGCGGCGGCTGGGTACCGGCCACCATCGCCGGGCGCACCGGCATCGGCCTCAGCCAGCGCATGCAGTCCTTCGTGCTCGACCCAGCGCTGAACCCGTACAACGTGCTCGAGCCCGGCAAGCGGCCGCGCGTCACGCTCACGCCGAGCCTCGCGTTCAAGGACGGCAAGCCCTGGCTCGCCTTCGCCGTGCAGGGCGGCGACTCGCAGGACCAGAACCTGCTGCAGTTCCTGCTGAACGTCGTGGAGTTCGGCATGACGCCGCAGGAGGCCGCCGAGGCCGCGAACTTCGAGAGCTTCCAGATGCGCAGCTCGTTCGACAAGCACGAGTCGCAGCCGGGGCGGCTGGTGCTCAACGAGTCCGTGCCGCAGTGGGTGCGCCGCGAACTCGCGCTGCGCGGCTACAAGCTCGAGTTCAAGGCGCGCACCTCGGGCCCGATCAACGCGATCCTGCTCGACCACGCCCACGGCACGATGTGGGGCGGCTCGAGCAACCACGGCGAGGACTACGGCATCGCGTGGTGATCCCGCGCTCGCCCTGCCCATGCGACTGCTCCTGCCCATCGCCCTCCTCCAGGGACTCTGGGTGCGCCAGACCGTGCCGCGCCTGCCGCCCGCGCATGGCCGCCGGGGCCGCTACGGCACCGGGCCGAGTGGCGCATCGATCGTGGGCATCGGCGATTCGATCATCGCCGGCGTCGGAGTGGACCGGCAGGAACAGGCGCTCGTCGGCCACCTCGGCCGGCGCCTGCACGAGCGCACAGGCGAGTCCGTGCGGTGGCAGGCCTGCGGCCTCAACGGTGCCGACTCGGCGACGATCCTGGAGCGCATCGTTCCGCACGCGCCGGCTGCGGATGTCTATTTCATCTCCGCCGGCGTCAACGACGCCGTGCGCGGCGTATCGCCCGCACGATTCGCGCGCCACCTGACGGGCATGGTGCTCGCCCTGCGCGAACGCTCGCCGGCGGCCTCGATCGTGTTTTCCGGCATCCCGCCGCTCGAGCGCTTTCCCGCGCTTCCCTGGCCGCTCGGCGCAGTGCTCGGCGAGCGGGCCGCGCGCCTGCAGGCGGCGGCGCGCGAACTCGCGCCACAGATCGACCTGGTGTGCTTCGATTTCCCGCCGGAGCTGCCCGCCGGAGGCTTCGCGCCGGACGGGTTCCACCCGGCGTCCGGGGCCTGCGACGCGTGGGCCGGCTGGCTGCTCGAGACGTGGCTCAGCCGCCCGACTCGTCCCGCCGCTTCTGCTCGCGGATCAGCATCGCCACCAGGGTGACGACCGTGATCGGCAGCACGAAACTCAGCATCACGGCCGAGTACTCGTCGAGCGCATCGTGGTCCTGCGCGCCGAGGATCAGGTAGGCGACGTAGGCCGCGTAGTAGGCGAGGAACATCAGCCCCCGGCGCCGGCCGATCTGGCGCCCGAACATGAACACCGGCAGGCAGGCGACCGCCACGGCGACCATCACCCAGAGGTCGAAGTTGAGGACGGCCGTCGCCATGCCGAGCCCGTTGCTGCTCACGAGGCCCGAGATGCCGAGGCAGCCGAGGATGTTGAAGGTGTTGCTGCCGATCACGTTGCCGACGGCGATGTCGCGCTGGCCCCGCACGGCTGCCATGACGGAGGTCGCGACCTCGGGCATGGAGGTGCCGGCCGCGATGATGGTGAGGCCGATGACCAGATCGCTGACGCCGAGCGCGCGGGCGAACACCACGGCCGAATCCACCAGCCAGTTCGAGCCCAGCACCAGCAGGCCGAGGCCCGCCACGATCAGCAGCAACTGGACCGACCAGTGCCCGTCCCAGCCGCCCGGCCGGCTCACCTGGCCCTCGAACTCGTCACGGGTCTCGGCCGTCTCCGCGCGCGACTGGCGGACCAGGAACACGACATAGCCGATCAGCATCACCAGCAGGAACGCCGCCTCGAGGCGCCCGAGGCGCGCGTCGATCGCCATCACGGCGAGCACCACCGAGGCACCGATCATGATCGGCACCTCCTGGCGGATGATCTGCGAATGCACGACGAGCGGCGTGACCAGCGCGCTGATGCCGAGGATGAACAGGACGTTGAAGATGTTGCTGCCGACCACGTTGCCGACGGCGATGTCTGAGTTCCCGTTCAGCACGGCGCCGACCGACACCGCGACCTCGGGCGAGCTCGTGCCCATCGCGACGATCGTGAGGCCCACGACCAGCGGCGAAATGCCCAGTGACAGGGCGATCTTCGAGGCGCCGCGCACGAGCAGTTCCGCGCCGACGATGAGGGCCCCGAGGCCGAGCAGGAAAAGGAGGACGTGGATCAGCATGGTGACCGCCGCAAGTGGACTCGCCCCAACGCCCCTGATCCGAGGGCGGCACGTTCAGGACGCAGCGCTTTCATCGCTCGCGTCCCGCTTCTTCTGCTCACGGATCAGCATCGCCACCAGCGTGACGATCGTGAGCGGCAGCACGAAACCGATCATGATCGCCGAGTACTCGTCGAGCGCGTCGTGCTGCTGCGCGCCGAGGATCAGGTAGGCCACGTACGCGGCGTAATAGGCGAGGAACAGGATGCCCTTGCCGCGGCCGATCTCGCGCCCGACGATGAACACCGGCAGGCTCGCGACCGCCACCGCCACCATCACCCACAGGTCGAAGTTGAGCACCGCGGGCGCGACGGTGAGGCCCTGGCCGCTCACGAGCCCCGCGAGCCCGAGGCAGCCGAGGATGTTGAAGATGTTGCTGCCGATCACGTTGCCGACCGCCATGTCGCGCTCGCCGCGCAGTGCGGCCATGATCGAGGCGGCGATCTCGGGCATCGAGGTGCCGATGGCGATCACGGTCAGGCCGATGACGAGGTCGCTGACGCCAAGTGCGCGCGCGAACACCACGGCCGATTCGACCAGCCAGTTCGAGCCCAGCACCAGCAACGCGAGGCCGACGACGATCAGCAGCGCCTGCATGGACCAGTGGCGATCCCAGCCGCCGGCCCGCTCCATGGCGTGCTCGTAGGACTCGCGGAGCTCCGCGTTCTCGGCGCGGGACTGCAGCACGAGGAAGGTCACGTAGGCGAGGAGAAGCGCAACGAGGATCGCGCCGTCCATGGGGCCGAGCCGCCCGTCGATCAGCATGACCACCAGCAGCAGAGTAGCGCCGATCATGATCGGCACTTCCTGCCGGATGAGCTGCGAGTGCACCACCAGCGGCGCGATCAGCGCGCTCACCCCGAGCACCAGCAGGACGTTGAGGATGTTGCTGCCGACGACGTTGCCGATGGCGATGTCGGAATTGCCGTTGAGCACCGCCCCCACCGACACGGCGATCTCGGGCGCGCTGGTGCCGAAGGCGACGATCGTCAGGCCCACGACCAGCGGCGAGATGCCGAGCGCCAGCGCGATCTTCGAGGCGCCGCGCACCAATGCCTCGGCACCGACGACGAGTGCCGCGAAGCCGAGCAGGAACAGCAGGACGTGGACGAGCATGGTGCCGACGTGCGCAGGGGCCGGGTAGCGAAAGGGCCGCGGATTATCGCATGACACCCGGGCCCCTTCACCCGCTCGCCGCCAGCTGCTCCCGGTGGTAGAGGCGCGCGGCCAGCCACCACACCAGCCCGACCAGGACGAGCCCGGCGCCGAGGTTGATCGCCCATTCCAGGGCCGTGACGGGCTCGCTGCGCAGGATGCGCAGGATGAGCTGGTTCTGGCCGAGGAAGGGCACGGCGAGCATCCAGGCCTGGGTCTTCACCGGCGCCACCATCAGGTACAGCGTCGGCAGCATGGGCAGGAAGATCAGCAGCGGCAGGTAGCCCTGCGCCTCGCGGTGGCTGCGCGCGAACGCCGCGAGCGCGGTGAGCACGGTCGCGCCGAGCAGCACCACGGGCAGCACGACCAGCAACAGCCGCGCGACCGCCGGGGCGGGCACGGCGAGCGAGGTGTCGATGCGGTCGGCCGGCAGCAGCTCGAACGCGGCGCGGTACATCAGCAGGGTGACCAGCACGGAGAGCATCGCGAACGCGGCCGTGGCGAGGATCTTGCCGCCGATGATCGCCTCGCGCGAGGCCGGCGTGGCGAGCAGCGGCTCGAGCGATTGCCGCTCGCGCTCGCCGGCGGTGGCGTCGATGGCGAGCTGCATGCCGCCGACGAAGGCGAGCAGCAGCAGCAGGTAGGGCAGCATCTGCTGCGCGAGGTCGAAGCGCGCCCCCGGCGTCGCGACGTCGCGCTCGCCCACCTGCAGCGGCTGCGCGACGGCCGGGTGGAGGCCACGGGCGATGAGCCTGAGCGTGCCGACCTGCTGGTCGTAGCCCGACAGAAGCGCGCGCAGCCTCGCCACCGTCGTGCCCGACTGCAGCGGACGCGAGCTGTCGTAGACGAGCTCGAGGCCGGCCGGCCGGCCCGCCCGCCAGTCCTCCGCGAAACCGGCGTCGATGCGCAGGATCACGTCGTACTCCTGCCGCCGCACCGCCTCGTCTGCGTCGGCGGGCGGCTCGAGCACCTTCACGTCCTGCGTGCCGAGCCAGGCGACGAGGTTCGGCGCGTGCCCGGCGCCGATCACCGGCAGCTCGAGCGTGGACTCGAGCTTCTCGACCTGGCGCTGCGTCCCGAGCGCGCTCATGCCGGCGAGGATCAGCGGCACGGCGAGCGGCATCACGACCAGCGCCACCACGACCATCCGCCGGTCGCGGAACGCGTCGAGCAGCTCCTTGCGCAGCACCACCCACCACGCGCTCACGAGAACAGCCCCTCCTCCGAGCCGATCACCTGCACGAACGCGTCCTCGAGGCTGGCGCGGCCGGTGCGGGCGCGCAGCTCCTCAGGCGTGCCGTCGGCCACCACGCGGCCGTGGGCGATCACGACGATGCGATCGCAGAGCGCCGCCACCTCCTGCATGACGTGGCTCGAGAACAGCACGCAGCGGCCCTCGGCGCGCAGCTCCTTGAGGAAGCCCCGCAGCGAGCGGGTCGTCATGACGTCGAGTCCGTTGGTGGGCTCGTCGAGCAGCACGTTGCGCGGATCGTGCACCAGCGCCCGCGCGATCGCGGTCTTGGTGCGCTGCCCCTGCGAGAACCCCTCGGTGCGCCGGTCGACGAAATCCTCCATGCCGAGCGCGGCGACGAGGCGCCCGGTGCGCGAGTCGATCTCGGCCTCGCCGAGCCCGTGCAGGCGCCCGAAGTAGGCGACGTTCTCGCGCGCGGTCAGGCGCTTGTAGAGGCCGCGCGCGTCGGGCAGCACGCCGAGGCGGCGGCGCACGTCGCCCGGCTGCACCGCGGGATCGACGCCGTCCACCAGCACGCGGCCGGCGTCGGGCTGCATCAGCGTGTAGAGCATGCGCAGGGTGGTGGTCTTGCCGGCGCCGTTCGGACCGAGCAGCCCCGTAATCTCGCCGTCGCGCGCGGCGAAGCTCACCCCGTCCACGGCCCGGATCACCGCGCCGCGCGACGCGAACGACTTCTGCAACCCCTGCACCTCGATCACGGCGCCACCCCTCAGGGACCCCAGCCGAAGGCGCCGAGGAACGGCGGCGGCGGCGCGAGCTGCTCGAGGCAGGCGGCATCGAGCGCGCCCGCGTCGGCGGTCGCGACGAAGCGCCCCATGAGCCGTGGCAGGCAGCCCGCCGCCATCACGTTGTGGCCCTGGCCGCGTGCCACCAGGTGGCGGCCGTTCGGCAGGTGCTGCACGACCGCCTCGCCATAGCGCGGCGGCGTCACCGGGTCGAGTTCGCCCGACAGCAGCAGCACCGGCCGGTCGCTCTTCACCGGCGCGTTGAAATCGGCGGGACGCCGGCCCCGCGGCCACACCTCGCACTGCGCGAGCACCGCCGCGACGAACTCGGTGCCCATGAGCGTGCCTGCATCGGCCGGGTCGATGCGCAAGCGGTCGGCATCCTCGGCGCAGCTCACGGAGAGCTGCGGGCCGAGCGCGATCTGCTCGCCGATGAGGCTCTCGATCATGCGCGCCTGCGCCATCAGCACCTCGGGGCGGCCGGCCGCGGCCTCGGCGAGCGAGCGCGGCAGCATCGCGGCGAGCTGCGGCGCGTAGGCGTACAGGCGCACCACGCCCGCCACCGAGGCGGCCGTCAGCTCGTCGTCCCGCGGCGCATCGGTGAGCGGGTCGCGGTAGCGCACCTGCTGGGGGGACTCGCGCAGCTCGGCGAGCAGTGCATCGAGCCGCTGGCGCGGCGAGCCGAACTGGCCGCGGCAATCCGCATCGGCGTCGCACAGCGCGAAGTGCCTGTCGAGCGCCGACTCGAGGTTGCGGGCATGCTCCGAGCCGAGCGCGAGCTCGGGCGGCACGACGCCGTCGAGCACGACGGTGCGCACGCGCCCCGGCTCGCGGCGCAGGTACTCGAGCGCGACGCGCGTGCCGTAGGAGATCCCGACGAGGTTGACGCGCTCGGCGCCGAGCGCGGCACGCACGGCCTCGAGGTCCAGCACCGCATCGCTGGTGGTGTAGAAGCGCGGGTCGGCCTCGAGACCCTCGAGGCACGCGGCGGCGAAGCGGCGCGCGCCCGCGGGATCGGAGAAGTCCGCGGACTCGAGCGCCTCCGCGCCGCCGGGCGGGCGGCAGTCGATCGGGTTCGAGCCGCCGGTGCCGCGCTGGTCCACGAGCACCACCTCGCGCTCGCGCAGCAGCTCGCGGAACGCGCCGGCCACGGACGGAAACGCCTCGCGTGCCGACTGGCCCGGGCCTCCCGCGAGCATGAACACCGGATCGGGCTTCGGCTGCTTCGCCCGTGACGGCACGATCGCGACCGCGAGCGTGATGCTGCGACCGCCCGGTTGCGCGCGGTCCTCGGGCACCGCGAGCGTGCCGCACAGCGCGGAGACCGTCACGGGCATGCCGACGGCGGCCAGCGTGCACGGCTCGAAGGCCATGGCGCCCCGACCGTGCGTCGCGGCGGGAGCAGAGGCTGCCGCGGGCAGCGCGAGGAACAGGATCAGGGCCGGACGGATCGTCATGTGCGGTTCGGGCGATGTGCCGGAGCGCGCAACCCTAGCATTGCCGCGAGCGGAAATCCCGGGTGCGATTCGGCTAGGATGCGCGCACCATGAACCGACTGCCTCCCGTGACCCGCGCCCTGCTGATGGCGAACGTGGGCGTATTCATCATTCAGCTCCTCACCGGCAACCTGCTGATCGGCACGTTCGCGCTGTGGCCCTTCGGCTCGCCCCAGTTCCGCGGCACCCCGAGCTTCGAGATCTGGCAGCTCGTGACCTACGGTTTCCTGCACGGCAGCCTCACCCACCTGCTGTTCAACATGCTGGCGCTGTACATGTTCGGCGGCGACATCGAGCGGCTGCTCGGGTCGCAGCGATTCCTCGTCTACTACCTCGTCTGCGTGGTGGGCGCGGCGGTCGCCCAGCTCGTCGTGCTCGGCGGCATGAACCGCCCGCCCGTGCCGACGGTCGGCGCCTCGGGCGGCGTGTTCGGACTGCTGCTCGCCTTCGGCATGTCCTTCCCGCACCGCAAGCTGATGCTGCTGTTCCCGCCGATCCCGATGCCCGCGTGGCTGTTCGTGACCCTTTACGGCCTGCTCGAGCTGTATCTCGGCGTGACGGGCTCGGGGGTTGGCGTGGCGCACTTCGCGCACCTCGGCGGCATGGTGACCGGCTACCTCCTGCTCACCTACTGGGCGCGCCAGCGCCGCAGTCCGTAGGAGATCCACATGGCGAAGAAGCAGCCACCCGTGAAGACGCCGGCCGCCGTCACCCAGGCGATGGCCGAGGACGCCGTACGCACCCTGCTCGCGTGGGCGGGCGAGGACCCGGCGCGCGAGGGGCTCGGCAACACCCCGAAGCGGGTGGCCGAGGCCTACCGGGACTGGTTCTCTGGCTATGCCGTCGATCCGCGCGAGTACCTGCGGCGCACGTTCAAGGAGATGGGCGGCTACGACGAGATGGTGGTGCTGCGCGACATCGAGTTCGAGTCGCACTGCGAGCACCACATGGCCCCGATCATCGGCAAGGCCCACGTGGGTTACCTGCCGAAGAACAAGGTCGTGGGCATCAGCAAGCTCGCCCGCGTGGTGGACGTGTTCGCCCGCCGATTCCAGGTGCAGGAGAAGATGACCGCCGAGATCGCCCGCTGCATCCACGAGGTGCTGCAGCCGCGCGGCGTGGGCGTGGTCATCGAGGCCACGCACGAGTGCATGACCACCCGCGGCATCCACAAGCGCGGCGTGTCGATGATCACGAGCAAGATGCTCGGCGCGTTCCGCGACGACGCGCGCACGCGCAGCGAGTTCCTCACGTTCATCGACATCCGCGAGCGCAAGTAGCGCGCGGCGGCGTCAGGGCACGCGGCGCCCCGCCGGATCTGCGCCGAGCCCGGCGAGCAGGTTGCCGAGCGCCACTTGCCACTTGAGCGGGTTGCCCGGCAGGTCGGCGCGGCGCTCCACCGTCAGGACCTGCTCGAGCGTGCGCCCATCGAGCACCTTCGTGACGTCGAAGACCTGCGCCGCGAACGGCGTGTCGCGCGCGAGGATGCCCTCGGCACCGGCGCGGACCACCCGGCCCTCGGCATCGACGAGCACGCCGGTGAGCTGCAGCACCTCGAGCAGCTTGTCCTCCGCCGTGAGGAAGCGGATCGGCTCCTCGTGACCGGTGCCGAGCAGCACTTGCTTGCCGAACACGCCCCGGCGGCCCTTGGGGTACTGGCTCACGCCGAGCGAGACCACCACGGCGTGGCTCGCCCCCTCGCGCGCGAGCAGGTCGGCCATCGCCGCTCGCCACGCCTGCGACGGCCGTCGCAGGTGCAGGACCATGGGTGGGAACTGATCCTTCGGGAACACTTGCTGCTCTCCCTCGGGCGGCGCGAATTCGCCCACCGCGCTGCCGACGTACACGTGCGGCGCGCCGGCCGGCAGTCCCGGGCCGGGCAGGAAGCGGCAGCACGCGCGGGCCGCGAGGTCGGCGTCGACAGCCGCGAGCAGCGGCGCGAACTCGCCGTCGCGACGGTCGTAGCCGAGGACGCCCGCGAGCTCGGGGTCGAGCGCGGCCGGCAGCAAGACGGCCTTCGCCTCGGCCGGGCGCGCCGCGGGCCCGCTGTCGCGGTAGAACTCGCCCTCCTCGAGACGATGCGTCTCGGCGACGGCCGCCGCATCGAGGCTGGCGCAACCGCCGAGAAACGACGTGACAGCCAGCAACGCAATTCCGGCCAGCGCTGCAGATCGCTTCGCAAGCATTGTGAATTCCTCCATCGCCCCCACGTATCTGCGGGTTGACCAGCAGCCACGAGCGCGCAAAGGTAGCGCAATTTTTTCGCCAGGAGTGCCCCCGGCATGGCTCGCAAGCGCCCCCTCAGCAACGCCGGCACCGTCGTGGTGCTGGAGCACCGCTCCTCTGTGCTGGCGGACAACCCGCTCGGCGACCCGCACGTGCGCAAGCTGGCCGTGTGGCTGCCGCCGGCCTACGACCGGCGCACCCGCGGGCCGGGCGCGCGCTTCCCCGTGTTCTACGACATGGTCGGCTTCACCGGCGCGGGGATCGCGCATCTCAACTGGAGGCCGTTCAGCGACAACGTCGCCGAGCGCGCCGCGCGGCTCATCCACGACGGGCGCATGGGTCCGGCGATCATCGTGTTCCCGGACTGCTACACGAGCCTCGGCGGCAACCAGTACGTGAACTCCAGCGCGCTCGGGCCCTACGCCGATTACCTCGTGGAGGAGATCGTCCCGTTCGTGGATCGGGAGTTCCGCACGCTGGCCACGCGTGAGCACCGCGGCTGCTTCGGCAAATCCTCCGGCGGCTACGGGGC
>Ga0105103_10002261_pt1 | contig 10088 bp, 10 predicted proteins | sample PPLLaktember2015_2_FD_79107 | JGI IMG/M metagenome (GOLD analysis project Ga0105103, IMG submission 79107) | Freshwater sediment microbial communities from Prairie Pothole Lake near Jamestown, North Dakota, USA - PPLs Lake P7 Core (6) Depth... | ecosystem: Environmental > Aquatic > Freshwater >...
AATCGCCACCAATTGGACGCTGTCCAAAACGAAAAGATTCAACCTTCGAGAGGCGGCAAAACAAGTGGGTGTTGTTTTATTGCAGGGTATTCAAAAATAAGCTTTGTTTTCTTGAAATATTTTATAACTTGAAAAGTCCGATCTCAAAGATCGGATTTTTTTTTGGTTGAACACAGAATGAGCCGATTCGATCATGCTTGAGGCATTGGACACCGGGGGTCATCTTTTAAATATTCATCACAGCGAGATCGCACTAAAAAAAGGCAATCGCTCTTTTTTTGAGAGCCGTCTTAAACTCAATATACAGAACAGCTTGAGCGATATTCCCGGCGTGTCGCTTAAAGGGGATTTCGGTCGATTTTTTGTCAAGCTGGCGCCCGGCGTGGCGGTTGACCGAGTGGTACAGCGTCTGCAAAAGGTCATAGGAATCGCCAACATCCGCATCGCTTACCCGGGGGCGACTGATCCTCAACTTTTAAAGGTACAGATTTTTGAACAGATTCAATCATTGACCTTTAATACCTTTAGTATCGATACCAGAAGGGCGGACAAGTCATTTCCATTCACCTCCGTGCAAATGAATCAAATCATCGGAGCGTTTATTCATCAGGAGATGCACAAGGCTGTTGATTTAGAAAATGCAGATCTTGTCGTCAAAATTGAGATCTTTAATCAACGGGTATATTATTCCGTTTTTTCGTTTGCCGGAGAGCGCGGATTGCCCTTGGGGAGCACAGGCAAGGTGGTCAGCATGATTTCGTCGGGAATTGATTCTCCCGTGGCTTCTTTCATGATGATGAAACGCGGTTGTCATGTGACGTTCGTCCATTTCCATAGTTTTCCATTTACGGAGAAAAGTTCGACCTATAATGCGATGGATTTGGTTAAAAAGCTGACGATTTACCAGAATTATTCCCGACTATATCTTGTCCCCTTGGCGGAGCTGCAAAAAGCGATTATACTCGCCGCACCGGCAAAGCTGCGCGTGGTCATGTACCGACGAATGATGTTTCGACTGGCTGAAAAAATAGCCCGTCTTGAACATTGCCGGGGATTGGTCACGGGTGAGAGTTTGGGGCAAGTGGCCTCACAGACTTTGGATAATATCGCCGCGATTTCTGAAACCGTTTCGATGCCGGTGTTGCGACCGTTGATCGGCATGGAAAAGGATGAAATCGTCAAGATGGCGAGGCGGATTGATACCTTTAGTCTTTCCACCGAGCCTTATGATGATTGCTGCAGCTATTTGGCGCCGCCAAAACCGGAAACCAATGCCAAGCTGCATGAGATTTATGATGTGGAGGGGAAAATGGGCGATTGGCCGACTTTGTTGGACACCGCCCTGGCGGCATCTGAAGTGGTGCGTTTCAAGTTCCCGGAAACGAATTCAGAAGATGGTTGAAATTAAAGATTCGGCAAGAGGAAGAAACCTACGGCTGCCTCTGTTAAAATATCGGTTGTAGCAGCAGGTGCGACTGAGCGGAACAACGAGCGGAAATTGATGAAACGATTATTGTCATGATATTCAATGGATTTATTGATTCGAAAATGAGATTTAGCGGCGGATTGATTCTGTGATTTTTGCGGGGGTATATATTAAAAATCCTCTATTCCTGGCGCCTATGGCAGGATGGTCAGATGGACCCTTTCGGAGGTTATGTCTGCAGGGAGGCGCCGGCTTGGTTTATTCAGAGATGATCAGTGCGGATGGCACTGTACGACTGCAGAAAAAGACCCTGGATTTGGCGCGATTCGATGATCATCAAAGACCCATCAGTCTGCAGATGTTTGGCGCTGATGCGGCGATCATGTCCACCGCTGTTGAGATCATTTCCCGCTATGCACCGGATTTTATTGATTTAAATTTTGGCTGTCCGGCCAGAAAGATCGTCAAGCGGGGCGCCGGTGCGGCATTGTTGAAAGATCTGTCTCTCCTGCAGAAGATTGCAGCTGCTGCCGTGAAAGCGACCCATATTCCGATTACTGCAAAATTGAGAAGCGGCTGGGATGGTGAATCGATCAATGTGGTGCAGGCTGCACAACGCCTGCAGGATGTCGGAGTTAAGGCATTATGCGTGCATCCCCGTACACAAACAATGCAGTTTCGCGGTGCTGCTGATTGGCAGCTCATTTCCGAGGTAAAAAAGGCCGTATCGATTCCGGTCGTTGGAAATGGGGATGTGCGAAAGCCTGAGGATGCAAAAAAAATGTTTGCGCAAAGCAACTGTGACGCGGTGATGATCGGACGCGCAGCCTGCGGTAATCCTTGGATTTTTGAACAGATAAACACTTTCCTGCAGACAGGCGAACGATTGCCGGCCCCCACTGCTTCACACCGGATCGAAATGTGCCTGTTGCATTTACATCAAAGCATCGAAACATATGGCGAAAAACGGGCATTATCGCTGATGAAAAAACAGATCTTCCTTTATCTCAGAGGTCTGACGAATGCCGCGGAGATCAGAAAGCAGATTCTTGCTGCGAACTGTACAATGGATATATCGACGATATTAGAATCCTATATTCATTCTCAATCATAAATTCAGGGCAACCGACGATCCTTTCGGTTTGTCCTATTGAATGCACAAAATGGAGGAGTTATGTCACGTGAGCGAATAGTCATTATGGGAGCAGCCGGTAGAGATTTTCATAATTTCAATTCTTTTTTTCGAGACAATGAGAATGTCATTGTCGAGGCTTTTACGGCCACCCAAATACCCAATATTGAAGGACGACAATATCCAGCAGAATTGGCCGGAAAACTTTATCCTCAGGGCATCCCGATTTTCCCTGAAGAATCACTCGTCGACATCATTAAAAAACAGAAAATTGACAATGTCTATTTTTCATATAGCGACGTTTCGTACGATTATGTTATGCACAAAGCTGCCATGGTCAACGCAGCCGGCGCGACCTTCTCCTTGTTGGGTCCCAAATTCAGCATGTTAAAGTCCCAAGTTCCGGTAGTGGCCGTATGCGCTGTTCGTACCGGTTGCGGTAAAAGTCAAACCTCCCGTCGAGTGGCGGAAATACTGAAGGGTATGGGTAAAAAAGTTGTCGCCATAAGACATCCAATGCCTTATGGGAATTTGGTTGCTCAGCGCGTACAACGATTTGCGTCTCTTGATGATATGGTAAAGCATGATTGTACGATCGAAGAAATGGAAGAGTATGAGCCGCATATAGTCAGAGGTTCAGTGGTCTATGCGGGAGTTGATTATGGAGACATTCTCGCCCAAGCGGAGAAGGAATCTGATGTGATTCTTTGGGATGGCGGGAACAACGACACGCCTTTTTACCAGCCCGATATCCATATTACCGTTGTCGATCCGCTCCGCCCCGGTCATGAAATTGGATATTATCCTGGAGAGACAAATCTCAGGATGGCAGATGCCGTGGTCATCAACAAGGAAGTTGAGGCGTCGCTCAGAGATATTCAGACGATCAGGGATAACATCCGCCGGGTTAATTCGCATGCCATGATCATCGATGCTGCTTCTCCAATTCGTGTTGATAATCCTGAAATAATTGCCGGCAAACGCGTGCTGGTGGTGGAGGACGGTCCGACATTGACCCATGGTGAGATGAAGTTCGGGGCAGGAATCGTCGCCGCCGAGCGTTTTGGCGCCGCCCAAGTCGTCGATCCCCGTCCGTATTTAAAGGGAACGCTGGTCGGAACGTTTGAAAAATATAAGGGTATCGGTCAGTTGCTTCCGGCCATGGGCTATGGCGCTGAACAAATGCGCGATTTGGAAGCAACCATCAATTCCGCCGATTGCGATGCAGTGATCATTGGGACGCCCATTGATCTGCGGCGAATCATCAAATTGAACAAGCCCACGGTTCGTGTCTATTATGACCTCCAGGAAATTGGTTCGCCCAATCTTGAACAACTGTTGGAAAAACTGCGCTGATTGAGTTGTCTTAACCGTTTCTTGTTGGAGGTATAGATGTCTGATATCAGCAACGGGCCGGTGGCTGTTGTGGCTCTGGGCGGGAATGCGATCACGCGTGAGTTTGAAGAAGGTAATATTTATCAGCAATTTGCCAATACAAGGCGGGCATTGAAGGGCATTGTCGATTTGATCGAAGCCGGATATCGATTGGCAATCACCCATGGTAATGGTCCTCAAGTCGGCAATGCGTTGATTCGAGTGGAAGCAACGCGACATCTTGTCCCGCCCATTCCATTGGGTGTACTGGTTGCCGACCTGGAAGGCGGTATGGGATACATGATCGAGCAAACGATGCAGAATACACTTCATTTGCGCGGTCTAAAACGGCAGGTCATCACATTGTTGGCTCAGGTGATTGTCGATAAGGATGATCCCTCCATACTGAATCCGACAAAATTTGTCGGGCCTTTCTATAAAGAGGAACAGATTGAGCAGCTCGCGCAGGAGCGTGGATATATCATCAAGGAGGATTTTGGGCGAGGCTGGCGTCGAGTGGTGCCTTCTCCCTATCCGAGGAGCATCGTCGAAGTTGAAATTATCAAGGAGTTGGTGCAGCGGGGGATTATTGTCATCACGGCGGGAGGCGGTGGAATCCCGGTGTATGTCGAATCCGATGGTCGCTTGGAAGGGGTGGATGGAGTGGTTGATAAGGACCTTGCATCCGCGGTTTTGGCAGAGGAAATTGAGGCACACGATCTCTATATTTTGACGGCTGTCGACAAGGTAGCACTCAATTACAATTCACCCCAACGACAGCCTTTGGATGTGCTCTCCTGCAGTGATGCTGAAAGGTACCTGAATGCAGGTCATTTTCCTCGGGGGAGTATGGGTCCCAAAATTGAGGCGGCGATTCATTTTCTAAGACGGGGTGGAAGACGGGTTATCATTTGCGCCGTTGAGCAGTTGGCGGATGCGATTCGCGGCATGGCCGGAACTCAAATCGTTCCTTGATCGTTTTTTGCGGCATTTTATCTGACCAAGGAACAGCTTTACCTATGAAATGGCTAATAAGAGTTTTAAATTGAATCAAAATGCTGTTAATTTAATTTTAATCAAGCAAATCGTATTAAGGAACGTGAAATGGAGCGAACGCTGGCAATACTCAAACCCGATTGTCAACAGAAAAAGTTGACAGGCAAGGTCATCGACGCGATTTTAGCGGCGGGTTTTAATATTATCGGTTTAAAAATGCTTGTTCTCAAGCGCGAGCAGGTTGAGGCTTTTTATGAGGTTCATCGAGGCAAACCTTTTTATGTTCGGCTGATTGATTTTATGTTGGAGGGTCCGGTGCTCGTGGCCGTTTTAGAAAAGAATGATGCCGTTCAGGCATGGAGAAAGTTAATGGGCTGCACCAACCCTGCTGATGCTGAGACAGGGACCATTCGACATGCCTGGGCGGAGACTGTTTCGAGGAATATTGTCCACGGGTCAGACGCGGTTGAGACCGCTGAAAAAGAAATCACCTTTTTTTTCAGCAAAAGTGAGCTGCTTTAGGCGTTCAGCCTCCGACAGGCTGACGGCAGCAAGCCTGATTATGAATAAAATTCAGAAACAGGCAAATTTTAGCTTGACTATTAAGCGATTAATTGCTACCTTTTGCCCCGATTTTTTGAAAGGATAATGGTGCTCAATTTTTCCGTAACTGAGCTCAAAGAAGGTCGTACAATTCGCAAGGGCGAGATCGATTCTTCGGCGGTCGATCTGCAGGATAGTGAAGAGTTTCACTCGCCCATTCAGGTCAGTTATGTCGCTGACAAGATTGGGGAAGAAGTTTTTATCAAAGTGAATCTGAAATCGAACGCCGAATTGACGTGTGATCGATGTTTAGAGTTGTACCACCTGCCTATTGAGGAAAATATTGACATTATTCTGACGCAGGATCGCGAGTTGCTGGAACGGGATGAGGAGGATATTTTTTTTGTCGATCAAAGCACCCGTACCATTGATATCTCCGGCTCGGTAAGACAGACGCTGCTGTTGGCGATTCCTTTTAAAAAGCTGTGTCGTGAGGATTGCAAAGGACTCTGTCCTCATTGCGGCCAAAATTTAAACATCGCCGCGTGTTCCTGCATTTTGCAAAAGCAGGATCCCCGATGGGACGTTTTGAGTAACTTGAAATTTGAACAGGATCAAAAATAGATTAGAAAAGAATTGAGGAGATTATGCCGCTACCTAAAAGAAGACACTCAAGAACACGACAAGCCACACGTCGTGCAAATTGGAAAACTGCTGTTCCCACAGTGGTCGAATGTTCGAACTGTCACCAACCGAAATTACCGCATCGTGCTTGTCCGAATTGCGGATATTATAAAGGACGTTCTATATTTCTGCCGCGGGAATCATAAATCGACCTTCCGAACTGTCCTCAATGATGCGTCATTCAATTCGACAGACAAAACTTTTATAATTTTGCGGAGTTGAAATTGATTAAAATCGCACTGGATGCCATGGGAGGTGATCATGCACCTCACAATGCTGTGCACGGAGGTGTCGAGGCTGCTCGTGCATCAAAGGGACGATTCGAAGTCGTACTGGTCGGTGATCGTGATATCGTTAAACAAGAACTGGAAAAACATTACCATATCCAGAACCTGCCGATTTCCATTGAACATGCCGCAGATTTTGTTCTCATGGACGAACAACCATCCCTCGCGCTCAAAAAGCAGGATTCCTCCATCGCTGTCTCTGTTCGTCTTCACGCTTCCCGACATGTCGATGCAGTAGTCAGTGCCGGCAATACCGGCGCAGTGATGGCGTCCGCCCTTTTCGGTCTCAAGCGCGTACGCCATATTCGACGCCCTGCAATCGGCAGTCTATTGCCCACCCAAACCGGCAGTCAGGTTCTCCTGCTGGATGCCGGGGCAAATGTCGACAGTCGCCCGGAAGACCTGGTGCAGTTCGGCATCATGGGGAGCGTTTATGTCTCTCGACTTTTCGGCGTCGGCACTCCTCGGATTGGCCTGCTTAATGTCGGCCATGAAGAAGGGAAAGGCAATGAAATGGTCATCCGGGCTTATGATTTGTTTCAAAAGTGCGAGTGTAATTTCATCGGCAACGTTGAAGGCAGCGATATATTGAAGGGAACGGCCGACGTCGTTGTTTGTGATGGTTTTGTCGGCAATATCGTCCTCAAAGCCGCAGAAAGTCTCCACGGCTTGTTTAAATACAATATGAAACGATTAATCAAAAAATATCTTTTTTCACAAATCGGCGCCTTACTGATGAAGCCCACATTCGATGGAATTCGCAAAGTTTTCGATTATCAGGAATATGGCGGAGCACCACTTTTGGGTGTACAGGGCTGCTGCATCATCGCTCATGGCAAATCGACGCCGAGAGCGATAAAAAATGCCATTTTAGCCGCCTATAAATTTGTAACTGAAGATGTCACTGGGCATATTGAACAAAATGCTCTGAAATTGTCGGACAAAACTCTCAGGACATCAAATGAATAAAGGGTATTGCTTACGAACATACCTTCAACATGGGAAAAACTCAGCCAGTGAAGAATAAACCTTTCTCTCAAATTATTGGAACCGGTGTCGGCATACCCCAAAAAGTATTGACCAATTTCGATTTGGAAAAAATGGTCGATACCAGCGACGAATGGATTAAATCGCGTACCGGAATTGAAACTCGTTATATCGCCGAGGAGGGGCAATTTACTTCAGATTTGGGCACTACTGCAGCCTTGAACGCTTTGCACGATGCGCATGTCTCTGCCAAAGATGTCGACGTCATCATATTCGCAACGATTACACCGGATGTCGGATTTCCCGCAACGGCCGTGTTTGTACAGAAAAATATCGGCGCTGTGAACGCTGCGGCGTTTGATATCCAGGCTGCGTGCACAGGATTTTTGTATGGTTTGGAACTGGCCGATTCTCTCATCGCTGCTAAAAAGGCGAAAACAGTGCTGTTGATCGGTGGTGAAACAATCTCGCGCATAACGGATTACAGCGACCGTAACACCTGCGTTCTGTTCGGCGATGGCGCCGGGGCGGTGGTTTTGCGTGCTGCTGAGGATGATCACGGCATTCTGGGCGTTTACACCCGCAGTGACGGTCGACTCAATAATCTTCTGAAACTGGATGGTCTGGGCACAAAGTATCCACCCACTCCTGAACATTATGACCAAAAAATGCATTTTTTACGGATGGAAGGTCGTGAGGTCTTTAAGCATGCAGTGACCTGCATGGGAGATGCTGCAGAAGCGATCATGGAACGTGCGTCTCTTTCAACCGAGGAAGTTGATTTGCTGATACCGCATCAAGCCAACATCAGAATCATTGAAGCGACTGCAAAACGAGTCAAAGTACCGCCTGAAAAAGTGTTCATTAATGTCAATAAATACGGAAATACTTCGGCTGCTTCCATCCCTATAGCGATTGACGAAGCGAGACGCCAAGGACGATTAAAAACCGGCAGCGTGGCTGTGCTGGTGGCTTTTGGCGGCGGCTTCACCTGGGGTGCCGCGGCAATTCGTTTTTAAAGGATATTGAGAGGACGGCTGTCAATTGTTGGACGCTTCGGAACTGAATTTGAGTAATGTCGCTTTTATTTTCCCCGGGCAAGGATCTCAATATGTGGGGATGGGAATGGACCTGTATGAGCATTTCGATCAGGCAAAATCCCTTTATGAACGAGCGAATGCCATACTCGATTTTGATCTGATCAAACTCTGTTTTGAAGGTCCCGACGAGGAGTTGGCACAGACTGAAAAGACGCAACCGGCCCTCTTTGTCCATAGTTATATTGTCAATCAACTCCTTCGACAACGCGGCATCACGCCGGTAATGACGGCGGGACACAGCTTGGGAGAGTATTCCGCTTTAGCCGCCGCGGGTGTTTTACAATTTGAACAGGGGCTGCGTTTGGTACAGATGCGCGGCAAACTCATGCAAAATGCCGGCGGCAGTGTCAAAGGGACCATGGCGGCGATTGTCGGTCTGGATTATCTGACGGTGCACCATATCTGCCAATTGGCATCTCATCACGCTTTGGTCGATCTGGCGAATTTCAATTCTCCTGATCAGATCGTCATCTCCGGCACCATTGCCGGTGTGGAGGCGGCGATGCAGATGGCGACCGAACGTGGCGCCAAACGGGTGGTGCAGCTGAACGTGAGCGGCGCGTTTCACTCTCCCTTGATGAAACCGGTTATCCACGATTTTATCGAGTCTCTGGAAATAATTGATTTCAAATCGCCGACCATACCGGTTTTCACCAATGTGACTGGGCAGGCGACGACTGATGCGGTTGAAATAAAAATGTTTCTGGAGAAACAACTGCTCAGTCCTGTGCTTTGGACCGAAACGATCAAACATATGATCCAAGGCGGCGCCGAGACCTTTATTGAAGTTGGTCCGGGAAAAGTTTTAACCGGATTATTAAAAAAGATCGATCGAACGCTGAACGTGATCTCTTTAGGTAGTTTTGAACAATTGGATTCATTTTTTGAGAGGTACTGTTGATTAATCTGGATGGGAAAGTAGCCCTTGTCACAGGCGCAGCACGCGGAATTGGAGCGGCCATTGCCGCTAAACTGGCTCATGCCGGGTGCAAGCTGATCATTTCTGATATTGACTTGTCAGGTGCTGAAAAGATGGCCGAATCTCTTCGCGATATCACCTCTCATGTGCTGTCGTTCCGCTCTGATGTCTCCCTTACCGAGGATGCGGAAGCTTTGATCAAAGAGAGTATAGACGCCTTTGGTAAAATCGATGTTTTGGTCAACAATGCCGGAATCACCCGCGATAATCTATTAATGAGGATGAGCGAATCGGAATGGGATGCCGTCATCCGGGTGAATTTAAAGGGCACTTTTAACTGCATCAAAGCTGTAACCCGACTGATGATGAAACAACGCAGTGGGAAAATCATTAACATATCCTCAGTCGTCGGGATTATGGGCAATGCCGGACAAGCCAATTACGCTGCTTCGAAAGCAGGAGTCATCGGCTTGACCAAATCCGTTGCCAAAGAGCTCGGCTCTCGAAATATCCAGGTCAATGCAGTCGCTCCCGGCTATATCGAAACTGATATGACCAAAGGATTGCCTGAATCTGCCCGTCAGGCATTTCTGGAGGTGATTCCACTACAGCGGGCGGGACAAGCGGACGATGTTGCTGC
>Ga0105103_10002262_pt1 | contig 10087 bp, 10 predicted proteins | sample PPLLaktember2015_2_FD_79107 | JGI IMG/M metagenome (GOLD analysis project Ga0105103, IMG submission 79107) | Freshwater sediment microbial communities from Prairie Pothole Lake near Jamestown, North Dakota, USA - PPLs Lake P7 Core (6) Depth... | ecosystem: Environmental > Aquatic > Freshwater >...
ACGAGCAGATGCTGGCGGATTATCTCTCCGGCAAGGACCGCATGACCTATCTTTACAACGGTGGACAGCAGACCCTGGACAGCTACCTGCGGCACGCGAGCGGCTCGGGCCGCTATCCGATTCCGGACGCGCACCTGCGGTTCTTCGAGTCTTTGCGATTGATGTTTGAGACGGAAAATTATATCTTCGTGCACGCCGGTCTGCGCAAGGGCCTGCCGCTCGAACGCCAGCGTCCCGAGGATCTGCTCTGGATCCGCGAGCACTTCATCGACAGCCGTCACGCGTTCGGAAAACGAGTGGTTTTCGGCCACACCCCCTTCGATGAACCGCGGGTGGAGCCGAACAAGATCGGGATCGATACCGGCGCCGTCTACGGCAACAAGCTGACCTGCGTGCAGCTGCCGGAAGAAGAATTCTATTTTGCCTGAGGCTGAAAGGCGACGAACCATGCGGTGGTTTGCGTTGATTCTGGTGGGAATGGTCTTGATCGGCCCGGCCGCGCACGCGGCGGAGCGGATGGCGGTCAGCGCTACGGACGCCAACATCCGGTCGGGCCCCGGCCCCAATCAGGACGTGCTCTGGAAGGTCGAGAAGTACTACCCCATCGAGGTCATCGAAACCTCCGGCGCCTGGATCCGCTTCAAAGACTACGAGGGCGACAGCGGCTGGATCCACAAGTCGCTCGTGGACAAGACCCCCGCGGTGGTCACCAAGCAGAATGGTTGCCAGCTGCGCGCCGGCCCCGGGACGGAGCAGCCGGTCCTGATCAAGATCGACAAGGGCATCCCCTTCAAGGTGCTCAAGCGCGACGGCCGCTGGATCCAGGTCGAGCATGCCGACGGCGATAAGGGGTGGTTTCACGATTCGCTGGTCTGGTAGTCGAATTGGAAAGGGTTCGCGTGGATTTCAACCGAAAGCATGTGATCGTGGGCGTCGGCTCGGCCCTGGTGGATATTCTGGCACAGGAGAGCGACGAGTTTGTTGCGCGCTCGGGCGCCGTCAAGGGCGGAATGGTCTATGTGGACAACGCCCACATCGACCAGACGCTCGCCAAGGCCTCCAGCCCTGCCGCCATCGTTCCCGGCGGTTCAGCCTGCAACACCACCGTGGGTGTCGGCCAGCTCGGGGGCACCGCCCGTTTCGTGGGCACCTGCGGCCAGGGGGCGATGGGGAATTTCTTTGAAAACGCCCTGCGAACCCGGCGGGTGGACCCCCGGCTCGCGCGGTCCAATACGCCGACGGGCCGCGTACTTTCGATCATCACGCCGGACGCCGAGCGCTCGATGCTGACGTTCTTGGGGGCCGCTTCCGAAACCCGGCCCGAGGACCTGCGGGAGGATGATTTCGCGGACGCGGCCGTCGTACACATCGAAGGCTATCTGCTGTTCAGCCCCCAGCTGATCGTGGCCGCGCTGAAGACGGCCCGGTCGGCAGGAGCGCGGGTGTCGCTCGATCTGGCCAGCTACAATGTGGTGGCCCAGTCGCGGGAATTCCTGGCGGACATCGTCCGCGAATATGTGGACATCCTGATCGCCAATGAAGACGAGGCCCGCGCATTCACCGGCCGGTCTGATCCGGATCAGGCGCTTTCGGCGTTGAGCCGCGAGGCTCGAATCGCCGTCCTCAAGCTCGGTCCGCGGGGCAGCCGGATTGTCGCCGACGGCCGGGTAGTAAGTGTGCCGGCCCAGGGCGACGGGCGGGCGGTGGACACCACCGGGGCCGGAGATCTGTGGGCGTCGGGCTTCCTCTTCGGCTTGGTTTCGGGGTACTCGCTGGAGAAATCCGGCGCGATCGGATCGGCCTGCGGCCACGAGGTCTGCCAGGTGTTGGGGGCCAGCATCCCGGAGGCGGGCTGGCAGCGCATCCGAAAACTCTTGGAACCGCCGCATGCGTCGAACGACGCATCGTCGGTTCAAGCAGCGGGCGGGAGAGGCTCGCCAACGTAACGGCTTCGGCCGATCAAGGAGGTATCTGTGGCGGCAGCGGCTAAAAAGACACGCAAGGAACTGCTGAAGGAACCGGATGAATTCATCACACTTTCATCCCGGATGGTGGGTTTTATCGCGACGTATAAGAAGATCATCGGCTATATCTGTTTCGGTGTGCTGCTTGTGGCGGTCCTGTTCTCGGCCTACATCGGGTACTCGGGATGGCGGGAGTCGGCGGCGGCGGCGCAGCTGGCGCAGGCCCTTGCCAAATACGAGCGCCTGCGCGCCGAAACTTCCCAGGACAAGGCCGTTCAGGGGGTTGCGGAGGATTTCCGGCGGATCCTCGATGACTACGGCAATCGCTCCAACGGCAGCATCGCGCGCGTGCTGTATGCGAACCTGTGCTATGAAGCCGGCGACTTCAAGCAGGCCGCCGAGCTTTATCAAACGTCGCTGGCGCACTTTGCAGACGACCCGCTGATGCGCTTCCTGCTTTTGAAGAGTCTGGCATACGCCCACGAGGGGCTCAAAGACTATGCGACGGCCGTGACCTATTTCGAGCAGGCGTTGGCCGCGGCCCAGAAGAACCTCCAGGATGACGTGCTGTTTCATCTGGGCGATCTCTATGCGCGGCTGGGCGACTCGCAGAAAAGCACGGCAGCGTTCAACCGCCTGCTGAGCGACCACCAGGGCTCCGTTTTCGTCAACATGGTCCGCGAACGCGTCAATAGCTGAGGACCACTGGCCGCGATCAGCTCTTGGCGCCCACCTCCAGGTTGTATTTCTTGATTTTCTGGTTGAGGCCGCTTTTGCCGATGCCCAGGATCGCGGCGGCATGGGATTGAACGTTGTCGGCCATTTTGAGCGCCCGCTCAATCATTTCTTTTTCAATTAATTCCAATGTTTCATAGAGCTTGGCGCCGGTGGGGATGTTATCGATCATTCTTGCGTTGAAGACGTTGTTCTTGAACCAGTTGGGCAGATCCTTGATCGTGATTAGACCGTCCTCGCATAAGATAATCGCCCGCTCGATGACGTTTTCCAGCTCACGGACGTTCCCGGGCCAATTGTATTCGTAAAATAGTCGGATGACCTCTTGCGATAGTCCCTGTACGGGAACAGCCGATTGATTTGAAGATGCATATTTTTTGATAAAATGGTCTACCAGCAATCGGATGTCCTCCCAACGAAGTCGCAGGGGAGGGATCGCGATATGGACGACATTCAGGCGGTAAAATAAATCCTCGCGAAAACGCCCGGCCCTCAATTCATCCTTTAGGTTCCGATTGGTGGCGGCGATCACCCGGATATCCACGGCAATCGACCGCACCCCACCCACACGCTCGATCGTTTTTTCCTGTAACACGCGTAGCAGTTTGACCTGGAGGTTGGCGGACAGCTCGCCGATCTCGTCCAGAAACAGCGTCCCGCCGTGGGCCAGCTCGAAGCGGCCCTTTTTGCTCGACACCGCACCGGTGAAGGCTCCCCGTTCATGGCCGAACAGCTCGCTTTCGAGCAGGCTCTCCGCCAGTGCCGAGCAGTTGACCGCCACGAAGGGGTTGTCCCGCCGCGGGCTGTTGAAGTGGATGGATTTGGCGACCAGCTCCTTGCCCGTCCCGCTCTCCCCCTCGATCAGAACGGTGGCGTTCGAAGGCGCCACCTTTTGAATGATTTCGAAGACGTCGCGCATGGCCTTGCTCTTGCCGATGATGTTGCCGAACTGGTATTGCGATTCGACGGCGTTGCGCAGGCGGCGGTTTTCCTTGACCACCTCGTAGGTCGCGATGGCTTTCTTGACGTACAACGTCAGCCGCTCGTTGTCGAAGGGCTTCAGGATGTAGCTGTAGGCGCCCTTCTGCATGGCCTCCACCGCCTTGTCGACGGTGCCGTGGGCGGTCATCATGATCACCGGCAATTCCGGGTCGCGGGTCTTGATCTGCTCGAGCACCTCGATGCCGTCCATGCCGGGCATCTTCATGTCGGTGAGCACCAGGTCGACATCCGAGGATTTTAGAATTTCCAGGGCTTCCAGGCTGCTGGCCGTAGTCAAGACCTCATAGCCTTCCTCCTCCAGCACGACGCTGAGCACCAGCAGGTAGTTTTTTTCGTCATCGACGATCAGAATGGTTTCCATGGATAGGCGTCGCCCTCGGGTTTGCGGACCGGCAGATCAATCGTCACGCGGGCACCCTGCGGTTCGCGGTTGGCGATGCGGATCGTCCCGGCATGTGCTTCGACGATGTTCTTGACGATCCCCAGCCCCAGGCCGGTTCCCTTGTCTTTGGTGGTGAAGAACGGATCCCAGATCTTGTCCGACAGATCCGTGGGAATGCCGGGGCCGGCATCTTCGATTTCGACGCGGACCTGGCCCCCCTCGGCGCGGAGGCCCACACCGATGCGGCCACCGTCCGGCATGGCCTGCATGGCGTTTATGAACAGGTTGAGGAACGACTGGTGCAGCATGGGAGCATCTCCCATGATTTCCGGAAGCGGGTTCTGGTAAATCTTTTCGATGCTATAGCCGTGCTCCTCGATTTGGGCGGCCAGAAAGGTTAGCGTCTTTTCGATCACATCGTCCACCCGGCACGGATTGAGTTTGGGGTTGCGCGGGCGGGCATAGTTGATGAAATCGGTGATGATGTTATTCAGGCGGCTGGCCTCTTCCACGATGATGTCGGGCAGGGCGTTGGAGGGGTCGATCTTGGCCACCTTTTTTTTCAGGAGTTCTGCCGAGCTGCGGATGATCCCCAGCGGGTTGCGGATCTCATGCGAAATGCCGGCGGCCATCTCACCCATCGCCGACAACCGCTCCGCCCGGCTCAACTGCTCTTTCAAGCGCATGCGTTCTTCGGCCCGTCGTTCGATGATCGACTCCCCTCGCTTGACCACGAACACCAGGACCACCAGCAGCGCCCCCATCAGCACCGTGCAGGTGATCACCACCAAAATCTGGATGCGAAAGATGGTCTGGTAATCAGCGGATAGATCCTGCACCACTTCGACCACGCCGAGCACGGGGTCGGTGATGCGGCCCAACGGCTCCTCCCAGCGCAGCGGTGCAAACGTGACCAGCCGCACTTCCTTCGGAAACCCCGCTAAGATCTCCAGGAAACTGCCGCGTTGGACCAGCTTGGAGGAGGATCGTCCGCTTTTGGCCTGCTCGATCGCGGTGCCGCCGAACGCCTTGACGCCGATGCGCGTCTCGTCGAAGCTGTACGAGATGGTGTTGCTCATGCTGTAGATATTGAGGTCCTCCACCTTGAAGCTGTGCAGGGTGCTGCGGACCACGTTGTCCATACGCTCGAACTGCTCTTGGTTGCGGAGCTGGACCTTGCCGAACTTCATGCCGATCGGCAAGATAAATTGGAGAAAGACCTGGTGGTTGAGGTTTTCGATCAGGGCGTGCGCATAATCTTCGCTCTTCTTGCGCTGCATGGATTTGACCCAGTGGGTGTTCAGAATGGCGAGGATGAGGGTGACCAGAAAGATCACCACCAGCCCGCTGAAGGTGAAATACTTGACGAGGCGAAACGGCTTGATGCGTTCTTCGGATACGATTCGGTCCATTGGCAATGTTTGAATTCCCGTGCAATCTTTCTGGAAAGTATAGAAGTAAACTCAGGCAGTTTCAAGGCCGCAACCGAAAAGCCTCCACTTTGCGTTAAAGTTTTAGATGCCGGAGCCGATATCCCAGTCATCGGCAGAGGATGCTGCGGTTCCAGCCGAAGCGCCCCCGGCCCCGCTGCCGAAAGACGTGTCCTCCGGAATCCGAATGCAGACGAGCGTGAATTACAAAAATTTGACGGTATGTCGACGAAAAAGCACAGACATTGGCATTCGGCCGACGAATGGTCGTCCGGCGGATCGGCGCTCAAAACGGGTTGCGGTTTTAACCATTTGAAATCAGGTTATATAATGAATAAGGCCTTGAAAAAGGAGTTGGCAACCGCGCCGTGGCTTAAAATTTGCTACGGTATGCGTTCGAACCTGAGATCGAGATGCTCCGGCCCAACGCCGGCCATGGAATCATAAATTTAGCTAATTGAGCATAATTAAATTTAGTTGATGGCCGATATACATAAAAACCGAATCCGGAAATCAATCATCATTAATTATTGGACTCTTTAACCTCGATATTCTCGCTTGAGCGATGGCCAGAAACAATCTCAAAACCGTGCGCGAATCGCTTCTCATGAGCAAGACCGAACTCGCCAAGCAGGCCGAACTGTCGCCGATCACGATTTCGCGCATCGAAAAGGGCATGCCGTGCCGGATGGAGACACAGCGCAAGATCCTGCTGGCGCTGGGGTTCAACCTGTCGGATAAACCTAAAATTTTCAAGGATTGAGCGCCTCCCATGCTATTCGGAAAAAATGACTCCCTCGTAGGCCTGGACATCGGATCGCGTTCGGTGAAAGTCGCCGAGATCATCGATTCCAAGAGCGGTCCCAAGCTGAAGCGTTTCGGAATGGCGGACATTCCGGTCGGCACCATTGAAGATGGCGCCATCAGCGATCCGGACGCGGCGGCTGAAACCATCCGCCAGCTCTTGAAATCGAGCAAGATTCGGGAAACCAACGTAGCCGTTTCCATCGGCGGGTATTCGGTCATCGTCAAGAAGATCAACGTCCAGACGATGCCCGAGCAGCAACTCCAGGAAACCATTCATTTCGAAGCCGAGCAATACATCCCCTTCGATATCAGCGACGTGAACCTGGATTTCCAGATCCTCGGCGAAAATGAAAACAACCCCAATCAGATGAGCGTGTTCCTGGTCGCCGCCAAGAAGGAAATGGTGAACGACTATATTAATCTGGTGACGCTGGCCGGACTCACTCCCTGCATTGTCGATGTCGAGGCCTTCGCCTTGCAGAACATTTTCGAAGCCAATTACGATATTGAAAACGAGAACATCGCCTTGCTCGACATCGGCGCCAGCAAGACATCGCTGAACATCCTCAAGGGCAATTCCTCGGTGTTTATGCGCGACGTGGCGCTGGGCTGCATTCAAGTCAACCAGAAGATCATGTCGCTGCTCGATTGTTCCTACGATCAGGCCGAGCTTCTCAAATTCGGCGAAACCTCAACTAAAATGTCCGCCGATGAGCTCAACCAGATCACCACCTCGGTGGTCACGGACTGGTGCACGGAAATCCGCCGGGCCCTGGACTTCTTCTACACCAACTATCCGGATGATCCCATCAAGCGCATCCTGCTGAGCGGGGGCGGCGCCCATCTTGTCGAGTTTCGAAAACTGCTCGCCGCGGAGTCCTCCGCTCAGGTGGAAACCCTCAATCCGTTCAAGAAAATTGTGCTGGATGAGAAGGCGTTCGAGCCGGACTATATCCGACAAATCGCTCCCCAAGCCGCCGTCGCAATGGGACTCGCACTGAGGAAAGTTGACGACAAATGATACGCATCAACCTACTGCCGTTCCGGTCCAATCGTAAGAAGGAAAACATCCGTCGCCAGCTGTCGATCTTCGTGCTGTCGTTGATTCTGGCCGTGGTGGCGATTTTCGGGGTCAATTTCTTCCTCGGCAGCCAGATCGGCGATCTGGGCCGTCGCATTACGACCACACAGGCCGAACTGGAAAAGTACGAAAAGATCAACAAGGAAATCGAAGAGATCAAGAAGAAGCTGGACAACCTGAACAAGAAGCTGGCGGTCATTCGGGATCTCGAGGCCAACCGTTACGAGCCGGTGCGCCTGCTGGACACGCTGTCGCAGGTGATGATCGATAAGCGCATGTGGTACACCGCCCTGGACATGAAAGCCGAGCTGGTCAACATCAGCGGCATCGCCATGGACGACAAAACGGTGGCGGATTTCATGCTGCGCCTGGAAGGCAGCGGGTTGTTTTCGGCCGTCAATCTTAAAACCCTCAAACAGGTCGAAGTCCAGAAGACGACGGTCAAGAGCTTTGAAATCGCTTGCCATAAGAAAAAGGTGCAAAAAGCCGAAACCAAAACCACGGAAGAAGTCGGGGCCAAGAAATAATGGATACGAAAGCGGATGCACTCAAGAAATCCGGAAACGCCCTTCTGGAAAAGATTGAGAAACTCGTTCTCTGGCAGCGCGTGGCCATTGTCGCCGGTTTGTTAGTCCTGCTGTTCGGGGCCGCCGTATGGTTCTTGTTTCTGCCGAAATATGAAGAAATCTCCTCGCTGGAGCAAAAGCTGCAGGGGCTCGAGAAAAAATTGGCCACGGCCAAGATTAATGCGGCCGAGCTGGGAAAGTTTCAGGCCAAGATGCAGGAAGCCGAGGCTCAGTTCAAAATCGCCATGAGCGCGCTCCCGGAGAAGGAGGAGATTCCCGCCTTGCTGACCAGCATCTCCAAGTCGGGCCAGGAGGTGGGGTTGGAGTTTCTGCTCTTTGAACCGAAGGCCGAAACCCGGCGCGAATTTTACGCGGAAATTCCGGTCGCGATGAACATTCGCGGGGATTATCACAACCTGGCCATTTTTTTCGACAAGGTGGCGCGGCTGTCGCGAATCGTCAACATCAACAACATTACCATCAACCGCAGCAAGGATGTCAAGGATCCCAAAGACCTCAGCACGGCCTGCACGGCGGTCACCTATAAGTTCGTGGAACCGCCGCCGCCGGCTCCGCCGAAACCGGGAGCTGCGGCCAAGCCGGGAATCAAGCCGAATGCCGGCAAAGGCGACGCCAAGTCGAAACCGAACCTCAAGAATGCGAACCTGTAAAAAACGTGATGCGCTTATGAAAACCTATCTCGCCCGTATTCGAACTTTCGTCTGCCTGCTGGGAGCGACGCTGATGCTGGCAAGCTGCGCCGACTCGGATCTGGCTGCGGCGCATCCCCAAGTCGTCCGCAAGAAGTTCAACGCTCCGACTGAGATGCTTCCGAAACCGTCCCAAGTCGCCGCGTTGCCGGCGCCGGCACCGGCGGCTCCCCCGGCCGCGCCAACGCCGGCAGTGGCCGCTGTAGCGACACAAGCTGCATCGGTGCCCGCACTCTCGGCTCCGGAACCGAAGGCCCCGATGCGAACCGACGCCCCGGCGGCGGTTTCTGCGCCGGCGCCGATCGTCGAGCCGATCCGACCGGTGGCGGTGACTCAGCCTCCCGTGCCGGCGCCTCAACCTCAGAGCAAGAAGCTGGCGGTCACGGACGAGCAAGTGGCGGCGCTGCTCAACCTCCACGCGCAGGCGCCGTACGATGCCAAGGGCAAGGTGGATCCTTTCGAAGCGCTGTTGAGGGATGAATCCGCGTCGACCGCCGCCGGGGCCAAGCTCAAGGCCAAGAAGCGCGATCCTCAAAGCCCGCTCGAAAAAATAGACCTGGGTCAGTTGAAGCTGGTGGCCATTATCGCGGCGCCGAGCGGCAATCGGGCGCTGGTCGAGGAATCCTCCGGCAAGGGGTATATCCTCCGGGAGGGCACTTACGTCGGCATGAACTCCGGCAAAGTCGTGAACATCGCCATCGACAAGGTCTTGGTCGAGGAAGAATTTGAAGACGCTTACGGCAAAACCATAACCCAGAAGAAGGAAATAACCCTTCCGAAGCCTCCTGGAGAGCTGTAACATGATGACCAATCTTAGTAATCGTCGAAACCGTTTGGCCTCTGTGATTCTTGCCGCCCTGCTGGTTGCCGTCCTGGCGGTCGGTGCGTCCCCCGGCGTTGCCCAGGTGAAAGGCGCGGGTGCCGAAAAGCCACTTGAACCGGCGGCGACGGCTCTTAAAACGGTCAGCACGGTGCCGTCGAAGGACGGCGTGGTGATCACCGTTGAGGCCGACGGCGTGCTGCGTGATTACAAAGCCTTCACCATCGCCGACAACCCGCCCCGCATCGTTTTCGATCTGCCGGGCCTTCGCAGCACCTACAAGGGCGAGCAGCGGACCGCACCCCCGAGCGGACCGGTTCAGCAGGTCCGGCATATGGCCTATCCGGACAAGGTTCGCCTGGTGATCGACACCCAGAAACCGTATTTGAAAAAATATTCGGCTGAAGCCGTTGAAAACACCCTGATCATCAAAGTCGGGGACTCCGAAGTCGCGGTGAACGAACCGGGCCTGAAACTGGCTTCGGCAACGACCCCGGCTCCCATACCGGTCAAACCAACTCCGGCCGTAACCGAGTCGCCGGCGTCCGTCAACCGGGTCGAATTCGCTGACGAGCCAGGGGGAAATTCCG
>Ga0105103_10002263_pt1 | contig 10083 bp, 8 predicted proteins | sample PPLLaktember2015_2_FD_79107 | JGI IMG/M metagenome (GOLD analysis project Ga0105103, IMG submission 79107) | Freshwater sediment microbial communities from Prairie Pothole Lake near Jamestown, North Dakota, USA - PPLs Lake P7 Core (6) Depth... | ecosystem: Environmental > Aquatic > Freshwater >...
GCTGTCGGCAATCGCCCGTTCAACGGCTCGTGAGGTCCACATGGCCCGACCGCCGCAGTCGACTGGCCGCGCCGCCACCGCTTCGATGAATGCGCCGCTGTCCGGCATGCGTTCCAGTACGGCGAGCGGCTCGGCGGCACAAGGCCTCTGCGCCAGCACGCGCGATTGCAGCGCGCGGATCTCGTCCTGGGTGGGCGCCGGCGCCGTCGCGCGCCGCACCTGGGGAGCTGGTGCGGGCGCGAGGGCACGGGCACGGCTCTCGACCCAGTCGGATCGACTGGACCAGAGGGCCGGGGGAACGTCGGACCACGCGCGGGCGGCGCGTGGCTTGTCTCCGGCGAGTTCGAGGGCGAACGCCCACTGGGCGAGATCCTGCGGCTCGGCGCCGACCAGCGTCGACGCGGTCTTGAAGGCATCCGCGGCCTGAAGGTGCCGGCCGCCGCGGAGGTGGCTCTCGGCGAGGCGTCGGGACCAGAGAGCCGACGTCGGCTCGAGCGTGCGGCCCTCTTCTATCAATCGCACCACCTGGGCTTCATCGCCTTTCGCGGCCAGGAGACCGGCGAGGCCGTCGCGGACGTTGCGCTCGCCCGGGTTGGCGGCGAGCACGCGCGCACCGATGGCTGGCGCCTCCAAGGCACCGGAAAGCCGGGCGGCCCAGAAGTACTCCACCAGAAGGGAACCGGTGAGAGACTGCATCCGGTCCGCGTCACGGAAGTGCGTCGACGCCGCCTCAGCCCGGCCCTGATCGCGCGCCGTGCGGGCGAGGCCCACCATCGCCGCAACCCTCGTGCGCGCGGGCTCGGACTGCGCCTGCGCCGCGCCCGCGGAGGCGACCATCAACGCCAGCGCGAACCCCGCCGACATCGTTCGGCGCGTCATCGCCCGCCCCCTTCGTCCAGCCCCTGCAGTTCCTCTCGATAAATGCGTTCGGCCTCGTCCAGCCGCCCGGCATCGCGAAGCGCCTGCGCCAGCCGCAGCCGCGCCTCGGTATCGCCCGGCGCCGATGACACGATGCGCTCCAGCGCCACCACCTGCAGACTGACGTCGTGCCGGCGGCGGGCCACGTCGGCCACGCGCTCCAGCACGCGGCGGCTCACCCGCTCGCGGGCGAGCACGGCCTGCGCGGTGTCGGGGAATCGGGCGTCGAGCACGAGCGCGTCCGCCGACCGGTTCATGGCGACGACGTCCCGGTGCTCCACGTAGAACACGCCAATCTCGCCGGCCACCAGGACCAGGAGCATCACCGCAACGCGGCGGTTCATGACATCACCTCCGGCGCCAGCTGATGCCGCAGGGCCACCACGCTGGTATGCCCATCGATGCGCAACCCGACATGCCACGTGCGGTAGGCCGCGACGGGGTTGGGCACGGGCTTGACGCGGACGACTGTCGCCGGGCTGCTCCACTCGCCAGTCGGCCCGCGAAGGATCACGCGAATCACGCTACCCGGCTTCAACGGCGAAGGCGCGATCAGGCTCAGGCCGCTCTCGCTGAGGTCGCGCGTCGTCGCGAGGAACTCGCCCGCCTGGTGCTGCACCCGAACCGGCAGGAATGCGTCCTGGCGAGAGGCGCGTGCGCGCAGGCTGCCGCCGACCCGTCCCGCCAATGCCTTCGCCGCGCGAATGGGCCAGGATGGCTGCGAGAGGCGCGCGAAGATTTCGGGGACGGTCATGTTGTAGAGCGCGTCGGCCACCTGGTCGACCATCTCCGGCGACAACTGCTCGAATTTCAGGCCATAGCCGATCCAGCCACTTCGCTCACGTCCATGCACGGACATGACGGTGGCGTCACACTCAATTGCGCTCGGGCCCAGGTGGAGGCGCAGCTTCAGGCGTCTGCCAACGGCCAGCGGCCCCGGCCACAGCAGGGTGCAGCCGCCCTCCGACAGATCGAGTGACACCGCCAGCCGCCCGTTGGTCGGCACGTCCAGCAACTCGATCGGCACCGACGAGCGCAAGCGAACCGACTGCCGCTTCTGCACCGGACGCGAGGCAAAGCCGACGACGACGAGCATCAGGGCCAGGTTGTAGAGCGCCCAGAACGTGGCAATGCCGGCGCCGACGACGTCTTCGGTCACGCCGAAGCCGAGCCCGAGCGTGCTCCAGACCAGGGACGTCACGGTCATCGCAATCAGCACGTACTGCGGCAGGACTGCGCGCTCCTGGCCGCCCTCGCCGCCTCGTTTGCTGGTCACCACGAAGGTGCCGGCCCGTCGTCCGAACACGAACCGCTTCGCCGCGGCCAGCAGCGTGTAGAAGTTCGCCATGTTGAAGATCTCGTCCATGACGATGCGGCCGGTGCCGCGGCTGAGGAGCTTGTAGGAGCCGACCAGCGACCCCAGGTGCGCGGCGTAGACCATCAGGAACGTGCGATCGAAATTCGCGATCGGGAACTGCCCGGTGAACAGGATCAACGGCGGCGCGGTGTAGAACACGATCTTGGCGAAGCCGATCGTCCAGTGATACATCGACGCGAAGTAGCAGATGCGTTGCGCCACGCTCAGTCCGGCGCAGGTGAGCGGATTCAGCAGGCGGACGATCTTCAGGTTGCCTTCGGCCCAGCGCAGGCGCTGCGCGCTGTAGCTGGAGAAGTCCATCGGCGCCAGGCCGGTGACCAGCAGCTCGTTGAGGTAGACCGACTTCCAGCCCTCGGCCTGCAGCGCCAGCGCCGTGTGCATGTCCTCGGTGATGGTTCCCGTCAGCAGCCCGCCATGGGGGCGCAGCGCGCTGCGGCGCAGGACCGCGCCGGTGCCGCAGAAGAAGGCGGCATTCCAGTGGTCCTTGCCCGGCATGACGAGATTGAAGAACACGTCCTGCTCGCCGTACATTCGCCGGCTGCGCCAGCTGACGCGATGCTGCAGCGAGTCGAGGTTGTGGTATCGCTGCGGCACCTGGACGATGGCGACGGCGGGATCGGCGAAGAAGCCCAGCGTGCGTTCGAGATAGTCGGCGCGCGGCACGTGATCCGCGTCGAATGTGGCAATCACGTCGCCGGAGGTCTGGCGGAACGCGTTGTTCCAGTTGCCTGCCTTGGCGTGCTCGTTGTTCTCGCGCGTCAGGTACTCGCAACCCAGCTCGTCGCACAGTGCCTTCACCTCGGCTCGACGGCCATCGTCGAGCACGAAGGTGCGGTGCGGGTAGCGCATGTTGATGGCGCCGCGGACGGTCTGCCGCAGCAGGTCCACGTCTTCGTTGAAGGTGGTGACGAAGACATCCACCGCCAACTCGGCCGGGACCGGCGGCACGCGCCGACCGCGGAGTTCCCAGATCTGGAAGTAGTAGAAAACCAGCGAGAAGAAGCCGTGGATCTCGGCCAGGTAGACGGTCAGCGAGAAGACCAGCGCCTCCTGGTTGATCGTGTAGAGGCCGCGATAAACGAGATAGCCGAGATAGATGGCGATTGCGAGGAGCGCCACTACTTTTCGAGTGACGCGTCTGGCAGGCGAATCGAGGAATGTGAGCGTCGTGTCGGCGTTCATGACGTTAGTGTCATATTAAAGACGCTCAACATACATCAAGTCAACAAATTTAGCCTCCCAGTCTTCTTCATGAGTCCTTAAAGTCGTCCAAACGTCGTCTCTGAGGGCACAGGATGGCCTGGCCGCAGCTGACGAGGGCTGCGGTTCAGCGCATTGGCGTGCAGTGGCGGGAATGCTGAGGGGTCAGCTGACGGATGCCACCGGGGTGAGCTTTTCGAGACGGATGGCGGTGGCCTTGAACTCGGCGGTGCCGGACCTCGGGTCCTGCGCGTCGATGGTCAACTGGTTGGTCTGCACTTCGTCGGGGAAGTGGAACGTCATGAACACCAGGCCCGGCCTCAGAGCCGGGTCGATGTGCACGGGCGCCACGACGGCGCCGCGGCGCGAGACGATGCGAACGAGCTCCTTCCCTTCGAGCCCATAGCTGGCCGCGTCCTCCGGAGACAGATCCAGCGTCTCCCCTCGTCTCGTGGGCGAGGCATACGCACCGGTCTGCACGCCGGTGTTGTACTCGGCGAGCCGGCGTCCCGTCGTGAGCCGCAGCGGGAACTCGTCGGTCAGCGCATCCGCCGGTTCCTGGTGCGCGATGGCATGGAACGGGGCGCGTGAACCCTTCAGCGGCCGTTCCCACAGGCGCCCGTGCAGGAACGCTTCGCCGGGATGGGTCTCGTCGTAGCACGGCCAGCGCAGGCCGCGATGCTGCTCCAGGCGCGCGTAGCTCATGCCGGCATGCATCGGCGAGAGCGATCGCAGCTCGTTCCAGACCGTCTCGGCGTCAGGCGTGCCCCAGTCGTGCCCCATGGCCCGCGCCAGGTCGAAGATGATCGCCAGATCCTCGCGCGCGTCACCCGGAGGATCCAGCGTGCGCCGGCAGCGCTGGACGCGCCGCTCGCTGGAGGTCGCCGTGCCCTCCGACTCGAAGGCTCCCGCAGCGGCGGGGAACACGACGTCGGCGAGCAGCGCCGTATCGGTGAGGAACAGGTCCTGGACGATGAGCGTGTCGAGCATGCCCAGCAGCTTTGCGGCGCGGTGCTGGTCCGCCTCCGACTGCATGGGGTTCTCGCCGATGACGTAGACGGCCTTCAGCGCGCCGCGCTCCATCGCATCGAACATCGCCGACAGGTGCCATCCGCGCTTCGGGGGGAGCGCCACGCCCCAGGCTTGCTCGAACTTCGGCCGCACGCGCTCGTCCTCGACGTGCTGGAAGCCGGGCAGCCGATCGGGCAGCGCGCCCATGTCGCCGCCCCCCTGCACGTTGTTCTGCCCGCGGAGCGGGTTGATGCCGCTGCCCCATCGGCCGACGTGCCCGGTGAGCAGGGCAAGGTTGATGAGCGCGAGCACGTTGTCCACGGCGTAGTGGTGCTCGGTGATGCCGAGCGTCCAGCACAGCATCGCGCGCGGGGCCGTCGCATAGGTGTGCGCCATCTCGCGGATCACGCGCGCCGGGACGCCCGTCACCTGCTCGGCCCGATCGAGGGTCCACTCCTCCACCGAGTCGCGATACGCGTCGAAGCCGTCGGTCGCGTGCGTCACGAAGGCCTCGTTGACCAGGCCGGCGGCGATGATCTCGCGCCCCACGGCATTCGCGAGCGCGATGTCGGTGCCGACGTCGAGGCCGACCCACACATCGGCCCACTCCGCCGAGGTCGTCCGCCGCGGATCGATGGTGAAGAGCCGGGCGCCACGCTTGAGCCCCTTCAGCAGGTGATGGAAGAAGATCGGATGCGTCTCGCGGGCGTTGGAGCCCCAGAGCAGGATGCAGTCGGTCTCCTCGATCTCCTGGTACGAGCTCGTGCCGCCGCCCATCCCGAACACCGTCGCCAGACCGGCGACGCTCGGCGCGTGTCAGGTGCGGTTACAGCTGTCGATGTTGTTCGACCCCATCACCACACGAGCGAACTTCTGCGCGGCGAAGTTCATCTCGTTCGTGCTCTTCGAGCAGCTGAACAAGCCGAACGCCTGGCCGCCATGCGTGTCGCGCGCGGCGCGCAATCCGGCGGCCGCCTTCTGCAACGCTTCGTCCCACGTCGCCGGACGGAGCGCGGCGCCCCTGGCGTCACGGACGTACGGATGCGTAATCCGCTTCATCAGCGCAATGTAGCACGGCTCCTACGTGCCGGGCTCGACCCAGGAATCCGTGGGGATGGAGAGCAGCAGGTAGCGCTTTCGCAGCTCCACCACATGCGCGGGAAGCTCGCGGACCGGGATCTCTCCCGCCCGGCATCGATCGCGCAGCTTGCGGATCTCGATGCGGTAGAGATCGTTGATCTGCTCGCGCAGGCGCGGCGGCTGGGTATCGGAGGCCGGCGCCAGTCCGTGCCGGCCCAGCTCGTCCAGCACCTCGGGCCGATAGCGTGGCATGCGCGTCAGCGCCTCACGCACGCCAGCCGTGCCGCGGCCGCGCGAATCGTCTGCCGCGGGCCATCGGCGACCGACATGGCGTCGGCACGCAGGTAGGCGGCACAAGCGGCCGGCACGTCCTTCAGGCGATCCGCGGTCAGGGCCAGCCCGATCGTCCCCCGCGCCCCGCGGCCCGCGGCGGCCGCGCGCTCGAAGGCCGCACGCGCTTCGACGAAGCGGTCCACCTCGAGCCACAGTTCCCCTTCCACCTCGTCGATGGGCAGCGGCCACAGCCGTGCCTGGGCGCCGAGCGCGAGCGACACGGAGAGATCGCGGCCGAGCCCGAGGTAGACCTGCATCTCGTCGCGTTCGTCCTGCGCGGCGGCCACCGCCGCCCGCAGCACCGCTTCGGCGTACGACGCCAGCTGCACGGTGAGCGAGGTGGGTGTTCCTGAGATCCGGAGTGCCTCGAGGCGCTTCAGCACCTGATTGATGCCCCCAAGCTGATCCGGCGCCCCGCCCACGGTGGCCAGCCGCCGCGCTTCGAGCCACCCTTGCAGGGCGGCGGACGCGACCGCCAGTTCGCGGCAACTCGTCTCCAGCCCCGTGGCCGTGAACAGCACCGCTCGGGCCGCGGCATCGTCCATCCGCTGAAGTTCGTCGGCCGCCCGCTGCAAGACCGCGCGAACCTCGGCGGGCTCGCACGACACCGGCTGCGCCTGGACCTCACCGGCGCCGGCGAGCAGGCAGCCAAGCAGCATCGCGGAGACAATGCGGCTGGCGGCCTCGGCCGGGCCACGCCACAACGTCGAGACGAAGCGCGCGATCACTTCCACGGTCGTGGATTCGTCCTGCAGGTGCGGGCCATGGCCGCAATCGTTCAACAGGCGCGTCTCGCAACGGCCCGACACGCCGCGAGACAGCCGGCGCAACTGCAGCAGTGTGCCATATTCGTCGTGTTCCCCCTGCAGCGCCAGCACCGGCACGCGGACACGCGGCAGACGTCTGGCGGCATCCATGGGTTCGAAGCCCGGCGCCAGCCATGAGCCGTTCCACAACCTGAAGGCGTCGTCCACGTTTTCACCGTGATACTTCGTCAGGCGCTCGCGCAAGTCTCCCGACTCGAAGGCGTCGCGCGCCTCGCGCATGCTCGCGATCGTCCGTTCCTCGCTGACCGCGTGAGCGCCAATGGTGACGACGCCGCGCAGCATGGGCGGCTGCAGCGACGCGTAGTTGAGCGCGATGGTGCCGCCGTCGCTGTGGCCGATCAGCACGCACGTGCCGACGCCGGCGGCATCGAGCACCTCCGGGAGGATCTGGTCGCTCTCAATCTCCAGGTAGCGCAGGCCAGGGGGGCGTGGCCATCCAGTGGACTGGCCGTAACCGGTGCGGTCGTAGGCGAAGCCGCGGAGCCCGGCGCGGGCGCACAATGCCTCGGGAAACCCGCGCCAGAGTTCCACGCAGCCCAGCCCCTCGTGGAGAAAGACGAGCACCGGCGCGAACGGGTCGGGATCGGCGCTGGCGCTGGCGCCCAGCCAGCGTCCCCGCAGGCGGCGGTCGCGCAGCTGAATCTCCACGTCCTGCATCACCCCGGGCACTCCTCAGTCCACCGGCACCCGCGTGACGGCTGCACGCGTCGCCCCGTCGAGGACCACGCCCGGTGCGAGCCCTCGTGCCTCAATCGTGAACCCGCGCAATCCCACCGCGTTCTCGGGTGGTGGGGGCGCACCGGCGCCGGCCCACACGTTGAGGCCGACGTGATGGTGATACCCGCCGGCGGCCACGAACAGCGCGCCGGGATAACGCCGCAGCGTCGGGGTGAACCCGATCTCGTCGCAGTACAACGCTTCGGCCCGTTGCAGATCGGGCACGTGGAGATGGACATGACCAATGCGCGTGTCCGGCTCCAGGGCCGACCACGGCCGTTCGGCGCCGGGTTCACCGGCGACAGCGTTGAGGTCGAGCGGTTCGGTGGCCATCGCCACTTCGCCCGCCTCGATGCGCCAGCTCTCGCGCGGACGGTCTCGATAGATCTCGATGCCCAGTCCATCGGGATCGTCCAGATACAACGCCTCGCTCACGAGATGATCGGAGGCGCCGGTGAGCGGCCACTCCGCCGCGGCGAGACGCCGGAGCGACCGGCCGAGCGCAGCCCTGTCCGGCACGAGGATGGCAAAGTGATAGAGCCCGCTTGTGCGGCGCGGCCGCGCCATCGCCCCGGCCAACTGCTCGAGGCGCAGCACGACCCTCGACGGACCGGCGCCAAGTGCGGCGGTCGTCGAGGATTGGCTGTTCACGTGGAAGCCCAGGACCTCGCTGTAGAACGCCAGCGAGCGATCCAGGCTGGCGACCGCGAGGCTGACCTCGCCAATCCGGGCGTCCGGAGGCAACAGGGCCATGCGGGTCATTGTACGCGCCACGGCCGGCGGAACGGCCAGACGAACTGCCTCAGGTAGCCGCGGGGTGCGTGCTCGCCACCAAGCAACCCGTAGGCCGACGGCCAGCGCCTCGGCAGGTACGCAGTCCCGAAGAGCACATCGAGGATCGGCAGGTGCACCGCGAAGTTCTTGTCCACCGCTTCGGGCTCGGCGGCATGGTGCCAGTGGTGGAACTGCGGTGTGGCCAGCACCCAGCGCCACCAGCCGAACTCGAAGCGCACGTTCGCATGAATGAAGGTGGCCTGAGCACTGACCAGCACGAGATAGGCCATGAGCGGGCCATCAGCAAAGCCCAGCACGTAAATGGGGACGTAGGTCAGCCCCCGAGTCACCGCGATGTCCACGAGGTGGAGCCGCGAGCCGGCCAGCCAGTCCATTTGATCCGCTGAATGATGCACGGCGTGGAAGCGCCAGAGCAGAGGCACGGCGTGAAACGCGCGGTGTACCCAGTACTGCGTGAAGTCGGTCACGGCCACGAGCAGCACGAACTGCACCACCGACGGCAACGCGGCGGTCGTGGCCTGAATGGCGGGCGACCTGGCCCAGTCGAACAACACCATGGCCGGGCGAAGCGTGAGGATGGTCGTGGCCTGCACCAGAATCGCGCTGATGAAGAAATACGTGAAGTCGGTTCGCCAGCTCGAACGAAACAGAGGCTGCTGCGGAATGCGCGCGAACATCCGCTCCAGCGGGATGAACACCGCCGAGTAGACGATCAGATTCAGCAGAAACCAGTCGAGCCCGAGGAACGGCCCCGATTCGAATTCCTGTTCGAGCGGCACCTGCGACCCGCCGAGCAGGGCCGCCGCCATCGTCGCGATCACGCCGATGGCGCCCAGCAGCTTGTTGCGGCGGAGCGAGAGGCTGACGATGCCCAGCAGAAAGCCGCTGACGAGGACCACGTGCAGCAGGCCGCGCACGAGAGGCAACGGGTAGAGGGCGCGCGCCTCCGGCGTGGTCAGCAGCCAGGGAAAGCGGAAGCACAGCACCGCGCCCAGCCCGAGCACCCCGCAGATCGCACCCAACAGGCCACTGACCCACCCACTGCCGAATCGCGTCGGCTCGAGGGTGTGCCACGACAGGGCGTGTCGTCCGGTCGTCGCCGCCTCACCGCGCTCCTCGGACCGGCCCATCGGTTTACGGGGCGGCGCAGACGAAGTTCGCCGCATCGTCGAGGCTGCCCGTGCCGCGGTAGCGGGCAACCTGCGGGTGCGGGCAGAGCGGCCGCGTGCGCACGGTCCTGCCGTCGACCACACGCGACGCCAGCACCGATGCAGGTGCGACGTCCTTCTCCACCCACGCTTCGAGGATCGGCAGCATCTCGAACGCGTTGGGCCCGGGTCCGCCTCCGCAGTGGTGCATCCCAGGCACGAAATAGGTGCGCACGAAGCGGTCGGCAGCCTGTTGCCCGCCGACGGTTGCGACGACGCGCTCGTGGTAGTCGAGCGTGCCCAATGCGCTGATGCCGGGATCGGACCAGCCGTGATACATCAGCAGTTTTCCGCCGCTCTTCGCGAACGGACGCAAATTCGCGTCGAGCGGGCTCAGGATCTCGGTCATCGTCCGCATGCGGGGGAGATCGCGCGCGACGTCGAACTGACGCCAACCGAAACCGGGATCGTCGTTGTCGAGCGCCAGGAACTGGAAGTTGAAGTCCATCAGTCCGTAGCCGGATGGCAGCCGCGGCCCGGCATAGGCCAGCGCCCCGCTCTCCTGCGCGGCCGGTGGCGTCTGCCCGGCGATCCACTGGGTCCAGCCGGTGGCGCCGCCTTCGTGCCCCGGAGGAAAGCCGTGCGCATAGATCTGGCCGTCCGGCGTCTTCACGCC
>Ga0105103_10002267_pt1 | contig 10074 bp, 8 predicted proteins | sample PPLLaktember2015_2_FD_79107 | JGI IMG/M metagenome (GOLD analysis project Ga0105103, IMG submission 79107) | Freshwater sediment microbial communities from Prairie Pothole Lake near Jamestown, North Dakota, USA - PPLs Lake P7 Core (6) Depth... | ecosystem: Environmental > Aquatic > Freshwater >...
GGGACGGAGTTTTCAGTTAATTGAAGCGCCGCGGGGGCGTCCCTTCGGGGGCGGCGCAGGTCATCGCAATAGGGGAGATTGCCACTTCCCGAAATTACTGGAGTTGTGCGATTTTCATGGGAAACCCTGAGATCTCAACACATTGCTAATCACCTGTTGTCGGAGGGGACAGTGCCTGTCCCCCCGAACCGCCCCTGCGCTTTGCGATAGTGGTGTATTACCTTCTCCGGAATTATCGCCCCGGAGGGGATGCCACAGCGGCGGTGGCGTCCCTTCAGGGGCGGTGCAGATCATCGCATTACCGGGATTGGCGCTTCCCGATCGTACTGGAATTATGCAATTTTCCTGGGAAATCCTGCATACCGTTTCTGCGATTCTTTTTATATCCGTTATAGATACTTATTCAGGCGCAACCATGACCCCCGGCCACCGTGATTACAAAAAATCCCTGAAGATTGCAGTGGTCATCACCACCCTCTTCCTGCTGGTAGAGCTGGCCGGCGGCCTGATCTCGGGTTCACTTGCGCTCGTCAGTGACGCCGGGCACATGTTCAGTGATGTCCTCGCCCTCCTTCTCTCCCTGGGGGCGATGACACTCGCATCCCGGCTTCCTACCAAAGAACGAACATACGGCCTCCATAGGGCGGAGATATTTGCTGCGTTTATTAATTCCCTGCTGCTTATTGCCGTAAGCATGCTCATCCTGTGGGAAGCTTACATCAGGTCACTGAATCCCGCACCGATCCAGAGCGGACTCATGGGTGCAGTGGCAGTGTTCGGGCTTATTTCAAACGTCGCTGTCGCTTTTCTTCTTCACGGGAGCCATAACCTGAACGTGCGGAGTGCCTTCCTGCATGTCATCGGAGACACAATCTCATCTGTCGCTGTTATCGCAGCAGCTCTCTGGATAGCCATCACCGGGCAGGTCATCGTCGATCTCATCCTTTCCGGTGTTATCGCTGTCATCATCCTCGTTTCAGCCACAGGGATTCTCCGCGAAACCATCGCTATACTGCTCCAGTTCACCCCGCGAACCGTGGATTTTGATGCTGTTGTTGCGGACATGACGTCCGTCAGGGGTGTTGCTGGAGTGCATCACGTCCACCTCTGGAGTCTCAGTTCTGACATTCACGTGCTGGATGCTCATATCTATTCCTGCGAGCGGGAAGCAGCAACAATTGAAGAGATGAAAAAAGAGATCAAAAAGCGCCTTGAAAAATACCAAATCCGTCATTCGACGCTGGAATTTGAATGTGAAGAATGCAAAGACTGTTCAATCGTGAAAAACGACATATGACGAGCTGTCATGAGGGGGAGAACTACGCGGCAGAGTCATGAGACGGTTTTAATTTTCCTTTAATCATATCATATCAATGACGCTTACAGTATAATCCAGTCAAATGGGATATCCATGCCGGTAACGATAAGCGTCTGAATTGATCCAATTATCTCTGGCACAAGTCCATAAAACTCAAAGCCTTTTACTATCCTGCAACCAATAGTATGCTGAGCGAGAATATCTAAGTGGTCAACAGAGGCGGACTCAAGATCCGTTCCCGTAGGGGTTCGCAGGTTCAACTCCTGCTTCTCGCACTAAAAAAATCAAGGACTCGCCAGTTCATTTTTCTCGCTGCAAAAAAGAATTAATGCATGAATACCGATGATGTGTATATGAAAACGATCCATGTTCCCATCATTATCGAAACTGATGAAGATGGGGTCTTCATCGTATCCTGCCCCCAGTTCAAAGGCTGTCACACATTCGGTAAAACCATTGATGAGGCACTGGCTCGTATCAAGGAAGTTATCGAGCTTTGCCTGGACGAATCAAAGTCCGAACACCTCAATACGTTTGTAGGGTTCCGCGAGGTCGAGATCGTCCAGGGTGCGTGATGCTTCCGGTAATCCGGGGGAAGGACCTCATCATTTTTCTTGAAAAACTTGGTTTTGTCATCATTCGTCAGAAAGGTTCTCACGTCAGGATGAAATCAGACGATGGCAGGTATACAACCATACCAGTCCATACGGGTGAAGATATTCCAAAAGGACTTTTACGAAAAATTATCCGGGAAGATCTCGAAATGACTCTGGAAGAGTTTTCTGAAGCGTATGGAAAATACAAAGGAAACTGATTAATCCATCCTCAATTCATTGTGTCCCTGCCAAAGGAATGAATGGGGAGGGAGATGTTCACGGCTTTCCTTTGCCTGCGGCAGGTATTATCCGATGGGCAGCTGCTTTCCCGTTCCCGTTGTTTTTCCCCGGGACGAGGATTGGGGCCCCTTTTTTGGACGTCCTGCCGGCAACTTCGGCCGGGCTGGCTTCTCCTTCTCCCGGGTCATCATCTCAAGCAATTCCTCATCAAGCAATGAGGGCAGGTCTTCTATCGTATCCATCAGATCGAACATCTGCTGGAGCACCTCCATCTTCTCCCTAAAGACCAGGGCGCACCTGCTGCCATTGAGCCCGAGATTCTCGTTTGCATCAAAATTATCAATATCAAGACCTTCCATCCACATCGGGCAGTCCTTTTCCGCACATTCCTTTCCAAGGTCACGCCAGCATTTCATACAGAAATAGTGATATTTCCCGTGATGATGAATTTTCTCATGTGCCTGCACGTGGCTTCGGGAACATATCAGCCGTAGGTACCCTTTGTTCAGGGATACCGGGAGAAAATTGTCTTCGATGGTGATGATGTATTGACCATCAATGGAAAACGCTATCCCATACCGGCCCTCCACGTTGTTCTGCATTCCCTCGGGGTACAGTGTAAGAAAAATCTTTGGAATATCAAAACAGACCCTTTCCTGTTCCCCAGACTTCAGCCCATCTGAACGATGATCTGCCACCCAATGGGGAATAATAAGGCCGGGTTCTCTCCCGGTAAAATCGGTTGTTTCCGAATCCAATCCCGTACATCAGGTATCCAAAAAAAGGCGATCAAAAGTGCCCCAATAAGACCGGTTACCCGGAACCGGGAAAAAATCGAATATGTCCAGATTGAACCCCGATTCTCATTTCAAGCCTTTTTACGTATATGGGGCATGTTCAAAGTCAAAAAAGAATATCAGCATTTTTCAGTCATAGTATTAAGATCACAACGGGTGTTCTGTTCCGTCGCAGGCAACAAGGATTGATCCGGACTCTCTTCCGGTGATTTCCGGAAACAGGCGTTCAGAATTCAGGGTTAATCATGTCAGGGCATGAACCGACAGGAATCCGGCACGGGAAACCTCGACACTCCAGGTATAGGCGGGGAGGGAGACCTGAGAACAGGATATCTTTTTCTGGTACCGCAGTTCCCGATTCTCCGACGGTAACATTCTCCTTGATTGACTGACAAACAGATCAGCAGTCTGAATTTTGTGCAAAAATGGTACATTTGTACATATCTTTTAAACAGCGTCATATTTAAGGCTTTAATGCCGAAATACGGCAGATTAGAGCCCGGAAATATACGCTAATATACTCTCCTCAATGGTATTTGCCTCTTTCCCGGTATCAACAATATCTGTTTCTTCACTATGTCGGCTCTACCGGTTCATTGCTCAGCATGTTTGAGATGATAAGCCAGCTTAAGGGAACTGGTGACAAGATTATCCAGGTCCTCCTGAGTGTATTTGTTTGCCTGGATCTGGTCCCAGTCCTTCGTTGTATCCTCATCATTTTCCCCGACCCATGCAGAAATTGAAACCTCCGGGCTCTGGAATCCCAGCCATGCAAAGAAGTTCAGCAGGTTTCCGGCAACGTGCTGCATCCCGTCAACATGGCCGATGATGATCAGGCCGACAACCTTGTTCCTGATCATCCGGTTGCCATACCACGAAAACTGGTTTTCTATGCAGTTCATCCGTTCGACAAATTTCTGGACCAATGCTGAATGATTGTTCCAGCGGATCGGGGTTGCAAGGATCAGAATATCACAGGCAAGAACCGCATCGTACACTTTCTGCATCTCATCGTCCGGATACTTCATCGATGACTGGCACGGATAGGTGCAATACGAAGGATCTTCTGAATAGTTTCCTTCGCAATCATAGATTTTGAGATCCTTGAGCCTGAGAAATGTGGTGTCGCAACCCAGTTCCTCATAATGGGCAAGGGCTTTCATCAACAGCCGCTCCGATTTGGACATTCCCGCCTGCTGACGGCTCGATCCGGATATGCCTGCAACCTTGATCCCTTTAATCTTTTCACGGTCAGGAGGAGCAATGTCTCCGACACCGAACTTTCGTCCTACAATAGGGGCTGGCATAGTTATTGTATTTCCATATCCTGAATAATGATTTGTTCTTTAAACCGAAAATGGAAGCATTAAGGATTCATTTCAGGAAATGATATAAACTCGGTCAAATGGGTGCAAAAATCTGTTTTCAAAATTCGTTTGGAATATTGAAGACGGGAAACAATCAACAGGTATTGAGGGTAATCTTACTTAGTTACAGGGACGCGACAATATCCTGCGTCCTGAACAATCTGTTGACTCAGGTAGAGGTCTGAAAAAACAACCTCCATGGAGGTGTATCATTGGATGGCAATCTGTTTATCCAGGGAATCATTATTGGCCTGACCCTTGCCGTACCGGTGGGACCGATCTCGCTCCTGTGTATCCACCGTTCAGTGACAGATGGACGACTTCACGGTATTGTATCCGGTATCGGTGTCGCATCTGCCGATTCATTCTATGCCGCTGTTTCCTTCCTTGGCCTTACCGTCATCTCCGGACTAATCATAGCCCAGCAGTTTTTCTTCCGTTTCCTTGCCGGAATCGTCCTGATCTTTGTCGGCATTCGGGTTTTTTTGTCTCTTCCGGCCGTCGCCAGCACTCGAACAGGCCACGAAACGTATCTTAAGGATTTTCTTTCAACGGCTGCCATCGCGATTGCAAACCCGTTGACCCTTCTTTTTTTTATGGTCATTGTTCCGGGATTCGGAGTTGTTATTCACGGGAATTCTATTCTGTCGGCGGTTGAATTTGTTTCAGGAGTATTTTTCGGATCCGTGGTCTGGTGGGTGCTCCTTTGCGGATCAGTCGGTACGGTGCGTACCCGAATCAGTGGAGAAAACCTGGGATTAATCAACCGTGTGTCTGGAATACTTATTTCCTGTTTTGGTGCCGGTATGCTCCTCTTAATAATAACGACGTTGCCAGGTGGATAATCTTTGATGGTATGAATATTTCTTCAGCAAATGGAAATTCCTGGACGATCCTTCAATATCGAACAAAAACAGATTTTTCTGGACCTTTCAAATTCCCTGTTGTCTGCACTTCACACCTTTTGTCCGGAGAATGAATAATTATATTTTCTCTTACGCTAAAAATTGAGCACGTAAATTCTTATTTCTACAGACTGGAGAAAAAAGAGGAGAGGTTGTACTGACAGATAAGAAACCGGGATCACCTCCGGGTGATGAGATCATCAGGGTAAAGCTGCCCCAGAAACGAAACCGGGAGATGTTCGGGTGCGCTGAACTGATGATGGGTGCAAACCATATACGTGTCCGCTGTTTTGACGGCGTAACGAGGATGGGGAGAATCAAGGGAAAAATAAAAAAGAAAGTCTGGATCCGCGAAGGAGACATTCTCATTGTTATCCCGTGGAACTTCCAGGATGAAAAATGCGATATCATTTACCGGTATACCGGACCGCAGGTCGAGTGGCTCCGTCGCAATAATTATCTTTGAAAAATCCATTTATTTTTTTGAAAAGAATTTTAATACAATTTCGGCGCAATCCGTGAGAAGAAATTTTTTATCTCTCTGAGTGTCGTCTATTGGAAAGAAGCAAATTTCTTCAGGGGAAGGCATGGAAAATTTTCATTCAAAATGAAGGCAGATTACTTGTCTTATATGGCGAAAGAATCAAAACAAAATGACGCCATGCATCAGTGCATTGCATGAATTAAATATCTGCCGAAAAAAGGATAATGAAAGGTAGATACTGTAAATGTTATCATTCAAGTACGAAGGAATCGATCGTTCCGTTGCACAAAAGCAAAGACTAATGAAAAATTTATTGGGGATAAAGAATTCGCCCGAAAAATTGAAAAATTCCGAATCAAACAAAAATTCAGGGATTAAAAATAATAAAAATCTTTATATACTCTTACAGATAATCTTTCCAAAGAGACGATGTTTATGAGAGCAAAATCTGGGATGGTTATAATTATTATTTGTCTGTTTCTTGTAGGAACCGTGGAGGCAGTCGGGATACCGGATACAATTACGGTTACGACAGATAAGCAATGGATCGTTGCGAATAATGTTGATCAATCCATCATCACCGTGACAGTAATGAATACTACCCCTGGTGCCGATTATGGTGGAACACCAGGAGTTGTCGTAAACCTTGCTGTGGATTCTGTATATGGAACCCTGAACCCCACCACGGTAACTACAGATTCATCAGGAATCGCGATAAGTACTTTTAAAGTAAAGACAAAAAGTGGAGCAGCACAAATAACAGCCAGTACAACTAGCCCAGCGTTATCTGGCTCATTCATTCAGAATATTGATCACGACACCCCTTATATCGTAACCTTCAATCACCCCCTTAAAGAAGAAGTTGCAAGCGAAATTCCCTTTGCACTCTCAATAACTGATCGGCATGGAAACCGTATCGATAGTAAAAAAGAGGTGGCATTAGGATTGCCCTTGCATATGATCAGCCTTCATGTGCATGGTCCTGCTCCGGATGACTGTAATTTCGTTGGATATGGGCACGATATTTCCCCCGCTCTCGACGCAAACGGAAATGTGTCAGTCAACGTCAAATTAACCTCAAAAAAAGGTATTAATTATGTTTCAATGGATTTATTCGGCAGCATATCTGATAAAATAGAATCGATTGAAACTGTTGCGACCGGAATACCCTCGTTCATGACTGGCAGTATATCTGATGGAGGAGTGCTTCCGGCAAATGGTGTTGACAGATTCACCATCAACTATTTCCTTTACGATGTCTATGGAAACCCGGTACAAAACCGATCCATATGGGTCAGTACCAATCTTACGGATGAGCTGACACCCAAATTATATACAACAAACTCTCTTGGGCAGGTTCAGATGACCTACGGTCCAAAAATATCCCTCCTTGCTGCCAATATCACTGCAATTGCCGCAGATAATTCAAGCGTTAAGAAAAATCTTGTTGCAATCTTTGTAAGTTCCAATGTGCCCTCAAACCTGCTTCTCGTTGTCACCCCGCAGACCATGGCGAGCCGGGATTGTGACTCCTCGACCACACGGGAAGCAAAGGTGGTCGCAATATTAACTGATGATTGGGGAAATCCGGTAACTACTGGTGAAGATATTACCTTCACCATTTCAGGTATCTCAACAGCACCCAATGACGCAATACCCGGTCCGAGTTTTGAAAGTGGATCCGAAATTCATACAAAAACGATTCCAATCGATAATAATGGAAATGCAATCCTGACCTTCTATCCTGGGTCATTCATACAGGAAGGCCAGCCTGGTTATGTTGATGGGGCAACAGGATTATGTACAGTAAGTGCTACCGCTCCTTCCAGTGGCATAACCGCCCTCCCGGTTATAGTGGAATGGAAGAATTTTGCCTATCTCAGTGTCACAGTGAATGCTACACCGCGAACGGTTCTTGTGAATGAAACAATAGATGTTACCATAAGGATTACGGGCGACGGACATAAAATGGTGCAAAATCCAATTACGGTGGTGTTGGATATGGATACCACTTCCAATATGAATGCAGTTGCCTCCGGGGATAAGACAAACGTGGGAGGTAATGGACTAAAACGATTCCCTAACTCAAAAATCGCTGCAAAATATTTCGTCGGTTCCCTGAATGCTTCGGATCAGATTGGACTTGTTACGTATGGCGAATATTCTAACAACGTATATTGGCAATTAATCACCAATGCATCATATAACCACGATCTTGTAAACTCGTCGATTGACTCTCTGATAGAGTCCGGGGGTCTTGATATTAGTATCCGAGAATCGGTGCATGAAGCAGTTACCAGAATAACCTCAAATCCTCTGCGTCCTGCCAATGAGGTCGGTGCAATTATTACGATCGGCGACAGCTCATATAAAGCCGTAGATTTTGCCCCTATGGTCCAGGAAACGTGGACGGATAACGGTATTCGGATCTACTCGATTTTGTACGTATCATCTGAGAACAATTGTGACGGTAACTATGCACAAGATATGGCAGCACTCACAACAGCGGCTCATGGTCAGTTCTACTGCAATGCTTCGCTTGGAGATGTTATGGCCTCCTTTGATAAAATCAGAAAAAATCTTACTGAGATTGCTGGTGTCAATACCTCAATGAATCTTGACTTTGAGCATGTGACTGTTAACAGTGATCCGACATGGTCAGGAGCGGATGTGTTCGACTATGTTGTTGTAGATGACGGTATGACTTCCCCGGATTCACGCACGACGATTCTTTGGCCGAACAATACGCGTTCCTTTGAGAATCAGACAGATGACTGGAATGATGACCTCCGTCTGAATTTTACCATCGGTACAATTAAAATTAAACAATCGTGGGAAACAACATTCCGGTTAAAAGTCAAACAGGAAGGGGAAATCGATTTGTTCGGTCCAGGTTCCACCATTTCATACAATGATATGCCAGGAAGCCTGCACCTTCCTACTACAATCATCACAGTAAATAATGGTTCTATCCCCGTGGGTCTCCATGGCGGGACTCTGGATGTTTCAAACCTCGCACAATCCGGCCCGGTTACCAACTTCCTACCCCTGAGATGGAATCTTGAATATACCGGATCCAGCAACGCAACTGAAACGATGTGGTATTCTCGTGATAATGGACCTTGGATTCAATTTGACACTCATACCGGCATCGCACCTAATACCCTGTCAGTACCAGTGTATACTCATACTGCTATGCTCGATGTTAGGAAATTGTCCTATGGAACCTATCGTATAAAGGTCCATGCGATTGCTCCTGATTCTCCCGATGATGAGGATATCATCGGAGGAATAGTAATAAGCAATGCCGGTGTCTACATCAAACTGGAGTAATCCCTTTTTTTAGGAACTGTTGTCAGCACGGATTAGTATTTTTCTAGGATTGAGCCATCACGGTGCGATTGTACAGACAGGCTCAATCCCTAGACTAACGCTCACCAATTCAGAATCATCGTATTCCTGTCCCCTAATCCTACGTATGCTGCATTCTGGTTATAGTAAGAAGTTCGAGGTATGTACCGTTTCTGCCCGATCCGTGTACGGAAGTTTTCAGAATAACATTCCTCTCCTCCACTTGAATATAAGAGATCCTGGTCCGCTCATATGATAGTCTGGTGAAGAATGGAGAATGTGACTACAAACAATATTTCGTGAGCGCATCTTTAAGGTCCATTCGTAGAATATCGAAAGAAGAATGAACTGGATATAGGAACCAGCAGCAGGCCAACAGGTTTAACGAAGTAATGGTAATGACGGTATCGAAGTGAGCTACTTGAAAAAAGATTGATCAGATAGATTCTATCTTTATCTCATAGGTTTTGATAACAAGGTTTGTGGCGTCATCCATCCGATATGTTCCCGGTGTTCCACCAGGTGTCATTCCCAGAGTTTTTGTGAAATAATTATCCCACGCCACAGAATAATTCATTGCCAAGTTAGGTTTGTATTCCAATGTTACACCAGAAACTGAATAGGGCGTATAATTAGTAGCACCAAGCTTCATACGGATAGTTCCGATACCCTCTCTCCCCATAATCCCTTCACTGGTAAAGTTTATGAGATTGATAACCATCGTCTTTGTCTGGTCATCATAGAACCAGCGGGGCTCAGCGAGCATAACTGATCCGCTGGAGAGTCGTGGACGCAGTATCACTGCTCCGTTCTGGAGGGAGACATCCGTCTGGGCACTAACTGATTCATACCTCAGCTCACCCGGTTCGAATTTATCGATTTTTGGTAAACCTCCTGCTGAATCTTTGATCGTAATATTTGAGAAGGAGGGTTCATAGCTTGAATTGTAGACCGTAAGCGATCCGCTGCCGATTTTCAGCGAGGTTTCCTTGTAGGGCACGGTCTTGAAGGCAAGA
>Ga0105103_10002268_pt1 | contig 10073 bp, 7 predicted proteins | sample PPLLaktember2015_2_FD_79107 | JGI IMG/M metagenome (GOLD analysis project Ga0105103, IMG submission 79107) | Freshwater sediment microbial communities from Prairie Pothole Lake near Jamestown, North Dakota, USA - PPLs Lake P7 Core (6) Depth... | ecosystem: Environmental > Aquatic > Freshwater >...
CGGTCGCCTGACGGGCATGGTTGACGTGTTCAACCTCATGAACAACGGCACCGTGACCAACTTCCAGACCACCACCGGAACAGCGAACTACCTGCGCGTGCTCGGCATTCTCGACCCCCGCATCGTGCGCTTCGGCCTCCGCTACGACTTCTAGTCGCCGCGTCGGCATCTGACAGAACGGGCCGGGCCACGTCGGTGGTCCGGCCCGTTCTCTGTACGGCGGCCGCAATTCCCATCCACCTCAACCGCAATTGTGATAAACGTCAACTGCCTGTCTGAATGATGTCCTGGCGCGAATGGGGACCCCGCCTCGGCGTCGCGCTGGGCTACGTGGCGGTGGCGATCCTCTTCACGTGGCCCCTGGCGCTCCACCTCGGAACCCGGTTGACTGGGGATCCCGGGGGCGACACCGGTGTGTACGTCTGGAACCAGTGGGTCTTCCAGTACGAGACCGCCGCCGGGGCCAACCCGCTCTCCACGCAGCAGATTTTCGCCCTCTCCCAGCGCGTCGATCTCTCGCAGCACAACTACACCGCGTTCCTGAATCTGCTGGCGCTGCCGCTGATTCCGCTGGTGGGCGTCGTGGCCGCCTTCAATCTGGTGCTGCTGATCACGACCGTGCTCACGGCGCTCTGCGCCTACCGCCTGGCCCGTGTGGCCTTTCCCACCACTCGCGTCGAAGCGTTTGCGGCCGGACTCGCCTTCGCCTGGTCGCCCGTCCTGGTGGCCCGCTCAACCGGCCACTTCAGCCTTGTCGCGGCTGCCCCGCTCGCCGCGTTCTGGCTGTGCGTCATTCGCGCCGATCGCACGCGCGCCATCAGTTACGCCGTGCTCGCCGGTCTGTGCATGGCGTGGGCAGCTTTCTGCGATCCGTACTTCGCGGTCTTCTGCCTGATGCTCACGGGCCTCTACGTGAGCTCGCACGTCGTGCACATCACCCGTCGGGCGCAAACGGCCAGCGTGCCGTGGGTGTGGCTGTTGAACGTGCTGATCCTCACCATGGGCGGGCTGGTCGTCGGCCTCCTGTTCGGACGCGGCGCGAAACTCGAACTGTGGGGGCTGCCGATCAGCGTGCGCGGTCTCTACACCCCGGTGCTCGTGCTGACGATTCTCGTGGCGCTCCGGATCGCCATCCTCTTCCGGCCGACGCTGGAGAGCCTGAGGCAAAGCTCGTGGGCGCTGAAGTTCGCGGCTATCGTGGGGCTGGCGTGCGCGGGTCCCCTGTCGCCCGTTCTCTACGGGCTTGGTCAGCGGATTGCGGATGGGCGCTTCGTCAGTCCGCCCATCCTCTGGCGCAGCAGCCCGAGGGGCGTGGATCTGCTCGCGTTCGTCCACCCCAACCCGAACCATCCCCTGGTCCGCTGGCTGGTGGGTGATGGACAGCGCGATGCGCCCGTGGTCTTCGTCGAGTACACCGCGGCCTTCAGCCTCGTGGCCCTGGCCGTGATCGGCGCGGGCGTGTGGTGGGCGTCGTTCCGGCCGAGACCGAACTGGTGGTGGATGACGTTCGGGTTCGCGTCACTCGCCCTCGGCCCGTTCGTGATTGCCGCCGGCTTCAACACTCTCGTGCCGACGCCGTGGGCGGTCCTGCGATACGTTCCCCTCCTCAGCACCGCGAGGACGCCCACGCGGTTTGCGATCGTCGCGGCCCTCGGTGTCGCGATCCTGATGGCCGGCGCTCTTGCGGCGATCGGCGCCCGCTGGCCGCATCGACGCCGCGCCCTGGGCTGGGCGTTGCTGTTGCTGGTCGGCGTCGAGCTCCTTCCCGCGCCGCGCACCCTCTACTCCGGCGAGTACTCCCCCCTCACCGAGATCATCGCGGCGGACCCGCGTCCGGTGCGGGTGCTGAACCTGCCATTTGGCGTCCGCGACGGGGTGTCGTCCGCGGGCAACTTCAGCGCGCGGTCGCAGTTCGAACAGACCCGTCACCAGAAGGCGCTGATCGGCGGCTACCTCTCGCGCGTGTCGAGCCGGCGGGTGAACACCATGAGGAACGACTACCCGACGCTCGCGGCCCTCTTGACGCTCAGCGAAGGCCGGGAATTGAACGCCGAGCAGGCGCGACAGTTCAGCGAGAACGGTCGGGCGTTCGTGACCCAGGCCTCGGTGGGCTACGTGCTGATCGATCACCGGCGCGTCATTCCGCAACTGACGACGCTCGCCACCGAGGCGTTCGACCTCGAGCCCGTCGCCGTCGACGGCGCCGTCACGCTGTACCGGCCGCGCGCCTCCTCTTTGCGCTAATCTGAGCGGATGCGTCGCGGGCCGTTTTATGTGCTGTTCGCGCTGTCCGGTGCGGCAGCGCTCGTCTATGAAGTAGTTTGGACCCGCCTGCTGACGCTGCAGGTCGGTCACGGTCTGGCGGCGGCCAGCACGGTCCTCGCCGCGTTCATGGGCGGTCTCGCGATCGGCGCCGCGGCCGGCGGCCGCGTTGGCCAGCGCATGTCGCCGCAGGCCGCCCTACGCGCCTACGCCGCACTTGAAGCCGCGATCGCGGCGGTTGCGCTCCTGCTGCCCGTCCTGCTCGCTGCACTGCGAGCACCGCTCTCCGCTCTGTACGACAACGGCGATGGCGGGGTCGCCTTTGCCGCCGTGCGCATGGGCTCGAGCCTGCTGCTGCTCTCGCTGCCGGCGGCGGCGATGGGCGCCACCTTCCCCATTGCCTCTCGATGGATGGTGCGTCACGCCAGTTCCGTGTCGACCGATGCCGGCCGGCTCTATGCCGCCAATACCCTTGGTGCCGCGGCCGGCGCCCTGCTGGCGGGATTCATACTCTTGCCCGTGCTCGGCCTGACCGGCGCCACCATGGCCGGCGTCGCCCTCAATCTGGCGGCGGCGGGAGGCGCGTGGTGGATCTCAACCCATCCAGCCGCCAATGCAAGCAGCCCCGCCGAACTGCCGCGCTCCGCGATCGAGACGGGCCGAGGCCGCAAAGGAACGCGTACGGTGGTGTCGGCGGTGGCAGCGGTGGTCGGCCGCCGGGATATCGCCGCCGTCGCGCTCGGCATCACCGGCTTCGCCTCGCTGACACTGCAGGTCGTCTGGACGCGCCTGCTCGCCTCGATTCTGGGACCGACGACCTACGCCTTCAGCGCGGTCGTGGCGGTATTCATCCTCGGCATCGCGGGAGGCTCCGCCTCGGGCGCATGGCTCTCGCGCCGCCTGCGTCAGCCGTCGCTGGCCCTGGCCGTCTGCGTCATCGTCACCGGGGCCCTGGCGCTGGTCGCAGCGACGATGGTTGACGCCACCGTGCTGGCGGTCGCGCGTCTGGTCGCGGACCCTCAGGTGACGTTTCAGCAGGTGGTCTTCCGCGAGTGGCTGCTGACCGCGGCGATCCTGCTGCCAATGGCGCTCGCCTTCGGCGCCGCGTTCCCGCTGGCGCTGGCCGTGGCCGCGCGCACCGACGACACGATGGTGGCGGACCTCGGTCTGGTGTATGCGGTGAACACCCTCGGCGCCATCCTCGGCGCCCTGCTCACGGGGTTCGTGCTGGTGCCGTGGCTCGGGTTGCACGACACGATTCGCATCGTCGCCGTACTCGCCGCCCTCGCCGGCGCGGGCATCGCGCTGGCCGCTCGATCATCGTCTTCCTGGGCGGCGATTGGCCTCGCGGCCGTCGTGTGCATCGGCGCGTGGGCGGTGCCCTCCTGGGACCCGCGCCTGCTGTCGAGTGGCGCCTACAAGTACGCGCCGGCGCTCCGCGGACCCGACCTGGAGACCGCGCTCACGGCTGGCGAGCTCCCCTATTACCGCGAAGGCTCCGCCGGAACGGTGGCCGTGCGCCGTCTCGCGGGCACCACCTCGCTGTCGATCGACGGCAAGGTGGACGCGTCGGATGCCGCCGACATGCTCACGCAGCGCATGCTGGCGCACGTGCCGCTGCTGCTGCATCCCGCACCGAAGAAGGCCGCCATCCTGGGCCTCGGCAGCGGCGTCACCCTCGGCTCCGCGCTCACGCACGGTCTGGACCGCGCCGTCGTGCTGGAGATTTCCCCGGAAGTGGTGGAGGCCTCTCGGTTCTTCGAGACGGCCAATCACCATGCCCTGCAGAACCCGGCCACCCGGCTGGTGGTGGGGGACGGGCGCACGCATCTCCTGCTCGGGGACGAGCAGTACGACGTCATCGTGTCGGAGCCGTCGAATCCCTGGATGGCGGGCATCGCGTCGCTGTTCACCCGTGAGTTCTTCGAAGTGGCGAAATCCCGGCTGACGCCGGGTGGCGTGCTGTGCCAGTGGGCCCATACCTACGACATCAGCGATGCCGACCTCCGGTCGATCGTCGCCACGTTCCTGTCGGTGTTCCCGAACGGCACCCTCTGGCTGGTTGGCGAGGCCGACGTGCTGCTGATTGGCTCGACCGAACCGCTCACGGACCGGATGGCGGGCATCGATGCCGCGTGGCAACGTCCGGGGGTGGCCGAGGACCTCGCCTCGGTGGGTGCCACCGCCCCGCTGTCGGTTCTCTCGCTGTTCGTATCCGAAGGCGCGGCGCTCAGGGCATGGGCCGGGGACGCCCCCATCCAGACCGACAATCAGGCTCGCCTCGAGTTCTCGGGCCCGCAGAGCATCTTCGGCACGGCTCGCGCGGACAACGCGAGTTCGCTGCTTCAACTCGCCGGGGCCAGCCCGCGCCCATCGGCCGTGAGCCAGGCCACAACCGGCGCGACTGCCGATGACTGGGCGGCGGTCGGTGCCATGTTCTTACAGGCCGACAGCTACGCCCCAGCCCATGCCTACTTCCAGCGCGCCATCGCGCTGGACCCGCGCCACCTGGCGGCGCTGGACGGCCTGGTGCGCTCGTCGGTGCCTCTCGACCGCGTCGCGGCAGCGCGCAACCTCCTGACCAGACTCGCCGGAGACCCGGCGAACGACGAGGCCAGGATCGCCCTGGCCCGTCTGCTGGCGTCTCAGGGGGCGTTCGACGACAGCGCCCGCATCGTCCTGGGCCTGCTGCAGCAGAATCCGGGGAACCTCGTCGCGCTCGAGCAACTGGCGTCGGTGCTGGGCGACACGGGCGATGCCGAGCGTCTCGCGCCCGTCGTGGCCCGCCTCCGGGTGGAGTCGCCACGGAGTGCCTCAACCCACTATTACGCTGCCACGCTCGCCTACCTGCAGCAGCGGCCGGATGTCGCCATCCGCGAGGCGGAAGCCGCGCTCGCCGCCGATGCCAGGCACGCCAAGGCCCAGAACATCCTCGGCGCCGCCTTCGCCGGGCTTGGACAACGCGACCGTGCTCGTGCCGCCTTCACCGCCTCCTTGCAGTCCGATCCCCACGACCCCGCCACATACTCGAATCTCGCCACTCTCGAGATGGAAGGCGGGAACTTCCAGCAGGCCCGTCGCTACTTCGCCGAAGCGCTCACCCTCGATCCCACGAACACGATTGCGCGACAAGGCCTCGCCTCCGCTCTCGCACAGCGTTAGCGATCATCCAAATCGTCGGAGCGTGATCCAACTTGGGACGCGCACGCCGTCAAGTCGGAGACGTTCACAGACATCACAGCAGCGCGGTCTCGCACGAAGTCTGCTGCGAGAGCGACATCGTGGATATTTCGACGGGGATCGCGCAGATATTTCAGGGCGTCTTAGCCAACGTTGGCTAGTTCGTGGTCAATAGGGATCGGTACAAAGATTGCACGGAGAATTTTCGAGGAGATCACACCTATGAGCGTGGTTCGGCTTTTGGGATTTGCCACGCTGCCTTGCGGGTGCGTGGTCGGGCGATACCGGGACGTCGCGAGCACGCGCGAGGTGGTCTACGTCGAGGAGAAGGGACTCTCCTGCGAGAGTCCGGCGCACCGTCGCAACCACACGGTGACGCCCGAACGCGAGCGCTTCGCCAGCACCGTCGTCGCGGCCTCGCTTCGCGCCTCGTGAGATTTCGCGCGCGCCTCGCGAGAGGCTGAGCGACCGTGGTCCGGATCACGCCGGACCACGCGACGTGTGAGGTCGCCCGCCGGCCTCGGCTGTTGTTCGTACTACAATCCTGGGGCGCCATGCCCCGCCTCCCAACCCCATACGCCGTTGTTCGCCCTGGCCCGCACGAGTTGCGCTTCTACCTGGGCGACGCCGTCGAACACCTGCAGGCGGCGCCGGTCGGCTCCGTATCGGCCATCGTGACCTCCCCGCCCTACAACCTGGGCATCCGTTACCGCAGCTTCGACGACGGACAGCCGCGGGCCGACTACCTGCAGTGGACCGGGGAGTGGGTGGCCGCGGCGGCGAAGGCGCTGGTGCAAGAGGGATCGCTGTTCCTGAACGTCGGCAGCAAGCCCACGGACCCATGGACCGCCTTCGACGTCGCGCAGGCGGCCCGCCCGCACCTCCATCTGCAAAACGTCATTCACTGGATCAAGTCGATTGCGATCGATCGCGATCTCGCCGGCACGCGGGCCGGCCTCGCCGACGATCTGGCGGTCGGGCACTACAAGCCCATCAACAGCGACCGGTTTCTGAACGACTGCCACGAGTTCGTGTTCCACCTCACGCCCGGTGGGGTCACCAGGCTGGACCGGCTCGCGGTCGGCGTGAAGTACCAGGACAAGTCGAACGTCGCTCGATGGGCGGGCGCCTCGGGCGGCGTGCGGTGCCGCGGCAACACCTGGTTCATCCCCTACGACACCATTCAGAGTCGCGATCGCGAACGCCCGCACCCGGCGACGTTCCCGGTGCGGCTGCCCGAGCAGTGCCTGAAGCTGCACGGGCTGACGGATCTCGGCCTCGTGATGGATCCCTTCCTCGGGCTCGGCAGCACCGCGGTGGCGGCGGCCCGCCTCGGGGCGCCGTTCGCGGGTGTCGAGATGGACGAAACGTACTTGCAGGAGGCGATCGACCGGACCCGCGCCGCGTGCGCATGACCTCAGCCAATAGATGGATGTCAGTCTGCTGATTCATCTCAGCAGCAGATGGCTCAGCTGTGGCGACCTCATGGCTCCCATCTGATTTCTGCAACATATTTCTTGAACCCATCTGGCAACTAGATATAGTCTCGATGGCTGGAGGGCAGCAGCCATTTTGGACCTTCGCCAGCTCGAGATCATCAGGGCCATCGCCGAGACCGGCTCGTTCACCGCCGCCGGGCACAAACTGCACGTTTCCCAGTCCGCCATCAGCCGGCAGATTCTGCTGCTGGAGGACGAACTGAAGGAGCCCGTCTTCCTGCGCGTGGGGCGGCGCATCCGCATCACGCCCGCGGGCGAGTCGCTGCTTCAGCTCAGTCATCGCGTGTTCCAGGATCTGAAGGACACGATCGCGGGCATCACCGACAGTCAGGAATCGCTGCGCGGCACCGTCCGGCTGCTGGGCGGGATGACCGTCTGCCTGTACGTCTTCCCCACGCTGCTGACCGAGCTGAAGCGACAGCATCCCGACATCGACCTCAAGGTGATGTCCGGCAGCTCCGAGCGCTGCCTGCAGCAGCTGCGGGCCGGCGGCGGCGACCTCGCGCTGCTGACGCTGCCGATGGATCAGCCGGACCTCGTCACGGTGCCCGTGCTGCAGGAAGAGCTGCTGCTGGTCACCGCCGCCAAGCATCCGCTGTCGCGCAAGCGCAAGGTGCTGCCGCAGGATCTCGTCCGCCAGCCGTTCGTCCTGTTCGAGTCCGGCTCGAACACGCGGCGCGCGATCGACGAGTTCTTCATGTCGGCGCGCATCGAGCCGCAGATTGTGATGGAGACCGAGAACGTCGAGATCATCAAGGCGATGGTCCGCACCGGCGTCGGCATCAGCATCATCCCCTATCAGGCGGCGGCCCGCGACGTGTCGAGCGGCCACCTGTTCCTGTCGCGCATCGAGGGGCGATCGCTGGTGCGCGAGACGGGCTGGGTCTATCCGCGCATGAGCCGCACGCCGCGCGCCGTGCAGGAGACGATCAAGGCGTTCGAGCGCGTCAAGCCCAAGCTGCGCCTGGCGCCGTAGCGCGGCATACGCGGTCGATGCGCAGGGCGCATCGACCGAATCCGATCATTCTATTTTCCAACTGACTCGCGCGGATCCTAGGATCGGTGTTTCAGGAGAAAGGCCACCACCTATGAACGTCCCTCGCGATCACGTCATCTCCGTTGTCCTGACGGACGCGGAATGGAAGGCATTCGTCCGCCTGCAGCCGCAGCCCGTCGCCTGGCTGCGGGAGCGCATTGCCGAAGCAATTACTTCTTCGAGTCCGAACTTGGCTGACGCAGCGTATAGGACGTCCGCGAGATCACATTGAGCCCGGGCTTGTTGACCTTCACTTCGACCTTCCGGGTCCGCTTGAGCGGATCCGGATTGGTCGAGTAGTAGCCGAGCACGTAGTAGTCGCTGGTCTCCGCGTCAATCCGCTTCAGCGCCTTCGTGAAGTCGTTCTGGTTCACGACCGCAATCCCGCCGGTTTCGTCGGCCAGGACCCGCAGGCTGTCCTGGGTCTTGCGCACGTAGTTGCCGTACTCCACCGGATCCATCTGGACGTCGAGGTCCGCACCAGCCACCAACCCTCGCGGGTCGATCGTGTACAGCGTGGCGTTGGCGCGGTTGGCGGTGCGCGTCACCTCGGCCAGCTCGCGCGCCAGGTCCGCATCCGCGAACTGCTGCCCCTGGTTGTACTGCTGGTTGATCTGCTGGCCCTCTTCACGCGTCTGGCCCATACGACCGCCGAACACCGGATCCTCGCCCAGTCGTGATTCCGCGAAGGGGTTGAAGTCGTAGCCGTTGCTCACCCACACGACCGCCTTCCGGCGGTTGGTGATCTTCTCGAGCTGACGCAGCATGTCGTAGGCGGTCGAGAATGCGACCTGCGTGCGGTAGCGGACCTCCGTCGGCCCCTGCGAGCTCTCGGCGCCCTGGATGATGTCCTCCGGCTTCAGGCCGTTGCCGGTGATCTTCTTGATCGACTCGTCCAGCACCTTGCGGTCGTAGGTCGGGTCGATGGCCAGCGACGACGGCCCGGTGGACACGATCGAGAACATGTCGCCTTCGTGAATCAGGTCACGCGAGATCCGCTTGAACAGGTCGCGGATGCGGCCGGTATTGCGGAAGTCGAGGTGCAGGTCGTCGACGATGATCAGGAAGATGCGGCCGGTCGTGTCGTTGCGCGGCCGGGATGGCGGCAGGATGACGCCTTCCTGGGCCGGCGGCGGCGGCGGGGCCAGCAGATTGTGCACGCGCCCGCCGTGGACCAACGTGAACGAGGAGACGTCCTGCGGCACGCCGTCCTCGAGAATCTGGAAGTCGTCCTTGGTGAGGTCGGCCACGAACTGATCCTGGGGATTGCGGACAATGGCGTCCATGGTCACCAGGTCGATGTTGACGCGGAACGTGGGCTGCGTCCCGTCCTGTGTGGGCACGGCGGGCGTCGCCGGCTGCTGGGTGGCGGGAGCCGGGGTCTGGGCACTGAGCGCGGCGATTGACAACGCCAGCCCCGCGGCGACTCCGAGACGAAGGCCCTGATTCAGCATGGTCGAATTATAAGACGTTTACGGGGCGAGTTCGGACGCCGTCTCGAGCCCGCCGTTCGATAGGATAAGGACAGCCATGCGCATTGCGATTGGGGCCGACCACGCGGGGTTCGAGATGAAACGGGACCTCGCCGGGTACCTGGCTCAGCAGGGGCATGAGGTCATCGACCTCGGCACCCACACCACCGCGTCGGTGGACTATCCGGATACAGCCGAGGCGGTCGCGACGGCGGTCAGGAACGGGCAGGCCGACCGCGGCTTGCTGGTCTGCGGGAGCGGCGCTGGCGTGTCGGTGGCGGCGTCGAAGTTTCCGGGCATCCGCGCCGCCGTCTGCCACGACACCTTCTCCGCGCGGCAAGCCGTGGAGGACGACGACCTCAACGTCCTGTGCCTGGGCGCTCGGGTGATCGGCCCGTCGCTGGCGCGGGCGCTGGTCGATGCCTTCGTGGGGGCCACCTTCACGAGCGAAGAGCGCCACCTGCAGCGGCTCGCCAAGATCGACGTGATCGAGAGCCGCTTCCTGCGCGAGGAGTAGTTCCCGCAGTTCACCAAAGCCGAGGAAGCCATCAGCCCGCATCCCCCATCGTCGGCGTCCAGTCCGAACGCATGATCGAGCGAATCGCGTTCAACCCCACGGACCCC
>Ga0105103_10002269_pt1 | contig 10073 bp, 9 predicted proteins | sample PPLLaktember2015_2_FD_79107 | JGI IMG/M metagenome (GOLD analysis project Ga0105103, IMG submission 79107) | Freshwater sediment microbial communities from Prairie Pothole Lake near Jamestown, North Dakota, USA - PPLs Lake P7 Core (6) Depth... | ecosystem: Environmental > Aquatic > Freshwater >...
AGCCCAGTCCGAGTAGGTAGAGGGCTGGTGGGAGCGGGACGGGTGATGCGGTGGCCCAGGTGTATGTGACATTGGGCTCTACCGTCCCTTGGAGGGCGATGCCAGCCCCGGCGCCCCAGGTCCGGATTACGATCGGAGGTTCGCTGGTGCCGTATAGGAACGCGAAAAGCGGCCCTGCGGTTCCGCTGAAGTTGGGGAGGCCGAGGTCGTCGTTTACCGCGCTGGCGAACTGCCCAGCGAGGTCGGTTTTCCCCCACCAAGGCTGCGCGTTTAGGGTAGTGGCTAATCCGAGGTAGGTGCCAGATATCGTCTCAACCTCATAGGCTTGGCCTTCAACCGTCACCAACAGCGCCTGCGCCGACATCGGCACGGCCATGATTCCGGCCGCCAGCCATCCCAGGATCATTCTTTTCATGCTTCGCTCCAGTACGTGAGTTCCGGACCGTTGCCCGAGGCGTGTCGACAACGCAAGCAACATACGTGCCACCCGACACCAGCTGCAAGTCGATCAATGACTTGCACGTAGCCACCCGACCGGCCGCGGTTTTCGGTACCGCAATATGTAAGAAATCCCGACGCCCACCACTCCCCGCATGTGCCCCGGCTACCGCGGCTCACGGCGCCGGCCGCGCCCCCTCGACCTTCCACTTCACGTACTGCAGCACCTCGCCGCTCCCGAACGGTCCGAGCGAAGTGCGCAGGTTCACCGCCTGTCGCGCCGGGATCACGTTGCTGCCGGTGCCGACGCGCTCGGGCCCGTGCACCGTGCGACCCGTCTGGTCCACGACGCCGACCACCAGCGTGACGTTGCTCACCGGTGTCGTCGTGCGGTTGCCGACCGTGAGCCACACGCGGCCCTGCGCGTCGAGCTGTGGCTGGATCGACAGGTACGACTCCGGGTTCTGCGCGAGGTCGAGCCGCACCAGCCGCGCGACGGCCTCCTCGCCGATCGGCGACTTCGAGCTCGCCGCCATCCGGTAGAGCTCGACGGCGCCCGCGGTGTTGCCGCGGTCCTCGTTGATGCGGCCGAGGTAGTAGGCGCCGGGCGCGGTCGGCAGCCGCTTCATGCTCTGCTCGAGCAGCGGCGCGGCGGCCGACGCGTTGCCGAGCTGGTAGTGCGCGACGCCCGCCTGGACCATGGGCTTGAAGTAGCCCGGGTCGAGCTCGCCCGCCTTCTGGAAGTAGGGCAGCGCCGCCCGCGGATTCTTCCCGGCCATCGCGAGGTCGCCGAGCAGGCCGTGGAAGCGCGACTCGCGTGGCTCGAGCTTCACGGCCTCGTTCGCCAGCCGTCGCGCCGTCGCGTAGTCGCCCTTGTTCGCGGCGGCCAGCGCCTGCTGGTGCTTCTCGTAGGCCGGCGCTGCCCGCTTGAGGCCGGCCATCGCGGCCTGGTAGCGCTCCGTGCCGAGGTCGCCGCCAGGGCCACCCATCTGCATCATCGTGCGTCGGTTCGCGTCCACCCGCTCCTGCGACGGCGGGTGGCTCGCGAACAGGCCGGTCATCCAGTCCTGCTCGGTCCCGGCCGAGTACTTGCGGACGAACAGCTCCTGCAGCGACACGGCCGCCTGCAGGTCGTAGCCCGCGAGCTTCATGTACTTCATGCCATAGTGGTCCGATTCGAGCTCGTCGTCGCGGCCGTACTTGGCCTGCAGCAGCTGCGCGCCGACCATCGCGCCCTGGCCCACGACCTGGCCGAGCTCGGAGCCGCCGTACACGGCCGCACCGATGCTCGCGACCGCGGCGCCGATCTGCATGAGCTGGCCCTTCTCCATCTGCTGCGCGCCGTGGCGTGCCGCTGCGTGCACGATCTCGTGGCCGAGCACGGCGGCGAGCTCGGCCTCGTTCTTGAGCTCGAGGAGCAGGCCGCGGTTGATGGCGATCTTGCCGCCCGGCAGCGCCCAGGCGTTGAGCTCGCCGCTGTTGAGCACCACGAACTCGTAGGGCAGCGGACGGTCGGCCACGGCGGCGAGGCGGTTGCCGACTTGGCGCACGTACTCGGCGACCCGCGGGTCGGTGACGTAGTCGCCGCCCTGCGACTGCCGCGACGGCCCGTAGTACTGCTGCCCCATCTGGATCTCCTGCTGCTCGGAGACCATCTGGATCTCCTTGCGGCCGGTGACGGGGTTCGTGGCACAGCCGGTGAGTGCGGCGGCGACGGCGATCAGCGGGAGCAGGCGGCGCATGTCGGGTCCTCCGATGCTCGAGTCTGCCAGAGGCCGGTGCGGTTGCGGGCGTCGTTTCGGGGTTGCTGCGGGCGCGCTCGGAGACAGGCGCGCCCTCCGCAACCCCGAAACGACGCCGGACACCACGCGCCTGAGCGAGCCGGAGGACCGGCTCGCACGGCGCACGAAACGCCGACCGGATCCGGCGTGGAGATCGGGGCACGCGAAGGCCGCCGGAGTCAGCTTCGAGTCGCGCACGTTTCGTCGCAGCAGTCGCCCGCCATCACCGCCGCAGGTCACGCTGGATCCGGACGACGCTAATTGCGCCGTGCGAGTGGCCGGCTCGGCGGCCACTCGCCCAGGCGCCGCGTGTCCAGCGTCGTGAAAGGACTCGCAGAGGCCCGCATATAGCGGGCCGGCGCGAGTCCTTTCACGACGCCGCCGCCACGACCGTACGCATCGCGCTTCGCGCGCCGCTACCAGAGCCTGCGCAGCTGCTCAGCCACGTCCACCCGCGCCCCCACGGCGGCGGCAGGTGACTCGGCCTGCGGACCGGCCGGCCACGCGCTGCGCTCGAAGCGCTCGAGCACGACGTCGGTGAGGAACCGGCTGCGCGTGCCGTGCACGTAGCGGTCGCCGAGGCGCGACTGCTGCGTGACGTAGAACCGGACGGGCGCGATGAGGTGCAGCTCCTGCTTCGCACGCGTCATGGCCACGTACAGCAGGCGCCGCTCCTCCTCGAGCAACTCCGGCCGGCCCGCCGAAAACTCCGACGGAAAGCTGCCGTCCGTGACGTTGAGCACGTGCACGGCCTCCCACTCCTGCCCCTTGGCGGAGTGCACGGTCGAGAGCACGAGGTAGTCCTCGTCGAGCAGCGGATCGCCGGCGAGGTCGCCGCTCGCCTGCGGCGGATCGAGCGTGAGATCCGTGATGAAGGCTTCGCGAGTCGGGTACTGCACGGCGAGGCGCTCGAGCTGCTCGAGGTCGCCGCGACGCGCCTGCGCCGCCTCGTAGAGCCGCTCGAGCTGAGGCTCGTACCAGGCGCGCACGCGCGTCACCTGGCCGTCCCAGGTCGTCGCGGCATCGGCGAGCCCGCCGAGCAACGCCACGAACGCCGGCCAGTGCTCGCGCGTCGCCGGCGGGACGGCGTGGGAGGCGAGCGCGCTCCAGCGGAAGCCGGCCGCCTCGAACGCCTCGCAGGCGCGCTGCGAGTTGGCCGGGCCCATGCCGGGCAGCAACTGCAGCACGCGGAACGCGGCGATGCGATTGCGCGGGTTGTCGGCCCACCGCAGCACGGCGAGCAGGTCCTTCACGTGCGCGGCCTCGAGGAACTTGAGCCCGCCGTACTTCACGTAGGGGATGTTCCGTCGCATCAGCTCGAGCTCGAGCACGTCGCTGTGGTCGGCGTTGCGGAACAGCACCGCCTGGCGGCGCAACTCGACGCCGCGCTCACGGCACTCGAGCACCCGCTCGACGACGTAGCCGGCCTGCGCCTGGTCGTCCTGCACCGTCACGTAGCGCGGCCGGGGGCCGCCGCCGCGCGTGCTGCGCAGGAACTTGCGGTACTGCCGACCGCCGTCCGCGATCACCGCGTTGGCGGCATCGAGCACGGGCTGCGTGGAGCGGTAGTTCTCCTCGAGTACCACCACGCGCGCCGGCGGCGAGAACCGCTCCGGGAACTCGAGGATGTTCTCGACCGTCGCCCCGCGGAAGGAGTAGATCGCCTGCGCATCGTCGCCGACCACCGTCACGCCCGTGCCGTCGGGCTTGAGCCGCAGCAGGATCTCGGCCTGCAGCGCGTTGGTGTCCTGGTACTCGTCCACCAGCACGTGGTCGAACCGCCCGCCGATCTCCGCGGCGAGCGACGGGTCCCGCACCATGATCTGCCAGTAGAGCAGCAGGTCGTCGTAGTCGAGCGCCTGCTGCGCGAGCTTTTCCTCGACGTAGGCGCGGCACAGGGTCGTGAGCTCGTCCTCCCATGGCAGGCACCAGGGGTAGGCAGTCTCGAGCGTGTGACGCAGGGGTTGCTGTGTATTCACACGATGGGAGTAGATGCCGAGGCAGGTGTCCTTGCGCGGGAAGCGCCGCTCGGTCTTCGACAGGCCCAGGCGCTGGCGCACGACGTCCATCAGGTCCGCGGCGTCCGCGCGGTCGAGCACGCTGAACGACGGGTCGAGCCCGAGCCGGTGCGCGTGGCCGCGGATGAGGCGGTTGCCGATCGCGTGGAACGTGCCGGACCACGGCAGCCGCAGGGCCGCGGACGAGGCGGACCCCGGCCGCGCGGCCGCCAGGGCCTCGCCCACGACCTGCTGGGCACGGCGCGTCATCTCGAGCGCGGCGCGCCGGCTGAAGGTGAGCAGGAGCAGCCGCTCGGGGGCGACGCCACTCAGGAGCAGGTGCGCGACACGATGCGCCAGCGTGCTGGTCTTGCCCGTGCCCGCCCCCGCGATCACGAGCAGGGGAGCCGCACGCACGCCGCCCGACGAGGCGACCTCGCCGTGCGTGGCCGCCTCGCGCTGGGCGGGATTGAGGCGCGCGAATGAATCGGTTCGGGACATCAGGGAACGGAATATAGGGCGGACCTGTATGGATATCCAGGCCTCGTCCGGCGACACCATTGCCCGCTCAACACGAGCGCTCGCTTAAGATGCGCAACCCATTGCAGTGGAGGTCACGGCGACCCATGGACGAGTTCGGACTCAAGAGTTTCCTGTGGCGGCTGCTCTTTGCGATCGCGCTGGTGCTGGTCACCTTCAACCCGACCGGGCACTCGTATTACCACTGGCTGGCCCAGAGCCTGCCGTCCGTGCAGCCGCTCGTGGTCGTCGCGGGCATCGCGCTGCTCGGCGCGTGGATCTTCTTCGTGCGCTCCACCATGGCGGCGATCGGGACCCTCGGCCTCGTGCTGCTGCTGGCGCTGTTCTCAGCGATCGTCTGGTGGGTCGTGAGCCAGGGTTGGCTCGATGCCAGCAACCGCTCCGCGATGGCCTGGGTGGTGCTGCTGATCCTCGGGCTCGTGCTCGGGATCGGGATGTCGTGGTCCCACGTCCGCCGCGGAGTCACCGGCCAGGCGTCGGTGGACCGGATCGACCAGTGACACGGCCGCCGGGGCGCCATCGCCCCGGCATGCGGCTCAGCGCACGAGCTTGAGCAGCTTCGCCTTGGTCTCGGTATAGGGCGGGTAGCGCATCGGCGCGTCGAAGCGGAAGCTGCGCTTCATCACCGGCTTGAGGTGACTGAACGTCTCGAAGCCGTACCAGCCCGTGTAGCGGCCCATGCCGCTGTTGCCGATGCCGCCGAACGGCAGCTCGGGCGAGACCATGAAGATCACCGCGTCGTTGATGCACACGCTGCCCGCGCTCAGCCGCTCGAGCACGGCCTCCTCGAGCGCCTTGCTCTTCGTGAAGAGGTAGAGCGCCAGCGGCTTCGAGCCGTCCGCGACGCGCTTGATCGCGTGGTGCATCTCGTCGACGGTGATCACCGGCAGCACCGGCCCGAAGATCTCCTCGGTCATCAGCGCCGAGTCCGGCGGCGGGTCGAGCACGATGGTGGGCTCGACGAAACGGCCGGCGACGTCCACTCGCCCGCCGGTGTGGATCTTCTGTCCCTCCAGCAGCTGGGCGAAGCGCGCAGTGTGGCGCTCGCTCGCGATGCGGCAGAAATCCGGGCTCTGCGACGGGTCGTCGCCGTAGAACGCCTTGATCTTGGCCGCGAGCAGGTCGACGAACCGCGCGGACACCTCGCGATGCACCAGCACGTGGTCCGGCGCCACGCAGGTCTGGCCGGCGTTGATGAACTTGGCCCAGGCCACGCGCGAAGCGGCCACCTCTAGATCGGCGCTCTTGTCGACCAGGCACGGGCTCTTGCCGCCGAGCTCGAGCGTCACGGGCGTGAGGTGCTTCGCCGCCGCCGCCATCACCACGCGCGCGACGCGCTCGTTGCCGGTGTAGAGGATGTGGTCGAAGCGCTGTTCGAGCAGCTCGGTCGTCTCCGGCACGCCGCCCTCCACCACGGCGAAGGCATCGCCATCGAGGTAGCGCGGCAGGATGGCGGCGATCGCCGCCGAGGTGTGCGTCGTGATCTCGGAGGGCTTCATCACCGCGCAGTTGCCGGCGGCGATCGCGCCGACCAGCGGCGCCATCACCATCGACAGCGGGTAGTTCCAGGGCGCGATGATCAGCACCACGCCCTTCGGCTCGGGCTGGATGTAGCTGCGTCCGGGCTGCACCATCATCGGCGTGCGCACGCGCTGGGGACGCATCCACTCGGCGAGGTTCCTGCGGGCGTACTTCGCCTCGGACTCGACGAAGCTCATCTCGGTCAGCACGGCCTCGAACAGGCACTTGCCGAGGTCGAGCCGCAGTGCCTCGGCGAAGTCGGCCTCGTGCTCGCGCATCATGCGTTCGACCTCGCCGAGCTGCGCGAGGCGCCACTCGATCGGCCGGGTCTTGCCGCTGTCGAAAGTCTGCCGCAACCGGGCCAGGGTGCCAGGCAGTGGGGAGGTGCTCACTGGGTGTCTCCGTGCACCCCGTCGATTGCGGGGCAGCCCGGAACATAACATAGCTTCGAGGACGGCTGGCGCAGTGCAGAGCCCACCGGCGGGCGTCGTATGATCACTGCCCGCAGGGGATTGGGACCCACATGATCGAATCCATCCGCAACGTCTTCTCCGGCCGCGTCCTCACGCTCAATCTCGAACGGGTGCGGCTGCCGAACGGCCGCGTCGCGGAACTCGAGATCGCCCACCATCCCGGCGGCGCGGCCGTGGTGGCGCTCGACGATGCCGGCCGCGTGTGCCTGCTGCGACAGTACCGCCACGCCGCGGGCGGATGGCTGACGGAACTGCCGGCCGGCAAGATCGACGGCGGCGAGCCGCCGCTCGAGTGCGCGCAACGCGAGCTCGCCGAGGAAGCGGGCGTCACGGCGCGGCAGTGGGAGAAGCTCGGCGAGTGCCTCAGCTCGCCCGGCATCCTGACCGAGGTGCTGCACCTGTTCCTGGCCCGCGGCCTCGCGCCGGCCGACGCACGTCCGGAAGAGCACGAGGTCTTCGAGACCACGTGGATCCCCATCGACGAGGCGGTGGACCTCGCCGCCCGCGGCGAGATTCACGACGCCAAGAGCCTGATCGGCCTGTTCTGGGCACGGGAACGACTCCTGGCCCGCTGAACCACCTGGCCTCGATCGTCGATTGTGTGACGCGGATCTTGTCGCCCGAATTCCGAAGTCGGTACCGTCCTTCGACCGGGACAGGTCGGAGCCTCGAGGATCGATTGATGGGGGCCAAGCGCAGCGGCGGGCCATCCGAGTCGGGTAGCACCGACGAGGCTCCAGGACGTCTCAGCGTAGACGACCGGGGCAACATCACGTGGCAATGGGCCGAGAAGGACGACCTGCTGGCTGACGACCCGGTCGGCGAGGCCGAGCGCCTGCGCGTCCTCGTGGACCCCAGCCTGAAGGTCGACGATGACTCGACCGACCCGATGAACCCGGCCAGCGAGAATCCGAAGGGCCTCAAGAAAGGCTACAACCCCTACAACAGCGGCGCGCTCATCAAGCGACGGTGGCGACGCAAGAAAGACCTGCGCAAGCTCTCGAAGTGGATCGAGCTGCGCAGAAAGCTCACCGAGACGAAGGACGAGGAGTAACCCCCGCCCCTCAGCGCCACAGCTCGGCGTGGCGCAGCTTGGCGTGCCGGCCGAGCCGGTAGAAGGTCCGCAACTCCGACAGCAAGGCATCGGGCCGCGCCTGGCGGCGCCTCAGGAACCGCTCCTCGAGCCGGCGACAGAAGCGCGCCGCGAAGCGGTGGGCCTCCTCATAGCGCGTGCGCTCGTGCTGCGGCAGGTGCGGCAGGAACGACGCCCGGTCGAACAGCCGCTCGAACAGCTCGTCGGGGAAGCGACCTCCGCGCTGCTGCAGCATGAGCTGCAACGCGCTCGCATACTTGTCGACCTCGGCCTGCAGCTCGAGCTCGAGCAGCGACACGTGCCGCGCCCTTCCCGCGCTCCAGACGAAATAGTGGAAGTGGCTGACGCCCTCGATCGCGGTGCAGTAGTCGGCGAGGTTGTCCTCGGACAGCGACTGCAAAGGACAGCACGCGGCCAGCCGCTCGATCACGGACCGGTCGAGATACAGCGTCAGCCCGACGCCGTCGTCCTCCTCCAGCACAAGCAGCTGCTCGTCCGTCGAGGGCGCTGCGGCGGCGCCCTGCAGGGCCGCGGCGTGCCCGGCGTCGGTGATCAGGAAGTCGTAGACGTCGTGCTCGGCCGGCGCGTCGTACAGCCCGGCGAGTCGCTTCTGCAGCTCGCGCAGCAGCACGGCGTCAGTTCGGTGCGCGGCCGACGGGCACCACCGCCGGGCTCACGCCGAGTTCCCGCAGCAGCGCGTGCGCACGCGGGCTGCCGGTCTTGAGCCAGACTTCGTAGAGCCGCAGCACGTCGCGGTCGCTGCTGCGCCACGACATCTCGCTGACGTCGTTGAGCGCGTCCACCAGGCGCTGGAACTTGGCTGCCATCTCGGCGAACACGCCGGCGAGCGCCCGTCCCCGCGCGCCCGCGCCGCAGTGATCTGCCAGCGTGCCGTAGGCGCGGCCGCCCATGGCGATGTGGTAGTCCACGTCCACGAGCTTGCGTGCGAAGCCGTGCGAGAGGAACCCCGCCACGAACAGCGACACGTCGCCGAGCCGCTGCAGCGTGCGCCGTCGCTGCTCACCGGTGGAGGCGCTCGCGGCCTCGGCGAGCATGATCGCCAGCGGCTTGAGCCGCGGCCCGTCGGGCGTCGGCTCGAACAGCGCCTCGGAACGCGCGAACATGGTGAGCAGGTTCACCACGTAGTGCTCGGTGTGATCGTCGACGCCGACCTGCTGGCGGGCGAGCGCGTCGTGCACGCTGTCGCGGAAGAACTCGCGCAGGTTGCGGACGTCGATGGCTGGCGACTGCGGGGCAGGCTCGCTGCTCATGGCCCGAACTTACCGAAGCAAGGCCGTAGCGATCAAGACCCGCTTTCGTGACGGTCGTCACGAACGGCGAGCAACCAGCGTCGATGGCCGCTGCGGACGGCCTCAGGCGAGCAGGTCCGCGAGCTCGGTCAGCGAACGCACGGTGAGCGGCGGCGATGTGCTTGCGGGCCACTCCGCCCCGCGCCGGTTCACCCACACCGGCGTGAGGCCTGCGCGGCGCGCACCCTCGACGTCCGCCTCCGCGTCGTCGCCGACGTGCAACGCGTGCGCAGGCGCGAGCCCGGCGCGTTCGAGCAGCAGCTCGAAGATGCGAGGATGGGGCTTGAGCTTCCCCGCATCGCGCGCCGCCAGCGCGTGCTCGAAGAAGCGCGCGAGCCCGATCGCCGCGAGGTCGGCGTTGCCGTTGCTGGCGGCGAACAGCCGGAAACGCCGCTGCAGGCGCTCGAGCGACGGCAGCACGTCCTCGTACAGCTCGACCTCGTTGCGGGCGCGGAAGAACACCTCGAACGCTTCCTCGGCCATCGCCTCCGGGTAGTCCGCCTCGCGCGCGTGCCGGCGCAGCGACTCGCGCCGCAGCCAGGTGAAGTCGTGGCGCATGGCCGGGTGCTCGAGCGCGATGCGGGCACGCAGGTCGCGCATCGAGTCGAGCGTGTGCAGCTCGAGCACCCGCGGGTAGCGCTCGGCCAGGAACGCGCGCATCACGTGCTCGGCACGCACGATCACGGGACCGACCTCCCACAGGGTGTCGTCGAGGTCGAAGATGATGGCCTGGACTTCGCGCATCGCTTCGCCGAGTCTAGCGGAGCCGCTGCAGCGCAGGCGGCGTCGCCCGCGAGACCCATGGACTCCACGACCCGATTCGCACGCCGCTTCGTGCGGCCCACCGGCGCCCTCGAGCTGATGCAGGATCTCGCCCTCGCCGGTCCCGGCGTGCACATGCTGGGCGGTGGCAACCCGGC